>Ga0209349_1000188_pt1 | contig 34048 bp, 31 predicted proteins | sample ETNvirnome_2_130_FD_184067 | JGI IMG/M metagenome (GOLD analysis project Ga0209349, IMG submission 184067) | Marine viral communities from the Pacific Ocean - ETNP_2_130 (SPAdes) (version 2) | ecosystem: Environmental > Aquatic > Marine > Oceanic | place: Pacific Ocean | collected 2013-06-22
CGCCTAGGACTATTCCTAAGACTAACCAGAGCAAGCCGTTGCGCAGAGCAGTGGCACTGTTCTCAAAAACGCCCACGGCAGCGACCATAGCGGACGGTGCCCAACCGCTATAGAACTCCCCCTCTTCGACCAGTGGCAGCCGATAACTGGCAGGCATCCACATCGCCCCCGCCACGCCCCATGTCACGATGAGCCGAGGCAAACGCGGCAAAAATGCCAATCCAAAGTAAACCGCTAGCAGCACCAGCAGTGAAAGACCGTAATAACTGAACCACAGCAGTGACATTGAGTCTGCAAACAGCATAATACCCCTCATGTGGGTGGAAGCACCCGACGTTGATTTCCCGTTATGGTACCTATCAATTTATGAAAGCACAGCCTGGTATGCACGAAGGCTCGCCCGTAGCGCGCTATTATCGCGCCGATGATCCTGAATGGCACTGGTTAGAAAACCGCGAAAGCGCTGATGTCAGCGATTTTCTTACCGCGGCCAACCAGCAGCATGCCGATTGGTTTGCACCGCTCTCCCCCCTCGCAGACACCCTTTACCACTCGCACCTAGCGCGCCGTGAATTGGCGGTGAAAAGTCTAGAGACAGCGCTTGACCACTTTACGTTCTGGAGCGAGACCGGCGCTGAGGATGATTACCCCTGCTGGTGGCGTTACCCAAATGGCCAACCTGAGCAAAAAAGCTGTTTTTTTGACGTTCGCGAGCGAGCTGCCGAGCAGCCGTTCTACGACATGGGTGATATGGCGCTCTCCCCGGATGAGCAGTGGCTCGCCTGGACCGAAGATACCCAGGGCGATGAACGCTTCACACTCTGGTTAAAAGCGCTGCCTAACGGCACGCCGCGCCAACTACTTAGCGATATCGGACCCAGCGTTTGCTGGGCAGAGGACCAAACTGCAGACGGCGCCACGCTGCTGTTTACCCGTTTCGACGATACCCAGCGCCCTGACAGCCTATGGCGGCTATGGGTCGCGTTCGCAGAACATGCCCCTATGCAGACACCGACCCTGGTGTTACGCGAGGCAGACCCAGAATTTTGGGTAGGCGTGGGTAAAACGCGCTCTAAAGCGTGGCTGATCATCGAGAGCGGCTCAAAAGACACCACCGAAGTTCTCGCCCTACCTGCCGACCAGCCCGAAACACCCCTCGTTTGCCTGCATGCCCGGGAGCCGGGCGTGGAAGTCAGCATTGATCATCGGCCAGGGGTCTTTTATCGCCTACACAACCAGACGGGCCCCCACTTTCAGCTGGATATGCGCGCCGAAAGCGATAACGCCAGTTGGCAGCCGCTGATTGCGCTTCGCGATGACGCGACACTGGAAGGGGTTGATGCGTTTGAGTGGGGCTTGATACTGGCTGAGAGAAGCCATCAGGATGCGCAGGTACTGCTGCGGCGCTTGGAGCTGGATAGTCACCATCAAACGCTGCTTGATAGCTACATTGAGCTGCCCGAAACGCCCTGTTCACAGCTGCTGGAAGACTCGCCACACTTTAATGCACGCACGCTGCACCTGCGCGAAGAGTCGTTTACCCGCCCTCCGAGCTGGTATGCCTTAGACCTCGATAGCGGTGTACGCACGCTCTTAAAACAGGTGCCCGTTCATGGCAGTCTCGCTCCAGAGCAGCTAGTCAGCCGCCGAATATGGGCCACCAGCCACGATGGCGAGCAAGTCCCGGTATCGGTGGTCATGCGAGCAGACTTGGCAGGCCAGCCACTGCCCACCCTGTTATACGGTTACGGTGCTTACGGTGAAGCGCTGGACCCCTGGTTCTCGATTGCTCGCTTAGAGCTACTGGAGCGCGGCGTGGCCTTTGCTGTGGCCCATGTGCGCGGCGGCGGTGAGCGCGGCGAACCGTGGTACTTAGCAGGCAAGATGGCTCATAAAGAGAACAGCTTTCACGACTTTTTAGCCGCCCGTGAAGCGCTTGTAGCCGCCCATATCAGCCAGCCTGAGCGGATAGTCGCCTACGGTGCCAGTGCAGGCGGATTGCTGGTGGGTACTTGCATCAACCGTGCGCCGGAGGCCTTCTGCGCGGCGGTGTTGGATGTGCCTTTCCTAGATGTGCTGCGCACCATGCAGAACCCAGAGCTGCCGCTCACCACCGCTGAGTATACCGAGTGGGGTAATCCTGAGGCACCCGACGTGGCTGAACGTATCGCCAGTTATTCACCTATCGATAACATCCGCTCGCAGCGCTACCCAGCGCTTTGGATTGAGGGTAGTTGGTTCGATACCCGCGTTAGCTACTGGGAACCCGCCAAATTCTACGCCCGAGTGAGTCAGGCACAGCAGGGGGCTGCGCCTATCCTGCTGCATACCGATATGAGCAGCGGCCACGGCGGCGCATCGGGAAGGTTTAAGGCGTGGCGCGATACAGCCCGCCAGGATGCGTTTATTCTGTGGGCGCTAGGGTTAGGGAACCGCTGATCAATTCGTCTCTAAGCGGCTGAAACGCTCATAATGGCACTTTCACTGCATCACCTCTTGGCACTGAATTGCGATGTACGGCAAGGCTTCTTATTTGCCAAACCCATGGCATTTGAGCCTCTGACCCACTGGTTAGCAGTACAGCAGCAAAACGCGCTTTAACACAGCCACCAATACAACCACTCGCAGCGCCAAGGCGCTGCTTTTTTTACGCCATTTATTTTATGAAAATACTTTCCATAAAATAATTTTTACGGCATACTAACCATAAGTTTTATATACCAACGTCTATATAGCTGATCATTAGGAGTAACACGATGAAATATCAGGAACAGTTTCCCACCATTTGGGATACCCCAACGAAGCCCGCTAACACTCAGGCAACCAAAAAAGCCGCTGCCCAGCCGCAACCCTCGGCTCTTAAAGAGGCTTTTTTAACGATTTGGGATAGCAGTAAAACGAAAACCGCTAGCTAACAGTGCATTCGCCAGCGGTCTAAACGTACGCCAAGGAAGGCTACGGCAGGGGCTCAAACATGAAAATCACGACATAGGAAGAACGGCAATTATATGCTCTTCGAGTTGCCTTTCTGGCACCTCATCTTGGGACACAGCAAACCCTCTGACGCTGATGCCTTTTCGATGGACTCGTTCAGCATCGTTACTTAGCAAGGGATGCCATCCTGCTAACTTGCGACCTTCCGCCACTCGTCGGTACCCACAGGTTTGCGGCAACCAGGTAAACTCTTTTACCAGCGCAGGGGTCAGCTGGGTGCAGTCAGGAACGCTCTCAAAGCGGTTTTCATAATCGCTGCACTGGCAGCTATGAGTATCCAGCAGGCGGCACGCTACGTTAAGAATGGCCAGCTCTTGCGTCTCATCATCATGCAGCTTTAGCAAACAGCACTGACCGCAGCCGTCACACAGGGCTTCCCATTCTGGAGGCGTTAGCTCTTCCAACGAATAGCGTTCCCAGAAGCGCTCGCGTAACGCGGTTTCCATCGTCTAATCACCTCGGTTAAACGTTAACGTTAGAGGCAGGCTATAGCAGCCAGCTAATCTCAGCTTGTCTTACCATCACTGGTCAGCGCCTCCCGGCACTCACTCCATAACACGCTGAAATCCGCCTCTAAAGCAGTGTAGTCTTCACGCAGCCAGGGCACTAATTCAGCCAGACGGTTGGGGCCGGAAAGGCGCTGCCCGATGCCCGCCACCGCACGACATGTAAAATCAAAATCAGCGTAACGGCGCAACCAGTCGTGCTCAACCAGCACCGGCATCATCGTCGCTAGACGTTGTGGCGCGGGCCACGCGCTGAGTAATCGATAGCAGCGATCAATCAGCTGATGTTGATCAGCCCCCTCCTGCTGGCGAGAAATAAAATGATCCCACACAACATCCAGCGCAATGCCCGCATAGCGTCTTTGAGCCTGAGGAGCGCGCTGCTTGGCCATCATAACGCTAGGGTGCTGGTCTACCCAGGCATCAACTCGCCGATGGTGGCGAATGCCACAGGCAACGCTTGGCGACCAAGCAGAAAGGTCGCTGCCTTTCACGCCATCGGCAATCAAATTACCGTAAAGAAAGCCGTCGTCCCCCGGCTGAGCCAGCCATGCGTGGGCAAGAAAGTTCATCGCTTTTGCGCCACGCTAATGCGCCGATAACTCACGAGCGATCTGTCGTCTGAGCGCGATGAATGTCCAGTAAGTAGGGCTCTTTGGCAGGCGGCATTTGTAGGTAAAATCCCTGTTCCTCAATCGCAGCCATCACATCGGCAGCCTTCACACGGGCAAGCGGCTTATCAGCGGTCAGCATCATCGTTAGCACAGGAACCGGCTTACCAAAGGTCTCCATCAGCGCCTCAGGCACTGTCTCCATTCCTTTACGCTTATCCACGTAGAGGTACATTTCGTCTTTGCGCGAGCTTTTAAAAATCTCGCATAGCAGTTTTTCGCTCATAAAGATGACTCCTCAAGCGCCTGATGAATCGCTTGCGTTAAGCAGGTATCGCGCCAACCACTCAGTTCTTGTAATGGCTGGTGTGCAAGCCGCTGCATGACCAGCGCCTCAATATCCCGGCGACGCAGCAACATTTCCGGAGCAATATTAAGAGCCGCTGCTTTTTCGGCAACCACTCCCTTAATCGCCTTGAAACGGCGCTTAAATGCAGGCTGCATGGGGTCTGGCCAACGCGTAGGTAAGTCGCTTTCTGGACAGTGCTGGGCCTGCTTCACTAGCGCCAGTAGAGCATCGCCCTCTTTTTTGACCAGCGGCGGCTTGATGCCCTCAACCTCGGCTAGCTCATAGCGGTTTTTGGGCATTTTTTCTGCCACAACGAACAGCAGCTTATCGCTCACCAGCCAATTACGCGGTAAATCTCGACGGCGGGTTTCGCCCTCGCGCCAAATCGTCATTAGCCGGTAGGCCTCAAGCTGGCGAGGCGTCAATCGCCAAAGCTGGCGCTGGCGGGTATACCACTGGCCGTCGTTTTCAACGCTGCGTCCTGCCTGTTCGATCAAGCTGGAGCACTCGCTGTCCAACCACTCACGCCGCCCTAAGGCGTCGAGTTTTTCCGCTTGAAGCTGCCACACTTTAAGCAAGTAAATTACGTCTAGCGCGGCGTACTCACATTGAGAAGACGTTAACGGACGCTCCAGCCAATTAGAGCGTGTCTCCTCTTTGGGAAGCGTTTCGCCTACCCAGTGCTCTACAAGTTTTTGGTAACCCATGCCAGGATTTTCGCCTAAGAAGGCTTGCGCCACCTGGGTATCCACCAGCGGCGTAGGCAACACGCCCGCCCAGCGTTGGAAGACTTCTAAATCTTCACTGCAGGCATGCAGCAGCTTCACCGCGCTATTTTGCAATAGCGCTTTAAAAGCGTTGGTGCAGGGTGTTGATAACGGGTCGACTAAATATGCCACTTCATGACTGGCAAACTGAATCAGCGCCGGTATGGGGAAAAACGTATTCTCGCGGAAAAACTCGGTGTCTAAGGCAATAACGCTGGCACCGGAAACCTGTTCACAGGCGGCGTCTAACGCCTCGGCGCTATCAATCCATTGATACAAAGCAGAAGTTGAAGAGGACAAAGCAATCTTCCGAGTTGGCACAACCGCATCAGCGCTTGCGTTTATTATCAGCATTAATCGCTAGCAAAGGGCTGGCGACCATTAAAAGCGCGGCTTAATGTACCGCCATCCACATACTCCAACTCACCGCCCATCGGCACGCCATAGGCGAGACGAGAAAAGGATACACCGTAATGCGCAAGCTGAGAGGCAATGTAATGCGCTGTCGCCTCACCCTCTACCGTAGGGTTAGTAGCAAGAACGACTTCACGAATATTGCCTTCAGCTACACGGCTTTCGAGCAACTCCAGCCCGATAGCTTCCGGGCCAATACCATCTAGCGGTGAAAGGTGACCATGCAGTACAAAATAGCGCCCTTGAAAACCGCCAGCCTCTTCAATCGCTAGCTGGTCTGCGGGCGATTCAACCACGCACAACAGTGCATCATCACGGCGAGAGCTCTCGCACAGCGCGCAAATATCGGCTTCGGTGAGCGTACGGCAGCGCTGGCAGTAGCCTACTTCCTCTATCGCCTGCTGAATCACTGCGGCTAATCGCTGGCCACCTGGGCGTTCACGCTCTAGTAAATGCATCGCCATGCGCTGAGCCGTTTTTGGCCCAACGCCTGGCAACACGCGAAACGCGTCCATCAATTGCTCAACAAGCGGAGAAAAGCGCATGGTTTAGAACGGCATCTTAAAGCCGGGCGGTAGGTTTAAACCGGCTGTTGCCTCTTCCATTTTCGCTTTGGAGTTCGCTTCTACTTTGCGTACAGCATCGTTGACCGCTGCCGCCAGCAAATCTTCAAGCAGCTCTTTATCCTCTTCCAGCACGCTGGGGTCGATCGTGACATCGCTGACATCATGGCGGCCGTTCATGGTAATTTTTACCATGCCCGCACCCGCTTCGCCGTGCACTTCAGCTTTGGCCACTTCTTCTTGAACGCGCTGCATTTTTTCCTGCATTTCTTGGGCTTGCTTCATGATGTTGCCCATTCCGCCTTTAAACATGCGGTCTTCTCCTAAATCATTAATAAGCGAGTTGGTAGCCGTCGGCCGTTAGGAACGTGGCTCTGGCGCTGGTTTTACGGTTGACTCAATTAGCGTAGCCCCAAACGCCTGCTGCAACTTCTGAATATTGGGGTCGTGATGCAACAGATCAACAGCCTGCGCATGGCGTTCTTGCTGTAAACGCTCTTCCTGTTGCTGGGGTGTTTCCAGCGTGGCGTCAAGTTCAGCCACGCTGAACTGAACCCTTCTTGGTATGCCGATCTCTTTCAGCGCTCGCTCAATGCGCACGTTATGAACCTCGGCCTTCATGGCGGACTGGCTGGGGTCAAGCCGCAGCACCACAGTGCCACCATCATCGCTTTCTAACTGGCAATGTGCCGCTAAGTTACGCGTCAGCCCGCCTAAACCTAAAGCGTCAAAACAAGCCAGCCATGTGGCGTGGTTTAAGAGATCTCCCGAGGCCAGCGATTCAGCCGAAAGAGAGGAAGGCGCCACATTAAAGGATGGAGTGGGCTCTGGCTCTGGCTCTGGCTCTGGCTCTGGCTCTGGCTCTGGCTCTGGCTCTGGCTCTGGCTCTGGCTCTGGCTCTGGCTCTGGCGAGAGCGTAGCGGCGCTTTCTACCTCTTCAAGCGACCAGGGCGGCGGCGCATCATATTGCGGCTCTAATGCCTCGGGCGCCTCACTTGGTGGAGCTGCCTGCACCGCAGGCTCAGGCGGCTCAGCCTCGGCAGCGGCGGGTGCAGGCTCAGGCTTTTTTGCGGCTGGCTCCGCTAACACAGGGGCGCTTGGCGGTGCTGTGGGAGCTGGCGTTGCATCTGCTGACGGCGCAGGCTCAGGGCGTAGCGGCAGCGGCGTCGCAGGTGGCTTGGGAACGCCCTGAGGGCGGAAAGCCAGCATCCGTAACAGCGTCATCTCCAGAGCACTACGCAAGTCTGGGGCGTGTACCATATCGCCACGCCCCTGGATACCAATCTGGTAGTAGAGCTGGATATCTTCAGCGGTAAAACGGCTGGCCAGCTGCTGAATTTGCGCTCGGTCACCGTGGCTATTATCCACTGCATCCGGCACCATTTGCGCCACGGCCAAGCGGTGGAGTATGGCAGTTAACTCATCTAGCACGGCGGCAAAATCAGGCCCCTGCTCGGCTAGCTGGGCCACTTCTGCCAGCAACTTCTGAACATCTACCGCTGCTAGCGCTTCAACCAAGGCCAGCACATGGCGATGATCCAACGTGCCCAGCATTGCCGCTACATCAGCATGGCGCACAGCCCCTTGGCCAAAGGCTATGGCTTGATCAGTCAGGCTCATTGCATCGCGCATGGAGCCTTCAGCAGCCTTGCCTAACAGCCACAACGCGCTTTCATCATACTCAACCCCCTCTTCGCCCAGCACATAAGTTAAGTGCTCGACTACCCGCTCAGGCGGCATATGCTTGAGCGTAAACTGCAAACAGCGGGATAGTACCGTGGCGGGGAGCTTCTGCGGATCGGTGGTCGCTAACAGAAATTTTACATGGGGTGGCGGCTCTTCCAGCGTTTTAAGCAGCGCATTAAAGCTGCTGGTGGAGAGCATGTGCACCTCATCAATAAGGTATACCTTGTAGCGCCCTTGGGTAGGCGCGTACTGAACGTTATCGAGCAGTTCGCGGGTATCTTCTACTTTGGTTCGCGAAGCAGCGTCGACTTCGATCAGGTCGACAAAACGGCCCTCATCGATGGCTTGGCAACTATCGCACTGACCGCAGGGTGTCGAGGTAATTCCCTCATCCCCGCGCCCATTAGCGGTACAGTTAAGGCATTTCGCCAAAATGCGCGCCAGCGTGGTTTTGCCGACGCCACGCGTGCCAGTAAACAGGTAAGCGTGGTGTAAGCGGCCCTGATCAAGGGCATTGACCAAGGCGCGTTGAACATGGGCCTGGCCCACGAGCTCGTGGAATGTACGTGGCCGCCATTTGCGGGCCAGAACCTGATAGCTCATTGAGCAAAACTTCCTTAGGCGGGCTGACTGTCGATGCTAAACAACCTATCGTAAACCGTAGATGCTAATTGTTGGTGCTTCATAGAGCACCATTCTAGCGGCTGCACCGCAGCCCGCCAACCGCCCGGCAGATGCCGAGCGGCATGAGGCGTTACGCTTAGGCGTTATCGCCACCTTCAGCGGCACCAGCACGTTGGGCGGCTTCTTTTACCAACTTTTCAAGCTCACCGTTTTGATGCATTTCAATCACAATATCGCAGCCGCCTACCAGCTCGCCTTCTACCCATAGCTGGGGAAAGGTCGGCCAGTTGGCAATTTTCGGCAGCTCAGCACGGATATCCGGGTTATCCAATACGTTGACGAAGGCAAAACGTTCGCCGCAGCTCATCAGCGCCTGCACTGTCTGTGCAGAGAAGCCGCACTGGGGCAGTTGGGGGGTGCCTTTCATGTAGATCAAAATCGGGTTTTCGCTGATTTGACGCTGAATATTTTCGGCAGTGGTGCTCATAATGTGCTCCTAAATAAGTGATGTGATCCAAGCCAGTTTACGCAATTCGTCAACTGGCTTTAACCCCACGACCTAGTAATGCCATGGATTGGTGATTACACCAATACCCGAGCAAACTACTCGGCCTTAACGCGTGGCCGCCATTCTACGCATGCCGCCCGCGTTGCGCATCCCCTGCCGCATCGCTAGGATGGTGTTTTTGCGCGGAGAGAAGTCCATGGCGACACGCCATTTCCTTACCCTATTGGATTTGACCCCAGATGAGCTGGCGTATTTGATCCAGCGTGCCATTAAGATCAAGACGGATCTTAAAGCTAATGGCCCAGTGTACACACCGCTACCAAACCGCACGCTGGCGATGATTTTTGAAAAATCGTCCACCCGAACCCGCGTCTCTTTTGAAACAGGCATGGCGCAATTTGGTGGCCATGCGCTCTTCCTCTCTCCTCGTGATACCCAGCTTGGCCGCGGTGAGCCAATCGAAGACACCGCTCGCGTGCTCTCTGAGATGGTGGATGCAGTCATGATTCGCACCTTCTCCCACCAAGGCCTGGAAACCTATGCCAGCGCCAGCAGCGTGCCGGTGATTAATGCCCTAAGCGACGACTACCACCCCTGCCAACTGCTGGCAGATGTGATGACCTGGACAGAGCTGCGCGGCAGCGTCAAAGGTCGCACCGCGGTGTGGATTGGCGATGGCAATAATATGTGCCACTCCTGGATCAACGCCGCCCGCCAGTTCGGCTTTCATCTGCGGGTCTGCTGCCCGGAAGGCTATGAACCACGCGAAGATATCATGGCCGCTGCGGGTGACTGCGTCACCCTGCTCCACGACCCACAAGAAGCGGCTAAAGGTGCTGACTTAATCACTACTGACGTATGGGCTTCCATGGGCCAGGAAGAGGAGCAGGCAAAACGAGAAGCCGACTTTGCAGGCTTCCAGGTAACTGAAGCCCTGCTCGACTCCGCCCAATCTGACGTGCTGTTTTTACACTGCTTGCCTGCTCATCGAGGCGAAGAGATCAGCCTCACGCTGCTGGACGACCCAAGGGCAGTAGTATGGCAGGAAGCCGGCAACCGCCTACACGCTCAAAAAGCATTGATCGAGTTTTTGTTACTAGGCAAAGTCGACGCATAACCTCTATCGCCTAACCTCTATCCCGCCCTGTATGCTTTGCAGGGCGGGCTTGTGCACAACGCCCTCGAAAGCAAACGCCACCACACCGGGTACAAAACAAGCATAAAAAAACGCCACGTTATAAATAACGTAGCGTTTAGAAATATTGGTGGAGCCTAGCGGGATCGAACCGCTGACCTCAACACTGCCAGTGTTGCGCTCTCCCAGCTGAGCTAAGGCCCCACATGCTGCCAGTTTCGTGCAGCGGGGCGAATACTAATTCACAGCACTGTAAGAGTCAAGCATTAAAGCAAACCAGCATCATCTAATTCTCCTTTGCTGAGAGCTGTGGCACTCTATAGGTTCGCAGCGTGCGTATCGCTTGAGTCCACGATGATTACCTGCAGGAGCCAGACCTTTGATCAACGTTTTAATTGCCGATGATCACCACCTGGTGAGAACCAGCATCGCCCACCTGCTAAACGAAGAGTCCGATATTAAAATTGTGGGCGAAGTGGATGATGGAGAGAGCGCCGTCGCCCAGTGCCGACAACTAAAGCCCGACATTATCCTCATGGATATTCGTATGCCGGGTATCGGCGGGCTAGAAGCCACACGGCGTATTCATCGCACCCTGGCTGACATTAAGGTTATCATTCTTACCGCCCACTTAGAGGACAGCGTCCTGAGGCGCATGCTTGAAGCCGGTGCATCGGGCTTTTTAAGCAAAGGGGCTGATGCGGTGGAAATGACCGATGCCATTCGCCAAGTCTTCCGCAACGGGCGCTATATAAGCCAAGAAATTGCACAGCGGCTAGCACTCGCCCACTTCACTGACGAAGATAGCCCATTTAACCAGCTCTCTGATCGCGAGCTACAAATTGCTTTGATGATCGTCAACTGTCAGCGAGTACAAGATATTTCTGACCGTCTACACCTTAGCCCTAAAACTGTTAACACTTACCGTTATCGCTTGTTTGATAAGCTACATGTCACCAGTGATGTCGAGTTGACCCACCTCGCCTTACGCCACGGTCTAGTCGAAGGTTTTGACGCCACTATGGGATAGACCTACCATCGCAGCTTCTGCCGTTTAAGAGCTCCAATGCCCAGCTATGACTTTTGATGCCAAGCAGTTTTTAAGCTCTGTCAGCACTTCACCCGGTGTTTACCGCATGCTGGATGAGGAGCAAAACACGCTCTATGTCGGCAAAGCGAAGCGTTTGAAAGCACGACTGGCAAGCTATTTCCGCGGCCAGCTCAATACCAAAACCCAGGCGATGGTGGCACGCATTGCCGATATTCAAATTACGGTTACCCGTAGCGAAACCGAAGCACTGCTGCTTGAACAAACATTAATTAAGGAGCTTCGCCCGCCCTACAACATCCTGCTACGGGATGATAAATCCTACCCGTTTGTGTTTGTCACTGACCGCCACCCCTACCCCGCTTTGGAATATAAGCGAGCACGCCAGCGTCGCGACGATGGCCGCTACCTGGGTCCCTACCCCAGCAGCGGGGCCGTAAAAGAGAGCCTGACACTGATGCAGAAAATTTTTCGCATCCGTAACTGCGAAGACAGTGTTTTTGCCCACCGCTCTCGCCCTTGCTTGCAGTATCAAATTCAGCGCTGCAGCGCCCCTTGTGTTGATTACATCTCAGAAGAGGAGTATCGCCGGGATGTGGAACATGCGGTGATGTGCCTAGAAGGCAAAAGCGAGCACGTGACCCAGCTATTAACCCAAGAGATGGAAGTAGCCAGCCAAGCGCTCCACTTTGAAGAGGCCGCACGCCTGCGTGACCAAATCCAGCAGCTACGCCAGCTGCAGCAGCGCCAGTTTGTGGATAACGAGAGCGGCGACGCAGACGTTTTCGCCTTAGCCCAACGCACTGGCGCACTCGGCATCTCCATATTGAGCGTGCGTGATGGTCGTCTACTGGGCGCTCGGCACCATACGCCAAAGAATGATCTAGACCTGCCGCCAGAAATGCTGCTGACCGAAGTGGTTAGTCAATACTATTTTGGCCAGCCGCATAACGTACCCGGAGAAGTAATTACTAGCCTCCCGCTGGAAGATAGCACTCTGATTGCCGATGCCCTCTCTCAGCAAGCAGGCAAAAAAGTCAGAGTAGCAAGCCAAGTGCGCGGGCATCGCGCCCAATGGCAGCACCTCGCCATGACCAACGCCGAGCAGCAGCTTGCATCACAGCTGGCCAATAAAACCCAGCTCACTCAGCGGTTTGAGGCACTGCAAAAAGTGCTGGGACTGGAAAAACTGCCAGAGCGGCTTGAGTGTTTCGATATCAGCCACAGCCAGGGCGAAGCCACCGTGGCGTCCTGCGTGGTGTTTGACCATCAAGGCCCGCGTAAAAGTGACTATCGCCACTTCCGCATTGAAGGCATCGCAGCAGGGGATGATTACGCCGCCATGCAACAAGCGCTGACGCGGCGCCTGAAGCGGGTAAAAAGCGGAGAAGCAGTGGCCCCCGATATTCTGATTGTGGATGGCGGCAAAGGGCAGCTCAATATGGCACGCGGGGTACTAAACGACCTTTCGGTCACCAACATCATCCTACTAGGCGTTGCCAAAGGAACCACTCGCAAGGCCGGGCTGGAAACTCTCTTCTTAGAGACCAGCGATAACCCGCTACCTTTAGATCCGGCTTCGCCGGCACTGCATTTAATCCAGCATATCCGCGATGAGTCCCACCGCTTTGCGATTGCAGGCCACCGGGCAGCGCGAGACAAAGCGCGACGCACGTCTACTTTGCAGGATATTCCTGGCATAGGCCCTAAACGGCGGCGTGAACTTCTGCGCTTTTTTGGTGGCCTACAGGGCGTACAAAAGGCCAGCCGTGATGAACTAGCCAGGGTGCCCGGAATTAATGCAGCCCTCGCAGAGAGCATTTATACGGCACTGAATGGATAAACTTGTTCTTAACATGGATGCAATGCGCTAAGGGGGATAGAATAACCCGCACATTACACTCCGACTTTCATGATTCTCCGGCAAGGATCGCACCCTGCGATGAACATACCCAACATACTTACACTGGCAAGAATCGTCTTTATCCCTCTACTGGTAGTACTGTTTTATCTACCTTTCAGTTGGAGCATGCCGGTTGCCGCTGGTTTATTTGCCCTAGCATCGGTCACCGACTGGCTCGATGGCTACCTGGCCCGCCGCTGGAATCAGTCGACACCCTTCGGCGCCTTTTTAGACCCTGTGGCAGACAAACTTATGGTCGCCGTGGCGCTTGCACTGTTAATTGAGCGTTTCGACACGCTGATCCTGACGCTGCCCGCACTGGTGATTATCGGTCGTGAGATCGTTATTTCAGCCCTGCGGGAGTGGATGGCCGAAATGGGTAAACGCGGCATGGTGGCAGTCTCTTGGGTTGGCAAACTAAAAACCACGCTGCAGATGGTCGCCATTCTGGTGCTGCTGGCCTTCCCGCCAGGGCACGAAATCGCGCTACTGGGCGTGGTTGTTCTGTACGCTGCCGCTGCTCTCACGCTTTGGTCAATGGCTCAGTATCTAAAAGCTGCTTGGCCGCACCTTAGTCGCTCAATGTAGGCAGCATAAATGTCAGCAGCACAGTAGCTCTTTGAACCCGTTGATAAATTGATTGTTTGACAAGCGCGCAGCGATGCGTATAATTCGCCCTCGAGTCGAGCGGGAATAGCTCAGTGGTAGAGCATCGCCTTGCCAAGGCGAGGGTCGAGAGTTCGAATCTCTTTTCCCGCTCCATTTGGTTAACGCCAATGACTTGTTAGGCTGGATGGCAGAGTGGTTATGCAGCGGACTGCAACTCCGTGTACGCCGGTTCGATTCCGACTCCAGCCTCCATTGTCAGTGTAGCGATTGCTGCTAAAGCGCCGATACACTGCCCGGATGGCGAAATTGGTAGACGCAAGAGACTTAAAATCTCTCGGAGGCAACTCCGTGCCGGTTCAAGTCCGGCTCCGGGCACCATGAATTGTTAGTAAGAACATGACGCTGCGAGATCTTCTGATCTACGCGGCTTTTTGTGTTTAACGCCCACCCGATCAGTTACCTTTCGCTTTTTTGCCTACACCATCGCTAAGCGCCAGTGGTCACGCTATGATGCCATCCTCCCTGTGAAAGCGTGTTGCGCGCGCAGCTTTTGATAGCAAAAAGAAGGAGCGGGCCCCTATGAGCACGCCAACAACCGACCTACTTATTATCGGCGGCGGCGTCGCCGGCCTCACCCTAGCGCTAGAAGTTGCTGACCACTTGTCAGTCACGCTGGTACGTCCGGCACTGGATGATCAAGGAGCCAGCCGCTGGGCACAGGGCGGCATTGCGGCAGTGCTCTCTCCGGATGACAATCTCGACGACCATGTACGCGATACCCTCATCGCTGGCGATGGACTATGCGATGAAGACGCCGTTCGTTTTACCGTCACCCATGGTCCTGAGGCGATTCAATGGCTCATTGACAACGGTGTGCCGTTTACGCCCGACCCGGACCCAAGTGCCCGCTACCCCTACCACCTGACCCGAGAAGGTGGGCACAACGCGCGACGCATTATTCATGCCGATGACGCCACCGGTCGTGCGGTAGTTGAAACCTTGGTCAATAAAGTCTCCGCCCACCCTGGCATTACTCAGCGCAGCGACCTGACCATTCTCACCCTGCTGAGCAACGCTGAGGGCCACTGCATTGGCGCCCAAGGTGTCGATAGCGAGCAGCGCCGACAAGCGTTTTATGCCCATCACACCGTTCTCGCTACCGGCGGCGCAAGCGGGTTATACCGGCACACCACCACCCCAGCACCCAGCAGCGGCGAAGGTATGATGATGGCGGCTGAGCTGGGAGCAACGCTTGCCAATCTTGAGTTTCAGCAGTTTCACCCTACCTGCCTATTCGACCCGGATGGCCCAGCCTTTCTGATTAGCGAGGCGGTGCGCGGTGAAGGCGGCCACCTGCTTAACGAAGCTGGCCATCGTTTTATGCCCGACCTCGATCCACGTGCCGAGCTAGCGCCTAGAGATGTGGTGGCCAGAGCCATTGATGCACAGATTCAGCAAGGCACGCTGGGGCACGTCTGGCTAGATATACGCCACTTAGGAGAAGTCTCTATACGCCATCACTTCCCTACAATTTTGGCTCATTGCGCCTCGCGGGGAATGGATATTACGCGCCAACCGATCCCCGTTGTGCCCGCCGCCCATTATAGCTGTGGCGGCGTCGCTACCGACCACGCTGGCGCTACCGACGTTGCCAACCTTTATGCCATTGGCGAAACGGCCTACACCGGCCTCCACGGCGCAAACCGTATGGCTAGCAATTCGCTGCTTGAGTGTTTGGTTTATGCGCGTAGCTGCGCCCGGCATCTGCTCTCCTTGCCCTCGCCACCCAATGAGCCGCTGAATACAGGGGATGATCATCAAGCACCTATCATCCAGCCCAACATTAACGTGGAACTAGAGGCACTTAGAAAGCTCCGCTTTAAGATGCGCAGCGTCATGAGTCAATACGTATCGATAGTAAGAAGCGACCAAGGCCTTGCTACCGCCAGTGAAGCACTGGCAGAAATCAAAAAAGAATTGGAAAAGCTAGATAAAGCGATGTCGCACCCAGAAAGTATGCGACTAAGGCAAGCCATTATGCTTGCTCAACTCACTGTGCTGGCCGCCTCTCAACGCCACGAGTCTCGGGGCTTGCATTACTCTATTGACTGGCCAGAACATCAGGCCACCTCCGCCCCTTCTCAACTGACACTAGATAGTTTGCGTTTAGCAGGGCTTCCGCACTAACGTCCTGCCAAACTATCGACCAGGCCGATGGAAACATCGGCGCAGGGCGCGCTGACTGTCACCTGGGAGACTGTCTGGCCATAACCAGAGACGCTGTGATCCCATACGAAGCCCTACTAGCCAAGGCCCTAGATAGTCACAGCTAACTCCTAATGTCGGCCCCGCCTCTCCAGTGGCTAGCAACCAGCATCCCTCTATCTGGCTGCCGTTCTTGGTGAGCTGCAGCGCCCCACATGGCTGCGCACTATAGGAGCAATACACCAGCGCCATCCCAATGCTTAGCGTTAATCCCCCTAACCAATGGCCTATCGCCCAACCTGCTAATATCGCCAGCCCCAGCACCAACGCCCCGCAAAGCCCGCCTGCCAGCTTAGAGCGTGCGATAAGCAGTGTTATCGGTGGTTTCAGCATGCTCAACGATCATTTGCACAAGATGGCGCAAGTCAGGGTCTTCAGGCCACTCACGATGCATCAGCCAAACGAACAAATCTTGATCCTCTTCTTCAATCAAACGCTGATACGTCAACTGCTCCTCTTCGCTCAGCGTGTCGAAGCGTTTTTCTAAAAAGGGAATTAACAGCAGATCCAGCTCCCACATACCGCGCCGGGAGTGCCAGTAAAGCCGCTTACGAAGCACAGCGGCGGGGGAAGTATCGTCGCTCAACGTCAGCCTCTCCGAGTAGATGAAAATGAAAAGCCAGTATACCGAAGCTGTGGGGTCGCGCCAGGGCCAAGCTTCGCCTATGCTGTTAATCAGCTTCGTACTAACTTGCCTAGTACCTTGTTTTATCTGAATTGTTTTATGCGGTTATGCGCAGTATGCTGATTTCAAAGTTATCGAGGTCGCATGTGCATTACGGCCTTTAAACGCAGGGAGCCAACCGATGACCAAGTCTGAACTAATCGAACAAATTGCGATGCGTCAACCGGAGCTATCCGCCAAGGATGTCGAAACAGCGGTGCGTATTATCCTAGATGATATGACCGATGCTCTCGCCACTGGAGGACGAGTAGAGATCCGTGGTTTTGGCAGCTTTTCGCTTCATTATCGCAAGCCGCGCACGGGGCGTAATCCTAAAACCGGCGACCCGGTAGATTTAGACGGCAAATACGTACCGCACTTTAAACCGGGCAAGGAGCTGCGCGAACAAGTCGATGCGAGCCGCGCTTTAGGTTACTAAAGCGAGTTAATAGCGCCATCCGACCTTCTGCGGGATGACGTCGCGCCCAGACTCAGACACAATAGCATCATCGTGAACGTCACTGATTAGGAAACTCTCATGCGTTGGATCAAAGGGCTGATTCTGGCCGTCATTTTATTGGTAGTGATGCTGGTGGGCATTCTGTTTGCTGTGAATAACCAGCAAGCCATTGCCTTAAACCTAATTTGGGCTGAACTGCCTGCCGTATCACTCTCCGTATGGCTACTAGCCACCCTAGCGGTGGGCGTCATTGTCGGCATGCTGGCCATGCTGGGTGTTTATGTTCGCCTGAAAGCACGGCTTGCCCGCAGTGAGCGTCACAATAAACAGCAGCGCAAAGAGCTAGACCGGTTACGCACTCAGGGGTTGAAGGAACTGGCGTAAATGCATGATGCTGTGCTGCTAGGCGTACTCTTGGCAGCCATTGCCATCGGCTTTGGCCTAGGCATCCGTTACGCCTACCGCCGCCAGCAGCACTCCCCCGCCTCGCGTACTCCCGGCTTATCACGGGAATACTTCGTCGGGCTGAACTATCTGCTGAACGAGCAGCCCGACGAAGCGATTAACACCTTTATCCATGCATTGGATGTTAATAGCGACACCATTGATACTCATATTGCCCTTGGCAAGCTTTTCCGTGCCCGCGGTGAAGCAGATAAAGCCGTTAGCATTCATCAAAACCTGCTAGCCCGCCCAGCACTCTCTACCACGACTAATGAAATCATTCAGCTTGAGCTCGCCCGCGACTTTATCGCCTTGGGTGTGCACGACCGAGCCCAGCGGCTACTGCGCAGCCTGCTAGAACACTCGGTGAACGAAGCGCTCCGTCTAGAAGCGAAGCGGCTGCTGATTGATTTACTTGAGCGAGAAAAAGAGTGGCAAGACGCGCTAGACGTTGTTCAACCGCTGATTAAGCAGCAACCCGCCATGCGCCGCCCTGCATCACACTGGCTCTGTGAACTTGCCCAACAGGAAATTGATCAATCTAGCCGCGCAATGGCGCGTAAGCACCTCAAAAAAGCGCTCCAGTTGGATGAGCGCTGTATTCGCGCCACCTTAATGCTGGCTGAATTAGAGATGGATAATGGTCACTATGCAAAAGCTATCGAGCGGCTTAATCATATACCCCAGCAGGATATCGCTCACGTACCGACCATGCTACCAGCGCTCCAGCGCGCTTATACCCGCAATAACAACTTACCCGGTCTGGAAAGCCACCTGTATAAACTACTAGGCCAAGCGCCGTATACCAGCGTCATTGTGACGCTAGGGGAACTCGTTCATCAAAGAGATGGAGTAGACAGCGCTATCGAGCGAACCGGCGAGTGGCTGAGTGAAGCGCCCAGCCTAGGAGGGCTTGATTACCTAGTTGATCTCTACCTGGAAAGTGAACGGCTCGCTGGTAAAGCCACACCGGATACCCGACTCCTCTTACTAAAACACCATACCGATGCCCTGCTGAAGGGACGCCCCCGCCATCGCTGCCGCCGCTGTGGGTTTAGTAGCGACAGTCTGGCTTGGCAGTGCCCCAGCTGCCGCCGCTGGGGCACTATTAAACCGATCACCGGCGTCGAGGGCGAATAGCTATTGCCTACCTGCCAGCTCGGCCTCAATAGCCGCTAATGCTGCCATAGGGTCTTCTGCTTGCGTGACCGGACGACCTACCACTAAATGCGTGCTACCCGCCTGCATTGCGTCAGCAGGCGTCATGATGCGCTGTTGATCGTTCGCCGCCGCAAAGCTAGGACGAATACCGGGCGTTACTTTTAAGAATGCGCTGCCGCACTGCGCCTCGATCTGCGCCGCCTCCTGCGCCGAGCACACCACGCCGTCTAATCCGCTTTGCTGGGCCAGGGCTGCCAAGCGCATGACGTGCTCAGCAGGGCTTGCAGTAATGCCCACATCCGCCAAGTCTTCCGCCTGCATGCTAGTCAGCACCGTGACCGCAATTAAGTGCGTAGTAAGCTGATGGTCGGATAAGCGCTTTGCCGCTGCCTCCATCATTTTGCGCCCGCCAGAGGCGTGAACGTTTACCATCCAAACACCCTGCTCTGCCGCCGCCTGAACAGCACTGGCCACGGTATTAGGAATATCGTGAAATTTAAGATCCAGGAACACATCGAAACCACGTCCATGGAGCGCTTCCAGTACGGCAGGGCCACTTCGCGTAAACAGCTCTTTACCGACTTTGAGACGGCACCGAGTAGGGTCAAGCTGGTCTGCCATGCACAGAGCTGCATCAAGCGAAGGGTAATCCAGGGCAATAATCAGTGGGGAATCGGTGGACACGCGCTTACTCCGTGTTCGTGAACGCTTAAAGGGAAATTGCGCCATTGACGCGATGGGTATTGATTAGTGTACCAGCCCCACAGAGCTTGCAGTGTAAGCGATTGGCCATTTCCCTGTAGCAAAAGGCTTACAAAAACCATCGTCGATGACTTACAGCATTCACTGTTCTAAATGCTAATTTCAACTAAGGCGGCGAATAAAGCTTCACTCCTATCGCTGCGCTCATGGCCTTTCGTGCTGAGTACGCGACTGGCTCAATGGAAAAAACAGAAGGATGTTAACGATGCAGACAACGTTTAAGCGTATCGCAGCCGCACTACTTATTAGCCTCAGCCTTGGCCTATCAGGAACAGCGATGGCTCAAGCCATTGCGCCGATTAACGTCAACAGTGCCGATGAGGAACTGCTTGCTGAGCTGCCCGGTATTGGCCCAAGCCGCGCGACAGCGATTATTGAAGAGCGCGAAGCCAACGGTGCCTTTGAAAATGCCGATGACCTGACCCGCGTGAACGGCATTGGGCCAGCCACCGTTGACCGTATGCGTGATCAAATCAAATTTGAAGAGTAAATTTAAAAAGCAACCCACCACATGCCACCGCACGGTTACACATCGGCGGTGGCGGTGCTGACAAGCCGCTTAAATTGTATCGCCGGGCACTCGCACTCGCCCTTCCATTAACACTCGTGCACTGCGGCTCATTACCGCCTGATCAATCTGCCAGCGCCCGTCTACCAGGCTGGCTTTCGCCCCAACCCGAAGTGACCCTGAAGGATGGCCAAACGTCACCGCTTCACGCTCAATGCCACCGGCCGCTAAATTCACCAACGTACCCTGAATCGCCGCTGCCGCGCCAATAGCGACCGCCGCCGTGCCCATCATGGCGTGGTGTAGCTTGCCCATCGAGAGCGCCCGCACCACTAGGTCAATATCTTCAGCATTGACGGCTTTCCCACTCGATGCCATATAGCTAGCTGCGGGGGCCACAAAGGCCACTTTGGGAGTATGCTGACGGCTGGCAGCCTCCTCCACATGGCTAATCAGCCCCATGCGGACGGCCCCGTGGGCGCGAATCGTTTCAAACATCTCCAGCGCCTTGGCATCCCCGTTAATCGCCTCTTGCAGCTCACACCCGGTGTAGCCCAGCGCCTCAGCATTGACGAACACCGTTGGAATACCGGCATTAATCAACGTTGCTTTCAGCACACCAACACCCGGCACCTCTAGGTCATCGACCACGTTACCGGTGGGAAAAATCGCGCCCTCACCATCGGCAGGGTCTATAAACGCGACGGGGATTTCTGCCGCCGGAAAGGTCACGCCATCCAGCTCGAAATCACCGGTCTCTTGCACTTCACCCTCCGCCATGGGTACTTGGGCAACGATGGTTTTCTGAATATTGGCCTGCCAAATACGCACTTCCGCGATGCCGTTTCGAGGCACCTTAGCGGGATCGACCAAGCCATTGGCGATAGCGTAAGGCCCTACCGCCGCGGATAGGTTGCCACAGTTGCCGCTCCAATCCACAAAGGGTTTATCGATCGAGACTTGGCCGAATAGGTAATCCACATCGTGATCGGGCGAGTCACTCTTCGAGAGAATCACCGTTTTGCTGGTGCTGGACGTGGCGCCCCCCATGCCATCAATTTGTTTTTCATAAGGGTCGGGGCTGCCTATCACCCGCAGCAGCAGCTTATCCCGCGCTTCACCCGGCACCTGAGCGGCGGTGGGCAGGTCACTCAAAGTGAAAAACATCCCTTTACTGGTGCCGCCCCGCATATAGGTGGCGGGAATACGCATTTGTGCTTGATGAGCCATGACGCACCTCTTAAACAATAGCCTGGCTACGGCCAGGCTATTCGCTATTCATTACCCCCTTACCATCGCGCTGAGACGACTAGGCAACGGAGGATTCCAAAAAGTCCTGAGCAAAACGCTGCAGCACGCCACCGGCAGAATAGATGGTCACTTCTTCGGCCGTATCCAATCGGCAAACCACTGGCACGCGCTCGGTGCTACCACTGGTGCGGTGAATGACTAGGGTGAGCATGGCGCGCGGTTCGGGCGTGCCTTCCACATCGAAGACTTCCGTGCCGTCCAACTCTAGGGTTTTCCGCGTGGTCCCTTCCTCGAACTGCAGCGGCATAACACCCATACCGATCAGGTTCGTGCGGTGAATACGCTCAAAGCCCTCGGCGACGATGGCCTCTACCCCCGCAAGGGCAACGCCTTTGGCCGCCCAGTCACGGGATGAGCCTTGGCCGTAATCCGCTCCGGCAATAATAATCAGCGGCTGCTTGCGGGCCATATAGGTCTCGATGGCTTCCCACATGCGGGTCACTTTACCCTCCGGCTCGATCCGCGCCAGCGACCCCTGCAGCACCTTGCCCTGCTCGTCGTGGACCATTTCGTTGAACAGTTTCGGGTTCGCCAACGTTGCCCGCTGGGCGGTCAGGTGATCACCGCGGTGGGTGGCGTAGGAGTTAAAGTCCTCCTCCGGCAGGCCCATTTTGTGCAGGTACTCCCCCGCTGCGCTATCGAGCATGATGGCATTGGAGGGCGAGAGGTGGTCGGTGGTGATGTTGTCCGGCAGAATCGCCAGCGGGCGCATGCCCTTCAGCCCACGCTCTTTCGCCATGTTGCCTTCCCAGTAGGGCGGGCGGCGAATGTAGGTGCTCTGGGGCCGCCATTCGTAGAGCGGGCTTACCTGCGTACGCGCACTTTTATCCAGATCAAACATCGGGATATAGGTTTGGCGGAACTGCTCGGGCTTCACCGCCGACTTCACGATAGCATCGATTTCGCTATCGTCGGGCCAGATGTCCTTGAGGGTGACCGGATTACCCTTCGTGTCATACCCCAGCACGTCTTTTTCAATATCAAAGCGAATGGTGCCTGCGATGGCATACGCCACCACCAACGGCGGTGAGGCCAAAAACGCCTGCTTGGCGTAGGGGTGGATACGCCCGTCAAAGTTTCGGTTGCCGGAGAGCACTGCCGTGGCGTACAGGTCGCGGTCGATGATTTCCTGCTGGATGTGCGGCTCCAGCGCACCAGACATCCCGTTACAGGTGGTACAGGCGTAGGCCACCACACCAAAGCCGAGGTTTTCCAACTCATCCATCAAGTGCGCTTCTTCTAAGTACATCTTGACGGTTTTGGAGCCAGGGGCCAGCGACGACTTCACCCACGGTTTGCGGGTCAGCCCTAACCGGTTGGCGTTGCGAGCAATCAACCCAGCCGCCACCATATTGCGCGGGTTAGACGTGTTGGTGCAGCTGGTGATGGCGGCAATAATCACCGCACCATCCGGCATTCTGCCTGCCTGCTCATCGGCCCGGGCTTTATCCAAGTCGATGGCGATACCCCGCTTTGCCAGCTCGGAAGTAGGCAGATGGGCATGGGGGTTAGAAGGGCCAGCCAACGTGCGCGCCACGCTTGAGAGATCAAACGTCAATACCCGTTCGTAATAGGCACTCTTGAGATCATCTGCCCATAGCCCAGTATGCTTGGCATACGCTTCCACCAGCGCGACTTGCTCATCTTCACGCCCAGTGAGCTTGAGATACTCAATGGTTTGGTTATCGATGTAGAACATCGCCGCCGTAGCACCATACTCCGGCGTCATATTGGAAATCGTGGCGCGGTCGCCCACGGTCAGCGCGTCAGCGCCTTCGCCGTAGAACTCTAAGTAAGCGCCCACTACGCGCTCTTTACGCAGAAACTCGGTAATCGCCAGCACCATATCCGTGCCGGTAATCCCCGGCTGTAGTTTGCCGGTAAGCTCGACCCCGACAATATCCGGCAGGCGCATCATCGAGGCGCGGCCCAGCATCACGCTTTCCGCCTCCAGGCCACCCACCCCCACAGAGATTACCCCGAGCGCATCTACCATGGGCGTATGGCTGTCGGTACCCACACATGTATCTGGATAGGCAATACGCACGCCCTGCTCATCAGGGCGGCACTGCACCACTGGGGACATCTTCTCCAGGTTGATCTGGTGCATGATGCCGTTGCCGGGAGGAATCACGTCGACGTTTTCAAACGCCAGCTTGGTCCAGTTAATAAAGTGGAAGCGGTCGTCGTTACGACGATCTTCCACTTGGCGGTTTTTCTCGAAAGCGTCCTTCTCAAAGCCCGCATGTTCGACGGCCAACGAGTGGTCGACGATCAGCTGAGTGGGCACGACCGGGTTGACCTTGGCCGGGTCACCGCCTTTATCGGCAATGGCATCACGCAGGCCAGCTAAATCTACCAGCGCGGTTTGGCCAAGAATGTCGTGACATACCACCCGTGCCGGGTACCAGGGAAAATCTAAATCCTGCTTGCGCTCAATGAGCTGTTTTAGAGCATCGGTGAGCAGCTCAGGGTCACAGCGACGTACCAGCTGTTCGGCCAATACGCGCGAGGTGTAGGGCAGTTTGGCATAGGCGCCGTGCTGGATATCCTCGACCGCTTGGCGTGCATCGAAGAACTCTACCGGCTCGCCCTCTACCAGAACGCCCGGTAGCGGCTTGCGATAATTCGTGTTCATAACGCCTCTCACTTAGTCACCTCGCAACCGATCAGTCGCGCGCTTCGATGGGTACCCATTCGTTCTTCTCAGGGCCGATGTAATCAGCACTGGGGCGAATAATTCGATTATTGGCACGCTGCTCGAACACATGCGCTGCCCAGCCAGTCACCCGGGACATCACGAAAATCGGTGTAAACAGCTTGGTCGGGATATCCATGAAGTGGTAAGCGCTGGCATGGAAGAAGTCCGCATTACAGAACAGCTTCTTCTCCCGCCACATTACCTCTTCACAGCGTACCGACACCGGATAGAGCACCGTGTCGCCTACATCTTCAGCTAACTTTTTGGACCACTCTTTGATAATAGCGTTGCGCGGGTCCGACTCACGATAGATGGCGTGACCAAAGCCCATGATCTTCTCTTTACGCTCCAGCATACCGAGCATTTCCCGCTCTGCTTCCTCTGGCGATGCCCAGTTCTCGATCATCGCCATGGCCGCTTCGTTGGCGCCACCGTGCAGCGGGCCGCGCAGTGAGCCAATCGCGCCGGTGATACAAGAGTGCATATCGGAAAGCGTAGAAGCGCATACCCGAGCGGTGAAAGTTGAAGCATTGAACTCGTGCTCGGCATACAGAATCAGCGAGACGTTCATCACCCGGGCATGCAGTTCGGAGGCGGGCTCGCCGCGTAGCATATGTAGGAAGTGGCCACCTACCGAGGCATCATCGGTTTCGGTATCAATACGCACGCCGTCATGGCTGAAGCGATACCAGTAGCAAATAATCGAGGGCAGCACCGCTAGCAGGCGATCCGCCACATCCTGCTGCTCGTCAAAACTCTCCTCGGTTTCCAGGTTACCCAGCATGGAGGCCCCCGTACGCATCACGTCCATCGGGTGAGCGTCTTTAGGAATCTGCTCCAGCACGGTTTTCAGCGCATCAGGCAGGCCACGCAGGCCTTTTAGCTTGGCAATGTAGTGGTCAAGCTCCGCCTGGTTGGGCAGTTTGCCTTTCAACAGCAGGTAGGCGACTTCTTCAAATTTGGCTTTTTCAGCCAGCTCCTTAATATCAAAGCCGCGATAGGTGAGGCCGGAACCGGTTTTACCCACGGTACATAGGGCCGTCGCACCTGCGCTCTGCCCCCGAAGTCCTGCGCCTGCTAGCGGTTTATCAGCCATGTTATCTCTCCTGACGTACTTATTAGTTTTATAAGTGTTGTTAGTAAATTAGCGCTGTTAGCTAAAGAGCTCGCTTTCGTTAAACGTCTTTTTGCTCGGCAAACAGCGCGTCAAGCTTTTGCTCAAAGTCGTGGTAATTCAAAAAGTCGTACAGCTCATCGCGGGTCTGCATGGTGTCGACCACCTCACGTTGATGACCGTTATCTAGAATGCTCTGGTACACCTTCAACGCGGCGGCATTCATGGCCCGGAACGCCGAGAGCGGGTAGAGCACCATGCGGCAACCCACTTCACCCAGCTCCTGCTGGCTAAACAGCGGCGTCGCGCCGAACTCGGTAATGTTGGCCAAAATGGGAGCATTTACTCGCTGGCAGAATGCCTTATAGTCATCCAGCGTATGTACCGCTTCGGCAAAGATAGCGTCGGCACCTGCTTCCACGCAGGCGTTCGCCCGCTCGATGGCAGCGTCCAGCCCCTCTTTTTGGAACGCATCGGTGCGTGCGATGAGGTAGAAATCGGGGTCCAGCTTGGCATCGGCGGCGGCTTTGATGCGGTCTACCATTTCCTGCTGCGAGACAATGGCTTTGTTCGGCCGGTGGCCGCAGCGCTTTTGCGCTACTTGGTCTTCCAAGTGAACAGCCGCCACGCCTGCCCGCTGCATCTCTTTCACAGTGCGGGCAATATTAAACGCACCGCCCCACCCTGTATCGATATCCACCAGCAGCGGCAACTCAGTGGCGCCACAGATGCGGTGTGCATCTTCCACTACGTCGTTCATGGTGGTCATACCTAGATCCGGCAGGCCAAACGATGCATTCGCCACACCACCACCCGAAAGATAAATGGCTTGATGGCCTACACGCTCAGCCATCATGGCCGTATAGGCGTTGATGGTGCCTAAAATCGGCAGCGGGCGATTGGCTTCAAGCGCGGCACGAAACCGTGCCCCAGGGGTAAGCTTGGATGATGGTGTGGTAGACATGGGCGTTAGCTCCTTTAGTCGGCAGATGTTGTTGATTGTTGTTCGAGAATGGCGGCATAGCGGTCAGCGACATTGGCACGAGAAGCGCTGACATGGCGGCGCATCAATAGCTCGGCAAGCTCAGCGTCACCGGCTTCAATAGCGTCCACAATACGGTGGTGTTCTACAAATGCCCGCTGGGGGCGCGTACCGCTGGCGCTAAACTGGGTACGATAGAGGCGCACTAGGTAGTAAAGGTCATCGCAAAGCAGGTTCATCAGCATCTTGTTGTGGCTGCCTTGAACAATGCAATAATGGAAATCCAGGTCGCCTTCACGCTGGTAATAGGCTTCACCGCGCTTTAAGTCGCCCTGGCTTTCATGCACCGCCAGTACATCGCGTAAGCCCTGAATCTCCTCAGGCGACATATGCTCGGCGGCCAAGCGGGCAGCCATGCTCTCTAAGGCTTCGCGTACGTCGAAGAGCTCCAGCAGCTCTTTCATGGAGAGTTTGACCACCCGCGCGCCCACGTGGGGCACGCGTTCAATCAAGCGGTGAGCTTCCAGGCGTCGCATGGCTTCACGCAGCGGCCCACGGGAGATACCGTAGGTTTTGGATAGCCCTGGCTCGGTAATTTTACTGCCTGGCGCTAGCTCGCCGCGCACAATGGCGCTTTGCAGCTGATGAAACACGCGCTCTGCGAGCGTACGCACCTCAGGTGAGACCGGCTCGGACGAGGCTTCATCGGAAGGCGAGGAGGTTGTAGCAAGTAACGTCATGGCTTATTGTCGACAATCAAGGAATAGAGGAACTTTATCCCTCTCTATTTCCCTCGTCAACCATGCAAAATAGGCGTTTTTATACGTCTTTCGTTGCAAGCGGGTATGGACCCGGGAAGCAACTGTCAACAATCAAATAAATTAGAATAGCTCGCACCTCAAGCGTGAGAAAGTCGTCGATGGCTTCTGCTGGTGCGATGGTGGTACGACCTATAAAATATGGCGCCCTCACTGGCCTGGCGTTTGCTTCATGACAACGGCGTTGACGATTACAGCCCTGCCCTACTCTTCCGACCCTTTGGCACTGTTTGCCAAACTCAGGCAACGCCCCGGTGCGGTGTTGCTCGATAGCGGCCGTCCGAAGGCCACAACCGGGCGTTACGACATCCTTAGCAGTGACCCCCTCGCTACGCTAAAAATATCGCCAGATGGCCACACAGCGTTTGAGTCTGACACGCTGACACTCCCCCCATCGTTGATGGGCAACAGCCATGCACAGCAGCAGTGGCTTTTAGAGCAGCTACCCACAGCCAACCTCAAGAGCGAGCTCCCCTTTTTAGGTGGCCTGATGGGTTACTGGAGCTATGACCTTGGCCGCAACCATGCAGACATACCCAGCCAGCACCCGCCCGTCACCCAGTTACCTTTAGCGCGTTTAGGGCTGTTTGATTGGTGTATCACATTTGACCACGTCATCGAACAAGCGTGGCTGGTAGGCAGCGAACAGCGGCGCAAGCAGGTAATGGAGTGGTTAAACGAACCAGCAACACCTAGCCACGCCTTTCGGCTCACACAGCCGTTTATAGCCGAACTTAGCCAGGCAGAATATACCGAGCGTTTTGCGGCGGTACAGCGCTATATCCTTGCGGGGGACTGCTACCAAATCAATTTGGCCCAGCGCTTTTCGGCCCGCTATCAAGGAGACGAGTGGCAGGCATACCTTAAACTGCGTGAAGCAACGCCTACGCCCTTTTCAGGCTTTATGGCATGGGGTAGCCAAGCTGTTTTATCACTCTCTCCTGAGCGCTTTATCCAGTGCCGTGACGGCTTGGTGGAAACCCGCCCGATAAAAGGCACCCGCCCACGAGGAAGAACCCCAGAAGAGGATCGTGCCCTGTCGGACGAGCTGCTCAGCAGTACTAAAGATCGCGCGGAGAACGTGATGATTGTGGACTTGCTGCGTAATGACCTAGGGCGCGTATGCACACCTGGCTCTATTCGCGTGCCGCAGCTGTGCCAGCTTGAGAGCTATCCCAACGTGCACCACTTAGTCAGCGTGGTACAGGGCCAACTTGCTGCCCAGCACTCACCGCTTTCGCTGCTCACCGCCGCGTTTCCTGGCGGCTCGATTACCGGCGCGCCAAAAATACGGGCGATGCAGATTATTGATGAGCTGGAACCCTGCCAGCGCAGCGTTTACTGCGGCAGCCTAGGTTATATCGATGTTCGCGGCAGCATGGACACCTCCATTGCCATACGCACAATGGTGGCTGACGATGGCGCTCTCCACGTGTGGGGTGGCGGCGGGCTGGTGGCGGATTCAAAAGCAGATGAAGAGTACACCGAAACGCTGGATAAGATCCGCCACTTAATAGACGCTTTGGAATAAGCGATCAACGTTCTTACATCAAAAAGAAATATAAAAGCCTAACCAAACGGTATTGGGGAGAAGCCCCCCGCCTTTGGTAGCCTAGGGGCATTGCACACTTTTTCACTTAGGAGGCCGCATGTCCTCAACGCTTGAACAGATTAATCGCGACTTTGCCAACAACCCTCAAGAACTGATTGAGTGGGCGTTCAGCCAGGGCGAACGCCCTATCTGCACCACCAACTTCCGCCCCTTCGAAGCGGTCATTCTGCATATGGTGACGCAAGTACGCCCTGATATCCCCATTGTCTGGATGGATAGCGGTTACAACACCGAGGCGACTTACCAGTTCGCCGATGCGCTGATCCAGCGCCTCAACTTAAACATTGTCAGCTTTTTACCAAAGCGCACTCGCGCCCACCGCGAAGCGCTGGAAGGTCCCATGCCCGGCATTGATGACCCGCGCCATGATGCCTTTACTCAAGAAGTGAAGCTTGAACCATTTGAGCGCGCACTACGCGAGATGCAACCCGATGTGTGGTTTACCGCGCTACGTGCCGAAGACACGCCCGAACGGGCTAAAATGCAGGTGGTTAGCCGCAATAGCGACGGCTTACTAAAAGTCGCCCCACTGCTGCAGTGGACCGCTAAAGATATGTACTACTACTTAGAGGCCCACGACCTACCCAACAACTTCGACTACTTTGACCCCACCAAGGTAGAAGAGAAACGCGAATGCGGGCTACACCTTCAGCACTAAGCTACCAATAAAGCTACCAATACCCAGCACGACGCCCAGGCTTCCCGCCTGGGCTTAAAATGAAATAGCACTTAATACTCAGGCAGTTCTACACCCTCAAACAGCGCTTGTTCAAAGCGCGGCCCGGCCATGAGTGCTTCGTCCACCCGGTCACGGGTTAAGTGAGGCGCAAAGCGAGCCAGGAAGTCGTACATGTAGCCGCGCATAAAGGTGCCACGCCGAATGCCGATTTTAGTGGTGGAGCTGGCAAATAAATGGCTGGCATCCAGAGCCACTAGGTCACTATCTAGCACCGGATCTACGGCCATGTGAGCGACAATGCCAACGCCCATACCTAGGCGAACGTAAGTCTTGATCACATCGGCATCGGCAGCGGTTAGTACCACATTGGGTGTTAAGCCCTTCGCTTTGAATGCATCGTCTAACTGTGAACGCCCGGTAAACCCGAACACGTAAGTCACCAGCGGATGCTCGGCCAGGGCCTCAAGCGTTAGCGGGCCATCCAGCGTTGCCAGTGGGTGCTCTTTGGGCACCAGTACGCAACGGTTCCAGCGGTAGCACGGCAGCAGCACTAAATCGGTAAATAGCTCTAATGACTCCGTCGCAATAGCAAAATCTGCCAGCCCTTCGCTCACCATCTGGGCAATCTGCTTAGGCGTGCCTTGCTGCATATGCAGCGCCACTTCGGGGTATTTCAGAGTAAATTCACTGATAATCGGCGGCAGCGCATAGCGAGCCTGAGTATGGGTCGTGGCAATCGCCAGGCTCCCGCGGCGCTCGTCGCTATGCTCTTGCGCCACCTGCTTGATATTTTCGGTCAGCTTAAGTACCTGGCCTGCTAGCTCGATAATCGACTGCCCAGCAGGAGTGACGCGGGTTAAATGTTTGCCACTGCGAGCAAAGATTTCAACGCCTAGCTCATCCTCCAGCAAACGAATCTGCTTTGAGATACCCGGTTGAGAGGTAAACAAACTCTGCGCCGTTGCCGAGACGTTCAGGTTGTGTCGATTGACTTCCCAGATATAGCGAAGTTGCTGTAGCTTCATATCCTCACCCTATAATCTATGCAGGAAGCACGTAAAAGCGCATCCTCACGCTGCCACTGTGTGCTTAGCCAAGCGCGCGGTTTCGTGGCTCAATTTCATGGCTCAATGAGCACATTTTTGAATAAAAAAACGCCTCGTAATTCACTTATAATATAAAAAATAGAGACTATGAACATCTATTAATTTTTTCTATTTAACGACAAATCGCATCAGGAATTTGCCAGCACCCTTCTCGCCCGCTAACATCTGGCACCTTGACGCGGTAAAAATGCGCTAATATATCGCGTAATGACCGTTGCTCCACTTGAGGCAACGAAACAGCAAGAGCAACGCAAACGGGAGAAGCAAATGGCTAACAATGTTGATGTCACCAACGCCAATTTTGAGCAAGAAGTCCTCAACGCCGAACAGCCTGTCCTGCTGAAGTTCTGGGCCCCCTGGTGCGGCCCGTGTAAAGTCATGGCACCTGTTGTTGATGAAGTGGCCGCTGAGCGTGGCGATAACCTGAAAGTCGTCAGTGTGAATGTTGACGATGCACCTGAAATTGCCGCAGAACAAGGCGTCCGCGGTGTACCCACCGTCATGCTGTTTAAATCCGGCACTAAAGTCGCTTCACTGGTTGGTGCGCAATCTAAGTCGCAGTTGACCCAGTTTATCGACCAAAACGCCTAAGCTGGTAACGTTACCGCTGGCACTGCCAGCGGTATCTCTGTTCTTATTGGCATTGCCTGCCTAAGCGTCGCTTTCTTCTCGCTTCGCCCACTCACCCCGCTCCCAAGGCGGCCGACGCGCGTCTCCAGGGCGTCTCATCTGTACATTACGCTGCTTACCCGGCCCTAATAGATGGGCTATCCAGCGCGTTTGAGGGTGGCTATCCAGAGCAATCTTTAGCGTCATCGTTAGCACCACCGACAGCAGCATGCCCGCCGTGCCAAAGACCCACCCCCACACCACCAGTGAAAGAAACGCCACAAAGGTGGATAACCCCAGCGCCTGCCCCATCACTCTAGGCTCAATCAAATTGCCCAAAATAAAGTTGATGACCAAGTACGCCGATGCCAACAGCAACGCCTGCAGCACACCGCCATCCTGAGAAACCAACAGCAGCAGTACCGGCGGAATCGCAGCCAACGCCGAGCCAATATTAGGAATAAAGTTAAGCGCAAATGCCAATACGCCCCACAGCAGCGGAAACTCAACGCCCACCAGCAGGCACGAGAGCCAGACCAACACACCGGTTGCCAAACTAATCACGGTTTTAACCGCCAAGTAGCGTTTTAGCGTTAGGCTAAATTCACTAAACCGCTCCAAGCTCGGTGCCGGATTTTCAAGCGCCCGGGACACCTTATCGCGAAAATTCAGCGTCTCGAACAGCATGAAAATCACCAGCAGCGCGACGATACTGCCCTGCATAAACAGCGAGCCAATCTCACCCAGCAGTGTGGCCACCCAGGAGCCGTTCTCCTCCATGGCAAACATCGAACTGAGCTGGTCGGGGTCGATAGCCAACCCATGAGAGGCCAGCGCATTGAGCAAGTCCCAGTAGTGCTCGTAAAGCCTGGTTTCAATATCAGGCAGCGCTTCAACAAAGGTACTGAAGCTATTGACCACCAACAGGCCAATCAGCGATATAAAACCCACCAACACCAGTAGCGTAATCAACGCCGACATCCGCCGACTCAAACCGCAGCGATGCAGCCACTGCACGGGTGAGGTGCACACCACGACAATAAACACCGCCAGCAGTAGCGGCACCAACAGGTCCGCGCCCACTTTCATTCCCGCAATAATCACTACCAACGCGGCAAGCGCCAGTGTGGCATTGAGCGGGATACTTCGATAATCCTCATCCGACAACTTCGACATAGCCCTTTCCTTAGCGTGTTATCCATACATAATGGCTGCTTGCCTGTTATTGCACAAACCATGCAAACATTAAGGAGTCAACTGATCGCTCACTACAAGCTTTAGCAAGGCCAGGGGTTTGTCAAAGATGGGGAAGCGGCCATTTTGCCATGATTCCGGCGTGCCCGGGCGGATTGTTGGCCGTGCGACTGCCCATATCGTCAGGGCCGATAAATATCAACCCGCCCGGCGCCTTTCGAATCCGGGCGGGTTTTTGTGTTTTCTCCAGGTTACATTTTGTCATCCATCGGAAGAATGGCAAGGAATGGCCGTTCACTGTGGGCACCCAGAACGATATTCCACTGCAGCAATACTTCCATGCCGCTGTCGCCGCCATCAACGTCAAGACGACGCGCCTGCCTGTACCTGCAATCGTGCATGGGGCGAGTAATACCAGCTGTAATGCGCCGAATAAGCCCTGGACGTCAGCGATTTATCCAGTCGCCCCTGAGTGTATTCGGCACCCGCGCCCAGATGATGCGCAGGTTTGAATTGGTAATCCACGAGTGTCCAGGCGCCGTTGGCGTTGTTGCTGACGCCAGGGGCGATTTCCCGCTGGTTGAACAGGACCTCGCCCATCCAGGAAAAACGTGCCGGGTAATCGTAGCCCCGGGCAAATTCCGGTTCGAGCAGGACGCGGAAATCCAGCGCCTGTATATCGGTTGTACCGACCGTATCGTTCTTGCCGGTCAGGGCACTGAGACCTAACTGGTAGGCCGTGTCACTGGCCTGACGACCAAAATAGAGTTTGCCGCCAAAGGCCTTGTCACCGGACTGGCCGGCATCAAACGCCGCATCGTTGTCGGAATTGAACACGGCGCCGCTGATGCCGGCACGGTAGCCGTTGCCCAGATCGGTGAGACGACCCAGGGTGACAGCCGTCTCCCGAAGCTGTTCTTCGCCGAGAAACTCCTCCACTGGCAAGGGAAGTGAGACTTGTGGCCGTTCCGGTTCATGAACGGTGTTGAGCAATCCGAACTCGTTACGATACTTCCCTGCTTTCAGCCTGAACCCTCTTCCCAGGTCGGCGATCACTGCGGCCTCCTCGACACTTATGTCCTCATCGGACGGCCGGGTCAGGAATATCATCCCATAGAGCCAAGGATTGATCTGCGATTCCAGGGAAACCTCCACTTCACGCAGGTCAAGCACCTGGCGGTTCATATCAGCACCGAAATCCCGGGCTTCGGCGATCAGATCCATATTGGCGCCCACCCGCAGGTCCCCCACTGTAGGCAAGCGGAACAGCCCCTGCTGTTATGGATAAGCCGAGCATTACGATGGCTGCCGGCGATAACCGGTTATAGTTGCCAATCATTACGTATTCCTGAATTGATTTATCGTGCGAATCCCCGAGCAGGCACGCAGTAACCGTGCACTGCGCACTTGCTCATCAATTAAACGGGTAAACAGAGACAGATCAGAACAGGGGTGGTGCGCGGGCCAGCCAGGGGTGGATAAAAATCCGGTGGAAGTGTTGGCTGTACGGTATTTCCAGAAACAGCGCCGGAATCAGTAACGGAAGACCGGGTAATGGCGGGGATAACTGAGCATAAGGCAGGTGATTGAGCAGACATTCCTGATGCCCGACCGGGCCCCCGCCAGCACCATCGATGTCATGCATGGCAAGGTGCTGCGCGGCGAGCAGCAACGAAAGTATCAGCAACAGCCTGAATAGGCAATTGCCGTGCCGTTTTCCTGTGAGTAGCTGATTACGCACTACTTTATCGACGGGCCAATATCCTGGGGTAATTACAACATCCTTCTGCTCTTAAAATGGCCCGGATTTCTCATAGGGGACAAAAGAAAACGGCTGCAGGTGCTATAATTTCAAGCTCCTACACGCGAAACCAACACCAACCGCCGCTGCCCGGGATTATACCTGAAAAACTTCCCTTCGCTCCACCGTCCGCCGCCAGA
>Ga0209349_1000189_pt1 | contig 33899 bp, 18 predicted proteins | sample ETNvirnome_2_130_FD_184067 | JGI IMG/M metagenome (GOLD analysis project Ga0209349, IMG submission 184067) | Marine viral communities from the Pacific Ocean - ETNP_2_130 (SPAdes) (version 2) | ecosystem: Environmental > Aquatic > Marine > Oceanic | place: Pacific Ocean | collected 2013-06-22
CTTTAAGCGCGCGGTCGAGATTTTCATTTTTGTTTAAAGTAACGAACCAACAATAAGCCCAACAGTAAATGCGCCGGCACCTTTAAGTGCCAAGAGAACATAAACCTCACGAGATCCCTGCAATAACAAAAGCTGCTTTGCAAAAACCATGGTGTCTGATAATAACTGTTTCATTTTAAATTCCTTTATACTGACATTGCAAGTGTCAATAATAAATAGTTGTCTGGAGTGATAAGGGTCGCATTTTCCAAGCATTCCTGAAATTGTTCTTTTTTCATATCTCCTACATCTTCGTTGTCGCCGATATCCACCTTCCAAACTTCGATATCAAAATCCAACAAAGTCTTGATAATCTCAAGCTCTTTCTTCTTCGCGTCTGGATCCAAGGCAACATAAACGCCGGCATCCTCTTTGACAATCTTGCGAAGCAGGACTGAGTTCTGATTTAGAGTAGAGCCGAGGATAGGGACCGCATTGCGGCCGGCCACAATCGCATCAAAAATGCCTTCGACAAGAACAATATCCGAACTCCAATCCACAAACAAATCGTTGAATATGATGTTCTTACTTGCCGGAGGATTTTTATACTTCGGGTAATAGGCGCGATCGTACGACCTAGAAATGAAATAACTCAGATCGCCCTCGTCATCAAACGATGGTATAATGATTCTGCCTTCATATTCTCCTTCGCTACAATAGCCCATCTTCCACCAAATAATATCTTTTTTGCTGATGCCTCTCTTGCGCAAATAGTTCCGGGGGGCAAAGCCAGTGGGCGGGACATCCTTATTTGTTAAGGTCACAAATCCTTCTGGCATTTCAAGTACTTGTTTTTCTTCAACTTTCTCGGAAAACAAATCTTCGAGCTTATCATATTCAACGGCGCCTGTGATTTCTCGCCAGCGAGACTTGTCGTGGTTTGTGCCGAAACGACGAACAACACGATATAAGTTCTTGCCGCGAGTGTCGCATACCCAGCACTTGTAATAGCCTTTGTCGAGATTTACAGAGAACTTGCGCTTATGATGATCGCAGTAGGGACACTTGAAGAGAAATTCGTTATTGGTCCGATAATAGGACCCCAGCACATTAGCCAGTATTTTGAGTTTCTTGTCTTTCATTTAGCCAGCCTGCCTTTGCAATAATATAACTATCGGACCGATCAGTATAGCCGGCCTTTGGATTTCCATGTCTTGTATATTCTATCTCAAAACCGGGCACGCTGTCAACAACAAACTGTAATGAAACAGCTTTTGCTTTCTGGCCCCTGGGAACCTTGACGCCGCAGAGCTTGCGAGCAGACGTAGCAGCAAGATAGTGAGGCTCATCCCCAAAGATATTATAACAGATCCACGATACAATGCCATTTATTTTTGATAATAACGAAAGCGTTTGTGCTGAAGAAAACCCGGAACGGAACGACTGAAGGGATTGCTCAACGTATACCTTCTCTATAAAATAGTTATTCCTGATCACATTAAGGGTGCCTTCGATTTGGGTGGCTTTTAAAAAGAAGTTCTTTTCTTTTCGTAGATCGATATGATCGCAAACAACAATATTGCCTTTGTTGTCTAATATAGTGTAGCCGGTAATGCTGGTTGATATGTCTAAACCTAAAATCATAAAGCTATGATATCAGATGTCTAGCTTAATCTTAAAGGTAAAGTCACGCTCGACAGTCTTCTTGATGGGGGTTGCCACCTTGGCCAGGCCAATGAGGTTTTTGTTTCGGTCGTATATACCAATTTTTGATATATATGTGGTTTTTTCGAAGGAACCGGTGGGATCAGCATATGCCGAGCTGACTACGTTTTTTATTGGCCTCGTGTCACTTTGAATATATCCAAAAGCACCAGTCGAAACATAGGACATATTACTGGCTGTTGCTTGCAAATAAGTTGGATTATTAGAATGGTTAAGTTGTCCCTTTGGCGCTGTAGCAAACATTGTTAGTACTTGTGTGTTGCTGGTTCCACTCATTTCCATAATAAATGTAGATTTAGGTGCGATAATAGATCCAGATATTGACTGTCCGAAAAAAGTCCATCGAGGCTTGTCTAGCCCGGTTGAGCTTGTATAATAGTCTTGTTGAGAGGTAGACCCCAAATCTACCGAACTTGTGAGAATTACAAAACCTTCGTTATACAACACAAGTCCTACCACCGTTCCAGAGGCTGCGGCAGCCCCATAGGTCTGAACTAATTCGCCATTTCTATATGTATCTTGGGCTCGGGCAATCAAGGATCCAGTGTAATAAAATTCTAAATTAACTGTTCCTTTTCTAATTTGACTACCATAAAAAATACTTGGAACAGAAATTAATCCCAAACTGGAACTATCAAAATCTCGACGGTGAATCTTTGACTTTAGGGCCGCCGTCGACGATGAGTATTCAAAGTGCGGCGACAAATATCGATAATAATTTATTGTATTTTTAAGCGCCGTTATATGTGAAACCGATCCCGAAGAAAGCACTTGGGGATCGCCATTGGGTTGTGGACCCTGGATTACCGCTGCGATAGAGCGGGCCGTCGTTGCCGTGTAGAATTCTTTACTTATTGAGGCCGTGTAGGGATATGGGGCGCCCGTGATAAGCTGTCCGGGAGCGGTGTTAATGAAGCTTGCTCGAGTGTTAGTTCGAAAATTTAATCTAGAGCCATCCTTTGTAAGCCATGGGTAAATGAGGCCCGTATTAGGAACATTATTAAGCCCAATGGTGGGGCCGGCCTGATCCGTCGACCTATCTATGTTCATCTCGAATAGAGAAATGTCGCCGGGTGATGCGCACCGGATAGAGGCTGTGAACGCTCCCGAGATATTCGGAGTACTATTGTAATATGATGAGCCGCTATAAATTACAAACTTGACTTCAGGAAATAACTTTAGTGTATTAACGAATATATCGTTTCTGTCAAACTTGTAATAAGGCATAAGGCAACCATATCAACATTAATAATCTAATCTAACTCTTACAGTTAACTCTACCGTTGGATCTTTCTTTAATGGCTCTGACAGTTTAGCGGTCGCTAAAAGCTCATTATCAGCAGAATAAAGGCCAACAGTTGTAATATACGAAACAGGAACATCCTCCTCGCTATTTTTAACCACTATTCGACTTGAGCTCAAATAAGTTGGATTAGAGGAATAATTAAATTCGTCATGATTTGTCCTGCAGAAATAAATTGTAGAGTTTAATTCTGTGGTGTTATTAAATGACAGATCATACATTCGATTTCTAAGTGAATCACAGCTTGCAGAAATTCCCGAAGCCGTTAGAGCTTGCGTAACATTGTTACCGCCCACTTCCATGATGGCCGGCGTCGTTAGTAGGCTTCCGAATACAGAGGCTGACACTACAGCAATTCCAGCCTGATAATAAACCAACCCTGCTTTGACATATCCATCTCCATCTACGCCGGCAGCGGCCAAACTTGACCCAGTAGCATAAAGAATTCCATATTCTCCCGCCGGAGAATTAACCTTATAACCACCTGATCCGCTCTTATCGATCAGTTTAACGATAGGGCCGCTAGCCACAGCGCCATTCCCAAAAGGCGTGGCGTAAGCAGCATTTGCTCCCAGACTTAATGAGAAACTTCCTTTTTTAATTTCATCTTTTGTCAAGAGACGAGTAAAGTTAATAAAATATGCTTCGTTGATTTTTGTCGCTGTTCCAATAAAGTCGCCATCATCATCGAATCGACGAATGGCCGAGTTTTCATCAAAGCCGGCCAAAACTTGTGCCATTTCGTTATATATATTTATTTTTTTAGCATTGTCTATTGAGGTCGATGCAGATAAAGAAGATGCCGACGACCAGCCTGCGGATAAATCAAGTATATGGTTAGCAGATGAACTTAAAAAGGGATAATCATAAACTGATTGGAAGATACCATGTGAAAAATTCTTGATATTATCATCAGCATACGTACCAGAAATAATAGCACCCGTTAGTGGAATCGCTTCATGAAGCAAATTTTTGGTTGATATAACATCTGCTGAGGTTAGAGTTTTGAATGTGGTGGCCATAGTATTATCCTTATAGTGACTTAATATATCTTATCGGTATGTCGATTCGATATCCGGTATTAACTCCTGTTATTCTTATTGTAGTGTCTATGTATCGCCACTCATTAGCATTTAAATTGTTACCAGCCGTATTTGTAAATGCAGCAGTAGAAAGAGTGCCAAGAGTCCTAAATAAATAGTCACTTGTTCTTGTGTTCAATGAAGAACCCACGCGAAACAGTATTTTTGTTCCGCGGGGGCCCTGAATCGACGAAGTCTGGGTGCCCCCCAAGTTTGAAACAAAACCAGCTAGCCTTCTTAGCGAAAGATAATATGTAGCGATCTGATCGTCGTCAATAAACGCGGGACTGGCAGGAGGAATGGTGGTGTTGGGCGAAAGTCCAGTAGGAGCAACTCTAGAGGTTGCAGGAGGCACAAATAGCTCGCCTAAACGATTGTCCATCTCTACAATATATGAGGTCTCCACCAAATCTCGAGGCATCTCGTCTTCAGAGCTTTGAGTATCAGTGTCAAGCCCTTGATGTGCCGCGATATGGGAAACATCATCATTGGGCTGATATCCATTTAAAATTCCTGCACTTAGAGTGCCTAGTTTATCTTTAGTTGTTTTATCGACAGGAACAACAAAAATTCCAGAGGAATGCAGGGAAGAGCCTCTCCCAGCAGTGGTAAACAGCTTAATTACCGGAAGGAAAAGAACATTATTTCTATTGACGCTTATAAGTTTGGACTTCAATAAAGAAGTATTATTAGTAAAAGCTTCGAGGATTGGTGTTTGCAAAATTGTCACATCATAATAAGCTGATCCGTTTGTATTGCTTTTATCATATAGACCATAATCTATCTCGTCGTCGCCCAAAGCAAACTTTGCAATTCGAAAACTGCCGTCCCCCTTTGATAAGCGCATCCTTCCAGTGTCTGTTAGCACTGCATCTAAAATTATATCACCTGAATTGTCTAAAAAGCCCATATATTTAACCTCTCTACATAAATAGTTGAATAAATGATATTATTCCTATGGATTAATCACTCCTGTATTTTTGAATAGAATATTTAAGTCTATCTTTTTGTTACTCTTCTTGCTCGTTAATCTTACTTTGAATGTTTTATTCCAACACGACGCCCCCTCATTGGGGCTTCCAAATATTGGACTGGTTGGGTTAGGGTTGTCATCAACTGTTGAACCAGGAGGAGGTACTGTCGTCAAGCTGAAGTTCCTAACCGATGGCTCAATATACACAAATCTTCTACCAGTCTTAACATAGTTATCGCTTACATCTGTCTCAAATATAATTGTCTTCAGTATTAAATAGACTTGACCTTCATTATCAACCAGTTCTGCTTCAAAAACATGGGTTGGGTTTGAAAAATTATTATGTATATCAACCGCGCGTACACAATAATAATATTTTGTATTTGGTTCCACCACATCTACCAAAAAAGCCGAAGACGAAGATTTAAAAGAAGTTATCTCACCTGTGACTATTTTATAGGGGTTTTGAGCTGTATTAAAATCCTCGTACGATGTTGGTTTTTTCGTTATTCTAAAAATTTCATACCGAGAGATCGGATCATCGTTTTGATATAGTAATTTTAAAGGACTTGATGGTATACCAATCTCGGAGCGTACATCCCCCGGCAGCATGGGCACCCCAGTTTGTGAAACATAGTGATTAGCGATTGCCGTGGTATCGAAGTCCTTAATGACCACCGGCCTCGCCCGGTATTCTCCCGTATTTGAATTCAATAATATTAATAATCGGTTGTTGACGCCGATATATGGAATAACTCTTATATTGGGAGGAACCGGTGGACTATCCAATATTGCTGCCGTTTGAGACCAATATGGCACGCTCGCGAACCGAGTATCAGAGTAATTTTCCCAGTGGACGGCGGCGCGGGGGATATCGCTGTCGTCGAGACCATTCGGTGTGTGGGGCGTTATATATCCATGCTCTCCGTCTCTAAATTTTACTTGAAAACTTTCTAGGAGGCCCCATCCGGGGTCTCCCAAGACCGCGTACGAGGCAGCGGTCGTTATGATAAGACAGCTTGGATCTATTTTAATAAAATAACGAATTGCAAAAGCAATCTGCTGTTCAAAGGGAACGGGCGTTAGCCGGTCGGGCGGGAGGTTGTCTTCGATAGTTTTCGCAGCCTGAGCTTCCATCTTATACAATACGTGAGTGCCGCCATCTTGCTCCATAAGAGGAGGCGCCGGATTGAGGGAATTGCCATCAAGATGTATTCTAAAGAATAATTCGTTAACGTCATCAATAAATTGCTGAACGCTAATATCCTGTGTAGTGTCATATCTAAGCGGACCGAACGATACATTATGAGTAAATGACTCAGCGTTCTCTTGTCCCGTCCAAACCTCTTCAATATCGATATACCAGTCTGTTGTAGCAGCCATTATTTATAATTCCTCATCATAGTCCTTGGGTCGGAGGAGGGGTGGAGAAAGCCTCTATCTCAATATCCATTTCCATTAAGTCATCGCCCAGGGCGCCCACATTGGCCATATATTGGGTCGAACCCACTTGGCTTCGATCAAATTCACCAGTTGAATTCTGATAATCGTGTACTCTCTGTTGAATGTCTGGGATTCGTCCCTCTATATCTGCCCCTCTTCCTGCGACACGATCTATATCGCCGGCGACCGACTCAACCCACTTATCCACTTCGGCGAGCAGCCACTTATCTAGATCTTTGTGGCCCATCATCGAGTCTCCCCTAGCAAACCCTGCGGCCGCCGCGGCGTCGGGATCGATCTCCCTAGGGATAATAGGATCATCTTTCGCTGACTGGACAAGAGTGCCCCTCAGACCAGCAAGTCCAGGATCCGGCGGAGTGCCCGAAATAAATCCTCCGGAGCCATTACCGTCAAAGCCTGCTCCCGTGCGAGGGCGCAAGTTAATTTGCGAAAAATCAGCTTCCATATACCCAAACGCGGTCGACGAGTCGTCTGGCGGGAGACTGAGTACTCCTTGCTCTAGAGCTATACTATTATTATATGGTGTGTCTGCTGGCCATTTATAAATAAAGTATCCGCCATATCCAGAATTTTGAGCAATTTCTACTAATTCCGTGTCGGCATCTTCAGCAACATATGTAAAGTTCGGATCAATGGTTCCATTTACTACCTGCGTAAAAACCGGTCTTCCGGCGCCATTAGCAACATCTTCTTCGGCAAAAAATCCTAAGGCATTTCCAACGGCGCGCCCACAATCTAGATTACCTCTATTAACAATACTCTGTGTTTGAGAGGTATACTTATACCGATTCCCAAATACTAAACGTACTTGTTTTACATCATATTGGTATCTTACTCCATATTTGATTTGAGTATCATAATAGCGTATTCCTGCTCGATTATTTGAAATATCTTTTCCAAAAAATAGCGTTTGAACGGGGGGCAGGCTTAGATCTGCCACTAGTCGACCCGGAGGAATGATTCTCTTTTCTACTAAATACATTATGGGCTCCGAGTCACAGACCCTGCTATCTTCATGGTCTAGTCCTCTATAGAATTCACGAAGGGGCCTCCGCTTATTGATAATGACTTCTGCAATCTTCTCATACAGGGTACCAATATTTGGCGACATAATAAAGTTTTCTTGTAGCCATCGAATCCCAGGATCATAAGATTGCTTAAGCACACGAACATTTGGATTTAGACCTACCGCATACGGTGCCTGACCCGTGTCATACCACTCAGCTAGGGAATGAGCATAGAGAGGACCTAGGCCCCCCTGCAAATTGCCGCCTAGTGCTGCTAGCAAATCTTCCAAGTTTAATATTAGGTTTATAGAAGGAGCGCCATCTATAACTTTGCCACCAATTTCGCTGTATGTATTATCATATATGGTAAACGGAACCGAAGCTCCCGTTAAAGAGGTCATTATGGGTGCTTCTGGTGAATTATAGTTGTCGATTATTATTAGTTGAATTAAAGTGATTAGCTTCATGCGCAAGTCCATCGAGACGCCAACTTTCCCTAGTTCGTAAAAGAGGTCGTTTCGAGGGCCAACCGTTTGGTACTGGTTAGTATATGGAATTACAACTTCATTATAAAACGGCCAGCCATCAATGGCAAGTAGATCATCTGTGGGATCGAGCGCTGTGCCTCTATTATCCAGCGCCACAATATTGTATTCCTCCAAAAAATTAGTCGCAACTTCTGGGGACAAGACTGCAATATTTTTGCTATTTTCCAAATAAACTGCAGCCTGCGCCTCTAGTTCCGCTGCGTTGGCGCCCTCCACTCGCTGGACGGCGCCTTCAAAATATGAGGTAAGGGGCAATGCGCCGGGGGTAGTAGCTCGATGTATTTCGCGTATATAATAATTTGGAATTGCCGGCTCAGCTAGCGAAAGTATGGCCGCCTCATAGTTCGGGACTTCTGTTAAAAACCGATTATAAACAGAATTAATTTCTATATTATTCGTACCATAGTTCGCACCACGTGAAGGATCCGGGAGGTCGAAAAGATCGTAATCAAAGGTATGATCATAAATATCTTTACCAATAGCAACGTCGGCTTCCATTATTGCACTAACATTTTCCGTCGCGCCTAGCATCCTTGGATCCGATACTAAAAGGCCCCCTTCCGTGAGAAGAAGATCGGCAGCTGCGCCAAAATATTTAACAAAATATGGCCGGCCAGCAAATAAAGTATTTGGCTGATCTTGAAGCAAGAAATCTACCATATTTTCACGAGATTGGGAGACCGGAATATAAGTCTCATTAATAAAACTATTCCAATTACCCTGATCAAATCTTATCGTCATCGCTGTTGCAGGCAAATCAGAACTTTCTGGTAATGGTGCGCCGAGAAGAATGCTTGCTGCCATACCGCCGGGGGAGGTGGAAGATATGAGGGGGACTTCTTTAAAGGGAGGAGAGATATGATAAAACATACTATCTAAAACATATTCAGTCTCGGTGCCAGTGTCGGGATCTATACTTGTCCAAAGCGCTGGGACATACCCATATACGTCTCGAAGGCGATCAGCACTTTTCCAATTATTTCTGATTGACGGATGGATCTGGTAGTCTGTAATTCTCTCCTTTCCGGGAAAGCCCTCTCCATTTAAGCCCAAAAGAGCCGTGTTGGTTACTCTGTAAGTTTTGTCGGCCATCTAGTAACCTCCTCCTCCAGCACGTGCTGGGGGTTTGGCCTGTGGCCGACGTGGGGCAACGTCATAAATCATCGCATCAGAACAAGCATACTGAGATAAAATATTGGAGCCAGCACGCTTCGGGCTAAGCAGTGCCGAAGTCATTACGCCCTGTATTTTTTTTCTTAAGCTAATCAAAAAACCTTCATAAGTTAATAAATTTGGCTTACTTTTAAGATTCGAAGATCCTAAAACAAATAAAGAATCATATTTTGAAAGTTCAAATCTATTCTCAATATTGAGTACTTTATTTGAATGCGATAGTCTACACAATAATGACTTATTAGCTTTGGTTGCCCTATTTAGCGCGCCGAGGTTCAAGGGTGTCCATTTTGGATCTTCAACCCCGAGCTCATAACTATTTAAATATTCCACCCTAACAATTGAATTAAAATGAATATTCTTCTCTAGGGGATTCATTTCTACAAACTGTTGTTTTGTGTTCTCCAATTCATGTTGGGCAATCGACCCTTGAATACTTGGTATATCTGTGGGCCTCACATCTTTGGAAAACATAGCCGCAGAAGCCACAATCTTTTGTACCACAGGATTCTGAGTAAGCTTGTCCGTTGGGCTAAAGAATGATTTATAGCGCGGCGTAGTATCGCCAGTGCTCTCATTCGCTAGATCATCCTGGGCAAAAGGACTTGTTTTTGAGAAGTAGTCCGAGGAGTCGACCGTATCCTGGGCTGCTAGCTCTTTCAACGGAGCGCGATTTCTTTTGAAGGAAACCCCCTCTCTAGCAAGAACTTCTTCAGTATCTAGTTTCTTATACTTCTCAATTCTTGGATCTCCTACAAAGTTTTTATTCCTAGATAAAGCAGCTGTGTTCGCACGCAGAAGATCTAATCCATGATCAAAGTCAATCTTACGAGAAACCCGGATATCGCCCGTCGGAATTCGAATTACATCGGGAGATAAAAATCCATATTTATTTATTGAACCAACATTTACATTCGAAACATTATATTTTTGTACCTCTTTTCCTATTCTTGTTGAAAAGGCTTTTTGTGATATTCGATTAAATCGATTAGACCCATTCGTTACGCCATCGCCCAGGTAATCGAAGCCAGCGGAGGATTCTAATTGATTAGAATAAGCGGTTGCCACCGTTGTTTCATATTTAAGCCTACGCATTAATGGGCGGCTAGCGGCGATTTTCGATCGAAAAGACATTTTTTTATCTGACTTACCTGTGATTGTTTTTTTGGTCAGGATTGCCTCCAGTTGCATAATAAACTGATTTATAAGCCCTTTAAACTTGATGAGAGACTCGGGACTCGCGGCGGACGGGGCCGCGAACGCCTGCAAGTTTCTTAAAGATGAAAGAACTCTCATTTGATTTGGGAGGTCGTTCCCCACCAGGAACAATAAGCTCGTCATATATTCAATAAGTAACCCTTTCCAGGAATTCACTCCTGTCGTTGATCCCATGGTTGCCGCTATATAAGCATCTACATCATAATTTGTACGATTAAAATTAGAAAACTCTAGCATATACTCTTCGAACTCCGCCATCTTATTTTTCAAATTATCCAGAATCATTTTAACTGCGGTGGCCGAATTATCGACTATCTCTATTTCTATAGTGTAAATAAAATCACTTTCTTGCTCGAGGGCCATTTCTTTATCTACAGCCATTATTTCATAGATTCCGCTTGTGGAGTTATTGGCCGCTTGTACGAGGGAAACGGTATTTTCACTAAGCACCCCCACAAGCTTTTTATTGTTTAAACTACATCCATTTTGTGCGATCGTTTTATCGAATGTTAAATCATTACTTAAATTGGAGGCATTTGCTCTTTGTCTATATACATTAATTTCTATAATTTGAGAGGCCGACAAAAGTGCAGATTTATTCTTGAATAAAAATGATAAATCGCTCATGTGAGTCATAAATCGGTGTAAGTCAAATGAAAAAAATATTTTTACTGAGTTGTCACGGGATCGGGAAAAGGTAGGCTTCGATAAATATTTTTCACGTCCTGTGGGTCGTGGGTTGGAAACCGCACGTTCGGAGGACGGTCGAATTTGCGATGTTGAGCTTTCTTGTAAAAAATCGTTTAATTTTAGAACTCTGTTATCTTTGATTTTAAGATTTATAATTCTAGTAGCTTTAAGATAGGGATGGTACTGTGGGCTGTGAAATGCGCCAGTCATCAAACCTCGCGGCGTTGCGTGAGCGGGGCCCGTCCAAACTTCTCCCTTCTTTCCATAGTCAGCAGAATTTTCCCGGAGAGTGAACACATTTGTTTGCTGTGGCACTGTCCCCTTCACCAAGACCGTCTCAAACACTGGTGCACTTACGGCAAAGTTTCTCTTGCCAAAATCAACTGCTAGAGAGCGCGTATCAGAAAAATTCGAAGTGGTCTCGCTTGTCGCGACCACCAAACATAAATAATCAATTTTATCTATATAACTGAGTTCCAGTGGAACCGTAATCGTCTCATAAAATATTTGCGAACTTTCCTTTTGATTGTAGGACAACGAACTTACGTTATCTCTTTTGGTACCCATAGCTATATTTTTGCCGATCTGCGTCGACGAAGCATATTGTCCCATTATCAATTTTCTAATCTGTATATAATCAGAATCCATTTTCAATCGCACCATATCGTTCTCGTTCATAAGAGCCGAAATATGCACATTGAAAGGGCCCGGTGCTTCGGTGTTCGTTGTTTGAAGAATTATTTTTACCTCTACCTTGAGCCTCTTGTCCTGTGTCTCTTCTTGTTCTGTGGAAAGAATCGACACCTCTTTGATCAGGGGTATGGGCAAGTTAGGGGCTGTCCCCTTGAGATACACCCCCTTTGCTACACTTAACACTAGCAGGGGCCCTCCGGCTCAGTGGTATAAAGATTTCTTATTAGTTGTACACGGGAAGCACTGTCCTTAATGGTTGTATCACTTATGCCTACGTTTTCTCTAACTTGTTCCGGAATTTCATTATCTGTAAATATATTCATATAGTGTTCCACATTCTGATCAGTTGTAGGATTTAGGAGATTATCTTCTTCTATAAACAATAGTTGGGTGAGAGTCCCGGTTGACCCCGATTCATATACTTCAATATCAAAATTTTCTTTAAGGTAGTCAGTATTTTTTTCGAGGACCTCTAAAGTTAAATAGTTTTCTTGCACGTAGAGGCGCACTTGTGTATCAGATATAAACTGCTCTAGCTCTATTAGATTAAAGACTTCAAAATTCGATAAATTCTCTTCGAGACTAAAAAAAGTTTTATAGTCAATAGTAATATTTAATTGAGGAATATTGCGAACAATACCATCCGAAAGGCCCGTGTTGCCTCCAGTCAAATTTAGTGAGTAATGATTCTGGCTTGATACAACCTCGTTTGTCAAACAATTAATATTCCAAGCCGGCGCGTACTGTGTTTTTAGGTCGCTTGTGCCGAGGGGATCAGCCGCAAGAAAAAACTTCTGTGAAAAATGAGGCGTATTCTGAAAAGCATTCACAAAAGCAACAGAATTATCGGATATTGTGGTGCCGAAGCCGGACGTTCCGGTCACGGCCGTTAAAAACTGATTGACTCGCGTTTCTGCGCCGGCTGTATATGGCTGAACCTTTAGTGCTGGTGTTTCATACTTTATTCGACGATCTGTTTCGTTCTGGCTCTCCACAACGCCGCCGGCGGTGGAATCATACATAATGTCGTCATCAAAAAACGCATAATATGTTGGGTCCAGATTGCCTTCCTGAAGCAGCCTCTTGCCATATTCAGTGAGCTGAAAATCAAGTACGTCTTCTTTTTTGTTGAAAAACTCCATTTTATATCCTACTCATCATCAAACCCAGGATCAGCAACTGTTACCGGATTTCTTATATTAACATTAACGTCCCCGACTATTTCAGTCCTGGTATCTGGGTCACCTGTTAAGTCCGCCGAAACATACTGAACTGCCTCATCAATCTTAACTAGTTCTACGAGGGAGAAATAATCATACGGCCAGTTGTAGGAATGCCTTATTTGGTTGCGGAGAATTCCTCTCCAGGGGCCCACGTTATCCGTCACCAAACTTCGTCGATACATCTCATAGTTCATCGGAGCGCGCTTCTTCACTTTAAACACCATCCAGCGAATGTCCTCAGAACCTGCCATAAGAGCCTTTAGTATCTCAGCCTCTTCAACGACCACCTCCTTTTGCTTAAACGACTCGCCAATATTGGGAGGCAAGCTCTGCCACATATTCGCAATATCCTGCTGGTTAATATATGCGGAGAACTCAAACGCATACATATGTATTGCATCGACATCCTCGCTGCGTGTAAAGTCAAATTTTGGCGGAAATACGTATTCGTCCATGAGCTTAACCAAATTCTGATATGTACTCTGCTGAGCTATCGGCTGGCCGCGATCGCGGGGAACAAGCTTAAAGAACTTTTTGCTACCGAAGCGAGATCGTTTAAATGGCACCGCGATAATAGCCTCTTTTAGTGTGTTACTGTTCTTAACGCTTCCTATCCTGGCTACTTGTTCTGCTTCCATGCCCACAACGGCTGCCAACGACTTCCCGGGGCTAGAGTCTTGTATCTTAGCAAAAACACCAATATCTGTGGCGGTCGGAATAGAGCCATACTGATGCCACATACCGCGGGTGATAATTGCATCGGCACTAGATGTGCCCGCGCCCACAGTCGAAGCCGGGGGAGTCGAGTATGAAACGCCGGCAAAATTAAGAATCGGAGTTTCAAATTTAGATTGAATTAGCCATGTCTTCTTCTGTGTATTCGTCCGGGTAGGCACCGAAGCATAATAGTCAGTTAAGTTGAAGCAACTATCAAGCTGCATGCGAGGATCTCTAGTGTGGTCGGTATCAGCGGCAACAGTTAGATCAACCGTCTGGGCTCTCGCATAGGTAATGGTGGTGTTGGCAAGAATGTCATCAAGAGTCGGGACTCCGGAAGATGTGGCGGTAAAGGCAAAGGTTGCCTGACCAAGTCCGGCAAAATATGGTGGCGTAACATGCGAGAAGCTAGCTGAGTGTGAGTCAAGGTTTCCTAAGGTATCTGCGGTTTTTGCAACTGGGGCGCCGAAAGCTGTGGTACGAGTATACATTTCAAAAGCGTTTCTATCGACGGAACCTGTAGCGTCCTGCGTTCTATATAACGCCATGACCATCTTATATGTTGTGTCCTTCGTTACCGCCTTAAAATTGTCCTCTCGCTCGGAGACAAAAGACGTCAAGTCGCCCTTAAAGAACTCGGTTGTCCCACATAGGAAATTGTCGGCCGCAAGGGTATAAAGCCTCTTGCCCTTCAAATCTATATTAGAAATACCGGGGGTCGCGGTGCCGACGGCGCTCAGTGCAGACTTCTTAAACCCAGTATCATAAATACTTGATCCTGTAATATACTGCTTGTTGAAATATTGAGCTGGCTTGTATATAGCCTCGAAAGGAATTTTCTGTAGTGCCCAGCCGGTGTCATCGGACGAACCTGTTCCAAGTGCGAGCACAGAGTCATTAAAGTCAATGTTGCCCTCTGGTAATGCTGTCACAATTGAGTTAGTAAATAAGGCCGACCTATTTATCGGAGTGGAGCCGGTTGATACCGCAACAAAATTACCCACGGCGATGCCAGATTTAATAGTGTTGTACATAATTCCCGGAGAATACATGGGCTCTAGAAGGGTGCGCCACGCGAGAGGAGCATCATCGGCTTCCGTCAAAGTAGTTGTGTTAATATAGTCAGCATATGATCGCGAGAACAAAGTCGCAAGTTCAAGAGTTCTTTCTGCCGGATAGAAACCCTTATAGGGAAGGAATTTAAGAAGTGCGCTACATTTAAGTGAAACCTTAAACCTGTTAATCTTAAGGTCCTCTGACCTCTTTCCGTTTATCGCGTCATCTATCACATCAAAGTACTTAAGAAAATCAGAGTTCGTATAGGTTTTATAAAAGTTGCCCTTTGAGCTATCGCTTATTGACGCTCCAGTTAGTTGGAAAATATTATTTAGATCTGCCAAATAATCGCCGTCATTTGTTTCAACATAATCCTCGATTAATTCACTTATTCTGAACTCCGGAATTATTGAGTGATCCTTTCCTACTCGCGCTATTAAATTGCTATAGTCTGCATATGCCTCATGAGGCTGCTTGGCAGCTTGAGAGCCCGCCAGCCACTCGGCGTCTCCGGCGAAGACCGTTGATCTAGCAGAGCGCCCCGCTATAACTCTCATGGCATACGTTGCTGCGACAGAAATATCTGTATGAGAGCCCGAGAATCTCGAATATGAATTCATCAGTTCACCGGCGCCATCCGAGGCACGGGTAGAAGAAGTGCCGGCAAAGTTATAGTGACCATCTAGAGGCCAAATACTAGTATTATGAATTGTATTTCCTTGCGAGTTGGCTTTGCCTCCATATTCTTTACGCAATTTGCGGCTTGGGTTCCAAATATCGTCTATCGTAAATTCAGTTCTTCTTCGAACAATATTCCTGTAGGCATTTATTTCTGCCGGATAGAGTCTTTCCGAATATGTGACCAGAGTCGACAGTGCGCTAGATGTAAGATATTCAAAAGTCGAATGGAGAGAATTATTGTATAAATTAGGGGCCGGCGTATTAAGACGATTATTTAACCCTTCGTTTGAGAAGTAATCCAGTAGATTACCATAAGAAATATTAAAAACTCCATTATTTTCTGGATTTGGGTCTTCTGTGTTATCTTCAAGATAAATGGTGACAGGAGAATAACGACTGCTAATGGGCTGTTCTATATAATCAACAAATTTATTGGGTCTGATTCCCCTAACATATTGAAGTATGTTCCCACCAACGCGGTCTGGGACTTGACCGGGGGGCAACACGGTGCCTAAAATATTTTCTTTCCTAAGTTGCTGGGCAACCTTTCTATCCCCGGTCCGAAGTTGCTTCCACATTGGGTACCCATATGGTCCGTTTCGCATTGTCATCAAAATATTAAATTTCCCCATGCGCGCCGGGACAGGGAGATTTAAAGTTAAATTGGAATAGGAAGAAATGTCGCTTGCCAAGGGGAAGCCCAGCGTATGGAAGGTAGAAGCCGACACAGGGTCAATTAGGAAAGTCGAAAGTCCATTGAAACTGGCGTTAGCGAGAGCGCCGCTGACTATCAACTCAGAATAGGTGCCAGGGCGGCATGCGCATGATGAAGAATCTAAGCCATAAATTCTTTGATTTTGCCCCAAAGAAGATGTAATCCACAAATATTGTTGTTCCGAACGAGGAATCGCATGCTGAACGAAGAGGTTGTCATATACTTTGCTGTCTGCATATCCTGCGGAGGAGCTCACAATAATTGTTTTCGTGTTTCGGTTTGTCTTGTGCCAAGAAGGAAATTCATTAATTGTGGCCACCGAACCATAAGCCGAGTCAAAGCCAAATCGGCCGGCATGCAGAGTGGCGCGTTGATTAAGCCCGCGGTTCTTGCTAATCTGGTCGACCACAGTTAATGTGAGCGCGGCGGTAGGATCAACAGAGGCGGACCCGGAGAGGCCGTAGTCTATAACCCCTCGATTATGATAAGGGGAAGCGTTATAGACCGAATATTCTTCGTGAGCCGGGTCGAGATAACCCCGGGACTGAACTGCATAGCCGCCGGGGGAACTAAATCTGTTAACTATAACTGTCTGGTTCGAACTTGCCGGGGTACCACGGTTGGGCAACGTATAGTCTAGGCTTCCCGACGTATTGGCAGTTGACGTCACAGTTAATGGCTCGCGTCCGCGAGTGGCGCGAGTTTCTGGCGTTAAAGCAAAGCTAAAAGTCTGCTCGCGAAAAAAGAGATCGTTGGCAGATCGCTTAGAGGTTTGAACTACCTGATAGTTCTTTTGATAGTTCCCGAGCGAACTGTGTACCAGCGTGCCAGACAGCCTTACCCCCACTGATGCAGTCGTCATCAAAATATTTTTAATATTAACAGGGCGCTTTGCCGTTTCATCTCTGAATCTTTGCGCAGTTGCCGACTCGCTCAGGAAGCCCAGGGGGGCGCCTCCGAACGGCGTATCAATAAAGGGGTAGTTGGGAGGAACGATGCCAAGAGCCCCACTTACTCCAGACGGCGCTGTTCCGAGATCTAGGCCGAGTTCAATCCGAAATCCTTCGGCGCGGTTAAGCCTTGTATCTGTTCCATCATTTAATTCGGTATGACGATAATAACGACCTCCCACAAATTTTTCAGTAAAAGGCCCTTGAGCAGGAATATCTTGATTTATAACAAAATCGTGGTGTAGGTTTGTGATTGTGACGCCCGGCTTATACGAACTAGATATTTTAAGCTCGTATTTACTAACTGCTTTCTTAGATTCATATAAACTAAATGGAGCAATTGTATTGCCGTCTCTTTTATCTGTAATAGTGGCATCATGATTAATCCTAGGGTTTACTCCAAATCCGAGCCTTTGTTTGTATGCCGGGTAAAATACGTCTGTAGTGTCTAACAGTTTCTCGACATCAGTATCAAAAGACAGCATTATATTTCGAGGTATATTAGTTAAGGTTACGAGGGGTCCATAGGGTGCGGTTGCCGCAAAAGTGAAATTAACGCTCTTATTTGGCTTCGTTCCAACTCCCCCAAGAGGAACATATCCTGAGGCAGCATAACGGTAAGGTCTTGCGTTTTCTATTCTTGTTTGTGATTTAATGCTCTGGAGTATTCCGCCGCGGCCGAAAGAGGCTGACTGGAGCGCTGTAGAACTCGAAACGAGCGCTGGCAGGTTTCTTTCCGCTTCGTTTTTCCACCATAAATAATTTGAGGTAGTCTCGCCCGAGGGAGGGTGATGAATATATTTCCACTTACCAATATTGTCTCTGGTGGACGACCCAACTTGACGCTTTGTGGGGGTATGGGTGGGATATAAACCGGTACCCTGCGGATCATCGTCTGGTGAAGAAATTGCATCTCCATAATCGACGTTACTTTGTAAAGTAACTTCAAAAACATTTTCTAATGCATCTATAAACGGGAATACATTCTTATATTTGTTTCGCTGTAAGGCGGTATTCTCTATTATTGTTCTAATGTTTTCAGCAAAATCCGCAGAAGCCGGTACAAGCTGTCCAAGCATATACGAAAGAGAACTATCAAACCATTTATAAAACTCATAAAATTTGTCAAAATCAATCTCATCGTTTCCTACTTTTTCAAAAAACTTCTGTCTCATGAAGTCCATTGCCTTGTAATCTGGTCTGTAGCGATTAACCGGGAGACCAACCATACTATTGAAATCTTTTAAAGTTCCGAACATGTTGAGCATTTCTTCCGAAATAACCTTGGACATGCTTTTTTCAAATGCAAAGAAATAATTTATGGGTCGAGAATCAATCTTAAAAACTCTTTGATCTTGAGTGGATAAAACCGTTATTGTGTCTGCAGGCTGCAATGTTTCAAGATCGTTTAGCACAGAAGATGCAATAAACTCCTTATTGGCAGCTGATGTTGATGATCGTGTAAAAAAACTTCCTAATGCAGTATGCTGTGTGTTTAGAATTTTGCCTAAGGCACCATATCTACTAGCCGCTAGGGCAGCCGACCCGGAAGATTCGTCAGCCACTATAAATTGACCGGAAGCATTCGAACCGGTGTTTTGGCTAAACTCCCAATTTAAAAGTAGCGTGTCTGCTTTGGTAATATCGCCATATGATCCCGTCTCATTAAATGGAAAAGCATATGAGCTGGGCTGGTGTGCACCGAAATTCTCAGTATCTAATGCGTGAGATCGCAGGGCTTCGTCTTCAACATAATCTAGCCAAAAACGACATGCATCAACCTTAACGTCAGAAGTCTGATAGACAGTGCTTCCTGTAAAGTTTTGCCTGTGCGCCCCAACAAAAGGTCTCCGACTGCCGGTAATAAAACCAGCCGGAGGTGATGTTATACTGGCGGATACAGTAAAAACGTTGATGATTTCTGCAGATCGAACTTGAACCCCGTGCAACTCAACTGTATAATTACCCGTGTCAGCTCCCTGAACCAAGGACGCTAATGGATATCTTTCAGGCTTTATCCTAACTGATAAGTTCCAGCTCGTATCATCATATACCTCTTCATATAATGAAGAAGCTATTAGGGGGATGTGGCCTCCTGATGTTCCAGTCAGCATAAAGTAAACGTTGGGTGAGGATAGTTCATCTCTAACAGAGAATACCTGGAAGTTTACATCATCAGCTGCAGGCCAAGTAGTGTTATTTTCATTGGGGGCTGCGCCGTGGACGCCAAATAATGAAGAAGTAATAGCATTGGTATCAAAATAGGTGGTGCTACTTTCGTCCGGCTTCTTGGGGAATAAAATATCGGCCTCTAAGGTAAAAGCGTACCCCCCCGTTAGGGACGAGCCTGATGAAATAAAGCCACTACTATTCGCGTTTGATGAATCATAAAACGAATATACGGTGGCTTTTTTATTAACACCCGTATTAAAATTTATGGTTCGATCGGCTCGGAGAACGGTACGACGGTTTTCTCTAAATTCATAACCTGTATTGTGAGCGTACAGTTGCATCTTTAAAAGCTCATCATCTATGCCAAAGCAACGAATAAGATTTCTGAAGGCTTTCTCAGTTCCCTTCGACTTGTAGATGTACACTAAATTATTGTAAATGTTTTGGTAAATTATATTTTTTGTATCGCTTAAGGACTTCTCATATAATTTATCTTCGCTCCTGTCAGCTAAATGTTGAAGAATATCAGCATCAAGAAAAATATTGGGCGCGATGAGCCCTGAAGTGTTAAGAAGCTTATTCGCGAATGGGAGCGGTTTGTTGCTTCCACTAACATAGTCTACATCCTTAATTTTATTGACAGCATCTATTTGCATATGCAATGTGTCAAAATAACTCGACATTATCTGGGTGAGATATTTTAGATTTTTTTGGCCTTCTTCGTCTTCCTCTGTGATCCATGCCGGTATTGAACTATACATCAAGGCGCTATTGTTGGCGTCATGGAGCGAACCTGTCAAGATTAACTGGTCTCTTAAGCTCACAACATCCGGATGAACAGAATGGATAATCGGATCCTTAAATTCTTTTATAGCAGCTTCGGATATCACGATAGCTGAGCCGGTATTTCTCGACGTCGAACTGTATCCTGTCCACGATCCATTGGAAAGACGACCGGAATAGTCCAGTACCGTGCTGTCTGTCGCCGTAACGCCCGTTATACCTTCATTAAACTTGAAATAAACTCCTAAGTCCGTATTCACCTTTTGCTGAGTGTCCGAAAATGGTGCTGGGTCGGAATTGGTGCCGCCGCCAACCTGCGAAATCCAGAAACGGCCGATGTCCTTCGAGCTTCGTTGGGTTTTCCAATATCGAAACTCGTCTAAGGATCCACTAAGTTTTCCATATCCTGCGGCTGCCGGAGAAGCCAGATCCTCAGAACCAGAAGGAGGCGCAATTAATGCACCTATATAAGCTCGTAGGTTCGTCTGAGGGGCGTCAAGGAGCGGAACGCCGGCGTCGACGCCACCGCTCAGGCTTGTGTGAGATTGTTCATTATTCAAATCTCCATCAACATAAAAACGAGTTTGAATGAGTCTAGTGTTCGGGCGCTGTTTTATGCTGAGAGCATAGTGGTGCCACTTATTATCGGCCAACGAGGCTGTAGTAAAGGCAGAAGCCGCAACAGATGCCGTGACAACCCCAACGGCACCCGACTGAGCCGTAAGCAGCACAGGATTGAGGCCGTCTGATGTGCCACTTAATTCAACCGTCAGTCGGGCATAGTCAGCCGAGCTGGAGGCTTCGCCATTCCATAAATCAAAAATAACTTCTTTTGGGGTGGCGGCGGGATAAAACTGATCTTTCTTGAGCCAAAATTCAACAGTTACACCGTCGGTCGCGAAATTAAGCTGAAGATTGCTTCCGCGATTGGTGTTGGTATTGTAGTAGTTCGATCCAGTAAATTGTCCGGCGTACGGTGTCGCGCCGGCCGGGTTGGGATGGGGCCCCCCTTGGAGTGATATATATTCAAGAGTCGTAGGCTCGCCATAATCATCAGACGAAATTCCCTTAAACGAAACCCCTGTCGCGGATATAAGCACGTACCCATTAGTTCGAGGATAGAGATTATCGAATAAGTAGAGGTCTATATAGGTGGAATCATTTTCCCACTCAAGTCTTTCTTTTCGGGATCCGTCATATGGATATGTGTCATAAACTCTTTCTAATGATTGTACGTAATACTCCTCGGCCGATCCATATCTAGCAAAAGTGGTGGGATCGTCGAAGTTAACATTTGGAATAAATCTTTTCTCATGGATAATATCTTGTTGATGATATTCAACAGACTCTATCTCGGCGCCAATATCTGCTGCCGATTTATTCGCTAGCGCACTAACTTGTGTAGCTTTATCAAATAAGGTTTTAAAGCTCATAATCTAAATATCATTCAACTCTAAATTTAAACGTTTGAGGCTGCTCCTGCCAGTCTCCTATACTGTCATTATAGTAAGATAGTTTTACCTCGTACATATAACCGGCCTCTAAGAGCACCATATCTAAATCAAAATAATTTCCTTCTTTATCATATGAAAGATAGGTGCTCAAGTCAGAGCCAGTACCATAGGGAATTGCCACATAGTTGTCTATAACACGTTGGACTGAATACGATGCACTTTCTATAATGTCTGTGGGGTTATTGGCTGTAGCCACAGTATAGAGGGTGGGGCTCCAATCCCTGTTTCGCACAAAGAATCTAAAGCGCGTCTTATCGCTTCTAGGGTATGATTTTTTTAGATTTGTACATGATGTAATTCTGTTAAAGGTAGGCGCCGACTCATAGGTTGGAAGCAGTTCCGGATAGAAGGAGCCAGTAAAGAATTCAACTCCTCCGGTATGCCACACATCATGCACAGCTTTCAAGCGCGTGGTTGCGGCCGTTAAAGCAACTGAGCAAGAGTATATGCCGGTACTTACATGGCCACCTGTGGCACTGGTGTCCAGATCAGCGACAACATCGCCGCCCCCTGGTAAATTTATTCTATTAGTCCCCGACAATATCCCACCATTCGAACTAGAGTAAAAAGATACCTCTATATTGGAAGTTCCAACCGCCGGGATATTAACAAGGCGCCCTCGTATGTAGTTATACAAGTAAATCGTATTTAAATTATCAGCAGCCGGGGCGAGGGAACTCGAATAATACACATTCTCCCTATCATCCTGAACGCGAGAGTCCCAACGAGCCTCAATAACCGGTCGCTTAAAAAAAAACTCTGTAGAGCGAGCAAAAAACTTCTTTATATAGTACGACTCTGTGGCGCCCTGCGGATTGTGGATAAGGCTCCCGTTGTTAATCCCCGCGGAACTAGAATAATAGGCTTCTTGGCTGGCTGTTAAACGAATTCCAAATCCATAATTATTGCTATAGGCGGCATCGGCTCCCGAAATCCACTTTTCTATTACATCACTTACGTTTAATTCCAAATCTTCGTACCCAAGGGGAAAAGAAACGTTGTAGTTAGAACCAGTTAAATATTCTCCTCCGGAACCTAATGCGGGAGTTGAATTCCAGGGGACACCCTGGCTAGCCGACACCCAATTTGCGGGGCCCAGATCTCTGTAGTCGTCCATATCAAGACCAGTGCCTTCCGTCCAGGACCTCGAAACAGGAGCCACGACGAGATTAAATCCCTGCGGTAAAGTGAACGGGGTCTCGGCATTGTACATCTTAAGATAAAACGACACATTCCCAGATACTGGAATTGTGCCAGCAGTGCGCGCGGACGAGATCGTACTTACGGGAAAATTGATCAATATCCGAGACAATTCTTGAGATTGTCCGTCAGCTGAGCTTGACGTTTGTCCATAAATTGAAAATACCGCCAAGCTATCGGCGTAACCCATATTCGAGCCGGTGCCACGCTGTGCTGCTATAAGACTGGCATTAAATGCGTTTGTAATCGTAGTATCCGCGCTAGCGGTATATCTTAATAGTGCCATTATTTAACAGATCCCCTGATATCTAGATTCGGATATTTCAATTCGAAAATAATATTTTTTTCTGCCATAATAGTGCGCGCGTCGGCAGATAGGGCCGACTCGAAGTCGTAATTAGATTCTGAGTATATTCCCCCCGATTTTAGAACAACCTCAATAGATGTTGCATCAATAACTCCTTTGACTCCTTGCAAAATTTTGTGTATATCTGCCACCACTATGGGCTCTCCTATGTCCAACTGAGCTCTAAAGTGAGAGCCCAATGCGGTCGAGCACGCACCAATCACGTCGAATCGATTAGCATTAAGAGCAGCAAGAACTTCGAACTCAATGGCAAAATTAACGATTTCGGCGTCTAAAAGGTCGATCGTGTCGCTTATCATTTTATATTGTGATAACCAATTTTTTAAATTTGTTTTGAGAGATGTGTTTGCCGTTGTTAGTTTGCCCGTGCCGTCTTCAGCAATAACATACATATTAACATTTCTCTTAAACTCCCCCGGGTCCCTTACGACCGAAACTCTTTTGATCATCCCATATTGGGCCGGCATGCCGTAAGCAATCGCTTGATAATCCTGTGCCGTTACGGCACGATTTTGTGTCGCAAAATGACTAAAAGCTCTTTGCCTTATTTCTTCCGAGCTGGGAAGTGCTACACTGCCAACAAACTGTTCCTCATTTGAAACCTCTAATGACTCTTCTACGCTTGCACGGTCCGAGAGAGACAAGCTTCCCTGCGACGGGAATAAATATCGAGCACTTTCAGTCTTAGTTATTGTATCGGTTCCTGCATTAACATCCCGCGTCGTATTAAATCTATATCTAACAGTTAAAGTCGTATTCGATGGTCCAATTCCAAACTTATCTGTACTTATTAGCTTTGTGGGATCAAAATCGATTTCCGTGCTATAATTTCTTCCGTTCAGATTTAGCACAACGTTTGAGGGCTCAACAACAGGATTTGTTAATTGGGTGTTATTCGACCCATATCCAAACTGTAAAAAAGTTTCTCCATTAGCCGTTTCTACAGTATATCGGCGCGCAACAGGTATTGCTTTTAATATGTTTGGAACCGTAGACCGGGTGCTGGTCGTGTTTCTTACGGCCTTATAGACAACATTCTGTGATAGATTATCAACCTCAAAATATTCATTTCCTTCGGCGTCGGTGACCTCTAATACCTGGCTGATGTTTGCAACATTAAGTTTGACTCTTCTAAATCTAACAAAATTACCGAGAGTATATGTTTGAACTGTGCTGCGGCCAGATATAGCACGACCTGTCGCGCGAATAACATAACTTGTTGGATTACCAGTTGTGGGGTCTGCAGCTCCCACAACTATCTGGTTGTTTTCCTTCGCAAAGTCTACATCCTCAAGCAATGTATAGAAGCCGCCGCCGGTTGAAGAAAACGTAGAATTGGCCTGCAAGGACGGTATGAGCGCGCTATTTGGGCCTAGGCCCGTCAAATTAGCTGGAATTTCTATATAAAAAGTTAACACACCATAAGAAGCGGGACTCGTGGGCGTCTTATATCCGAGTTGTCTTGCTAGGCGTCGGACATTACCATATTCTACCGCACTATCTAAAAAGCTCTCATTAACCTGATAATCTAGATAAAAGGATAATATGTCTCCAACATAGGATACTGTATCCAGCATCAGAGAGCCAAACCCGGCACGATTAAAATCTTTATATGAATCAGGATAATATCTTTTGGCAAAATTTTCCAAGTCGCGGCGGATCGACTCAAAATCTCTGCTTGTGTATTTTATTGGCAAATTTTTCTTAGACATCTATATAAATTTCCTAACTTAATTAGTTTATATCAGCATCAACTTCAAGATTTAGTACCGCCGGAAGCTGTAAAGGAATTATCCTAAATGCTATACTCACACTTAATGAGTGCCCGAGTGGGGGCGTATCAATTATAACTCCCGTCAATTTTATATAAGGTAAATAATTTTGAACCTGTTCTCTAATTTTTTGATCTATCTGTGTATATGTCGATGGATCATTCGGCTCAAAAAGATATCGACGAAGACCCACCCCAAAGTTAATATCCATCATTCTTTCGCCCGGAGCGGTAAGAACAAGCATTTTCAAATTTTGCGTAGCAAGAGTTTGAAAATTAGTTATTAAATTATAAGCGCCGAATGTGTTGCTGACTAAAAGTGGCAATTGTGGTGCTAAACCTGAAGACATAAGTTATTCCTCTTTTGGTAATTAGATTTGTCTAATGTTTTTTAGCCCATGAAAACATTATTCAGTTTCTGTTTCAGTTGTCTCGGGGAACTGGGGACTTTCGACACATTCGTCGACTTCTGTATCTGCTGCATTTTCTGTGTCCTCGCCAGAGTCCGTCCCCAACTCATCTTTAATATCTATTTTTAATAACTCCAGCAAGATATATACTATGCCCAATGGGGATGGCGGCACCATTAACATGCCCGCAATAGTGCCCGTAAAATCAACCCCCTTCATCGATAGTTTTGGCCCAAAGAGGAGGGTATTTTCTGGCTGGACGGGCGAATCTTCCGGAATAAGATTCTGTAAAGCACTATTTCCAATGCTATATGCGCAAAACACAATTCCAAACAGATCTTCGCCGGTGATATTGTTCTTTCTTAATGGCTCGAGCGCGGGGTTTGTTTGAATCGCCAGATTGATGCCCTGAGCTATGCTACCTAGGGCCGCGGCTGTAAGGTCTCGAATTTTAGCTGAGATCGAGACATGAGGATCGATTAGTTCTAGTACCCCGCGGAGGATTAGTGTTGGAGTTTCCATAGCAAACTTTAGGGCTATATCTCTCGCCATAGAATTGATATCCTGTTCGCCATTGTTGGCTAGTGCGGCAACATATGTTTCGGTTCTTACCGGAAGATCGGGAGGATATTGAGAATTATTTGTCATATCCATCATTTGTAGGATTGCCGATTTGGTTGTTATGAATGAGTCCGACATATCAGAAAAATATTTCTTAGTAAGAAAAAAGTTGTATAATATAGAAACCATTAAAATAGCATCTTTATTAAAAGCTTGATTAAAGAGAAGTTGGTATTCTTCTGTGGTCCTAATAAAGTTTAGCTTATCTTGGAAAGTGGTAAAGCCCGCGGAGGGGTAGCCTATGGTAGCCAGCGGAATCTCTAAATATTCGATATCATTGGTAACGTCGTTACTCTCATATGTGGCATAATAAATAATAAATACTGCCTGTGTATCTACAATAAAGACAGTTTTTGTGGGCATCTTCAAGCTTCGGAGTATGTTATAAGCTAAATCTGGATCGTCAAGAAAAAATTCTGCATCGGCACCTCGCATGACGTCGGTGTAGGCGGCGAAGTTGAAGGCGCCATATTGCGCCGTTCGGCGAGTCGAGTACACACCCACTATATCTTTAAGAAAAATACTCTCGTATTCTTGTTTCTGGTCTTGAGGATCGAATACATTATTGATTGCTTTGATCGTAGATCGATTGCCGTCGTTCCATATATATCCAACCCTCTCGTCGACCATAAACTTAATTAAATCCGCGGTATTGGCCGGGTAGTCCGGCGTTTCAAAACCAGGCACTACAGACCCAGTAGCATAACTGTGAGCAACGCCGCCAGCACTCTGTGTTGAGGGGCGTGAGGCCGTTCTATTAAAATAACCATGAATCTGTTGCTCCAAAATAATATTACCGTTTGTTACGATGCCATTTATAGCTTTTACAACTTGATTAACCATAAAGTCTTTAAATGGATATCTAGGATCTAGAAGGTCTTTCACACTAAAGGCACCGAACACCATTATATTGCTCACAATAAACTCATCAATGATAGTTTGTATAAGCATATTAATAAGGCCAAAATAGAGGGTATTTCGAACCTTAGTGTTTGAGCCCCCCTGATCATGGCACGCGGCTGCAGCAAATTCTCGCTGCATCTGGTTGATAATACCTTCTGCATCAAATAAATCGCCCACGTTCTCAGGAGGACAATTTGCATTATTTTTGAGGAGTGACAGATTGTTTATTGTCGCCGCACTAAATGTCCCATTCTCAAGAATATAGTTGGCTACCGAGCTTACCAGAGAGCCATATACACCAGCGTGACCTTCTCCTACAATTTTTCTCAAGTCGTAAGCGGTTGGGTTCTGATCAGCGGTGGTGCCGGACTCCCATGGGTTTTTGGCAAATCTATAAATATAAGGATTTAATTGGAGATCGACGGGAAAATCAGTCGGGGGGGTGCTATAGTCTGGCATCACCAAGGTATTCACTTGGCCATCAAAACCTAAAGAAGATAAATTGTAGTTGAGCCTAAGAAAATCTTGATCGAAACTATTGTATGGAAGATAATTTATTGAGACCTTATCGCCTCCGTTAAATGTAAAATCAAGATTTGTATATTGATAAGTATCATCAAGATTGTCAAACTTTACTTGATATCCATATATGGAACCATAAAGCGTAGGATGTTCCGGATCACTTAAACGATTACCGTTCGAAAGATAATAGCCTTCGTTTGTTGAAGGAACAGGCATTAATTTTAGCTCTTCAAAATCATTCTTAAACTGTGCGGGAAATTCATATTCAACATGCGGGAAACCTCCTGGTGAAGCAAGATTTGTCTTTATAGAATCAATTTCGCCGGCTATTTCTTCAACTACACCGGGAACTTCTAGCAGCCCTGCATTAACGGCATTCACAATAAGCTGCATATCTTCCGCGAAACTTTGAAATTTTTCGTCTTCTATATCGGGGCATGTTGCCGGATTGAGAACATCTTCGCCGAGGTTCTGCATGAATTCAAACAAGCCCGTGATAAAATCCAGAGCGTCAGGATTAATCGAGGGCTCCTCGATATCGACGTCAGCAACCTCAAATGCCTCGCGTTGGTTAGGATCCATATCTGCCGAGATAACAGGCTCTAATAATGATGTTCGCGCGGAAGCCAAGGAAGCTCCCATATAAATTGCTGCAGAGTCTACTATCTGATTAAATAAACCGGGAATAACTCTTTGAGCTATGGGGTTCGCTAGGTAAGTGTCTTTATCGGGACAGAAAAAATCAGGAAGCGGCGGGACAGGAAGAGGCATCCCGTTCTCTGCAATATCTGTGAGAGTTTGTATAGCAGGATTGGCGGCGAATAAATCAACATCTAAACAAATTTGACATCCCTCTAGCGACGCGGCGACATTCTCATTGATTATGTCATTGCAAAAGGAAACAGTATCAATATTGGAACTCATCGCCTGAAAAACAGCACTAACGGTGGTGCGATTACTTATATTATTGTTGACGGCCGCAAGATAATACGTTTCGTTAAAGATCAATATATTAGATATAACGTCCTCTGAAATAGAGAGAGGCGAATTAAGAAGACCACAGACGTCTATCGGCGTCAAAAGAGGGGAAAGAGCAGATAAATACTCGTATCCTTCCTCAGGCGTCATCCCCAGACTACCGAGTTCGTCTGCAATTTTAGCCGCCAAGTTTGGAAGGCTGCCGGCCGCTTGACTGTTTCTTGTCCTTAATTCTTCTCCCACATCAATATCACCACGTAGAGACTCTAGAATATCTGCACAATTAAACTGAATTAATTGTGTTAATTCCTTTACCATCTCAAAAGCCGCGTTGGCCAGTGTAGACAATATAGTATCTCGAATTTGTACATGGAGAGGCCTTCCCGATGCATCTGCAGTCACAGAGAAGTAATTCTTTGGTTTAAATTGTTCAAAAAAACTTTTTAGATTGGGCCTTTTCAAATCTACTTCTCTAGATGGAAGAGTCGGAGGAGAGTTAAAAGGCACAGAACCATCCACTAGGCTGTCCCTAACCGCGCTAGTTATTCTACTCGCTGTAGCGCCCATACCCAATGTCAAACAAATAAGCGCCTCTTTCGCCATTTCTTGAATCCCAAACATAGAAAGGATGCGATTTACTGTACGTGTTGCAGGGGAAAGATTTGGGCCGAACAATGGAAAATTAAAATTTAAAATTCTATCCATCACATCAAAAACTTGGATCGTAGTATTTATTCTCTTCGCTTTCTGTGCTTGGAGTATCTTCCTTTTAAATGCTGGATTTTGTTGCATCTCTTCGAAGCGCAGAACTTCTTCTTCGGACATAATACCATTTTTGAATGCTTTGGCTAGGTCGCCATAATCAGAAACATCAACATAAGAATCAGCATTCCGGGGAGCAAATGGATTATCTTGCCCAAAACCAAAAACTGGATCACCCACTAAAGTCTGTCCCCCGAAAAGAGTATCAGCTCCGGGGAGGCCCAATCTTTCAAAAAGCGACATCATAGGAAATTGATTTCCCCCCGTTACTCTCTGCTGGGTCGCGTCAAGAATCTCCTGATAATTCTTTAATATTCTTAATAATAAGATATCTTTGAAAACAGGATTATATTTTATATTTGTTATATATCCTATTGTTGAAGGTACAGTTTCCCCCACTGTAGCACTGAGAACAAAATAATCTATTCCAACGATTTGTGTATTTGCATCAAAGCGGACAGTAAAGTAATCAGTGTCATAAGCAGTTTCTCTGCGACTACGAAAATCGATCGAATCATAAACCGAATCAATAATTTTCCTAACAATTATGTGGGCGCCTTGTTGTGCTGAATTAAAATTAACCCCTACATTTGCTTTTTGCTGAAACTGTCCAAGCAGTGTCGCAAAATCAGTAAGTGCTCCATTTAATTCTTGTAGCTTATCTGGAGCGTTTTCAAACTTAAACGTTGCTACGGACGCCGGCGCTCCTCGTGTAAGGGAGGTATTTAGAATGTCTAGTGCTTTTTCAAAAGGAGGGAGAGCGCCCGACTCCATGAGTTGTTCTCTGCGCGCCCATAAATCTAAATCAGTGGTATAGACCACCTTATTCATGATTGGGTTTGGTTTTTTGAACACTTTCTTAACATTTAGCGAATCGTAGAGCTCCTCTTTGAGCTCCAAGTAGTGCTCTTCATATTCCACAACATCGGTTTTTTGATCGACAATAAAGGGATAAAACTCGGGAAAATAGTGCTCTATAAAATTTTTGACCGCACGATTCTTGAACTCTGTGCTGTCCTCTGCTTCGGTGATGCTCGTGATCTGGTTTGTTTTGTAGAAAACCGCATATGAAATATTTTCGGCCGAGTTGGTAACTCCGTAGGGAGGGTCTTTAAATGGTATCCGCGGATGGGCTTTTTTTAAGTAATTTTGAAACGCTATTAACCGAAAGCCGCTGTTTGATAATATACTCATAATCTATGCTCTAATTAGTTGAATTATATTTACTTAAAATATATCTATCACCGACGGCGCCACCTTCGTTACTCAAATAATCATTTTTAAGAACAGTTAAATCAAGCGGGAAGTCTAATTGTAGCGGAACTTCACAATTCAGCGCAATTTGGACAGCGGCTTGTACTCCCTGTATCAATAATTTATTAAAGTCTGGGGGGACTATTTTTCCATAAAACGGAGAGATGTGGGTGTGCTCGATCACTTTTTGTTTGAATTGCCTGTCATAATCAAAGAAGTTTTGTAGTATGGTTGCAAGGATTTCAACCAACTCTATAATTTGGTCCAGACACATAACCAGGTTCTCTCCTTTAACCAGTGGTTGCATATCCGTGCTATCATTCATGCCTATTAAATCAATCCCGTATGGCGTTTTATACATGTTACTCGTATCACCCCCTTGAGAATTCTTTCGATCGGGCCGTGTTACTAATTTTATATTTTCTCTTGCTATTATTCTTACATTATCTGCCTTTATGGCAACAGCTGACCGCGGATTAATCGAGTCCGAATTTCCAACACTTCCTTCGGCTAGCTCGAAATAATTATCAATGTCAGCCTTCTGGCTTATATAAACTCTTGCGGAATCTATTTTAAAATTTGGATTTACATAAAAAACTTTATTGTTTTTTGTTCTCTTTTTGGCTAACCATCCCATATGGCCCGCGACGAGATCAATAGCGGCACAATGAGAATTACCTTTTCCTCCGTATCCCGAAAGGATGTGGCTATATCTATCTTTACCCAGTCTTATAGATGCATTTCCTTTTCTAATATGCTCTTCGTTAGTTGCCGATAAAAGCATCGGAGAATCAAAATCACTTGTATCCGCATTAGCCTGACCCATTGCAGTTGCTCGAGCTGCATCGTCTAAATCCTCAAGTGCCTCTTTTTCCAAATCTGGAAGATCTGCTTCATTGACCGCCGCGACGCTCTTGAGATGGATGCTTCCTAAATCCTTAGGGCTGATCTCGCCCTCTAGCTGCGGGGGGACGGAATAGTCGGGCACGTCGTCGGGATCACCACCTAATTTTGTTTCAGCCAATAGCTTCTGGGCCGCGGCGAGTTGTTCAGGGGTCATGTCGAAGGACGGGTTGTCCCGAACGGCGGGCCTGGTCCGGTAGATGTCTCGACGGGCGAAATATGGCGAGCCGGTCCGGTACTCGGCGCCCTCGAGGGCGTCGAGCAGGGAGTCCAGGTCGGTACCTTCTTCTTCTTCTTGATCTTCTTCTGCCATAATTATTTCCTCTCCTATGCCTCTGTCTCTGGGGGCTCCGATGGAGCTACCTCGGCAATTTGCAATTCCGGGTCGTCTCGCTCCTTCTTCCAAGGACTCGAATCTGCGGTTCTGTTACGAGGGCCTCCACTCACATAAGCCGTACGGCCCTTCATCCATTCTATATGCCACTTTTCTCCTCTAACCGCGTATACCCACTCGCCATATTTTTCTAAATGGGCATATTTGTTGAGCCATAAAAAACATTCATTATCATCTGCCGTCGTCCTCTTGCCCGTGAAGCTCTTCCTGCGATTTATATCTATTGCGACACCCCATCCGTGATTCGATTGCCCGGGGACTGCGGCTGCGCCGCCCTCCTTACACTTGGAGGTAACTTTAGTGCCAGCGTTTCCCGTGCCCTTAGGCCCGGGCTCTTGATCAATAGTGGTCTTCCAATTATCGTTACATTTCACCCTTCGCATTCGCTGCACTACTTGTCCTCTGTATGTTCTATATGATTGATCCTTTTTAGCTATAATATCTTTACCAAATCTCGCTTTAAAGGCTGTGTTCAGAATTCTGAAGGGCTCATGAGCTTCATTGATAAGCATAAGCGGAGGTCCAGGGTGAGCAGTTGTGCCTTCCGCCTCAGTCATGACGGGGGCAATCACTCCTTCCACATTTTCTAACTCTCCATTTGTTACCTTCACACTTTCGCCGCTAGCGAGCTTATAAGTAGCCTTCGTCTGAGACGCACCCCCTGACCAAAAAAAACGGCCGGGGGCATCTCCGAGTTCCTTATAAACTTTATTTACTTGCTTAGAGCCATTCTTATGTTGGTCTTTGTTGGAAGGCGTCGAGCCGATGGGAGAAAAATTGAATGCCTTTTCATAAATGGCCGTTATCTTGGGGCCTTGCATTCTAGCCAAATCTTCAAACTGTACCTTAACCAAAGTGCCGGCTTCAATAGCTCTTACTCCCATCCCGACGTTATATAAACTTGGGTCCAACACCACATCGCTCATTGTATTAATTCTTGTTTGGACGGAAAGCCCACTTCTTGTGCCTTTTGCTTTTGCATTAAGGTCTAAGCATCGGCTTTCGAGTTCTGGTACGAGAACTTTATAGACATAGAAAAGTGCCATTCCCCCCTTTCCTGCCTTTTGAATGGTGTTTGAATAAAGCTCGAACTGTTGCCCCTTGCTTGAGAGGCGCGGTTGGCGCGTAGGAATACTAACTAAAACGACACCAAGAAATTCATCCTTATCCGCTAAAGTATCTGCAGTAAAATGTTTGGCGACCACTTCAGATATAGCAAGAGTTGTATCCAGTGTCCGGCGGTCGGCTTTGGGAGTGTCTCCAACTTGCAGATCATTTAAAGCTCCGTAAACTTCGCTAATATCTTTGATAGTAAGTTTTTTTCCCACTAGATATCTCCAGGATCTTCGTTTAGCAAATCAAATAATTGCTCTTTATCGTCGGCGCTTAAGCCAACTTGGTTTGAGCTTTGTCGCTGCAACAATGCAGCCAACTTTACCATTTGTTCGTTCGACCGTTGAAGGTTTTCCACATATTTGGCCGCAATAGAGCCGAGTTCTCGGCGGGCGGAGTCTGACACCTTCATATCGGTGAGTGCGTCCATTAGGAGAGATTTTGCCATAGCACGATCCTCTCGTATGTTCGTCGTCGTCTCTACGATATAATCTTCTAAGTTTAGATTTCGCCGTTTTGCCATTTAATTTTAAATACCCTATAACGTTTTCTTAATTTATTCAAATTGTTAACAACCTGTTTTGTGTTAAGTCCCGTTATCTCCCTCAAGTATAAGTAAATAGCTTTTTTATTGAAAATTTCAATTGTATCCGCAGAGTCTAATAAAATTCGCACAGCCATCAAAACTTTCTTCTCATTTTCTTTTAACATAAAGGAATCCCATGTGTCTATCTCGCCATTAAGGGACTTCCAAAATTCCACTTCTTGTCTTTTTTGAAGATAGGTTGGCTCGACAGAAACCAGATCCTCCTCTAACTCGTTGAGGATATCTTCCATAAAGACTTCTGTTCTGTTTCTCTTTTGAGTGGCCTTTACTTTATGAATGAACCAGTTCTTTGTTACGACGGAAAAATACGAAAAGGCCTTCGACCCCTTGTTAGGATCATATTTGTTTAGTATGGTTGTGAGCCAAACTTTGCAGTCGGCTTTTAAGTAATCTATATTTGGCAACGACGTAAAACGATAAGTATATAT
>Ga0209349_1000191_pt1 | contig 33843 bp, 31 predicted proteins | sample ETNvirnome_2_130_FD_184067 | JGI IMG/M metagenome (GOLD analysis project Ga0209349, IMG submission 184067) | Marine viral communities from the Pacific Ocean - ETNP_2_130 (SPAdes) (version 2) | ecosystem: Environmental > Aquatic > Marine > Oceanic | place: Pacific Ocean | collected 2013-06-22
TGTTATCACAAACAATTAAAGGAGAATAACATGATAGCTGTAAAGAAAGAAGAGATAAAATGGGCTCCGACTAATGATGCAGTATGGGATGCTATAGAGCAATTAAGACAAAAGCTGGTAAATATAGAGTCAGCCGTCAGAATATTCAGAGAAATGCTTGTAAAAGCCAAGATACCTCCATTTGATTACGATACTAAGGGGTATAGAAACTTTGCGTGGAGACAGAATGCAGGGAACACAGAAGCTGATACATATATAGTCAATATGATAATAGACCACTTTAATGACAATCTGAATCATTTTGGTGAAGCAATACTCAAGGTTTCAGACTTCGATGATATATGTCTCCTTGCAAAAGACGAACATACACAGAACCAACTGAAAGGAGATAGTAATGGGAGCGATTAGTCAAATACATGAGTATCTGTCAAATTATATGGGAAATCACGTAATAGACACACTACAGGTACATGAAGCTATCGAGTTGATGAACTTAATCGAAGAACGTGAGTCTGAGTATAATGATATTGGATTTAATCTTAGTGGAACAAAAATAACTCTTAATAACGGCAAGACTATATATATGCCTATAAATGGTTGCTGTGAAGACTGTGACTATGCAGACCATTTGTATCAAAAGGGAGAGGATGCCGCATTAAGTGAAGGAGATGTTTAAATGCAAGTACTAGTGTCTGTTGCTGTTTTCTTTGTCTTTGTAATTGCAATTTTGCTTGTATGTATAGTTAAAGGGGAAGAATAATGATTAAAAAATGTAACAAACCGGGCTGTGATATAATGTATGAAACTACATGGCAAGAGAATAAACGACCCAAAAGTGATAATACAATCATAAAAGACTATATGTATAGAATCATAATGAAAGAGAAAATAAAGAACGAAGGCAAGTTTGGAGTAGGCAAGGTCATCATACAATTCTTACAACAAGAGGTAGATAAACTATCATGAAAAAGAATAAAGATATTGAAGGAATGAATAAGTACAGGGAGAAGTGTGCAAGGCTTATGGATAAGATATTAAAACACTACGACAGTGATGCTTTCTTAACAAAGCCAAGTTTTGAAAAGCTTATTGATGAAGTTACAAAGGAGACAAAGTGATGAGTAAAGAAGAGAAACAAGATATAACAAAGTATAACGCAAAGGCAGTATACGACCACACAAATCAAATTGATGATATATTTGATAGACTGGTAGATATTGCTGATAACATTACTGATATTACTAAGCTACTCAGTTCTCTACACAGCCGAATAGCAATATTGGAAGTGGCTTCACATGAACCACAAGATTTTATTTATAAGTACGATGAGTTAATAGAAAGAGTAAACAACCTAGAGGAGAATAACCATGTTACAAATACAGAAACAGAATGAGTACGCATTATTTGATATGCTGCAGATTAACAGAAATATACGACCAAGGAAGGTAGACTGGATGGTTGTCTCAATAAGTATAATAGACCTGGGCAATGAATATCCTATCATCACTACTCCTTCCAAAAGGGGAATATATTACATATGGGATGGACAGCACAGATTTACAGCTAGAAAGAAACTAGGTCTTCCAATATACTTCATACCAACAGCGAAAATGAATATAAAAAGCGTAGCCCGTTTGAATATGTGTCAGGATAAGTGGAACATGGGTGATGTGAGAGATTCATTCTCCAAGCAAGACATCCATGAGTATAAAGTGTTTAAAGGATACCAAGAAAGATATGAATTTTCTATATCCACAACACTAATGCTATTATGTGGAAGACGATGGGGTAAAGCGAGAGAGGACTTTCTGTCCGGTGACCTAAAGATAACCAACAGTATAAGCGAAGCCAATAGGTTTGGTGATGCAGTAGGTGATTTCAGTAAATATATTGAACACAACAAGCACCGTGACTTCGTTCATGCATTCAAGAAACTGTTCGACCATCCCGATTACGACCATGTAACAATGATGAACAAGATGGAATACCTCACTAGGAAAATGGGTAAATGCCCAGACATCAAAGAGTACATGAAGCAGTTTGAGGAAGTCTATAATTATAACAATAGAAATCCGTTGAGGCTAGTATGAGTACGCCTCCAGTCATAAGTGCAACCCCTCCGGTCATAGTATCAAAACAGTTCATACGTTTTCTTAGATGGATTGCAGATGGTAAATGTATACCTGAGCAAATAATAGACATAATTGCGAAACCTCATCACTATTGTCCTGAATACGAGCGTTTCCAAAAATGGGAGGAAAGCAAATGACCGAAGAAAAAAAGAAAATCTTGGATTTCGTTAACAGCATGAGAGGTACATATATAATAAGTCAGGCTCTATACTATACTATAAGAGAGCTTGAATCGGTGCCTGAGGGCAGACGTGAATTAAGTAACATAAAGGATATGGAATATCTTAGAGAACATGTCTTTAATATATTTCCTATAGCAGGCGAAGTCGAGCCAAGCCTTCACGATAAGGAGAAAGCTATCAATGAGTGATAAAAGTGCAACATCAAGGATATTAGAGCATCTACAGAAAGGAATGAGTATAAGTCCATTAGAGGCGCTGGAGAGGTTTGGATGCATGAGGTTAGCCTCTATAATCCACGTTCTCAGACAAAATGGACATGCTATAACAACAACCATAATCAAAACGACCAATAATAAACATTGGGCTGAGTATAGGATGACGTTTGCCGATAGTGTCTCAAACTATGAAAGACTCGGTGCAGTAAACAAAGGTAATGGAGAAAATGAAGAAACCACATTAGAAGAACCTAAAGGTAAAGACATCCATAGTGCGATAAAACAAGCTGAAAAAGAGTGGGGAATTACCCCATCCGGTACACAAGGTGAGTAGGATAACCGCTCTATATTCATTAACTTAGACACCCACTTAGGAGGAAGAAATGATAGATATTGAGAAGGTATATCATTGGTATATAAAAACCCAAAATGAAGCTAATAGAGAGAAATACGAGGAATATGATGGGTGGCTATCAGCATCCAGTGCAGGTCAGTGCCACAGAAAACAATGGTATAAAACGTACAAATATGATGAGCGGCCAATAGAAAGAGACTCAGCTAGAAAGATGAGATTAGGAACTGTGGTACATGAGGACATCCTTGAAAAAGCTATACCTACGTATCTCATTATGCATGGAAGTCTCCCCGGTGTTGAGAATTGGACAGTTTATATAGAAGACAGAATAGAACTCCCCGATGTCAAGGTAGTCGGTCATTTAGACCTAGTATCTATCAACCCAGATATGGGGTCGGCTATTTTGAGCGACTTCAAAACAGTGCATAGCTATAAATGGAGAAAGATGTTTGGTCACATAAAGAATAGGGACAAGAACCCAAGTATAAACTATGAACTCCAGCTGGGAACTTATGCATTGGGAGTTAAGCGTAAGTATGATGTTGATACAGTAGAGATGAATATAGTATGGTATAATAAAGACACAAGCACAATGCGTACAACTAGGATACAAAAAGCATATCAAACTGAAGCATTGAACTATTGGACTAATCTAAAAGAAACAATAGAAGAAGAAGACTATGATAAAGTATATAAGTTCAAATCATTGGTGCCTGGCACGTGGAACTCTCCTATTAATGAGTGGGAGTGTAACTATTGTCAATTTAATCATATATGTAAAAGTCCGTTTATAACAAAAAAAGGAGTTAGTAGTGAAAATGCCAAAAGCAAAGGAACCAGTCTTAAAGACAAGCGAAGAGCTAGTGCTGACAAAGGCTCTACCTCAAGTGGAGGAGGGAGTCTCCCAGAAGCACAGAAAAGTAAGTGATATACCCACACCGAGAGCATATATATTCAAGAAAGGTAACGACCACAACAGCCCAGAGTATGTCAAATTCCCTTATATGCGTAGTATTGCGAATAAGGAGTATCCTATATGGAGCTTCACCGTAATTAACACAGGCCCCGTTGGAGATAAAGCGTGGTATGTACACGGCAGATTAGAATGGGTTGATAATGGTATAAAAAGACAAGGCGACATGGTAGCAGCTCACAGGATACAAGTTAAAAGGGGAACAAGTGAGTATGTTGACATTGGTAATGATATAAAGGCAGCCGTAACAGACTGTCAAAAGAAAGCCTTCAATGTCTATTTAAATATAAGTGATGATATATACAGAGGTCATGTAGATGACATGGAGTTAAGTGAAGAACAGATTAATGAGATTATGGATATGGCTAAATCAGCAGGAAAAGAGGAGAAAATAGCTTCTCTTATTGAATCTGGTGAGATAGCCGGACACAGTTACGAAGGCTCATTAGCAAAACTAAAGAGGCAATCGAAATGACAAGTCTAAGTTACGATGAAGGACTTCTAGAATACGGAAGCCAATATAGTCTTGGTACTAACGATGGTAAAGAGTTCCGAAGAGTCACATTTATAGGTTATAAACTCATGTTTGGTAAACAAATCATGGTGTTTGAAACTCAGGACTCAAGCAAACTCACTGTCAATCCAAGCTATCATTGTTGGACACTAGAAGAAAACGAAACACACAGAAAGGAGAATAGCGATGGGTAAACTAACTGTAGCAGAGGCTGAAAGATTGCAGTCTAGCGGTGTTTTAACTAAGAACACTGTTGAGAAAATGCAGACAGAAGGTCTTGTAAGCTCAAGAAGAACCTCGTCTCAGCGTTGGGTTAAAACCGCTGATGGTAGTTGGGTTCGACCTACTTTATACTACGCTGGAGGCAAAGGTGCCAAGTATAGTAAAAAGATGACAGAGTTAACAGCTAAAGTCCATGCCTTGTTTGAAGAGTATGGCACAACAAGAACCAATAGTTAAGGAGTATAACAATAATGCGAGAAATAGATGCGTTCTTTGATGATAAACAAACAGGCTTTCTACCTATTGAAGCAGGTACTTATCCTGCTCACGTAGTAGGATTAACTGAGAGAGATGTCAATACCAAAAGTGGTAAGGCAATAGTATTTCAGTTAGCCTATAAAATAGCCGAGGAAGCTAAAGAGATTGAGCAAAACGTCTATGAAATGGATGGATGGAATTATACGCTCAATTCTAGTGGAAATAAAGTACCGGTGATGAACGGTGACGGCACGCCTAAAACGGCTAAATGTACACACATGCCCGAAAAGACGTTCAAGGATAAAGGTATATTCCTTTTCCCCGGTAATGCTAACTCTGGTAGAAATAGGAGATACTTCGAGCTTTTAAGTGTGCTTGGAGTAGAGACTGCCAGCATCACTAAAGATGGACAAGTATTAAAGAAGCTTGTTCTTCTTGATGAGGATGACGTTGTAGGTAAGCCGTTTCTAGTAAGAATATCTCAAGAGGAGTTTATAACTTCTGAAACGAGAGACTTGCCGGAGCCTCAACAGGTAAAGAAAAAGGTGTGGAAAGTGTTTGATAGAACACCCTGGGAAGATGGTGAAGTACTTGACCCAGCTGAACTATCAGATGATGTACCCTTTTAGGTAAATGGCACATGGGATGTAGTCTAAAGGCAAGGCACTCGGCTGTTAACCGAGATGATGTAGGTTCGAGTCCTACCGTCCCAGCAAATAGGCATATTCATTTTACAACTTCTATGCTCCTCCGCATGTTGGTACGCTAAAGTAAAGTGGATGTGCCGTAATTACGAGGGGGCTTGGTATTCTTCTTCTGCAGGGTTGAAGAATAGCGGGATTGACCGCCTATGCCAAGTCCCATCTAAAATGGATGGTCACCGATGAGCCAATTTAAGATTGGTAGAAAATGCTGAATACCTCTAACAGGTTGTTGCCGTAATAATTCTAGAGCCCTGTTAAGTATTAGACTATAAACACACACGGTTAACACTCTGTTTGCGGAGTGAGGGGCTAGCCATCCATAAACATTAGGTGAGCTATATTTTCACGAACTTAACTTAAAAGGAGTCCAAGATTATGTTAGAGTACTTGGTATCTCAGGGTTTGGAACGTGAAGTGCCCCGCAACACATAGCTCACCTATAAAATTAAAAGGAGAACGTCATGAATGAAAAAGATGGCTTTAAACTAAAGGTCACAAGCAGTACAAAGCGTAGCAAAGAACCAGTATATATTGATGATAAAGTAATACCCAAGATGAATTTCGGGGGTGATACAGGAATAGACGCTGATTATGAGCAAGCTGCAGCAGACGCTGATGAAAACTGTATTAGTATAAAGGATATTAATAAGGAAATTGCTAAAGACTATAAATATGAACATGACCAAATAAGCGAAATGGTATTGCCGGATGAAATAATAGTAGAATCAGTAGTTAATGTAAAAGATGCAAACTATACAAGGTATTACGATAAAGAACTTGGTATATGGTTTTGCAAATTTTGTGAGCAACAAATCGTGGGAGACTAAAATGGAAATTATAACTGATATAATCGTCATATGGATAATGTTACTCATTTATCAAATACTAAGGAGATTGGAAAATGAATGAGGAAGCTGTTGTAAGAATACGAGCAAGTGAGTCTGAACTAGAGTGTATTATATGGGCACTCACAGTTATAAAGACCATGAGGATACCAGTCGACCCTGAATGGAAAGTTCCATACAAATCTCTTTTGAAAGATATGCTTAGAATTAGTGACAATCTTGTTAAAGAGAAAAGAAACCAAACAGCTAAATTAATTAAAGCACATCAGATTGGTAATGTAGAAGACTTTGATAAAGTTATTGACGTTGAGAAGGAAATACAGAAGTCACAAGGGACTTTAGTCGCTGGATGTAAGGGAGATGACTGTGATTAGGGGTAAAACACGAAAACAGTATTTGGCTTCAATCCTAAGAATACCTCTATTTATAGACGATGGTTGTATCGCCTTATGTTGAGAAAGTGGCTTAAAACCCCCTTTAAACAGTCCGTTTTTTCCAAAAATCCTAAAAAACTAGTAAAAAGGAGTAAAACAGTGAAAAGAGCGCCATTATACATATTTAAAGTAAAAAATAATATAATAAATAGATTCTTTATAAGAATAGTAAGGAATAAACTGAATAAAAAAAGGTATACACTTGTTTGCCGGGGCAGACATAGTAATAGAAAGGGGTTATATGAAAAGCATGGATGGAAGTATACCAAGTATTTACAAAATGAAGTTCCACTAAAGTATGCTGAGACTATTGGTATATACTTAAGGGACAAGAATGAAATGTCCTAAGTGTGGGGAAGAGATAGAAGCTATCCCAATGACAGTGAGTGACTCTTATAGGTCACCAAGAAGACAGAGAGACTTAGATAAGCTAATGATGAAAATGGATAAGAGTTTAAGAAAGCTAGTAAGAAAGGTTATAAACGATATACAGAACAATATACCATCAGAACAATTAGGCAAAGGAGTAATGCCTTTCCTAAAGGCAATTACTTCAGTTGACAAAGAAGTTGCCAAATGGGCTATAAATAGTTACTACAAAGGAAAATATGTATATCAAGGAAAAGGATTCGCATATCTAAAGTATATAATAAACTCACACTCAATGAATAGAGAAAGGCTTCTAAAGAATGAACGTAAAACTTATGGAAGCTTACCAAAACCTAAAACGATAAAGGAGAAAGAAGATGGAGAGTCTATTTAAAGTAAGTGAAGTACCGGCAAGAGCAGAACTCGTTACACCAGGTGCTCCACAAGCAGATTACGCAAATACATCATATAAATTCATAAGAAGAGATGATACAGGACACATTCTAGGATGTGTAACAGATAACTATAGGCTTGTGACCAATGATGAACTCTATACTCTATCTAGCAAGGCAGTAAAAGACAATGGTGGTGTCTTTATAGGTGAAAGAGTATATGGTAATGGGGAGAAGACCAGATATAAGTTCCGATTTCCAGAAGAGAAGGTAGAAGTCAGTAAAGGAGACTTTGTGAACCCAGAAGTCCAAATATGGAATAGCTATGATGGGACAACAGCCGTTCACCTAATTACCGGTGCATTCAGAATGATATGTTCTAATGGTATGGTAATAGGTTCAGTATTTGGGAAGTTCAATAATAGGCATTCTAAATATAATGCTAACATAGACAAGTTAAATGAAACTATACCATCAATGGTAACAGCAGCAAAGCAAACAGCAGTCGAAGACATGGGATTCCTCAGTAATGTCCCAATAAAAGGGAATGACCTATTAAAGGTTCTTGAACTTGTCCCAGAGCAATACATGGAACAGACTGTTGACTATACAATAACCAATAAACCTAAAACATACTGGGATTTACTCAATGTAGCTACATGGTGTACTACACACTTGATGAATGATGAGCAGCTGAGTAAACCTAAAGTAGAAAGTAAAATATATCCATTAATAAAGAGGTTAGCCAATAATGCATCCGAAGTAGCAGAGGCATGAACTCAGAATGGCTTAAATGCCCTGTAGTAATGCCTTATTATGGGGGCAAGTTTGAATTAAGTAGAAGGCTTGTCCCCATGTTGGCTCCACACAACAGATATATTGAAGTGTTTGCCGGTGGTCTATCTATGATGTTCAGAAAGCCAAAAGCCAAGTGGAATGTGGTAAATGATATTGATAATGATATTGTGAATCTATATATTTGTGTGGTCGAGGAGTTTGAAAAATTATGTGAATACATATACTGGTATCCTCGCTCACGCCAACTGTATTATGAAATAAAAAAAGAAGTAATGAGTGGAAAAGATATTCAAGTGCCAGACCCTAAAAGGGCTGCTAGGTATCTGTTCCTAATCAAGCTATCATATAATAAAAACCCATATACGGCATTTTCCAAGTCAGGGAAAGAAGACTGGTCAACAAAGATGTTGGCAGAGCTGAAAATATCAAGAGAGAAGTTCAATCAAGTTACTATAGAGAACCTTCACTTTGCAAAGCTAGTTGATAAATATCCACCTCAAGCAGGCGATATGTGGTATTTAGACCCACCTTACGTAGCTGCTGAGAGAGGAGACTATTACTTCTATGACTTCGGAGAAAAAGAACATAAGGAATTAAAGGAATGCGTTGACACCATAAATGAAAATAACGGGAAGTTCATGGTAAGCTATGATGATAAACCTCTAGTAAGAGAGTTATATAATGAATATAACATAGTAGAGCTTCCAACAATATATACAGGAAATCTAAAGAACAGAAACAAAGTAGTCAATGAGTTGGCTATAATCAACTATCCGCAAACAGGCCAAGAGTCCCTATTTTGAAAGGAGGTATCATGGTTAAAACGAGCATTCAACCTGAAGTACAACCTCTTCCCTCTAGTAAAGAAGCAGAAGTCGCTGTACTTGGTTCATTGTTGCAAAAAGGTGATGAAATATATGAGAAAATAGCTGCATGGATTAGAGAAACAAAAGCCTTCTATTTTACCGAAAATAGACAGGTATGGATAGCAATACAATCCCTATGGAAAGACAAAGAACCAATAGATACAATAACAGTTATAGAGAGATGTAAACAGCTATATAAGAATAAGGACGATAAAGTTAGTTCATACTTCATCACGGGATTGGAAGAAGCAGTACCGACAGCCGGTAATGTAGAATACTATGCTAAAATCGTATGGGAGAGGCACGTACAAAGAGAGACTGCATTGAGTGCCCATAGGCTATTTGATACGAGTTTTGATGACTATGAAGAAATAAATAAGACACTAGAAACTCATGCACGTCTTATAGAAGAGTTGAGAGAAATACATCCGACAAAGAAGCGTGATATGAGTAGTATAGTAGAAGAAGTAGAAGAAGAAATGAAACAGGCTAATAATATCATTCAGTTTGGACTGGATTATCTAGATTGGCCTGCAGGGGGAATGACACGTAAAGAGATAACTGTCTTAGGTGGAAGACCAGGACATGGTAAAACAACTCTTATGGTAAACGCATTAAAAGGACTAATAGAACAGGGGTATTCTGTTATGCTATTCTCAAGAGAAATGAGTATAACAGAGTTGATGAAGAAGATAGTAACAATGGAAAGTGAAATATTACTCTACCACAGAGTCAGAAGAGGTATATATGAGAATGGAGAAAATGAAGAACTAACAAAAACATTGAATGATATTAAGAGGAAATATAAAAAGCTAATAATCTATGATGATGTAAGGAAACTAGATGAATCTATAAGAGAGATTGTCCGGCACAAGCCAGACGTGGTAATAGACGACTATATTCAGCTAATACAAGTAGGTGATGGAAAGAAAGATAGAAGGTTCGAGATAGAAGAAATAATGTATGAATATAAATGGGTATGTAAGAAGTCTGGTTGCAGCGCTATGTTGGTAAGTCAGCTAAATAGAGAAATAGAAAGAAGATTAGACCCAACTCCTAGAATGAGTGATTATGCTGAGAGTGGGGTAATAGAGCAAACAGCAGAAACTGCGATGTTCGTCTTCTATGGATATAACTTCGACCCAGAGAGATATAACCAATATCAATCTCAAATAATAAATGCTAAATCAAGGTATGGAACGATTAATAACTATAAGATGGGTTTCTACGGAAACAAGTGTAAGTTTTATTCAACAATGCAAGAAGCACAGAATGAAGCTTCAAAAGAGATGACAAAATAAATAAGAACTAGACAGTAGGGCTTGAGATAAGTTTTTTCTGCTTCTTTTCTCATCTTAAGCCCGAACTCTAGTATGGAGTTTATTATGGTAGTATTCGGAATAGACCCAGGTGCAAGCGGTGCAATAGCATCATATGATGGAAAAACACTAGATTTCGTCAAATGCCCAAGTGGGGGTAAAGATATGGCAGATTCCGTCAGGTCAATAATACATGGTTTTGAGATAAAAGGAATCGTCCGGTCAGACATTTTAGTTGGATTTGAGCGAGTTCATGCTATGCCACATGACGCCAGAAATTCTGCCTTTAAATTCGGTAGAAATGTGGGAATGTGGTGGGGAGTACTTGGCTCACTGGGATTAGATTTTATAGAAATAGCACCTAGAACATGGCAAGCACACTTTCTTCATAAAAGAATAAAGGTTAAGAAGGATAGAAAAAATAAGCTTAAAGAAATAGCACAAAATATGTTTCCAGATAAGAAAGTGACTCTTATCAACTGTGATGCAATATTAATCGCAGTGTATTATTATCAAACCTCGCAAAAAGAAAGGGAAGAAAATGATAGAAAAACCGACACCACTATTTCAGATAGGAAATAAATATGTTGGACTAGAGATAATAAAGTTAGATATAGAAGGACTAGCTACACAATGGAACATAATATTAAAAGCATTCCCACTATTTATACAAATAACACAGGCCAGTGGAAGTTCAGCTAATATAGCCTTTGGAATTGGATGGTTCTATCTGTCTTTAGGGTGCGGGGTTGGATATGCATGGAAATAAACCAATTATAAAAGTCGTTATCTCTAAGATAAAAATAATAATTAGAGAGTTAAAAGAATTAGTGAGGGAATTAGAAAGAAGGTCTTAGCTTTTTATTCCGACATAAAAGTAAAACAGGTGACTGCGTGAACCTCCTAGTCATCAAGATGCTTTGTAATTCCCTCTATCGCCATTGAAAGAAGAGGGGGAAGTAGGAAACGCCTAACATATTTAAATGTATCGTCCTCATCCTCCTCATCCCCCCCAAACCAAAGTCCAAGAACCGCCATCCTCATAAGTAATCCTACCACCGGGTTTTCAGCTGCTTTAAAAAATCTCATCGAGCCAGAAACACCTTGCCCTCCTATCATACCTCTTATGCCTCTTACTACGTCTGCTGTTAAAGGACTTGTCCTAGCAAATATGGCAAAGAAACTTGCAATTACTCTACCAAGAATAAATCTCCCAACTCTTTGAGCATCTCTTTCTTCATCCCTAAGATTCTGTTGTTTAAATCTTCTTCTTGCGCCATCCCACATAAGATTCATAAGACGTGTTGAGCCATCTATAGACCTAGCTATTGTTGACTGACCTTCGTTCCCATCTAAGAAATTCTTTACTATTCTATAATCATGTCTAGACTGGTTATATGGATAAGTTTTGTACTGAAATATAAATTTACCAGCTCCACCAAACATGTGAGGTAGAAACTGCTGGCTCATCCCAAACTGTGTATTATATACAGCATTTCTAATTATATCTACAGCATCCTCGCCATACCACATAGCATCATCATCAGCAGGGTCTTGTCTTCCTGCAATTTCAACTTGTATGTCACCCTCTGGTATAAATGCTTTCATCTCTTCTGCTATCATCAGAGATAAAACTCCCGTCTCAAAACGCATCGCAGCTTCAACGCCAGTAAAAGTCAACACTTTTTCTGCACCTGGAATTATAGGAGGAAAGTATTTCAACTTCCATATAGCAGCCTTCCTCATCTCCTTCCTTGTCCAATTCCTTTTAAGTGTTTTTAGTCTACCCTTAGTTAATGCTAGTTGACGTTTCTTAGATAAATCTGCTTCGTTACTTGGACTATCTACCAAATCAATCCATGCTTCACGTAGCTCCATCATTCTTGCAGCATTCATTTTCTCATCTTTATTCATGAGTCTCAACATCTTATCAACTTTATAGTCACCATTCTTTATAAACTTTTTACGACCCATAGCAACAATAGAAGCAATCTTAGCATATTCTATTTGTGGTAAGTTAGCCATAGTTACAGATGTTCCAGATTCACCAAGCATAATCTCATGAAACGCATTCACAAGTACTAATACACCTGAGTTCTCTACTCTAGCCTTCCAAATATCTTTCTCCGGCCCAAACTGTGCTTCCTGAGCTGCCTTCCAATATCTTCTCAGCCCAAATAATATAATGGGATTCAGTCTCTGCGTATTATTATGTAAAGAAGCATGAACACCAAGTAGTTTAGAAGTAGTATATAAATTAGCCATTATAACATAGTATTCTACATCGTCTGCTTTCCACTTTTTATTAGGACTAAATATATTTAAAAGGTTAGCAACTTGTTCATGCCCCAAACCATAATCTTTACCTCTATCTAACGCTCTATAATCAGTCTCTCCAAAGGCAATCTTAGCTTGGTTTGTCAAATAATCATACAGACCAGATGGAGTATTATCATTATCCATCACCCCTAGAAACTCATTCTTTACACGCGTCTGGTGAAGAGAAGTAATAGTTCTTTCAAAATATTTACTAGCAACTTCGGGGTCTCTTCTCCTATTCATCCTATTCATCATTGAACTAACAGCTCTAAGATGTGAGGGAGTATTCATTAATCTAATAGTTCTTTCATCATGGTCAATATTTGCAAGTTTAGCCAACACTTCATTCATAATATTCATTCGTTCTTCAATCTCACTAATCTTGCCTTCTATAACAATTCTGTTCTGTTTGTTAGCCTTACTTAATGCTTTTTTCAATGCTTTAATTTGTCTCTCCCAAGACTCTAAAGCTTCATCAGCTGTCCTCTCATACTCTCCATCCCAATATTGTGCCGGAGAATAGTTCATAGCACGTCCTTTTATTATACCATCACCTCTGAACGCCCCTACTTTGATTTCTCCTGTTAACTTACCTTCTTTATCTCTAAGTAATTCTATATCAGATTTATACCCACCAATGCTCATTGTATTTTCAATTCTTTCCTCAATCTCTTCTTCATCAAGACCTTCTTCTTCAGCCTGCTGACGTATAACCTCTGCTCTAGAAGTAATATCTTTCGTTAGAGAAGATGTCTCCTCTGCTACATAATCAAAGAACTGTTGATATAAAGACCTAGTTTCTTTTATAGCATTCCATAATCCTCTTCCATCCTCAACATCAAATGCCCGTCTTTGTGGTTTGGCTCCAGGAGGAGTATCAACTCTATAAGGCTTGGGCACTCCGCTACCGGGCTGTCCTATCATCCTTTCAAACCCATAGTACTCTTTAAACTGTTCTTCCAAATCATATATAAATCCTTGCTCTCCCTCTTCTTCAATACCCTCAGCTACACCAATTATCTTTCCACTTCTAAATCTTTTATGTTCTTTCGCATTGTAAAACCCTTCGGGAAGCACAGCTTCTAGACTACTAACTGTTATACCTCTTTCCAATGCTTCTTCTTGCGTTCCAAACCACTCCTCTGTTCCCGCCTCAAAGAAGTTAATTGGGTCTTGTACCTCATCAGCGTATCGAACTTGAACAAGAAATGCGTTATAGTTTTCCCCAACTATTGGGTCTTTTCTAGCCATTAACTGTTCTAGTTCTTTTTGAGACAGTCTAGGGTCGTTTATTCTTTCCCCTCTTTCCCCAGCTTCGTCCTTTACAATAACAAAAGACCATTGATTACCAGCTTCATCTTTAAAAGAATGGTAGTCTTTATGTTTAGGAGTATATGTCATATTGTTTTCGTCTGCTGCCTTCCTTTGTGCCGCCATCTCATCTAATACTTTAGATATAAATTTCCCCTCGTTTGTCTCTTCTCTCCACTTTTGATTCTCTTCAAAGTTAGATGGTATATGTGCTGTTCTAATATATCTAACTCTACCATCAAGTATGTCTTGATAGAACCTCTGAAATGAAGATTGAGAAGCAAGTTTTAAGTTCTCATCGGTAGCATTTATACTATCCTTAGAGAACCAATATTTCTTTTCAAGTCTTACATCGCCAACTGTACCATCTTGTACAGAGCCGTCTCTCGCAGGAAAAGAAACTAAATATCTAGTTGCATCTTCTCCATGTATAGTTACCTCTGCCTTTTTTCCAGTCTTACTTGTCAATATAAAACCTTCTAAACCTCCAAATACAACAGAGTTTAGACTATCTCTATTGTTCCAAATGTTGTCATTATGATAATTGATTAAGCCATTAGTTATATTAGTATACCTAGTTGTAAAGAAACGAGCTTTGCCCTGAATAATATCAGAGCTTCGTTTAATCATTTTAATAATCTTTGCAAACTTACCTGTTTTATCTCTAGAATAAACTAAGTTGGCCGGTTCCCATAATGCTCGTTCCCAAAATGTTAGAGGTTCTCCTGATGGCTTGTATCCTTTAGCTGCTTTATTAAAATGTTTATCTAATTTCTTATGAAATGACTTAGCTCTTCTCCAATGATATTCATTAAGGTCAACTAGTGGTTCAGTAAAGTCATCTGAAAACTCGTCACGTATCATATTTAAGAAATCATCTATTACAGTAGGGTCATAAAAGCTTGTCTTACCAAGCTCATCTACATGCTTCTTCAATAGATTATGTATATCAGACATATACTTTAATCTTTTCTTAGATTCTTCTATCTTTTTTGGGTTAGGTTTTCCTGTAAGTCTATGGTATTCTGCTTCAACTGGACTAAGGAATCCAACTAGATTCCCTATAGCAGCCTTCGCTTTAGATTCAAAAAAGGTTACATCAGTATTAGAATATTCTCTAATACCTCTTAACGTACTACATTTCATTTACTTGCTACCCTACACCCATTGTCTATTTCATACTTGTCTTGCGCTATATCAACTCTAGTGTCTTTCCATTTTTCTTGTGCCACTCTCTCTTCAGTATTACTAGAAGCATCAAGACCATCACTCCATGCATCTAAATACTCTATACTTAAATCTTCGTCCATTAACTCCCACGGCAATAATTTATCTGCTGCATCAGTTATCATAGCACTAACCCCACCTCTCTTATTAATACGAACATCACTTCTTTCTAATGCATTCAAAAACATGTGAGTATGTAAAAACTGAGCCCCCGGTGAAAGAGCAAGAAACTGATGTATATGGTCTTCTATAAATGCTCCCATCATTTTACTATACTCGTTTCTTACTACTCTATCCTCTGTCGCATCATATTCAGTCCCATCTTCTGCGATGTACATCTTATCTTTTCCTATGTTATAGAATCTTGTATGCATCAGCCTTGCAAATTTTTTAGCTGCTTCCAAGTCACCCTCTGCTATAGGAACTTTATACTTATCTACTAAGTGTGCAAAGTTTGCATTAATTGAATCTCTGGCAAATATAAAAGCATTCTTAAGTCTTGTATGGTTATACCTTGTAACGTCCCAATTTAATACCTCACCCTCTTCACCATGATTTTTTATCTGTTCCCTAGCGAGTTTAAAATATTTAGCAAAGCCTTGTTCAAGACTAGTAAATCTATTATTCATAGTAACGCTTTTTACCAATTTCTTTAATCTTTTATCGCTAGTAAACATGTGCCTTTTAACACGAGCCCCTTTCTCCTCTGGTGTTGATGCAATAAAGTTTGCTTTATCGAAGGAACGTCTTCCGATTTCTTGAAGACCTAGTGAACGTCTATTTTTATCACGTCCTTGTCTAAATTGAGAGTAGTTAAAAAAGTTAAAAACATGTCTCATCATGGTTAATGCACCTTCTTCTTTAAGAAGAGATTTAGTAACAGATGGGGCTCCCTTTGGAGAATCAGCATCCTTCCACGAACCATCCTTCATTTTTCTAATATTTCTTTTGTCAGCTATCATTCTAGAAAATAAGAAGTTATATCCACTTTTTCCGTATAAGTCTTCATTTCCCCATCCCCATCCATAAAGCAAAAGCTCTTTAGCATTGTCCACAGAAGCCTGTAATATAGTTGCCATCTCATGAGCGGACGTAGTGTATAAGTATACCTCATTTTCTCCAGTTTCCTCTGTTACACTTGTAACAAAAGGTCTTTCATCCCCACCTATCGTACCTTCCCATGTTAATCCATAGTTCTTTTCTATATACTCTTTTCCTACAAGTCCATACACTTCCCCTTGCTGATATATATTATTAAGTTTAAATCCATACATATCCTGCCTCCCCATCAGACTAGCCTTCTTATCAGATACGTAGCCAAAAGCCCTAGTACCTTCTGAAGTAGTTTCTAATAAGAGAAATTCGTTAGGCTTGTTTTCATTACGTAGAAATTCTACCTTTCCAGTAAGAGTTCTTGGCCCGTGCATTTTCATATAAGCCGAAACTGTCATCTTGCCCTTTATGGAATCGTGTATGGGAGTAAAAAACTTAGCAATAGCCTGTGGAGCTTTAGCACTACTTATTCTAGAAGGCATAGATGTCTCACGACCTGCAAACTTTAACAGCTCTTCGGGAGTTTTGATAAACTTACCATCGCTGGTAATAATCTTAACTTTATCATTCTCCATTAGTTGTTTCATAACTATACCACCATCAGCCGTAAGAACATCTATATCAAGAGGTGCATAGTCCATTATAACATTTGAGTTAGATGGAAGAAATGCCAACTTTGCATTTTCCAAATGAGCAGTCTTCCCCTTATCAGTAAGACCAACAACTATATCTTTATAAGATAAAAGCTCTCTAATATTTTTAGCGTTAACAGAGATACCTTGGGCAAATTGTCCTACCGATACCATAGAAGTAAACTTTTTAATATCATCAAAATTAGCAAGGTTTCCTGTGTGTGTATCATGCTTAAAAATTCCAAGCTTGATACTCTTCTTCCTATTTTTAAATGCTTTAGAATTAACTGCCTTTTCTAAGGCGTTAGTTAGCTTGTCCGGCAGAAACTCTAGTGCTAGATGGTCACCGTCATTGTCACCTTGCATAATGTTATATAAAACTTTAGAGTTTGGGATGGCTACATTCCCTAGACCTATTCTTATTTCTTTAATTCTTAAAATTCTAGGAGAACCAACATCGGGGATAGGCTGTCTATGAACTAATGTTTTAATATCCTCTACAGCTAAGACAGCATTTAACTGATTAACAGCATCGTCCCTTGTCTCTTTATTCTTATAAAGAGCATCCCATTCTTCCCTAATGCCCCTCTCTTTTTTAGAAGCAGACCTATCTTTTTTACCTATAACCTTATCTGCTACTCTTTTAATAGTAACCTCATTCATGTCCCCTACTATTATCTCGTCTTCAGCTACCTCGTTTTTCCAATCGGGATAAATAGTAAATAGAGTACCTTGCCCCGTTCTTCTCCCCTTAAAAGCAGTCTTCTTAATTAACATATTACCAAGACTACTTCTATATCTTCCCAAGAAAGCAGAATGTCTTAATGCTCCAGCTTTAATGCGATTGACAATTTTCCCTTCCTTTAAAGAACCGTAGGAATCAAGTATTCCCATACGCTTTAAATTTCTTTTAAGAAAAGACGGGTTCCATCTTCCCTTGATTAAAGTAATTATATTTTCTTGCATTATATCAAGTATATGAAAACCAGCTAATTCTAATGCTTTAGCAACATCAGGGTCTTTCATTAAATCAGGTGCAATAAACATCTCATACCAAGATAGTGGATGTGCTGCACTAGGCTTTCCTTTTGGAGAAGAACCAAAAATAACTTTCATAGATGTCTCAGGGAAATTATAATCAAAGACTTCATTTGTAACATCAAACTGACCGGTGTTTCTTTTAGCTTCATCTTTAGTGGCAAACATATCAAACTCAACCCCGTTACCATCGTAAAAATGCATCTGCCCATTCTCGTCTTCCCTTGTTTCCATAACAAGACGACCAGTCGCTTTGTCCAAGAAACGTAACCCAGGAGGTGGCTTAGATGCGTTAGCTTTAATAGCCAAGACACTCTCTTTGTCTTCGGTAATATGATAAAAAGATGGTTTAAATTCAGATAAGGGATATTCATTTGCTTCAGGCTTTCTACCTGTTGCCTCCTCAACACCAGATATAATTCTATCATTAACACCTAAGAACCCATCACCAAAATATCTAGGCTCACCAGTCTCTGTATAATCTTCCTTTGGGTCTCGCCTTACTACATTACCATTAGCATCTTCATACTCTATCTCAATAGTATCCATGTCCATAACCATAACACGTGTATCACCAAGACCTCTCGGTGTACTTCCTTCGTTAAATGGTATCCTTGTCCTATTAAAATAGTCTTTTACTCCCCTAGTTTGCATATCATCTTCTATGAGATAATTATTTCCCATGACAGATTTCCACCAGTTGTGCCTAGCCGCAGCTTGTAATAATACAAAATCATTTTCTTCAGCTCTTGTTAGAGCGCTCTCTTCTATGTCTTTGAGGTGCTGCTCTGTCATTCTACCAGCAGCTATCTCATCTCTAAAGTATTCAACTACTTTTTTATCCTTCCAAAGAGCGCCATTCTTATATCTAAATTGATTCCCTACTCTGACAATCATAAACGCATTTTTATCCGCACCTTTAATTCCTAAAAGAGCCATTGGTCTTGGGCTACCTTTTTCACTTTCAAAATAAGAAAGCTGGTCTTCTAAAAACTCTACGTCTTCAAAGTTTAAAAAGTCAGGCCCATATTGTGGGTCTTCAAAATTCCTCCATTTAGAATATCTTGTTTCAGCAAACACATCAGAGCCAAGCATCATAACTGTGTCTTCACCGACATCTAAATCGTCTATAAAGCTTTTATTAATAAATTCAGATTGTGTGTTTCCCATAAAATCTTTTTCACTGCTTTTCAACTGAACATCACCATCAACTGACTGTAGAAACACCTTAGTACTTCTTCTTATAGTGTCATTAGCATGGTTGTAAAAACGAATAAAAGCATTACGTTCTTTTCTATTAAGAGTTTTTTTCTTTTTCTGCTTTCCTTCAAAGTCTGCTAAAAACATTACTTTTCTATTAGTATTTTGAGCAAACCCGGCAGCTCTAATATATGTTAGGAACTGTTTCATACCCTCAATGCTTCCAACGTCTACTTCTAGTTCTCTAGCCTTATGAATCAATGTTGCCACTTCACTATTTAAAAGAGGTGCGCCAAATAGTTTTTGAGTAGACTCTTCAAATCTCTTAAATACAAAGTCTGCAGGAGAAGCATCCTCTCCAAGAGTCTCATCTTGCTCATCCTCTGGGTCTTCAGTTAAAGACTCGTCAAACCCCTCTCCCTGCTCATTGTTGATAGACGCAGCCCATCGCTTTAGTTTCCCTTGCGCAGACTGTGGAACAGAGTATAGAGGGTCAGTTCCATATAGTTCCTCAGCGAATATGTCAATAACATCGTTCTTATTGAACTTAGTAGTTCTAAACATATTCTTAAGCTTTCTATAAAACCTTTTTATCCATCTTGCCGCCTTGGCAGGTAGAGACTCTGAAGCCATAGTTATATATACATTAGCAACCTGCCTAGCAAGATACTCTTCAACAACAGCAGTGTCTAGCTCCTCTTGAGTCATTGTGCCTGCGTCTTCAAATATGTCAATTAGCGGTGTCGACTTCTCTTTGAATATACCTTTCCCAATTTCTTCTAAAGTCTTTTTTAAATCTTCAACATATACACCTTCTTGGGCTTGCCCCTTTTTTATCTTAGCAGCCTTCCATTTATCAAAAGCCTCATTAAAAGACTCCTTAGTTGGGAATACTTTATTTATATCTTTTATAACCTTCCGTACTGTAAGACGAACATCAGCATTATCGGGCCAGTGCTGAGCTAAACGTAGCAAACCCATAGCTTCTTCTCTTATCTCAGAAATATTACCATCCTCAACAGCACTATAAAATTCACTCACTTCCTCTACAGCCCACTCAGCTTGAGCAGACTTGTCACCCTGTACAGCAGCTTCCTTTTTTCTCTCCGTCATGGTACGAAAATCTTTCGTCTTAATACCAGCAGGAGTAACAGGCTTCTCAAGGGATTCATAAGCATCTTTCTTAAATAGGTTAACAGCCTTTTTAACAAAGGGAGTATCTTGAATCATACTCCAATAAATATGGAAGTACTCATGAGGATAAGACTCTATAGGAGCTCCATCAGGAATACCAACCATTTCTCCTAAAGCAAATCCTAGAGAATTTGGACTTTCTTTCAAAAGCTTATCCAACTGCTTTGCACTCATATTCCTTACAAATGGCATACGCTTTTTTAGTCTAGCTATTATTTTCTTTCTAAATGCAGGACTTGATTGTAGCTGTCCTAACTTTCTTGGAATACTTCTAATATCAGAAGCTGTAGGTAGCCATTGTTTCAACTTCTTCTTTCTCTCAGCCACTTTTTTATCATGAGCATCAAGAGGAATCCTTTTACCCCTACCAGACTTCTTTTTTCTTTCTCTTCTACTTACTCTTTCACCAGGCACTTCCTCTCCCATCTTGTCAAGCTGTTCTTTTGCCACCTTAACTATTTTAGGATTGTCGCTTTTAAGCATATTATATAAAGTTGGAAGGTCAGTCAACTGTTCTAATGGTGCCTTCTTCTCTTCTTTCTTCTTTTTCTTTTTAGGTGCAGCTTCTTTTTTAGGCTTTGCAGGAGCTTTTGGTAAAGGCTTTAATCCAACATCCTCCCTAAACTTGGATACTTCTTCACTTCTCATAGTCTCTTGAAAAATACCAACTCCTCCTGGCTTATCCCTCATTCCTTTATTTAGTATTTCATTTGCTCTATTTATTGCTTCTTTTTGAGTGCGAGAATTTTGACCAACAGCCAGACCAGACTGCTCATTTGTAACTGACCATCCTTTTTCACCGGGTGTCTTATGAAGAACCCATGATGTACCGGGTGGAGCACTTTCAACTAGGTTTGTGACATCTTTCCCCTGGACTCTCAAGGCTACTGGCCCTTCCTTAGTACGTGAGCTGATGCCAATCCATTTAAATCCTTTTTTTAATTTTGATTGCTCTCCTCTAGCCTTCTGTAACCTTCTAACCTTACCAACATTAGGTGTTCCTAGTTCTGTGGGGAATGGCGCAGTCTCAGTTTGACCTGAAATCTCAGGAGATGTCTCACCTCCTGCAATAACTCCTTTTTCTAGGTCACGAATCCTTGCTTGAAGATATTCAAAAGTTTTTGGAGCCTTACTTTTTAATTCTGCCATTCCAGTCCCAATACCATCTGAAGGAATCACGATAGGCTTGGACATATCTATTTTACTAAATGCCTTATCTATCGCTTTAACATTCTTATCGTATTCCTTATCAGTAAAAAAGGCATTCTTAGCCATAGAGGGTCTCTTCTTAGTAGGTATCCCAATAGTATTAGGCTCTCCACGCATTTGCTTGGCTTGCCCTCCACGTCCTCTATGCTGAAGATTATCTCCGAACAAATATTGAACATCAGGATTGCTTCTTACATCTTTACGTGATATAATTTTCTTGCGAGTAACCTTTGTAGGCACTGTGACAGACGGCTGTTTTTCTTCAGTTACTTGCTCAGCGGCAACAAACTTAGACCCCTTCTTCTTAAACGATAGCACAGATGTTTTACCATCATCTGTTCGTATCTTTGCTTTCTTATTTTTTGAATCAATAGTTAGTATAGTCCCAAGCTTTCCCTTGTTTGCACCGAAAGTAATTTGTACCCTAGACCCTTCGCCTTTAGGAGATACTTCACCAAATCCTTCAAGCTCATGATAGGGAATAAGTCTTTCAATACGCTTCCCTTTCTTTTTTCCTTTTGTTGCAATACCGGCTACTTTTGCAACTCCCTTCATTTTATCTAATATAGTAACGGCAGCTCCTGCTAGTTCATGATGTTGGCTTAGTTTACCTGACTTTACTTTAGCAGATTGCCCAACAACCACTTTCTCTTTAATCTTGTCACCCTCTTTTTTCTGTTTTATTCGTTCCTTTGTTGAAGGTCGGGGTCTCTCAGGTTGAGGTCGGGGTCTCTCTCTCTGCGGTTGAGGTCGCTGTTGCCTCTCTTTCTTTGGTCGTTTCTTCCTTTCTTCACGTGAACGCTTCTCCTCTGCACGTTCTTGCTCTCTTGCAACACGTAAATTCTCTATATTAAGAGCTTCTAATCTACCTTGAACTTCATCTTCTGGTCTTTTTCTTCTTCTTCCTTTAGTATCAGACTGTATAGACCGCCTAGCTATACCAACAACTTCTTGTTGCTCACTCTCTGTTGCATCTTCTGATATATTAAGAATAGACTTAGTTGATAATACGTCACCCTTTTCACCGCGAACAGTCTCTTCTTCTATTGTGATTTTCCCTGTTGAATGCATATCAAGAAGAGTCGCTACATCGTCTACATTAACTCCTCCTTTATCAAGTATATTCTTATCCTGCATCCACTTGCCAACATTGTTAAGGAGCCTTCTCTTATCCCCATCTTCCATAGCATCTAAATCATCTATAAAGTCTGCGCCACGATTTCTAGCATAGTCTACTACTTGCTCTTCAAATGTTCTCCCTTTCTTAGCTTGTGAAACAGCCGTCATTACAGGCTGTGTTTCATCAGACTTAACCTCAGAAGGAGATACAGTTATAGGAGAGCCAGTAACAAGAGAAGTAAGAAAATCTTTAGCAGATAAGTCTCCTTCTTCAACGACTTCAACATCTCCAACAGGAGCCCCCTCAACGTGTACTTCTCCCTCTTCAATAACCTCCGCATCAGCAAGTTCAACACCCTCAGCGGCAGCTTCTTTTCTTTCTTCTTCTGTTAGACCAATAGAAGCCCACGACCTTCCCATAGGAGATGACCCAAACGTACCACCTGTTACAATACCAGCTATCGCCTGCTCCCTAATTTCGTCACTCCAAAACTGTTCTCCTGCAGCCTCCCAAGATGAAAAAGCATTCAGAAAATCTTCATACATATACTTTGCTACTTGGTCAGGTGTTTTAGCAGGAACATTTGGGTTCTTCATGACGTTGGTAATCATCATATCTAACTCAGCTTGTGACCACTCAGTAGCCCCTTCTAATAGAGCCTGGTCAAGAATACTAGTCGCTTTAGCAACTCCCCACTGTTTGCCAAAAATACCTGGTGCGTTACTCTTTGTCACCCCTTTATTCATAAAGCCCATAGTTAAGCTTTGTAATAGTCTATTTTCTACACCAGCTGGAGAGAATCTATTAACAAAGTACATCCACGGGGTAGTCTCAAGCCATCCTGCAACCATACTATATCCGAGAGCAGGAAGAGCTGCATATTCTCTAGCTTCTTCTTCAGAATATCCTTGGTCTGTTAATATATTCATCGAGTTTACATAATTAGAACTTCCCTCTAAGGCAGCCATGATACCATAAGATGATAACTTAGCTGCTTGACGAGCTGCTTGAGTTGCGGCTGCTCCAGCCATTGTTTTACCAAATGCTCCACGTGCTCCTCTTGTAATAAGATTTGCAGCACTAGAACCTCCCCACATAGTAAGTATAGATGGAAGACCTTCGGACAATGCTCGACTAAATACATCTGTATTCCATACATCTGCAACATTTTTAAAAGTAGTAGGCTCATCTTCATGCCACGCATATAGAGCCTGAAGTTCTACATTATCTTTTAATCTTTCTTGTGCTTGTTCCCTAAAATATCTACGTGTTTTACCCTCATCACCTAAAATATCCATGCCTGCCGAAGCAACATTCCTTGCTCCTTCTGCTACTCCAGACCCAACTCTACCCCAAAATCCTTGAGCTGCGTCACTCCCTATCGTTTCATATAACTTTTCACCCTCAGATTTAAGTTGTGGAAATAGAAATTTTAAGTCTTGGTCATTTAGATAATCAGTAAACGATGGGTTTTTTTGAAGTATGTACCTTAGAATATCATCTCTTTCCCATGCATCGAAAGAGCCAGCAGGGTATTTATTAAGAATTAAACTTGAAAAGTCGTCTAAGGATATATAACCGTCTCTAGGGCTTGGCATTTAAATAGGACTGTATATGTGAGTTTTTAGTGCATTCAAATATTCTTCAATAAAGAGACCAGAAAAACCTGGGCTATCAGTACGATTTCCACTAATCATTCTCTTTGCTACAGATGGTTTCATTGTTTCTAAAATCTCTATAACAAATTCATCAAAAGCTTCTTCACTTTGAGGTAAGTCTTCTATGCTATATGCCTTATTTAGTTCTCTCATAGTTTCACCTCTAGATATTCCTCCTAAGATTTTTTCTATTTTTTCTGTAACTGGGCCCAATTTATGTTTACCAACAGGGCCAATAGGGGAGCCTGTTACAATAGTATGTGCATCTCTTTCTGGTTTACCCCCTTTACCACGGGTATAGCTACGCTCATCAACTCTTCCTTCAAGACTAATATTAATAGGAATAACTTTTCTATAGTTAGCTAATAATTCTTCCTGGTCTTCTGTCAGTTCTATTTTCGTAAATAAATCAGCATTTTGATTTTCAGCAGCTAATGCTATAGAATCAAGGTATGCTTGCTCCTCCTCAGGCGTAAGATTGGGAAGAACAACAGTTGCATATGGGTCTGACTGTCCGGCTATCTTAGTCATAGCTGGAAAAGCTTCCATAGAATTTATCACATCATCTCGTACTTGAAACATTTTCTGCAGTAATCCAATATCTGTCCCAATTTTTACATGCTGTGGGTCAAGCCATAATAACTGATGGTCAACTTTAAAACCTTTAGGATTCCCTGTCCACTCACCAGTTTTTTCATCAAAAAACATCTTCTTTATACTTTCAACAAGTTCTGCTTTTGCTGCAAGAGGGGATTTAGTCTGACCTTTAACTTTTGCTCCTCTCAAATTAGCATGATAATTTTCAACCATTTTATGAACAGCCCCATCATCATCAGCAAATGCAAGAGCTACTATCCCATTATCTAGAGTCTCTTTTGCAGATAATAGCATATCAGATGTCGTTGCATCTATAGCAGTATCACTAATATTAAATGCGGAAGGAGCAAATGCACCCTGAAAAGGAATATCATAGTCTTTAACAGCTTCCTGTAATTCTTTGCTCCATACTAAATGTTTAGACAAATTATTTATCGTTTTAAAGTCATAGTTATGAGATAAAATCATTTGCTTTTTACCAAATCTAATCATCTCATATGGGTCATCTATACCCTGGCCTACTCTCTGTACATACATTGCCTGTATCACAGATGCTGGTACTTTATCTTTATATAAATCATGCATCCACCTATTAGGATTATCTTCCCCTATACCTGTTGAATATATAGTTGCCAATCCTTGTAGTTCAGCTTCTTGGTCTTGAATATCTCTAAAGATATGTGCGTATTCACCTTCGTAGTCAGTTCCCTCAATCATACGAGATTGAAGGATGTCTTTAGAGTCAGACAGATTCCTAAGTGCATAATTTATAGTATTCATAACCTCTTCTGGATTCTCAAGAGTATGTAATTCACCATCAAAACGATTGCCAGTCGGAATATCAAGAGAATACTGATTTTGCCCGGTATCTCCATCACTCAATAGTAATGCTTTGCTAATGGAACGTGAAAAAGAAAGAGCATCAGTTGCATTACCATATGAATTATCTCTATCAAATACACTAAGACCATCAAATATCTGGTCTATATTCTCTACAAGACCTTTTTTCATATCGTCTGTTAATATTTGATTAGAACTAATAGACCTTAAACCTGCATATAGATTCTTTCTAAGCATATCAACTTCAGACATTTTAAGTGGTTCTTGTCGATTTACTAACTCAAAACCATCCTGTATATCATCATTTATACTCTCAACAGATGCAAACTGACGCCCTGAAATACCCTCCATCTCTTTAGCAATATCTACTGGTCTGTATATAGGGTTTTTAAACATATCAAGAATCTGTTGAATTTTCTCTCTTCCGTACTGTTTATCGTCTAACTGAATACCTTGTTCATCTAAGTCTCTATCTGACTTTTTCAGAAACTCTTCAGCCTGAGCCATCACATTTAACCCTATAATGTGTTCTGATAATTCTCCATATTGCTCTCTAGATAAACGTGTAACAGCATCCCTTCTTACTTTCATAATACTGTCTATCAGACCTTGAATCCCATCACCACTGCTTTTATCAAATTGATTAGTTTCTCTCCACTTAGTTAAATCGTCTAGAGACTTATTAAATTCACTTTGTACCTGATGGACTGCTTTAGATTGGTCTAAAACGTCTTGAACATGAGACTGTGTTAGGTCATATGTATGTTCTACGCCAGGAGTTTCCTCTAAAATACTACTTCTATTAGAGTCTAATAAATCGAGAACACTCTGTTGATAATCTAAAGAGTCCTTAGATGAAACTCTTCCTGCAAGAGATAGGAAATTAGAACCTAAAGACAATGCTGTTCGGTCTGTACTTCCTGTCATCTGTCTCATAAAGACAGCTAAAGACATTAAATCTCTTAACTCTCTTGGTATAATTCCTTGACCTTGCGGAGATGTAACCTGTCTAATAGCCATTATGCATTCTCCAACTGTTCTAAGTTCATTAACATATCATATAACTGGTCTGAGAACTCTTGTTTATATCCACGAATATCTTCTTTCAATCCTATATCAGACATTTGTTCTTGCCTTCCAAGCTTTCCTAAATCCTGTTCCATACCAAAGGTAGCCTGAGCTAATCCTGCCCCCAATCCAGCCTGTTGGCTAGTATAGTCTTCATACATACTTCCTGCACCACCTCCACCACGTCCCATTCCTAAACCACTAGACCCTGCTCTTTGTCTTTCTTGTTCAGAAGCTTCAAACATACCTCTACCAGTTTGCGCAAGTAACCCACCTAATTGTCCTTCCATTCCAGATTTTGCAAATTCAAAACCTTTAGCTAATCCTTGTCTTTCTGCTTCAAAACCTTGTGTTGCAAGTCCATATTTCTCTTTAGCAAAATCTTCTCTCCATCCATAGTCTTCTTCATAAGAAGGAAGATACTTTGAATACTCACTATCAATGTCAAAACCTTTAAGTATATCGGCTCCAGCCATTGAAGATAGCTTCTCAACGCCAGGAGACCAGTCTTCAGAACCAAAACCTGCCCCAAATTGATTTTCTAATCTAGCTTGTTCAGCATCTGCGTCCCACTGTTGGCCCCACTGGTCTGGTCTATCTTTCTCTACATCAGATTGCTTCTCATATTTACCAGGCATTATCCAGCTCCTTTCCTTCTAGTCGCATACCTAGATAATCCGTAAGCACCAGCACCAGCAGCCATACTACCACCTATATACTTCCCCATACCAGAAAAAGATGATGGCGCCCATTTATTGAGTCTGACTTTTGAACCAATTTGTAAATTATCAAATTTTTTCATCGGATTAATTGATTTAAGCTGTTCTATTCTTGCTGTAGCTTCTTTACTTCCAGCCTTTAGACCTTCACTTGAAGCGATACCAGAAAAAGTATCACCTTTAGCTATTTCATGCATCTTAACACCTTCCATCTGAGCCTTACCAGCAGCACCCCCAAATATCTCAGCGCTTCCATGTAGCTGGGTTCTTCCACCTGCTGTTAGATTCCCAAACATTTTACCTTGAGTAAATACATCTGTAGTTCCAGCTGTACCTTTCATAACTCCACTAACTTTGGTTTTAATACCTGATGCTAATTCTTTTCCACCAGCCATAGCTCCAGCCATAACGGCTGAACCAAGAGCAGACTTTAACTGAGTTTTACCAAGCTGTCCATATAAGCTTTTTATATCAGATGTTCTTTCTTCTCTAGTTCCTTTAAAAAATTTACCCTTACCGCCTTTTAAGGCTGTAAGCCCAGCTGTCTCCATTCCCTTTTTACCAACTGCTCGTTTACCTATTGAAGAACCAGCTAAACTTCCTGCTCCAGCTGCCATAGCTGCTCCAGCCCATCCAATAGGGCCTAGAGCTGCAGCGGCTAACATTGGAACACCTATTGAGCCAATCATACCTCCTATTGAAGTCCACTTGCTCCTCTTCCCAGCTCTTGCGCTTGCTGTACCAACATCTGAGGATACAGCTCTCTCCTGTCTTCCGGCTTCTTTTGCTAATAAAAATCGTCCTCTAGCCATAATACACCTCTAAGTAATTTAAATGTTGCTCTTTAATTCTTCAACCTCTGCTTTAAGCTTCATCCCATACTTCACTATCATATTCTGAGGTTTCTGTCATGTTTAACATAAAAGTTTTTTGTGTTATACTATTCCTAGCCAGTATACAATCAGGCTTCTCTCTCAATGTCCAATTTGCAGTACCATCATTATTAGCCATTACTAAGTCACCAACATTACTTTGCGTAACAAATAGCTTTCTCCATTTTTTGTTTGATTTGCCCAGGTCATACCCGTCAGTTACGCTGTTTGAAGCATCGTAGGGATAAATACTACCACCATCTGTAAAACCATTCAAATAAACAAGAATATGACCATTGTCATACATCATATAATATGACGAACTATTAAATCCTATACCTTGGTCAGCGACCATTAACCCACCAGTAGTCAATTCACAAACATTAGAACCACCATGATTAAATGTTAGATTCTCAGCACCACTACTGTTAAATAGCATCCACCAATTTGTTGACGTAATACTTGCAGCACCATGCTTTATAAGTTGCAACCCATATCTACTGCCATCGCCCACATCACTAGACCAAACTCGTACATTACGCTTTGTTGTTACATCTCCACCCGTTGTAATCTGAGCTAGACCATTAGACATATTAATCTCAGCTGCCGATATAGTCCCTGCTGTAATATTATCTGCAGTTATATCAGTCAAAGAACAATTATTATGACTAAGAGTACCAGTAGTATTAGCATCAAGAGTACCCTTAAAGTGAGCCGTTCCATCTGAATCTACTCTAAACTTATTAGCACTTATCCATCCCGCTCCTATAGTAATATCAGACGCATTTCCAGTGTAACTCCCACTTGCAACAGCAGTCCCTCTATACATACCATTACCATTAATAGTCCACCCACCAAATGTGCCAGAATCAGATGTAATTGACCCTGTAATAGTGGCACTACTTGCAACCAAATCACCTGCGTGATTAACTCTAAATTCAGCACTGTTTTGAGTGTCACTACCAGCCCAAAATGCTTGGTTTTGACCAGTCTTTCCTATACCAGCACCAGTGGTAGTAAGAGTGGATGCTCCCATAGTAAACCCACCTACAGAACCAGTATCAAACACACAACTTTTACCTGACATAGAAAGAGTGGAAATTTCAGTAGCTGTAATAGTACCAGCATCTATCTGGTCAGCAGTAATACTATTAGCTACTATTCTATCAGCGGCAATAGAACCAGTAGTAATAGTACCACCATTTATTGTTGTTGTATTTGAAGTGAGATATGAAGCTCTTAAAAGAGATGCGGCTTTAGCATCAGCCTCAGCTGAGTCAGCTTTTGAAGTCGCATCCGTTGCCGCTGCGGCAGTTGCTGCAACTTGAGCGGCAGTTGCTTTAGTCTGTGAACCTGTTGTAGTTTCTGCATTACCACCTGTCACAGTTATAGAGCCAGACACACTTAAAGTGCTTCCGTCCCACGTAAGCTTATCTTTTAGAGATAAGTTACCATCACTACCTAAATAGAATGCTGTGTTAGAATTATTATATGTACCAGTACCAACATAGATTTTATTAGAAACAAGGTTCACTCCACCAATGAGACCAGTAGTAGCGTTAATATGTCCTTTTAAGTATACATCATCACTATACAGTCCAAATGTATTAGTCTGATTGCCATCTAGACCTGCCGTAGCATCTGTAATTCCATCAAGCCTACCTAATCTTGCTTTTGTTTTATTGCTAGAATTAGTCCAATCAGACCAACTAGTTACTCCATCAAAGATAACTATAAAAGGTGAGTTGGGGTCATCAGACGACATATATATACCACCACGTCTTGCGGCATTAGTAGTACTACCGATTCTTACAAAGTCATCACCAGCAACCGCTATTTCATCAGCCGATGTACTAGGTTGCCCTGTAAGGTCAGATGCTACTGTAGCTGTCTTCCCACTAACACTTACAACTCTTCTTACTTTTCTACTAATAACACTAGTTGAACCAATGTTAAACCTTTGCGATAAAATAATGTCATCCTCTATGAATGGGCAGACACCACCACTATTCTCCTCATTTGGGTCTTCAAATGTAATAGCCTCCGTGCCAGCACTACCCGTAACGGAATCAGTCTTAGCAGCTGAGGTAACAAAGATACTTCCATTGGTGGCTCTTATCTGTTGAAGTAAGAGTTCAAAGACTCTCATCGTACCACGCACAATAAGACCATCGAACTCAGCATGATACTCAGACCCATCCTTGTATATCTTAAATCCAGTTCCACCTGAAGCAGACCATCCAGTTTGAAATGTCTCAGCTCCAAGACCTGGGTCAAATATTGGGTCGCCTATAAACTTGTGCCTAGCTGTAATCGTAGATTCATTATTAAGAATAGCATTAGACTGCTCACCAAAGCTTTTAAACAACCTACTTTCATAAAAACTTCCATTAACTTTCTTAATATCTTTTACCAATCCATCGGTAACAGCTAACTGTGAAGCTCCCTCTCCCATAGCACTAAGACTAGGCTGTTCGTCATTAACACCAATACCAATCTGGCTTTCCAGTCGTTTTAGCTTAACTTCTTCTTGTGACATTAAAGGCACTAGTCTTCCTCTTTATCCCTATGATTCTCGTCAATCAACTGTTCTTCAAAGCAATTCTGACACATATATACCTCATCCAAACGTAAGGGCTTATCACACTCAACACAATGATTAGGCATTGGCATTACGCAGCTGCCGCCCTTGCTCTAAGCGGTCTCCATTCGATAGTTAATTCATTAAGCTCAAAATTAGTAGACGAAGCTGTTGAAAGTTTATAGCTTATACTTTGACCAGTAATACCAGACTGTGCCCACGTTGCCATGTGCCATCCTACATTTGAAGAAGCCAACATAGAAAATACTCCACTATTACTTCCAAAAGTTGCCCAGTCGCCACGTCCATTAACCTTATAATAGAGTGTTGCATCCTTTGCTCCACTACTATTATTCTTATAGTTCACATAAACCTTATAGAACTTCTTCTTAATTGATGGGTCTCCAAAGTCCTCATCCTTTGTAACAATAGTTGCTGTAACCTCAGCCGAATCATCATCCCACTTATCTACTTTAAAAAAACTTGATGTTGTTCCGGCAGCCCACGTTAAGATATTATTGTATATTACAAAATTTGATACTGACTTATAATCGCCAGTAGAAAATATTCCCCCATTAGAATCAGTCTTTGTCCATGACTGTGTTCTAAAATCATATAAGTATGCATTCTGGTCTGCGGCATCATCCATTGTCAAATCTTTAACTACAACAACTTGATTCTTCTCAGGTATATATCCTACTCCAATATTTGTCCCCTCTGCATGAGACTTCCAGTCACCATCCGAAAGCTTCTGAGTTAAGTCAGAAACCTGCTTCCCATCAAAAGCGTAACACCCGTTACCATTAGCCCATACAACACCTAAATCAGACTTAAACGTAGCCGCAGGAGAAGAAACTCCCTTATAGGGATACTCACCTTCAACAAACCATCCAGAGTCGCTACCAGAGCCTATATTAATTACATACATCTTTTTCTCTTTAAAGACTAATAACCTATCACTTATTTCTTGTAATGCAACGATTGAATCACCATCTCCAGTCCCAACATCTAAATAATGATTTGTCGGAAAGACATCGTATTGATTAATAGGACTATATAAAACTCTACTTCTAAATGTATTTACTTTAGCCCCACTATCTTTAATTCTAACAGCACCTAAGAATGTTCTTGCATTCGCAACAACAGCGCACTTAGCACCCCATCCAGTTGACCCGATAGAATTACTAGGCTGTGCAGGGTCATATCCATTGATAACATTAAATGTCTCAGGGTTTGGAACTTTAATACTATAAGTATTACTATATACTTCTGTATGAAGAATAGCACTAGAGGTATTCCACTGGTTAAAGTCATGGCTAGTGGACATTCTAGAGCCTTCTTCAAAAGATAAGTCAAGGAGTAATCTATATGGCTCTCCCTTTCCACTTCTCCTTACATATATCCTTCCACCAATAATACGCTCATCATAGTCTCTTCTAGCAGTAGCTGTTACTTTAAAGTATTGGTTTATATCATCTATTGGTATTGAATCACCGGCAAGTCTAGTTAAACGAGATTCTTGGTTTCCAAGATAGACAAATGATTGATAAAAATAATAATTACCTCTCTCCCATATTCCTTGTGTAGAAGTAGTTCTCTTAACATCAACACAAAATCCTTTACCAGCAGCTGGGTATATTCTTACATTCTCATTGTCCCACACAGCAGCAGCTGCAGCTGTTGTAAAACTATCAGCATCTACAGCGGTTACATTTCTATTATGGTCTGAAGAATCAGAGTATGCAAAATATTGTTCACTAGATGTATTAGCATCAGATACTTCAGTAGATAGACTGGTACCATTAGAGCCATCTTCTGTATTGTCAAACCTTAAGTCTGTTGTAGTGCTATCAGTATGAGCTGATTCTATAACAATGTGGGGGCTTACTAGTCCTCTTGTTGGATATGCAATAGTGTTTCCTTTAACATACCATGCACTAGGGCTGTGTCTATAAGAACCATTGATATACCAATAATCCTTTTTTATAAATCCATACCATTTAGCTGCCAAGCTAGTATTGATTTCATAGTTTGCATTTAATACTCTTAGAGCATTATCAGCGTAATAAAATATTACTTTACCACTATTATCACCTGATCCGGCTACGGCACCCAAATCAAAAGTTGGTGTTTGCCATGTATTAGATGCATTAGGATAAATATATACCTGCATCGTGTCTTCATTGACAAAGGCTAGAAAGTCCCTTCCCGTACTAACAGTATCACTACCGGCAAAGTTAGCATCAGCGCTAAAAGAAAAAAGACCATACCCAGGGACAGGGGGTGGTACACCATCATATGCAGCAATTAATGCACTATCACCTCCGACAGTACGTACTCTTCCAATAGAATCAACCATAATGTTGTTACAATCAACAAGCTCATTCTTTTGAATATCCCTTGGGTCGTCTTTTGTATTTAAGCCTCCACCAAATGGGTTATATGAATAGAGTTGCTTCGGCATTTAATAATTTTTTAATACCTCTTTAATTTTCTCTAGCATCTCATCATCCTTCTTAGACTTAGTTGCTTTAACAATCATGCCAACAACCTTCAAGATAATAGCTTTAGCACCATTCTTCTTGACCTGATTCTTTATGTACACAGACAACATGCTCATGATTCTT
>Ga0209349_1000192_pt1 | contig 33800 bp, 38 predicted proteins | sample ETNvirnome_2_130_FD_184067 | JGI IMG/M metagenome (GOLD analysis project Ga0209349, IMG submission 184067) | Marine viral communities from the Pacific Ocean - ETNP_2_130 (SPAdes) (version 2) | ecosystem: Environmental > Aquatic > Marine > Oceanic | place: Pacific Ocean | collected 2013-06-22
AAATGCTATGTCTACATCTATGTCTTTAAAAACAACTTGGCCCACGACCGTTTCGCCATCGCGGCCATCAATGGCCATGACACTCTCGTTCCGGACGACGTGAGCGGCAGTAACGACGACGCGGCGGTCGTGGGCAATCATATAAGTTCCCGATCCATGACCGTCTTGCAATAAGGATCTTACCTTAACGGCGGCCGATCGTGCTCGTTGTTCGGCAATAGATAGGTTGTGCGGATCAAATACTTCCAGAAAAGTGCCGGAAACTGTTTGCACTTCAACGGGGGTGACCTCAACGGGGACACCGGCGGTCTCTAAAATTTCTGCTGGAAGGGGGGTGGGGCTTGAGGGAAAAACGGGTGTGGTACAACTTACCAAAAGTAAAGAAGTTAATATTAAGAAGTTTTTAATCCACCTACGCACGAAATCCCCTCCGTGTTTTGGTTACTTTACCACTAAATCACTGTATCTGTACCTGCATACTCCCGTGGGACGCTATATTGCATACAACCTTGAGTCCTTTCTAACCCGTTTGTCTATTACTAACTAGAAAGAAAGAGGGCTTTCATGAAATTATTTAATAATTTGTTGCCAACGCTGTATAATGCGCGCTTCACGTTTTAGTATTTGCTGGCCAAACCAGTCGGGATGGCCTTGTTTACTCTCTTGGAGGGGAAGTTCCATTTGCGGAGAAGAATGTCTCTCATCCTCTGCGTCGATCTCCCCTGCAACGTCTCGATAAACACCGTACTCCTTAAGTCGGGCTTCGATGCCCTCCCAGAACGCATTATAATCAAAGTTGGCGTCTTCGGGTGCGCTTTGAGTACTCACGAGGTAGCCTGAGATTTCCTCCATCTCTTCCAGGAATCCGTGGAGGCGTTCTAACTGTTTATCCACCTCCTCTGCATCCTCATGGTCGAGTGGCTCAAAGCTCTCGGACCACAACAACTCTATCCGCAACATAGCAGTGCGCGAATCTTGGGTGCCGCGAGGAAAGAGGGTCGCACTACGAACGCGAGGGTTAGGATAAAGCACATCCTCAGCTAACGATTGCGCGTCTTGTTTGATCTCATATTCTAAGCGATCCGGCTCAGGATCCTCGTGGACCACTTTATCTAAGACGGGCCAAAAAACTTGGTGTCTTAAAATAACTCCCACTTCATCGTCGTCGCCTTCCGCAGCGTAATCCAACTCAAGAAAGGTCTGCGTGTCCGTTTCGATGCCGGCCTCATATTGATCAAGAAGTTCATCGGCGTGAGAGGCCCAACGATTGCCAACAAGTAGCTCGGGATACTTCTCTTCGAAGTGATCCATTATAGGCGATGGGGCTTCGACAATAGACTGCACTCCCATATTTTCGATAAACCATTCGACGTAGGGCCACAAATCTTCCTTCGGGGGCTGATTTGCTCTCCCCTTAATTTGATAAAGGACCTTTCCATCAAACTCCAAAGTCACCATCGGCTTCATTTTACGGCCGCCCCCTGAACGCAGCGAAAACAATTGTCCGCTTTCCCCTCGTCCGCAATGTCCCAATTGTTTACCTTCGAAATCACAAGCATGGCTGCGAATGTCATACCAGAAATAGCCGTTATCAAAGGTGTGGATGACTTGCTCTGGGTCCTTCTTGGGGTTGTCGAGAAATTCCTGGGCCATGCGATACGCTTCTCTTAAAGTTTCGGCGCTCTTAAGCTCCTCGTCATAATAAACAGGATCTAGTGCAAGGACGGTCATAATCCTACGAAGCCGAAGGCTGAGGTCATCGCTGTCTGTAATGCGGGACAGCAAGCTATGGTCAAAAATAGTTTGTGCGGTGTTGATCTCGCCTTCGGGAAGTCCCACTCGTTTAAGAGCCCGCGTCATACGTTTTCTCAACGCTACCATATCGGACAGAGTTTGGAGGTCTTCGGGTGAGTCGCTCTGGATGCCCATAGCCCAATCTATAATAGGGCCGATAGCATCAATTATGCGCTCGCCTTGGGCTTCTCGTTCTTCCTCTGAGGACGAAGCATCCACGCCCCCGGTCTCGCGGACTGCTTTTTTAATAAAATGTGCCAGGTTTCTCGCGTCGGTGACATCAAATAACTTCATGTCAAACTTCTTAAGAAGCTGGCCCAACCATGTAAGATGTTTTTCGTCTATCTTTTGTAGTTCAACCCCCATCTGGGCCGCGAGCTTTTCAGCGTGTGCATCACCATGAACAATGAAGGCTGCTTTGCTCCTAATAAAACGAACTACCCGCGAAGGCAAACCGATATTTTCGATCGCCTCCGCGAGTAGATAGTTTTTCCATTTATTAGATTGACGCAAGTACATCAACTATAATTAGTTGTATATATTACTTAATGTCAATCTTAATGGCGGTGGTGGCAGGGGTTTCGCGGGGAACGAAAACGGACAGAATGCCCTGCTTGTATTCGGCGCGGATGGTATCATAATCTGCGTCCGTGGGAAGCTTCCAAAAGCGACTAAAAGATTTATACTGAACAGTGGTGTTCGTATTATTCTCACTATTATAAGTGACGTAGAGGTGATTATTTTCAACCTTCACGCCTAAATCGTCCTTGTGGAGTCCCGGGGCAATAACATCAACCTTGTATTCCTCATCAGTGCTGGACACGTTGGTCTTTACCGAATAATCATCAACAAGCTGATTGCCGAAATTAATAAAGTCATCCCCAAAAATGGTCTCAAAGAGTAAGCTGCGCGGAGACCTCGCGCTGTTGCGTAGAACTGGATTCATAGGTGTTCTAACCTCCTTCGCTTCATATTATAACACTCTGTGCTGGAGTGTCAAGCGAAAAAGTAAATTATTTTCCGCTACTAGGTGGGTGATGGGGGATATCCGTGACTCGTCGGTAATCATCTTCGAGCCGGACTATGTCGTTTATTTCTGTGGTACTCACCTCAACGAGGCGCACATCCCCCCCTTCAGCACAAAAACGATGAATAGTGCCGGGGAAAACATGAAAAACACCACCAGGTTCAAGGATGTGGCGCTCGATTTCGCCTCCTTTTTTATATGGGCCCGCCTCTAACATAAGGGTGCCGTCCAGAACCATGATGGTCTCTTCTTTCATTTTATGATACTGGCGGGAAAGGCGATGACCCTTTTTAATAAATAAAATTTTACCCACATATCGATTAGCTTGGGCCCACAACTCCTCGTGGCCCCATGGTTTTGGTGTAATACTTGGTGTCTTCAGCATTTTATCCTCGCAATAAAGTTCTACGGTCCTGATTTAGTTTGCCCGCAACCTCCGCTACGGCGCCCACCACCACATAAGATTCCTGGAGGCCTCCTTGTTGGACCGTCACCAACGTGAAGTCATGTCCCGAGTGTAATTCACCAAGGCGCCCTTCTCTTAAAAGCTTATCATAACCAGGAGCGGCTCTTAAATTCACAACATATTTTTCGTTGATCCATACCTCTTTAAGAGAAAATTGTGGTACCGCAACCCTTTCCAATCGTGAATTAAAAGTCGTCTCATTCACCACTTCCACAAACTTAATCATTTAACCACTTCCTTTTAATAAATAGATGCTATCATTGCGTACACGCCATGTGCGCCCATTTACGAGTACGCGGGAATAGCCTCCCTGTGGGGAACACTTGGTGACCACCGCAATGGTGGGAACCTGTGTGACTCGCACTTCAAGGGGAATAGTTAACTGAAGTTCGCCGGGGCCCGGCTCGCAATCTATTAGCTCCACCGACTGTGGGATATGTACCAAGTCTCCGACTCTGTGAGGGCTCATCATTAGGCGCTAAACTCTTCCTCAATTGACGGCAGCTTAGGGGCTGCCGCGCGACGGAGGCCTTCGTAGGCCTCTAAAATAGAAGAGATTTCAGAGGCACGCAAATCAAGATCGAGCAGCACCTTACGAAATTCAACGAGCTTTTCTTCTGCGGCCGCACTGTTCACGGTTGCGTCCTCGGCGCCCCGTAGCTCAGTTTGAATCTCCTGAAAAAGATTGATAAGCTGTTGAACTGAGTCTGCGCGGAGAGCGAAGAGCTTCGCAGCTTCAGCATACACGCAGTCGTCCTCTACCGTGTAAGATAATTTAATTGGCATCTTAATTCCTTTCGTACTTAAAAAATGACTTGCCATGCTGTGGAGGCCAGCAGCCCTCCAGTAGCGGTAGCAATAATCCACACAAGGCGCACATTATTATTTTTCCACGCCTCTAAAGTATCTAGGCGTGCGTCCAGCCGGCTAAGGCGTGCGTAAAGCCCGCTGTCGGGATTATACACCGCTTCGGCGATCTTAGAAATATTTTCCCCTAACTCATGCTGCTTGTCGAGAAGCACCTGCATCTTGGTTACCATCTCAGTCATCATCACAGTAAGGTGTTTGGTTTCGTCCTCATCAGCCATGTGCATCCCTCCGACTTCACTAAATAGGGCTATCTCTCAACAATGGCATGAGAAGTTGTAATTAATGTTCCCGCGGCCGAGACTGCGTTCTGCAGTGCCACCCGAGTCACTTTTAAAGGATCAATGATTCCGGCCTCGTACATGTTCACATGCGAAAAGTCTCGAAAATTATGACCGCAATTTTTCTTCGCATTTTGAACTTCAGATTGAATTAGGTCTGGAGAGAGTCCACAATTAGTTGCCATTTGTCGGAGAGGTTCGAGGGCTGCGCCCTGCACGATCTCTACTCCAAACTGTTGGTCGTCATTCTCTACTTTTACCTTCAACTTCTGACTACACTGGACGAGGGCCACTCCACCGCCGGGTAGGATACCTTCCTCTTGGGCTGAACGAACTGCTTCCAGCGCATCCTCAACGCGATGCTTTTTCTCTATCATTTCAACTTCTGTAGCGGCCCCCACATTAATTACGGCGACGCCTGCAGCTAACTTTGTAATGCGCTCCTGAATTTTGTCGCACTCCATTATCTCTTCTGTGTCCTTGAGCTCTGTTTTTAAAATCTCGATCTGTCTGTCGATTGCCGCGGCATCCCCCTTTCCGCCGATGATGGTAGTGGTAGCCTTTGTAATGTCTACGGAGCGGGCTTGACCAAAGTGTTGTAACTTGATATCTCGCAGCCTAACTGTGGACTCCCGGGAAATGAACTCGGCACCCGTCGAGAGCGCAAGGCCGGCAAGCATATCGCGCCGGCGCTCACCGTAAAAGGGCGCCTTCACGGCTACAATCTTCATTGTCCCGCGCGCAGTGTTCATAATAAGGGCAGCTAAGGCCTGTCCCTCAATTGCCTCCGCCACCAGAACCAAAGGGCGTCCGTCCCTTGCGACCAGTTCGAGGGCCGGAAGAATTTGATCGACACTTTCAATCTTGTTATCGGTGACCAGAATAAGAGGGGCATCGTAGGCAGCGGCTCCTCGGCGTTCGTCAGTAACAAAAGCGCTTGCGACGTAGCCTGATTCTAATCTAAATCCCTCAATGATATCCAGCGTAGTGTCGACTGTCTTGGACTCCTGAATAGTGATAGCGCCGTCTTTACCCGCTTGGTCGACTGCTGTGGCCACAAGTTTGCCAATAGTGCGGTCGTTGTTGGCCGAAATGGTGGCAATATTTTCAACATCATCTAAAGTTTCAATATGTGTTGCTAACTTCTTAAGATTACTTGTGATTTGCTCGACGGCTAAGTCCATCCCTCGCTTGATTTCTACCGGGGAGGCCCCCGAAGTGATGTACTTCTGGGCCTTTACTAGGACAGCGCGCGCCAAAACGGTAGCGGTGGTGGTTCCGTCGCCGGCTGCGTTGTTGGTTTCTTGGGTGGCCTGTTTAAGAATTTGGGCAGCCGCATTTTCAAACTCGTCTTCCAAATAGACAAAGGCAGCAACCGTCACTCCATCCTTGGTAATGAAAGGGTCCTTCCCCTTTTCATGAAGGATCACGTTACGCCCCCTTGGGCCCAGCGTGGCCGCAACGTTGTCGGCTAGAATGTTAACTCCATTTAATACTTTTGCATTTAGTTCAGCACGGGACTCAAATTTACACTTGGGCACACGTCACCTCTCTTTCAGTTATGTTTATTATAACACACAAGTTTGAAATGTCAAACTAATTTTCGGTAATTGTTTTATCAACCTCGACCTTGAGGATCTCTGCATCTTTTCGAGCTTCCATGCCGGCGACTTTTCGGTTCTCGCCTTCTTCTCCAATAAAATATTTATTAATATTATCAGCGAGAGCACCAACAGCATTAAATATCTTTACAACGCTGTCGTTCAGGCTTCGGCTATATTCTTCGGCTTTTGCTCGAAGGGCGTCCGGGCGTAAATCAATGTCTCCTAAATAAAACTCATCTCTGGTATATTCAGATTTGGTAATAACCCACTGATTTTGCCCCTGATATCCTTTGGTCTGAGTAAGTTCTTGGAACACCTGACGATCAATTTCATCGGCACCCTGGAACTTGGAGGTAATTCTCTCGTAATCTTCTGGACTGTAAAGCTTGGAAGCTGCTCCCTTGATCACTCCTTTCTCTCCTACCACTTGATAGGCTAGCAGAGAGTCGCCGTCCTCCACGGTAGTTGGTTCTATAATATCGGATCCATCGGCCAGTTTAAACCTAGTTTTACCACGTAGTTGAGGCTTCGCGCTTTTAGGGAAGACATTCTTTTCAGGTTTAATAGTTTTGCGATTTCCGCTATGCTTATAGGGCGTGTAGCCATAAACCGGAACTACTGTGGGCGCCCCGATCTTCTGAAGGAAATTGTCGCGACTGATAATAAATTCATAAAACTTAAGCTTGCCGTTCCATCCTTTGGTTCCCTTCTCGACATCCTTAATCACGATGAGGTAAACAATGTCATCGGTTTGTCTTTGTTCCGAGGGGTCCAAAAAATAATCTACAATATTTTTAAAAGAACCTTTCACCTGACCGTTCTTGGCAAGAACCTTGAGGCTATACGGACGGATGGCCGTTTCATCTTCGCCCTGCGCAATAGCAAGTCGAACATCCTCAATGGGCAGCGAGCCGGGCGCCGCGCCCACCTGTTCTGGGTCGTCAACCTGCATGGAGACTCCCCCGAAAAGTGCAGCTAAGAATGCTTCAAAAAGAAAGCCAGCAACCGGGGCGCCATAATCATTTACAATACTTGCAAACGTATCCAAGAAAATAAGATAGGTCATAATCTGGGTAATATCACCCTCTCCCTCAGCGGGCGCCTGTGCCTCCATGAAAGCATTCACGCTTTCAATCTTTTCTTTGACGGTAGCGCCGGCGATGTTGCGCATCAAGGCTTCCATGACTTCGCGGTCACCATTCTGGGTCTTCCCCCACATTTCTGTGATCTTAATAGTGGGCCGGCGGATGACGCGCTCTTCTTGAGTGTCTTCTTCGACAAGCAGAAACCTCATCACCTCACTAACAAGGTCTTCATCCTTCACTTTCTTATAAAAGCTCTCTACAAGTGTATCAATATTCATGGTCAATCCTCTTGGGCCAATACTAATTAGATGATTTCGTCAACAAAACCCATTTCAAGTGCTTCCTCAGCTGAGAAATATTCATCTGTGTTCCGAGAGAAGATATTATATATCTCCCCAACGGTTAACTTTGAATTGTCAGCTAGCGCCTGCACCATCATTTCCTCTACGTGTGCTGCCTCTTTGTAAACGGTCTTAAGATTAGGTACGGTGCCCTGCTCGGCTGCAGAACAGTGGTGTATCATGAGTCGAGTATTCTTAGAAATAAAACGTTTCCCCTCAGTGCCTGCCGCGAGCAATACAACCGCAGCGGACGACACCTTCCCAAAGGCATACGTCCGAATGTCTCGGTTCTTTTTAACAACTCTCATCAGATCATACACCGCAAACATGTCCGCCACAGATCCGCCGTTGGAAGAAATAAAAAACTCTAGATCCTCGTCGTCTTCAAACTCGGTGGCATCAACGTTTAAAATTTTGTTATGATTGGCGGCGATCAATCCGGCCGACAGATCCTGGAGGGATTCCTCGTTAACCTCCCCACACAGACCCAGGAGAGCCGGTGGCTCGTCTGGGGGGCACACTACGCCGCCCTCGGAGACCTCCTCTGATTCTTCTTCTGACTTTTCGTCATCCTTAGTCATTACTGCCTCGTCTTTCTTGAGTGAGGAACTTCATCGCACCGTGCCAGTCATCGAACGGCATCATTGTCCGGAAGTTGGGAGGAGCCCGACTCACTATGGCTAGTATAGCTGAGTCCTTCCAGTTTGTCAAGGTCTCTTCCCATACTTCTTCGAATTGTTGAATTTGTTTGTCGCTCATCTCTGCCTCATGCATTGCTTTAATCTTGAGGGTATTAAGAAATTCCACGTTCTCTACGATTGACATGCACATAAACAATAAGTGGGCGACGACTTGGCGCACGAGGCGCCACATGTGGACGACCTCCATTAGTCGTGTTAAATAAAAACTTGTAAAAATGCCAGCGCTGAAACCTAGTACTACAAAAACCATCAGTTCTTGGGTGGTTACCTCATACATATAAACTCCAAATAGAAAAGGCTGTGATCTCTCACAGCCTTATTCTACAAGATTACAACCTGGTTGTCAAGTATTACTTGCTTAATGCACTCTTAAGGATACGAGCTGCTACGCGCTTGGTGATACGCTCGACCAAATCGTCGGCACTCTCGTTGACATAGGCTTCGTCGCCCTTCTTTGTGCCGCGCTTCGTGCCGCTCGTCTTCTTCTCGTCGCCCTTCTTCGTGGTGTAGTCTTTTTCGCCGGGATGGGTTGCGGACTCGTCGCCCTCTTCGTCACCATCCTCTTCCTTCACGAGGCCGGGGCCCTGAGATGCGAGTTCGCCCTTAGAGTTCTTCTTGTTACGGTGGTCGGGATGCTGCTTGGAACCCTTGTGGGTATTGACAGGTCCGCTAGCGGACTTGGGGTGTTCCCACCCTTCCATCATCTCTTCCTCGGCACCCATTTCTACATCGTCGACGACCTCGTCACCCTCGGGAGCGAATTCGTCGGCCTCGACACCTTCCTCGTCTTCCATCTCGTCAGAGTCAATTTCAACCTCGTCGCCGATAGCGTCTTCGAGTGCGGTCTCTAGAGCAGCCAGGAAATCATCAACAGAAACCATACGACCTTCGTCGCCTTCAGGCTCCGGGGCCAGCTCCACGTCAGCTTCTAGTTCTTCTTCGCCGCCGCCGGGGAGTTCCTCTTCGGCGCCTACTTCAAGCTCTTCTTCTCCCTCAAGGCCGGGCTCCTGCTCAAACAAAGAACCATTGGGGGCTTCGCCCTGCCCTCGGCCGTGTCCCGGGTTGGCAGCACCGGACTTGGGCCGTAGGCCTCCTCGAATACCAGTACGAAGCTCGTCTAGCTCTTCGTCATCGTTACGATAATCCATTTCATTAACAAAGCTGCTAGCTAAGGGCTGCAGGTTAGCAAGTTTCATGAACTTTCGAACTTGCACTTCATTCAGAAGGTTCTTTTTGCTTGACATAATTAATTTCTCCTACGACATATTGCAATATGCTACTTTTAAATAGTATTTTCTTTCACTAATGTCTTTTTTAATTTAACCAAGGACGCATCCAAGATTTGTTTTGCTCGTACCGTACTAACGTGATGGCGCCGACCAATTTCTTCTAAAGTCATCGGGCCGTGTTTCTCGACCGCTACCAAGGTACAATTCAGATCCTCTTCGTACTCTATAAATAGACGACAGGTTTGGTTTTGGCAATTCACTCCTGCTAGATGACACTCCAGTGCACACTCTTTCATAACTCTGGTAACTCCTCTTCCAATAAATCAAATATATTTTCTACGTCTGTCTCCGTGAGGGCCAAATCTTCCAACAGCTGTTGGCCTTTGCCGCGCAGCTTCGTAGATTGATCCACTCTTTTCTTGGACTGCACCTTTTTATTGATGCGGTAGTCATCCAAAAACTTCATGAACAATTCATTTTGTCCCAGATAGGACTCAACACAGAGTCTAAAAAATTCACTCTGATTTTTAATCTCGTCATAATATAAACGAATGCGCAGATCCTCATGTAACTTGGGATCTAAATAAAAACTTAGCACGGACTTGGGGGTTGTAACAGTCATCGTTTTAAAATATGGGTGGAGCTTTCCAACTGGCCGCTGCTAGTTTGGCGCACAAACAACGCCTTCTCTTGAAGTTCTTTAATGGTGCGGGCGCCCGAATAGGATAGGCCGCTACGAATCCCTCGTTCCAGATCCCGCAGCACATCTCGCACAGACCCCTTGCAAGGAATAGTAGTGGCGATCCCCTCCAAGGAAGAAGTCTTTCCGCGCCATTCTATCTGTGCGTCCCTACTAGCCATGCCACGGTAAGACTTAAACTTACCATCACGCGTAGTTATGACGTCGCCAGGAGTCTCATCAGTACCTGCAAGCAAAGACCCAAGCATAACGAAGTCAGCCCCAGCCGCCAAAGCCTTGACAATATCTCCGGCATTCCGGATTCCTCCGTCGGCAATAATCGGTATTTGTCTGTCTGATGCCGCGCAGTCCAATACTGTCTGCAGACCCGGAACACCGTGGCCAGTCTGAATCCTAGTTGAACAAATAGAACCGCCGCCAATATTGCAGCGTACACTGTCGGCTCCCCAATCGACCAAGTCATTGTAACCCTCCAACGTTGCAACATTGCCCGCCATGATATGAATCGAGTCTCCGAGATGGCCACGTAATTCGTGGAGCGCCTCCTTCATTAGTATGTGGTGACCATGGGCCACATCCACACACAAGATTCTAACACCCACACCATAAAGGGCTGTTGCTCTCTCTAAGTAGTCTCCCGAAGTGCCTATCGCGGCGGCGGCATTAGACTGTGCCCCCACAATAATGCGATCCATCATGTCGAGCTGTTGGTTAATGGTGTTGTAGCGATGAACCACAGCTAGGGCGCCCTCCTCCCACATCGCAACACCCATCTTGTCCTCGGAGACCGTGTCCATCGGGCTAGCAATGATGGGGAGGCGCAACGGTACCTCTGCGTAGGCGACATCGAGGGTTGTGGCCATGCTCACCTCAGAGCGACTTCTAATATCAGAATATTGAGGGACAAGCAAGACGTCGTCGTATGTTAAACCCTTAGGGGTATTTCCCTTTATCTTTTTCATGGCCTGGTTCCTTCGTGTAGGTGTTGTGCCGCAAACTTATCCCAACAAGTTGGACACGTGAGGCGCACCCGCTTCTTCTCCCGGATGACTGTAACCTTCCAAGTGTTGACTGTCTCTGGACTACGCACAAAGGGTGCATTACATATGCAACAGTCTTGGGGATGGTTCATCAGGAGAGAGGTTTGCTCTTGAAGCTCCTGCTGTTTCACTTTACGCTCCTTCTTTCTTTTGTTGGTGTTAACCTTGCGGATCTTTCTCATAAGATTTCATCAATGACACCGAGACCCAAGGCCTCTTCGGCTGTCATCGCCCAATCTACTTTGTTCTCTAGGACTTCTTCTAGCTTCTTCTTTGAGATCTTGGTTCGGGCAAAGGTAATATCTTCAATCTTCTTTTGAAGACGTTTTGTTTCTGCCAGGCTTTGTTCCATGTCTTTTACTTTACCATAAAAACCAGTAGATACCTGATGATAAAGAGGAGTAGAGTGCTTGTATCCAAAGCGTCGATGTCCGGATATTAAAATCATAAAACCACAGGACATTGCTGCGCCAGTTGCGATGGTGTGAAGCGGTGTGACGCTCTGCTCTATCACCCCCAGCAATCCCATGCACTGATAGACGGCGCCCCCATATGAATCAATATATATCTTGATGGGCTTCGGCTTGTACTCCAAATCATAAATGGGATACAGCTTTTCTAAGTGGCGATCGTGATCATTAATTTGGATGATGGCCTTGGTGAGGTCGTTCATCGATTTCTGATTTACTTGGGCAGCCAAGTATAAGGTTCTCTTCTGTGGTGACGGAAGATCAGCGTTGTCGGACACTCTATTCTCCGGTGCTTCCGAGTGCTCCGTCGCCTCGCTCCGAAATCGTGATAGGATACCAATCGTATATATCCGCCGTGTCGGACGCGACAAAACGGGCATGTACCACGGGTACTACCACCGCCTGCGCAATCTTTGCGCCGGGCTCCAGGACCTGACTGTAGGCTCCTATGTTGTGGAGGTTTACAAAAACCTCTCCCTCGTAGCCGCTATCCACCACGGAAGCACCAACTAGGAGGTGTCGCTTAGCGGCCATGCTCGATCTATTTTTAATCTCCAGCATGTATCCGTGTGGGATGGCGAACTTACAACCAGTGGGAAGTACTTTCGATTGCCCGGGCTCAATCCGCACGCCTCTAACTTCCGCATCGTCGGGGCTCCAACATAAATCCAGGCCAGCGTCGCTGGGGTTAGCGCGGGAGGGGGGATAAACATTCCCGTGAATCATATGATATTGTAAAATCATTTTCCTTGTCCTCTGTAGGGTTTTTTATAGTTTCGGTTTCCCCCGTTGGGGCCCGGGTGTCCTCTTTTGGTAAACTTGCTGTTACCGATACTTGTCTTTTTCTTTCGGCTTGTGCCTTTTGTTCCATCTGTTTTCTTTGCCATTCTATTTCTCCTTGTATTCTAGTAATGGATTTCTCCCACATCTCCTCGTCTAGCTCACACCCCCGAAATTCTCGGCCGGAGCGGTGAGCAGCCATAGCAGTGGTTCCGGAACCCGCGAAGGTGTCCAGCACCACATCGCCTGGATTAGAGTGCTTCTCTATCAACTCTTTGATTAGTTCTGTATTCTTCTGAGTGGGCATGAGTCGAAACTTCCCTCCCTGAACGGGGTAGTAATACACCCCACTGTCATATTGACTATGGAAGGTAGGCTTACCCCCCTTCACCCCAAGAAGGGCGACCTCTCGGGAGTTCGTCAGGTAGTTGCGACTGCTATTAAGGGGTTGTGGATTGGTTTTGATCCACTCAATAAATCTAATCTGCTTAAAACCGCAGGCCTGCATCATCTTTTGTAAGTGACTAATCTGCCATAAATCAAAAAAGATAATGCATGTGCCGCCGGGCTTCAGAACCCTATAGTACTGCTCAAGAAATTGCGGGAGGTCCCGCGTTGGATCAAAATCCTTATCCCACTTTCCATAGTGGGTATTGAGAGCATACTTGGCACCATATATTGAGCCATACTTCAGATAGTTACGCTTCGCTGCGCGTAAGGCACTAAGCCTTTCTTTGCCGGGCTTCTTCTTGCCTTTTCGACACCACTCTTTCCACTCAAGCGCTGTCTTAAGGGAGCGCCAAGAGGATTCAGTTTTATAATTAGTGGTGCTGTTACGGCACGCAGCCACATGAGCCACCCACTTATCCATGCCGGTGGACTGGGAGATTCCATAAGGAGGGTCGGTTAATACCAAGTCGACACTCTTACTACTTAATGTGGTAAGATAGTCAATACCATCCATACAGGCAAATCCTTTAATCGTCATCTTCTGTGTCCTCGGGGAAAGCTGACTCCATCTGGTGGGGGAACGCGGGTTCGGCGGCTGCGGCACCCTTGGTGCGGTTATAGTGGATAGAGCCCACCTCGCCGTTTGATATAACGGTCTTGCCGCCAGCTACGACCGGTACTACGTGATCGGCCTCTAGGCGTCCCTCCCACAAATCATAGGAAGATAGTTTGTTTCCAAAGCGATCCACCCCGTGTTGCTTTACATACAATTCAAGCTTTTGGTTCCAGCTGAAGCTGTCGTGACCAGTTCGGCGTGACTTGATGGTGCCGTCGCTCACCCAGTCATCAATGTTTATCCCAACCCAATTAATGTAGTAGGCATCCAGACGGGATGCCTCATGTTCACGATTCCAAAACTTAACCCAGTGAGACCAGTCATCATAGGGGCGCTCTTCATTGGTGAAGGCGCGCTTCGAATAAGTGACCGAGTTGCGAGTGAGATGGGCTGTTATGGTTTCTCCAAGTGCATCATGATCAACAATATCATAGCCACTTTCCTTAAGGAAGCCAATTACACGCCAAAAAATATGCAACTTCCCTTTGCTAATTGCCCTGGTAAAGCTACGATCCTTCAACATCGTATACAACTCTTTAACAATAGAAGTACTTTTCTTTTTAGTGCCACTCTGCGCAAACTTCTGGTTCTGATAGAACTCATCGAGTTGCTTTTTCTTGACAGACGTGGCGCGGTTGCAGTCCTCATAAAGAACAAAGGCTGCGAAGGTTTCTTCATGGCACCGCTTGTCCAGGTGCTCCGACTTTCTGAATACAGTTGTGGTGAACGCTTCCTTGTACTTGTTGGCAATGTCGCGGCAATAATCAGAGAGGTCACCAAAGGTACACTGTCGCGACTCTTGATCATTAAGCTTTGTGCTTTGATTCAAATCATAGAAAAGTTCGGAAATCTCGGGACGCAAAATACGCCTAAGCTTAATCACACTACCAAAGGTGCGACGGAGATATTGCTTCTGTTCCTTCTTGGGCAGCTCGCTGTAGTATCGGAGCTTCTTTGAGCCAAAGACGTGTGCCTTGAAGGCGTCCTTAAAATACCAATAGATACAACTCGACGTATTATTTCCATCGACAATAACATACTGTGCCGCGGACGAGCCATAGACTGTGTCGCCGAGTCTACGTTCAATAGACATATTAAGCACGTTAGTATAATAAGCAATTGATAGCTGGCATCCCTGACGCGAGGCATAGTGAAGCGCTTCCGCGCAGTCAACCAACAAAATATCATTACCGGTCATGCCTGTCGTCTTCTTTTTAATATACTTTCGGAATGCTTTTATGTCCCAGCCGGAACCATTCTCAAACCCTCCCATTCGTTGAAAGGCAGGATCTAAAAAGATCTTGGTATAGATCTCGATGATCTCTTCCAAATCTTCTTCACCGTGCTCGGGGTCAAATTTTGCAAATTTTTGTCGTGACATTTTTTCTCCTTACTTCAATGACTTATATTATCATATTGTTAACTGGGTGTCAACCCAGTTCTTTAGTTTTTAATCTTTTTTATAACCGCAGATTGGCCAGTTGGTCCCCCCACCACAATCTGAGCATTGGCGAGGGACTTGCCTTTCCTTTGTTCGCGAAGTGCTTTTATTGCAACGCGAAAATGTTTAATACAATTTTGATATGCTTTAATTTGCACATCAATACGTTTCTTTTCGTCTCTACTCAGCGCCATGTATTATCCTAGTAGTCTCAAGTTTCTTCTGATGGATCTTGTTGAAAATCCCCACGCTGGATCAAAGTCTAGTTTGCCCATATAGGGACGGTTCAGGTGAATCCTATCCTTACCTTCTACTATACCCCAACAGCGGAACTTTGTCAACATTGAATTTGAATCAATTACTGCAACGATCCAGTACGGCTTTCCGTTCTTTGTCTTCTTCCTAACAATCTCGCGCGGGATAAACCAAACAAGCCCCAACTCAGGGTCATAGTCTGAAATGGCCGGGACGAAATAATTCTCCAGCTTCGTGCGCACCGCGTCAGTCATGACAAGGTGCATCGGGAAGATGCCTGTCAATGTCGTAAGGTTATCAATTTCCTCTGCGGTGGTAAAGTCGCCCTCGGCCTTATACTCTTCAATGTTCTCCAGGAACTTCTTCCGACTATACACCCGATCAACAGCAACTGCTGACCAGAAGTGCTTACGTCCGGTAAACCTCTCGTCCATCAGGTTGTGCAGCGCTCCCGAACGTACCAGCACATCGAGCGCCTTCTTGTTCAGCTTGCTATACACGATGTCATCATGGAAGAGGAACTCCTCAATATCATTGAACGGCCTGTTCGCGACAATTTGTTCGATGGCCGCATCACCCAGACCCTTGAGGCCTGCCAGTGGCTGCACCAACCGCTTGTCGTTGTTGGGATCGATCTCCCAGACAAACGAAGAGGTATTAACGTCGGCTTCCACAATCTCAAAGCCGTTCGACTTGGCGATGTTGATTGCCTTCTCTTTGCGCTTCTCGGGTTCCTTGTCGAGGAACGACGCCATCCACTCTACCGGGTAGTAGTTGTATAACCACGCGCACTGGAACGAGATAGCCGAGTAGGATACTGCGTGGGACTTGTTAAACCCGTAGCCGGAGAAGTACTCAAACCTCTCCCACATATCCTCGGCTTCGCCATGACGAATGCCTTTCTCTACGCACCCATCGATGAACTTGGTACGGAGGACCTTCTTGACTCTGGCTTCTTTCCCGGTTCCCTTCTTGGTCAGCACCTTCCGCAGAAGGTTGCCCTCGTCCAGTGTTAGGTTCTTGCCAAGCTTGTGCGCAAGCAATGCGATCTGCTCCTGAAAGATTAGGAACCCGTACGTCTCCCTAGTTACGTCTTTCACGTGCTCATTAATGTAATCGATATCGCGCGCGTTTGCTTTGGCTTGAATGTATTGCTCGTGCACGTTGGCCGAGAGCGGTCCGGGTCGGTAGATCGAGGTGATTGCCGAGATATCAATCAAGGACTTCGGCTTTGCATTCGCGCAGAATTCCTGTGCGCGCTGTTCCGTGAACTGAAAAATTCCCGCGAAGTTTGCTCGCTGAAAAATGTTTCTATACACGACTTGATCATCAAAATCAATGACGTCCGGATGGAGATTCTTATCATAAAACTCTTTCACATCCTCAAACGTTGGACTTGGGTTGTTATGATGTCTCTTCAAGATGTGTCGAATCGCACCCTCGATCATTCGAAGAGTTGAGAGTCCCAACAAATCAAACTTAATAAACCCAAGCGGCTCCAAGTGTCGGACGTTCTGTCCCTCCGACCATGGAGATTGCCGGACTCCGCCCGAACTAATGATAGGCATATGCTCGTTCAAGTCATCTGCAATCAAAACACCCCCCGCGTGACGAGAGCAGGAACGAACCTGACCCACCAATGCCTCAACGTGTGTCTTAATGTGCGGATACTTTATTAGGAACCCGCGCAAGGAAGGAGAGAGTTCCATCACCTCTTCCCAAGTGGGGGCATACACCCCGGCCTTGATGCCGTGCTTCATCTTGGCTGCTGGTGTTGCCTCAAAAATCATGCTTGATGTGACTTTGTTTACTTCCCCGAACTCAATTCCATAGAACTTTGAGATATCCTTGATCAGAGACTTCAGTTGAAGTGTATTCCAGTTTGAAATAGGAACCACCGAGGACTCGCCCCACTCCTCCATGAGCATTTCCTTAAGAAGCATCGGCTCGGCGACATCATAATCGATATCAGGATAATCCGTCGCATCCTTGCGTAAAAACCTCTCGAAGAGGAGCCCATACTTGATGGGATCAATCTGTGTGATGTTCAGGACATAGGCCACGAGCGAACCTGCCGCGGACCCGCGGCCTGGGCCAGTCAATTGGACTTCGTTAGCCTTATCCGCAATAGCCTTCATAGTGAGGAAGTATTTACTAAACCCCCGGTCCTCGATAACATCAAGTTCCATCTGAAGTCTATCGGTATATTCCTCATTCTCATGTAAGCCGCGTTGTCGCAGCCCCTCCAAGGCGTAGTTCACAAGTGCCTCTGCGTCTGTGAAACCCGCAGGGACCACAAAGTCAGGCAGTTTTACAGTGGTGTCTGGGGTGAAGTCCTCGATGCGACCGAAAGCAATGTTGTGTGTTTCCGTAATCGAATCCATAACAAGCTGGTCATCGTACTCAAACCCTCCCGTCTTGGAATAATATTTATAAGCGTCCCACATCTGGTTGCCATTCTTTGGGTACAACTCATAACCAATCTCTTCGACGCCCGCGGGAAGTTCTGTATTATCTTCAGCCCAAGCAGGAGTTCCCTTACCGAGCCAGCCTAGGCGTTTGTATAGCTCTCGGTCCTTCCAAGCTTCGGTGTTAGGATAGTGGCTGTCGGCCGTTGAGATCAGCGTGATATCAAACTCTTTGCACACCTCGATAATGTACTGATTCAATTCGTGCTGCTCTGCGATGTTGTTCCATTGAAGTTCGCCGTACCAGCGATCCCCAAAGATCTCTACAAAACGTCGACTGGTTTCTCTCATCGCTTCCCTTACAGCCTCGGGCCCTTCCTCTCGGTTAGCCCAATAGTTGCCTGCATAGGGACCCCCCAAACAAGCAGACGAAGCGATGACACCTTCGGAGTACTTGTCGAGGAGCTTGTAGTCTACGCGCGGGTATCTATAGAAGTTCTCTTCTCGATAGGATTCCGAGATCAGCTTGAACAGGTTGTTTAGTCCGGTCTGATTCTGCGCCAGTAGGACTAGATGTCTCCGGCGATTGATAACGGACTTGATAGCCTTCTTAGAAGCGTCTTCGTCCTCAACGGTGGCACCGGACGTGTCGCCCTGTTTTGCCAGTGATCTCGCAAGCTTCTTATCCTCCTTGATGCGGTCATAGTCAGCGCGCCACTCGTCAATGGAGGGCAAGAAGTATGCCTCAACACCAAAGATAGGCTTAAATTCCTTCCCTTCGTCCTTCATCTTTTGCCAGTGTAAGAACTGGTGTGAGAACCCATTCATATTCCCGTGGTCTGTGAGGGCAAGTGCTTCGCCCCCGTTCTCATAACAAAAATCCATATGCTCATCTGGATAGCCGATGGCATCAAAAATAGAACCCGCTACGCTGTGTGCATGGAGCCCTACGAAAGGAATCTTTTTCTCGGTCATTTGTTTCTTCCCCTATACATTGTATTTGTGTTCGGACGCTTCGTTCTCTCACCAAGTTCCGATGATATAAATTTAACATAGCCAGCCCATGAAGTCAAGTCATAAAAACTATTTACTTGAACAATTGTGCCGCCGGGGGCATCACCAAAAACATCTTGGAGGCCGTAGGCCAATGAGCGCCGTCTTTCCTCGGGAGGAAGAAGCTCGGACGGCATTTCCCCGGGCGGCGGCGCCTTGTAATAAGCAGCATTAGTAGTAATGGTGCTCTTCGCTCGGCGCCATTCAGGAGGATCAATAACAAAACTCAAAGGAACGCCATCTTTAACAGTTTTTCCTTCGTGGGAGAAATAAAAAGGGGACTCCTTACGTAGTATAGAACGATGCCTCAGGACCTCCTTGGGGTCCATCATCCCTAACGGAAAAGAAACGTAATAACGATCGGGCTGGGCCCAGCGTGAAAACTTCATGTGAATCCAGTAAGCAACATTGGCTCCATATATAATAGACCAGGAATAGTTATCTACTTTCCCCCGGTGTTTGGGATGAATGGGTACGTAGTAAATGGGCACCTCTAAGTGCTTCGCGCTTCCGTAGCGAGCAAAGGTTCCGCGCTGGATGCTATCTATGTCCGTAGCATACTCTCCTAGCCGGTAGCGCAGGAGCGGCGCGATGTCATCATTCGCCACCACCCAGACAGAGGTGCAGCCAGCGTGCAGGCATTCATAAACTGCGGCCTCTAGGGCGGTATAGCTGGGAGCGACGGGCATCAAAGACGAATCCCATTCCATTCCAAACTCGGTGTTAACACCCGCAACGGGAATGATCCCGGGCATATTAATCTTGCTCATGCAAAACTATTCTTTCGTCCAGGTCGGGAAGCGTCTTAAAAGAAAACTTATTCTTGATGGCTTGTCGATACGAATGTTCAATTTTGAGACTTCTGCCGTTCAGCTGCTTGATCTGGTGTTCCTTAAACTTACGTTCTAAAAGAATACGAATAATAGTTTCGGAACAATCGAAGCTCTTGATATCTGCTTCGCTAATGATACTGGTGGTGATGATGTCCTTGAAGGCTCCGTCTGAATTCCTGTCAACTCGGTTGGAGGGCACGAAATGAACGGTTTTTACAAAACTATCGTGTACTCTCAGTACAATCTGGGGTCCTAGTCGGGAGCCCTGTACAATGTCGAACATATCGTGTACTAAATAGTCTTCCACCGCCTCTTCGGCGCCAATATTCCCACAATTATCAAGGTCAAATATATGCAATTTTTTAAAGCAAATAAGGACTTTGGTGTTACCCGTCGTGACCACCTTAAGGCGTCCTTCCTCCGTTAAGCCGACGGTCTGAACGTCAAAGGGAACGGGGAGCAACGATCTCATCCCGAGATCAAAAATGTCCTCGTACCACTTGCTCTTGATATCTTGGTATCCAACGAAGTGATTAAAGGGGCGCTGGTCGCTATTCACAATCAGGTGATAGCCGTGCTCCCGCGCAAATGACACCGGCTCCTCGCGCCAGCCAAGGACTATGTTGTCGATGGTGTATTCAAGAGGAGGGGGCTTCATCATAGTGCTAGTATAGCACCGCTGATTGGTTAGGTCAAGAGTTTTCTGACAGAATCCCGATTACGTGGTTTTCCTTGATGACCGTGAAAGTCTCGCCGTTGTGCTGGACGTCCCGGAGCATATGTGCTTCCACGACAATCTGCAAGCCGGGGCCCCATATGGTTCCGTTTTCGCCTGAGCAGTTGACTACTTCAACCACTGCAAAAGGGCTCTCTACAGAGCGGTAATCCTGGGGCAGTAAGATGCCGCCGTCTCCGGGCTGTTCTTCTTCGGGTGTTCTTACCCAAAGGTAGTTATTAACTGGTGTAAGTGTTGTCATGTTTTTCTCCTATCCACATTTAGCAAAGCCACAGTTATTGCAGGTTACACAGCCCTCAACATATACTAAGCCTTCGGTGCCGCATTCTCCGCATGTTTTTTCGGTGGCCTCTTGACCATCCGGAATATAGTTCTTAAGAATACGAGCAATACACTTAGCAAAACTAAACATATCACTATCGCGATCCTTCTGAAGTTGTTCCACCACATATTGGATGTTAGCACCGTGCCTCATCCCCAACGAAATCATACGCGTAAAAGCTGAATGATTGGGATTATCAAAAACACTGACAAGATCCTTTACTATCACGGTGTCGCCGTTCGTTCCCACATGCAAATCATAAACAGAGTTCATAGATTTACGAGGGTGTTTAACCAGTGTGCCCGCCGCCTTGGCACGAGGAATCTCAATAAGATTAGAAAGACCCCCCATCACTTCGTAGGGTCTCCCCTCCATAAGGCCAACCATGATGACCCATTTCTCACCCTGAATGGTGGTATGGTGGATGTTGCATGGCAGTTCGATGGGGCGCTTGGGTGCTGTGTGTTGCGGGAAGGTCTCAGTGTCGTCGTTTTTAGACACTAGGACTCCCGATCGAGAACCGTCCACATAAACTGTAATTCCTTTTAGACCCTGGCGCCATCCCTCCATATAGAGTTCGCCTACTAACTGATGGTCTGTCCCCTTCGGTAGATTAATAGTAGAACTAATACTGTGGTCGATGCTCTGCTGAATGACCGACTGAACTGCAACGCGCTGTTGCCAATCAATGTTATCTGACTCCACAAAGAACGCAGGGACCTTCGGGGTGGCTTGATGGCTAAGCGAATTCTTCTCCAGCCACGCTTGAACATTGTGGTGGAAAACTTTATATTCAACCCATCGGTCCCCCAACTCATCCACGTGGTCGGCTGGCAGATGTTGCTCATCATGCGAGAGCTTGCGTCGTCGGATGTAGCTGTTCCTAAAAACAGGTTCGAGGCCCGAAGATGTTTGGGACATAATAGACACGGAGCCAGTAGGGGCATTTGTCAAAATTGAAATGTTGCGGCGGCCGTGCTCGGCTATCAACCGTTTAAGCTCCTCGGGTAGTCGTTGAATAAACTCGTTGTTTTCCTCAACGCTCCAGTCAAAGGCCGGAAAGTAGCCCCGCTCTTGGGCGAGGTAGACGCTCTCTTCGTAGGCTGCGTCCCGTAAGGTGCGATAGATTTTCTCAATGATCACAAGGGCTTCGGGGCTATCGTAGGCCAGATTAAGGCATGCGATAGCATCGGCCAAGCCGTGAGTACCTAGACCAGTCCGACGGCCGTTAAATGCGGCGCCATAAAGTTTAGTCCAAAGACTTTTTTCATCAGCACTATCTGCCACGTTGCGTATGTTTTGTAGCTTTTCTAATTCAAGTTCCACCAAATCATCTGACAATCGCATCGCCACAGATGTAACTTCCTTAAGCTTTTCGAAGTCAAAGTTTGCATTTTTTTCAAAAGAATTTTTTACGAGACTTTTTAAATTCAAAGAAACAAGCCTACAGGAGTCGTAGGCTGAAAGTGGGATCTCCCCACACGGATTAGTAGTCTTGGTTTCAAAGCCGGGGTAAGAGTGGGCGGGCAAGTTCTTGGTAATAGTGTCCCACATAAGGAGCCCGGGCTCGGCAGTCGTGGTGGCTGACTTTATAATGGTGTCCCACAAAGACGCGGCATCAATCTCAGCCGTGTACTGGGGGTATTCTGCATCGACAGGGAACTGAAGTACAAACGATTCTTTCTTTTCTACGGCCTCCATGAAGTGGTCGCTAATTTTAACGGACACATTGGCGCCTGTGACTTTAGTGAGGTTGTGTTTCATCGTGACAAATTTTTCGATGTCAGGGTGGCGTACATCCATCGAAATCATTAGGGCTCCGCGTCGGCCATTCTGTCCGATCATACGGCAGACATAAGAGTAGAAATCAGCAAAGCTCCAAGCCCCCGTAGTGGTGCGAGCAGAATTATTAACAATGCCCCCAGCCGGGCGAAGTCCACTAATGTCGAGGCCCACGCCACAACGTCGCTTAAAAAGATTAGCAAGATCTTTGCCGGCATCCATAATAGACGAAACATTGTCGTCCGGATTCTCAATCACAACACAATTAGAAAGAGACACGTTAACATGGTTGTTTCCAATTCCCATCATCGGGGAGCCCTGTGGCACAACGTACTTAAAGTTTTTAAGAACCCTGTAGATTTCTGACTCGGTCAGGTGATTGGACTTGCGCGTAATAAACTTGTCCTCCATCCGAGCGAACTCTTTGGCAAGCCGTCGATGCATATCGTCCGGCGTCTTTTCCATAAAGTTTCCGCGTTGGTCACGCAAGCAATACTTTGTCATAAAAACATTTGTTGCCAGTTCATCGCCACCAAAATACTCAAGAGTTGCCTCTCGCACCTCTGTTTCCTCAAACATCACGAACCTCCCCTATTCTTTTTAAACTTCTGATACTTCTCAACCAAATTGTCTTTTTGTTTCTTGACACTCACCTCTACCAGCTCACCTTCTTCAGATGGTTCAAGCACCTTAATACACACATTAGATGTGTCCATGAAAAGAGGAAAAACTAAGCCATCTGGGCCGTTACGGTTTTTAGCAACAAAGAGGCGTCCAGTATTCGCCGTTTTATCCTCAATTGTCCGTGAGATAGTAAAAATAAAATCGGCGATGAAGCATTTGTTGAATGCTTCTGAAATTGATTCCATTGTAATGACTTCTGCGTTAAGTCCAGACCTATTGGTCTGTGATGCGGTCCACACTGGTGCCTCGTATTCTGCTGCAATACCTCGCAGCTCTTCATAAATAGATTCAAGTTCGTTCCTTTTCTCTTTTAGATAACGAACAGGCCGTAATAAATCTCCGTAGTCTACAATGATCATATCGATTTCAACCTTGCGCATTCGCAGCTTTTCTAAATGATTCCGGATAGTTTGAGTGCTAGCAGTCTTGGTAGGATACTCCTTCACAATAAGTCGGCCAGGAATGTCCTGAACCTCCTCATAAATCTGCTCTTTGAAAGAAGCCAGATTCTGTAGTGGAATTTTGGTTAGACACGAATCATAGCGGGTCGCCACAACCGTATCTTGAAGTTCCAAAGTATAGTGTACCACCGTCTTACCTTCGCGAAGAGCCTGAGCGCCCAAGTGGACGAGAGCCATAGACTTGCCCGCACCAGTGGGGGCGATTACAACGCCCAGTTCTTTTTGTCCCAAGCCACCCTTGCAAACATCATCAATTAGTTCCCAGCCGGTACTCGTCGGGTTACGGAAGCGTGGCTTGAAGCGCTCTTCAAAGTCTTTCTTATAGTCATAGCCTGCGTCATTGTCCATCCCTAGTTTGAGAGAGTCGTTAATGACTTGAGAGATTTCATCGAACGATGAATTCTGAAGTAGACCAATGGACTTCACCATGGCAGACTTAAGGTTCTGCTTCTTACAAAAATCCAGCGCGGTATCTTTAATGTAATCGACGTCCTGAACCTCGGTTACCTGACTGCGCACATAGAACTCTCGGGTTTGCTTGGTTGTAAGCTCATTTTCGTTGTCGAGTTCCGACCGAAGAATGGTCTTCATAATATCGCGGGAGGGGTGCACTCCATACTTCTGTCGGTATGAAAAAATCTTATTCAAAAACAACTTAAGATAGTTCAACTCTAAAAAGTTAACATCCAAAACCTCCTCAATCTGATCTGCGAAAGATCGGTCGTCTAAAATTACTACACACAGCTTTTCTTGGAAAGACTTTCCATACTTCGAAAAGCTAACCACCTCACCATTCAATTTCATTGCTGTTCCCATTCCCCTATGCTACTACTTTTGGAGAGCCTTGTCAACACAAATACGATTCATTGTGGCATGCAAATCGTCCCAATTAAAGACCCCAAACCCATCCTGATTCATCATTCGGATAACCTCGGTCTTATTATAATCATATTCAAAATTTTCCAGGGCATAATGCACCTTGTCGCGACACTGTAACGAAAGAGCCGGCGCATAGAGTTGCATCAATTTATAGTTCTCTATAATTACATCTCTGTACTCCAAAACGTTCGTGAAAAACTTAGCTTTTGACTCAGTTTGAAGACAACAATCGAAAATCTCCTGCAATGTTGCGTCCTTATCTTCCCTTAAAAAATTTAAGTTTTTTGAAATACTTTTTAGGCCAGCGCGCGGGACGCCCTTGAGATTGTCAGAGGGATCCCCGGCGATAGCACGAGCCATAGCAAAATTGCGCGGATGGATATCGAAATCCTCCACGATGTTCAACTTAGTGTGAACCTTCTTTTGAATCGGCCGGAACAAAACTGTTTCATCATTGCATAGTTGAAGGAAGTCCTTGTCACTAGAGACGATAACCTTCTCCCAGCCCTTAAGATGATCCACCTGAGTGGCATAAGCGATTACATCGTCGGCTTCTACCTCATCAAAGCGTAGCTGAATGACTGGCAGTTCATTGAGATACTCCATCAAACGCAGCTGCTGCCATGCCATATTGGCGCGTTGCTGCTCGTCGGTGAGGTCGGTCTGTCGATTGACTCGGATGGGCTTGCGCCCCTCCTTATAGTTCTTGTTTTGCTCGCGCCTCTTGCGGGAACCGCCCGGGCCATCCCAGATGATCATCACGGTGTCCGGCTTGATGTCACGACAGAGCTTCTGTAGGATGCCTAGGAAGCCCTTGAGGCCCCCGATGGGCTGTCCGTGGACCGAGAGGCTGGGATTGACGATGAAGGCCCTGAAATAGGCGTTCAGGGCGTCGATGATCATCACTCTTTTCATAGTCTCATTCTCTCAATCTTGCCATGTTCATTAGTATAATAGACGCGACGCACGCCCACATGACGCATGGCTGCTTCGCACATAGGGCACGGCTTGCTAATGCGGGCCTCTCCCTCTCTGTTGATGCGGGCCACATAAACTGTGGAACCCTGTGTGGTGGAGCGGTCCATCCCTAGGATGGCTCCCAACTCTGCGTGGAGGGTGGCTTCGCCATGACCCTCTCTACGAAATCTCGCGCCGAAACTACAGTGCCGATGCTTGTTGCAGGAAATTTTACGAACGGAACTGCCCTTCACAAGGACGGCGCCGTGCCTAAACTTTCCATAATCTGATTGTTCCGCCACTCTCTTGGCGAACTCTATATATCTCTTGTTCTTCAACTGTATCCCCTAACGTATGAAGCTCCTATGAGTATACCTCACAGGAGCTTCAGAGTCAAGGGTTTAGTTTGAGTTTATTCAGCTGCTTTGGCGAACGGAGGCTTGACATCAATCACCCCCTTCTTCAGTGGCTCTTGCCAAGTGACACCACCAGTCTGGGGCATGAAATCGCGGGGGCCCGAGCCCTCCTCGGGCTGTGATGTTTGCTGCATAGACTCAATGTTGGACGAGATAAAACGAGGCAAAATCTGAGTTACCATCATTTTATGAAATCTATTTTTTGATATCTCTGTTAGTACCCACTCGTTCATTTCAGTTTCGGGGGTGCCGTGGGGCGACTTTGCGCCAGACGGAAGCTGTTCAGCGGTCCCTCCCCCCTGTTTAAGTTTGTTAATAAAGTCTTCGCCGGCCTTATACATTGTATTGGTTGCCTTGACAGAAACATTCTTCAAAATCCACTGAGCCAGCTTTTGATCATCTATCGTTAACAAATTAATTCCTTCCACACTTTGAACTGGAATCTTTCCGGTTTGCGCGCCGATGGACATCTGGACTGCCTTAAGGGCCTCAAGAGGATCGAGCCCCTCAATGGTCATGTTGACCGCGGTGATGGAAGCGTTCTTATTGCAGCCATAGAGCTGAGACCAGCGATGATGTCCGTCGATAATCCACCTCCCATTAAAAATAACAATGGGAGATCCCAGAGTAAAGGGCCCATTGCTAGAGACGTTTTGTACAAACCCCTTACCTTGTGTATTCACCAGGGGATATGCCAATGATTTGTCAATATCCACTTCATTTTGAGTGGGGATGAGTTTGGACACAGCGACGGCAGCTTCCGAGAACCCGAACATATCGTCGCTTGGGTCGCCGCCATCATCCAAACCACCAGCAATAAACTTTCGTACCTTTGGGTCCTTAATATTATTGCCAAGCCAGCCGACGAACTTAGTATACTCAGCGCCTAAAATCTTCTCCAGATTAAAGGCGTCTTCTTCTTGTTCGTTTAAATATCTGCGCCAGTTCTCTGTAATTAACTGGTGGCTTTTATAACTGGAATACTTACTCATCGCGATGTTCTCCTAAGACGTATAATATAAATAGTCTTATTTTTTATCTACGTCGTAGAAATCCTCAGCACTACCTTCGCGGGTATCGAACTTACGAATGACCTGTTCATCCATGATCTCAAGGACTCGGGTTTTAAACTTCTTGTCCTTAAGCTTTTCGATCCAATGAGCAGACTGGAACTTCTCTTCCTTACCGTCCTTGTGGACCAGGGAGAACCACGCGCCGGCTTGTTTCAGATTGTCGGAGCCCTTGATCGCTTCGAGCCAACTCTCGGCGTCTTGGATGCCAACCTCTTCGGTGCCCCATAGAATCTTGAACGCACAGTTGCGCCCCTGTGTACCGAAGCGAGACTTCTCAAGCTTGACCTTCACCTCGGAACCGATGCGGAAGCCGCTCTCATCCTCGATGAAAGCAGACTTCGCCTTGCGTCCCGTCAACCAGATGCGCAGGGAATACACATAGTGCATAGCCTTCCCGCCTGGGGTGATGAAGGGCGTCGTCATTGCAACGATGCGTGCGTTCGGTCCCTGTGGGATATTCGTCTTCAACTGGTTAAGCACCAGGAAGGCAGACTTAGTATTCGCAATCGGGATTGTTAGTTTAGACATTCCCTTTGAAAGAATGCGTGCCTTCATAGCCATGGTGGACTGAGGATTGAAATCCCCCTCCACATCAGAGATGGTAGGAGTCAGAGCCAGCGAATCCCAGATAAACAGGGTTCGTTCAGCGCCCGAATTTAGGACGCTTTCCACTGTTTCTAGAACGTGTTCCACCGATTGGGCCTGGACGTAGATCAGATCATCTAAATTACATCCGGTTCGTTCTAGGAATCCTGGGTCAATCGCTGACTCTGAATCCATATATACCACCGTCATGCCCATCTTCTGGGCATTGGCTGCACACTGCGCGGCCATGAAAGACTTGCCGGTTGATTCAAGACCTGCAATCTCCGTGAACTTGCCAACTGGTACGCCACCAAGTTGACCGCGACAGACAATAGAATCCAACCACCGAGAGCCGGTGGGGATCCATTCTTTAACTTCTGTAGGATTTGCTTCCTTCAGATTGTGGGCGACTTCCACCCCCGAAGTTTTATTGATTAAAGTTCGCAAGCCGTCAATTGAAATTTTGCCTGCTTTGGACTTACTCTTCGCCATTAAAACTCTCTCCATATCTCATATAAACCTCGGCCATGAAATCTTTGTGAAGTCGTGAAACTTCTTCTGATACTTCACGCACCTTGCGTCTGGTGTCAATCTGCCACCACACAAGAGCCAATACACAAACAGCCACCCCTAACGTCATTTTTAGGCGTCGCTCAAAGTAAGCAAACCGTCTGTGGTTTGCACTACAATCTCAAAAGGCGAAACAAAGGAATCAGCAGACGCCCCAAGTCCATAAAGATCAGACGCCTTTACTTTAAGGTTAGCCGCTACCTCACAGGTTCCACGCTTATGATCATGTCTTTCGGTAGAAATCGTGAGCAAATCATATTCGTAAGCTTCAGATTGAATGGTTACAGTGAGGTAGTCCTCAAAGCCCCCATCGCGCTCGTAATCATCGAGGAGACCCGAGTCGCGCATGTCACTTAGAATGTCATCTTCATAGCGAGAATAGACTGTAACTCCCGACGTAGCCAGCGCAGTGGCCAGGACCAGGGCGGTGCCCGTTTCCCCTAGGGCATCTTCGATGTAACCATCAGAGATGTGCCAAACGCTAGCTGAGTCTTCATAGTTTAAATAAACAAATTCTTCATCGCCGATGTTCAGCTTCCGAAGTGTATCTATAACATTTACCATTTTATATCCTTTGTTAAAAGTGAGACACCTATTGCCCGTGCCTCCCTGCGGCAGCCCCTATTGACTATTCTTGGTGTCCTGAACATCAACGCGCAGCTCTTGTGCGACATTCTTTACCTCTTGCATGGTCTTACGGATTCGGGTGCCAGCGGCATTATTCCCTCGTTCATAAAACTTAGTAAAGTCTTCACGACTTTCTTCGAGAAGGGTAATTAATTGTTCAAGACGATCATTATTAGTACTCATGTGTACAACTCCTTTATAGTGAGACCCCTGTATCCCCGGGCCTCCCTGCGGGGGGGATGATTAGAGAGCGCCAAGCTCTGCGAAAGCAGCATCAACAGCGTTAGCTTCGCCATCGGTCTTGCCGTACTTTTCAGTCTCGCTACTCACCGTTTCCGGGTCGTCAACTTGGGAGTTGACAAAAGTATCGAGGGTAGTCTGCACATCAGCAGTAGTCTTTCGCTCAAACAAACCAGTAAAATCCGGGATGCTATCCAAAAGCTCGGCGCACTTGTCCGGTGTCATATCCTCGCAAAGCGGGGAAGACCGGCGGCGTGGCACAAGCTTCGTCTGTGGGAAGGAAGCGCCCGGGGGCTTTCCATAAGTCATCTGAAGATCTGTACCAGTCTCCGTATCGGTGATATCACCATACTCCGGATTCAGCACAAGAGTCAGAAGATTCTCGTAAGCAGTCTTGCCATAGCCCCACACACGTACTCCCTTCTCTTCCTCACCGCGAACCATCACGGGGCTGAAGAAACGCTGTCGCACGAAGAGAGACTTTGCAGTCTTCTTACTGTGCTCATCGTTGTTATCAACGCCTTCGCGCCATAGCTGTGAGGCGAACTCACATACAGGACATTCGTCGCTGTAATTGCGCTTGGGGCACAGGAAGCCACCCTTCTCAATATTGTAGTGAAACCACATCTCCTTGAAAGGGTCACCGTCCGAGGTGGGAACGATTCGAATAGTCTGGTCCCCATCAATGGGGCGCCAGAAAGTGTCATTTGAGGAGTTTCCGTCTCCGCGTAGTGACGAGAGCTTTTCTCTCATCTTGTCTAAGTTAATACCCATTTTTTATCTCCTTATAGTTGGGTTAAAGTACGATCAGCTAATATCCTGATCGTCTAGAAATTCTGTATATGATTGTACCATGGAAGAGTACTTAACGCAATAACAATATTTTTGGTCATAAGTGGTTTTAAAAACGCCATACGAAATATTGCAGCCGTCATCTAGTTTAGACTTAACATAGTCAGTGATAGACCTAAATAACGTCGTGTCTTCTCGGAGTTCCTCCTCATTAATACCATAATAGTATACCACATCTCGTGCGTTTTTCAAATTATAAAACCACTTTTCTGCCTTTTCTTCCATATCCAGGACACCCACCGTATAGATCCTACTCAGCTCAGAAGGGCTGATAAAATTACCGATGATGGGTTCCGAGTTCTTAAATACATTTATCATGTGTACAGTGTTCGCGATGGCGTGGTTAAGAACATCAAAGTATCCCATAATGGGAACGTCTCCTATTCCTTTCTCCACTAGCAGGTTGTCTACTAACATCACTGCCTCAATCATACCTGATCGCGCGTACTCTTGCAAGACATTTTTTACAATTTTTTCTTGCATCTTCTGTTGCTCACTCAGTAAGTCCATGTCGGGCTGTAAATAAAGAACAATTATCTTATTCTCTTTAAGTTGTTCTAACAGCCGCAATATAGCCCCCGAGATCTTACCGCTTCCGCCGGCAACCACCATTATCTCTTCGTTCTTAAAGTTCAGTTTTTTCTTAAGAGAGGGAAAGTGCTTCTCGTACTCCTGATGTGTTCCTCTTTTCTTTATGGTAATGTCAGCTTCTTTGTTTGTGTCAATGCTGTACGTCTCATACTGAGGGTACTTGGAAAATGCGCGGGCCAAGGACGAGCCGCCCTTCCCTAGGCCGACGACTCTCATCTATCTTTTACCCACTCCAAAAGAAAGCCCATATCGAACCCTCCCTTGGTCACTCGTTTAGAGAGACGGGCAGCCTTAATCTCACCTTCTCCGATGGCCAGTCGTTCGCAAATGAAACCCAATACTTCTAATATGTCTCCGGCCTCTTCGGCAGATGGTTCCTCCACAAATTCCTCCACCTCTTCGCGCAGCTTCTTAAGGGCGAAGGAGGTCAGCTCTGCGCCGCGGACCTGGGATACTTGGTATTCCTTCTCGGCGTTATCGAGGACTTCTGGGATTCTGTCTCTTACGAGTTTGTAGTATGACTTCTTTGTTATCATAATCTTAGCTCTCTCATTTCTCCCAGATTTTTGCCAGCAGCAACATTAACCTTGAACATATTATATCGTGTTTTTTTGAAGGTGTCAAGCAAATTTAAAATTTCATAGCGATCTTCTTCAGCCAGATCAATGTATACAGCATCATGAATAAGGAACGAAATGTAACTCTTGCGCCCCTTTAGCAGTTCATATATCTTGTGTGCTTGTTCGTGTACCATATCAATTGTGGTACTCTGCACGATATAATTTAAGGCATGATGTTCGTCGACATTTTCTAGAATTCTCCCATAATCGGTCTCAATTGTAGAGCCATCCCAGTACCTGTTGCGTACCAACTCTTTGTTGTAAAGACTTTCTAGCTCCTTATTTACTTTGGTAGAATACAGCCACGCGAAAGTCTTAACTTTTGCCTCTTCGCGAGTGAGCTTGTTATCAAAAATGTTCTTTACATTCCAATCGTGGATATCCCTCTGTGGTTGTTCTACTCCAGCGAGCGCTAAAAGAACCCTAAGCTCCGCGGCATTAAAATCAAGCTCCAGCATCCAATCGTTAGCCGGCTTGATACACCCGCGAAATTCACGGTTCATCGTCAAGATGGGAAAACTATTGGGGTTGGTAGAGAGGCGACCCGTAATGGTGCCCCATGGATTATAGTCGCACACGTGTTTAACGGTATGTAAAGTACGGTGAAAGTTCTTGCCGCGCACCGAACCAAACAAGTGCGCGATTGAAGCCGGGTCTACCACCAGTTGGCGCGACCGCACATCGGCCAGCAGTTCCATGAGGTTATACATAGAAGCATAATTTTTCGGTCGGGGCACTGTCTTTAATACGTGATCTGTGATCAGGTTTTTGGTATGCAAATACTGATAAAGAAAATACTCAGGGACCACATCATAAAAGCAGTTCTCATTTAGTGAGAGGCCCGCAGTGTGAAAGGACTTAACGCATGCTTTCAATGTCCCCTTAACCTTTTCCCAATCTTCCTTTAAGGGCGCGGGGCACGCTTCGGTCAGCGTAGTCCCCCCCGTATAGATGCGAGCGATTTCATAGGCATCTCCCCGCAAGTGTGGGGAGTAGTCCCACGTAGCTCCGCTAGCAGGTATGGCACCCCCTAATTGGAGGGTGTTCTGAGCGAAATAACCAACGCAATCTGCTTTGCTGTCAAGCACTTGGAAAAGAGGTTCGTGATCCATATAGAGAGTGTACCCTAGAACAGGTCAGCTGTCAACAACTTATTTGTCTCCTAGCCGAGGAGTACCATACTTTTTTATCATAGAAGGCGAAATTCCGGTCAGTTGGGGCAACGTGGAAGGATAGATATATCTGCGGAAGTGCCGATTAATCTCCCGCGCGGCGCGCTGGAGGGGGGTCAACGGATGGCGTCGGCCTCCTGGCAGCACAAGCTGGTACTGACGGTAAGCACTCAAACGTAAGCGCTTCAGGTCTAGTTCTTTAAGGGGGTTCTTGGTTTCGGCCTGTCGTAAGTCGATATAAAGATCGATCAAAAATTGGGGCGAAAGCATAGAAGCCATCGCGTCGTTGTAGAGTTCCCGGTTACGGTTAACATACTTAAACGTACCATTTGGACAGATACTCTCCTGTTGATAGAGGGGCGCGCCAAGGGATAAAAACTTATAAATTTTTAGAAACAATTGTTGGAGATCCTGGATATCCGTCAAATAGGTACGCTTATAATAGGTGCTAAAAAAGTTAGCAGGGGTAATGGGGATCCCAGTCCAGGGATTTTGATAGCCATCTAAATAGCGCTGAAGAGCTGCGGTAAAAAGATCAGCTGTCAACACCCACGGCTTATTCTTATTAACGGCAAGTCCAAATTTCTTGGCCGCATGCGTATAAAAATCAAAATTCGGATCTCGGAGATACTTGTCGGATTTAGTACGGTCGTCTGCGGCGTCATCGGTAGAAAGACTAATGGAAAGGCCCGTAGAAAACGAATCTGTTCTATAAGAAAGAATAAAATTAGTTTTGGTAATAGGAAAAAGAGTGGCCATATCCCTAAGAAACTGAGCATAATATTTTGCAAACTGCTGAAACCCATCAATAGGGGCTTCGCGCGGAGGATTAAAAGATAAGATGAACTGCTCACCTAATGTCTGGTGCACTTGATTATAGAGGCGCGTCGGGTCGAGGTACCCAATCTGTGCCACGGGAGAAAGCATTTCCGGGTTGCCGGTTTTGTTCACTGCGCCGACCATATACGCATCTTGCATGTGTTCCACAAACGCCTCAAAAGCATTAACTAAAAAATCATGCACAAAGATGGGGCTCGGAGCACTCGCAAGTTGTCGAAGGTTCGTGGTGTCGGGAATGACTGTGTTTTGATATTTGTCCACTTTGCCGAAAAACCCTCTTCCATACCAGGTATCTAGGGGGAGCGGGCTCGTCTTCGGATAAAGCTTTTCCCTATAGAGACTTCGTTGGAACATGCTCGCAAAAGCTGTTAAATTATTTTGGCCCCCCGGGTTGTCGAGATCTTCCTCACTGAACAAATAACCCCTTCCCTCTCGAATTTTGAGTGTCATATAAAATCCTCCTTCTTCCTACTTAGGTTGGCACACTGAAATTACCGATCGATGATTGCCTGTTGTTCATCCATCTGGCGCAGATTCGATTGTTGTATCTGCTCAGCCCTGTCGACATCCCCCTGGAATCGCAGGCGCGTGTCATTTACGCGTTTGTCGTACTTCGCTGGGTCCGCATTGACGCCCTCCAACAAATGAGAGTACTCCGCTTCGGCGCGCCTCACGGCGTTGGCCTGGGCAGCACGGGCCCCGGACACGGCGTCTCGGTTCCCCTCTCGGTCGGCATTCAATTGATTGTACCTCTCCATGGCGGCCTCCTTAGCCTTCTCTTCCTTCCTGGCCTTATGCGCGGCGAGTTTCTTCGCGGCTTCGGCGTCGTCGATGGCCTTCTGCGCCGCGATCTCTTCCGGTGTGGGCTTCTCTTCCGGTGTGGGCTCGGGCGTCCCTTTGTTTTCTTCCACGATTGGAGCCCCCATTACGGGAGTTCCTGTAATGGGAGTGG
>Ga0209349_1000195_pt1 | contig 33710 bp, 58 predicted proteins | sample ETNvirnome_2_130_FD_184067 | JGI IMG/M metagenome (GOLD analysis project Ga0209349, IMG submission 184067) | Marine viral communities from the Pacific Ocean - ETNP_2_130 (SPAdes) (version 2) | ecosystem: Environmental > Aquatic > Marine > Oceanic | place: Pacific Ocean | collected 2013-06-22
AAGAGCCACAGTTTCCATAGTGTATCTTGCAGTGTAAGTTTCTTGAGCATTGTCAAAAACTACACCTGAACCTTCAGGTTTTACTTGAGCATTAGCGAAACCAGATAACATAACTTCTTCTTCAAAAGCTCTGTCTGATGTTTCTGTTGCATATATCTCAGCATGTTGGTTTTCGTATCTTTTGTATTCCAAGCCGAACAGTGCGTTCAAACCTGGCTCTAGTTCTTTAACTAGTTGTCCTCGTGATATAGCCATAATTTAATCTCCTATTCTGCTATTATACGCCAGCCGTTGCTTTTAAGAAGTGCTCATTGACCATTACAACAAAGTTAACATGCGAAGCAGTTAAATCATTGTTCTTAATGTCTTTTGAAACTCCAACCACTCTTAATTGTGCTGTAGTAGATACTCCAGTAGAGTCATCTAATTCAACACCTGAAAGGTGATCGTGTGTACTTCCTGCTGCATAAGTTAGGTCGTAATTCATAAATACGTCCGTTTGTGCAGAAGCTAGTGTGTTGTCTGATTGAATCTCAAATCTCTCGTAAGGATCTGAAGATACAAAGCCTACGATATCTGTAGCAGTATTAGATGCTAACAGATGATTCGCAAACGTTGGTTTACTTGTATTCGCGTCAGTAAAGAAAACTCCGTTTAGAGCTCCTAGTAAAGTATCACCCGCTCCTGCTACACCGATAGTTCCAGTATTTAATGCTTTTACTGGATCTTGACCGAATATAGCTGTAGCTGATGCTGCAATACTAAATTCTGCTAAACCTTGGTTATCTCTATTTTGACCGATTTTTCCAATTGCTCTTAAGCCGAAAGGACTATCTTGGTTTGCCATAGTTTTTCTCCATTGTTTAATTTAATTGATGTAACTAGAAATTGTTAAAAAACTTATTTCTTCGTACCACCAAAAGTTACACGAGTATTTCTATCAACACTGATAGGCATACTTGGATGCTCTTCCTTTAGTAGATCGTTATCAAAAGCATTTTCGTTATCCTGCGCTTGTTTACGATAGTAATCAGCGTATTGTTTTGCGATCTCTACAGATACTCTAGCGAGCACTAGGCCACCTTGACCGATCACTCCCTTGTATTTACCGTCTTGTACTACAGCATAGTCTGTTTCATTATATTCATCGGCTCTTACTAATTCAAAGCCAGATCTTATTCTGCTTTGTACGTTTTTAGAATCGTCGAATCCCATAGACTCAGCTCTTAGCCATCTATGTACAAAACCTGCTGGTGCAGGGGGTGCATCTAATAAAGATGGTGGAGACCAGACTTTTGGTCGAGATGTTTTTTCTCTAGTCTGACTCGCACGTGAAGTTTTTTTATCTTGATTTTCCATGCTTATACTCCTTCCGTGATTTTTAATTGTTCCGCATAGTCTTTAAGTGGCACACCCAATTTTTTAGCAATTGCTACTTGTGAAGGCGTGAGTTTCACAATTTTGCGACCTGAAGATTTATTTACTCGCGTAGCTGAAGCTACAGTTTGAGTAGGTTTAGTCGATTCCTGAGTAGCATTAGTATCAAACTTATGAGGAAATTCAAGTCTTATTCTTCTATCTACTTCCGAATAATACTCTTCGGGCTCAGAATTAGGATCATATCCTTCAATTTCAGTCAATTGTCTGTGTATTACTTTTGCTCCCTCAGTCATAATGGGGTCTTTATTGAACCAATCGTTTTTTCTAGCCCAATCTCTTGCTCTAGAATCAACTTGTCTTGGTGCATCCACTTCTTGTTGTTGAGGTTGTGGTGTTAATGTTTCAGCTTTCTTTTCAACTTGTCTAGCTTTTAAATCAGCAAGTCTTGCTTCTTCATAACCTAGTCTTGAAATTTCTGCAGTTGCAGCAACTTCAGCCTTAAGATCGCTTTCTTCTCTAGCTTTTGCAAGTTTTGCAACAGCTGCTTCCATACCTGATTTAATTCTATTCTCTTTTTCAGTTACAAATCCTGTATCTAATCTTGAGAGTCTAGAACTTAACGCTTCTTTTTCAGCTAAAACACTTTTTGCATACAGAGTAGCGGCTTCTTCTCTTCGTTCCGACTCACGCATTTTTTTAGTTAATTTAGCTATTCTTCTTTTTACTCCATCAGAGTATTCTTCTAATTCTTTCTTTTTTTCTGTATTCTCTTCGCTAGCTTGAACATCAGTTGGCTGATTAGATTTCGCATTTGCGTCATCGGCGCTACCACCGTCTTCAAGTTTTGTTTCACGTTCGTTTTCATATGATTTATCCGTTCCTTGTGTTTTTTCTTCTGATACAGTTTCTTCAATCAAATTTTCTTTTGATTCTTCTAACTCTACCTCAGCACCTGGTCCAGATGTATCTATGTCAACGGGTTTGTCTGTGTCTTGCATAGTATTCTCCTATGGTTAAAATGTATGAAGTATGTCTTCGGGTTTATCGATGGTTGCTAACACTTCATCATCATTTAGCAATCTTACTTCCCCACCATCTATAGGCAATCTTGAACCCGCATAACGAGCAAAGATAACCCAGTCTCCTTTTTTGCACCAAGGCCCTTCAGGAAATTTTTGTTTATCATAACAATATGGTCCCATCGAAAGGACGAGTCCACATGTAGATGCAACTTGTTGTCTTTCAAGCGTGTCTGCTCCTAAAAGCAAACCACCTTTAGTTTTCTCTGGCATCTTAAAAGGTAAAACTAAAAGTCTCCAACCAGTTGGCTGAGGTAACTTTGAAGTTTCTTTGGTTTTTAAACGTTCGTAACCATCAACTTCTTTTTGAAGTTTTTCTTTATTTTCTTTTTCGTATTTTTCTGCCAAAGCGTTTTTATGCTTTGGGACTTCTGTCTTTTCCAATGTTGACGACTTTTCCGTCTTTTCCATCTTTAGCTCCTTTGTTTAGCAGGTTGGATATTTCCCCTGAAATAAATTGGTAGGCGTGTGCCTGTCCTAACATGTACTTGTATTTTTCCATATTGTCAACACCACCACTTACCATTGTGTCACCAACTTGTTGGTAACGTTCTTTTAACATTTTTTGTATTTTAGTTATTATGTTTAGTTCTTCCATTTTTTTTCTTACCTTTCTTTATTTTTGATTCTAGTAATTTTGCAAGTGATTCACAAAAAACATCTAAAGCTCCAAAAATTTTATATAAAAATTTATCTAACATTTCCATCTTCTTCTAGCTTGACGTAGTCTAGAATTAGGATCTTTAGCAGCTTTAGGAAACTGTTTCATCTGACCTGCACTTCTTGCGCAATACGACTTTCTACGTTTTGCAGCAGCTGAACCTTTTTTAACTTTTCCAGTTACTGCTGTTTTTAATTTACTACCAGGATTTGCTGCTCTATATGCTTTAACTCCTGCTTGTGTCATTCCAGCCCCTTTTTCAGTGGGTCTAAAATTTTTTTTATTTCTTTTAGGCATTACGTCACCACCTCTTTTAAAACCTTGAAGCATCTTGCCGTAATATTTTTTATAACTTTGATTTTCTCCAGGACCACCTTTTATAAAACTACCGGTGTATTTTGTATTTGGCATTTTCATTTTTTAGATCCTATTACTTTTTTTAAAGTCTTAGCTTGTCCTGCATGCAGCTTAGACGCTTTCTTTAAACCCTTAATTACTTTCTTAACGGATTTTCTTTTTTGAGATTTCATATTATTCCTCCAATTGCTTTTCTATCTCGTTTAGCAAATGTTGCAACGTTAGTTGGTTTAGGACCCGTATTAGATACTGCTCTTTTTCGTTTGACAGCACTCGCCTTTTGCGAACTTGTCATTCGTGTGGCTTTTGCAAGTGGGACGCATTTTGGATATTTCCTCTTGCTTCCCTTTTGTCTCCCACAAGGTTGATATTTTCCGTCTTTCTTCGGTGCTCCAATATCCACCCATTTGTCGTCTAACCATTTTTTTAATCCACTCATGAATTTTTTCCGTAAGCATTGCCTTTGCCTTTTTTAGCTACCTTACAAATTCCTCCATTAGCTTTTTTACTTCGACCTACTTTGCCTTTACAGTATTTGCTTGCCCAAATATTTGCGTATGCGCTTGGATACACGTCAAATTTTTTTTTAGCAGCAGCTTTTCCTGCAGGACAAAGTTTAGCCATTATCTCGCTCGCATTCCTTTTTTGTAACCCATTCGTTTCGCAACTGCTGGAGCTACCTTTTTAAGTTTTCTTATACCTTTACCTTTTTTTCCTTTTGGAATTGGTTTTTTCATAATTAACCTACTTATTTATTTTACCAGATTTTTTAGCTTTGCTTCCGAATCTTCCATAAGAATCATCTCTTGAAGCTTTTAATTGCTTCTTAGTTCTTTTCTTTTTAATTCTCATAGCGATAGACTCATCTTTTCTAGCTTTGTAACCTTGTTTCTTTTTGCCAACTTTGCCACCTTTTTTATACATAGCTCCACCTCTCATACCCATATCATCTTCGTAGTATCCTGAAGCCATATCTTTTCTAGCAGTTGACATTCCGCCACCTCTTTTCATCATTCTTCCGCCTATTTTGGCAGGTGTTCTAGAGTTAGCAACTTGTTTGTTAAAGTATCTGTTTGCCATTATTTTTTTCCTCCGTTGTTTCTAAATATTTGTGTACCCTTTATTCCATAAATGCTCGCGACGACAAGGATCCACAAATTTGTAAACCAACTCGGGAGTGCCGCGAAATGTTCGAAGAACACATTCACTTTCTCCATAGCTGATGGATCGTCACTTACAACCGCCCAGGCCAAAATTGCTATTGGCGCCGAGAGAATCAATAAAACCGCCTCGTCCTTCCAATCTGATTGACGGGCTTCTAAAAGTTTGCCTTGGTAAGCTTCCTTACCTTCGGCCATACGAGAAGCATGCATAAGCTGTGCATCTGACATAGCTATTTTTGTCTTCTGCTTGTTAGCATAAATTTTACTACCAGCAGATACAGCTAATTTAATTGCCGATAACCACATGACTTAGTACCAAGTTGCTTTTTTACTTTTAGATTTTAACATTCTTTTAGTTCCTCTAACTTCAACTTCATCTCCAACACCTATTTTGTTGAATACTCTGTCTTGGTTTGTAAGGATAGTAGATCTTGGATCTGTTTCAGTTCTAATTTCTGGAGTTGTAATCTCTACACCACCAGTTGCATTAGAAGAAGCAACAGTTCCTTTTCTACCATAAGAAAGTTTATTTTTTAAATCTGCCATAATTTTCTCCTTAACCTGTTATACTTATTTTTTTTTAAAATTTCTACCAAAATCGTGTATTTTACTTCGGTTAGCCATTTCTTGTTTAGCAAGAGAAGTAGCAGCACGTAATTCTGCAAGTTCTTCGTTCTGTGCCAGCTTCTCATCTTTGTTTTGTTGGTTCATCATTGCTTTCATTTTATCAAGATTGATTTTTTCTTGGGCTTGTTGTGCAGATACGAAGTCATCTTTAGCTCTGATGTCTAATTCTCTTGCTTTTAACTTAGCAATTGGGTCATTTCCATATTCACCCATTAATTCTTGTTCTTCTTTAGCATAATCTTCGAACATTTCTGCAATTAACACAGCTTTTCTAGATTCAATCTGCATATTTACTGCCATCATTTGTTGTTGCATCTGCGGATCTTGTGCCATTGCAGGATTTACTTTCATTTGTTGTTGCATTTGTTGAATCATTAGGATTTGATCTTTAAATTCTACTTCAACTTGCTCTAATGCCATTAAGCTTATGTGTTCAAAAATATTTTTTTGCATTGAAGCTGTTACCATTGGATTATTTCTAGCCATTGATGACGTCATAAAATTTAAATGGGCTGTAATGTGAGCTCTATGATCTTGTCCTTTAAAAGCTTGAAAAGGTTTTCCTGCTAAAGCTTGAATAGCTTCAATACTAGGATCCATTGGCATTGGTGGCGCCACAGGTTTTAGAATCATATCAATATTTTTTACTCCTAACGCTTCATACATGGAACGATACGCATTATATAAGTTATGCATTCCAGGATTTGATTGAGCTAATTGTAATTCTGTTTGAGCAATTGATATTCTTTGTGTTTGAGAAAATATATTAGGGTCTGCTATAGGTAAAATATCTATTCTATCATCAAAGTCTTGTTGTTTAATAGTTCTTTGTCCACCTACCACATCGTAAGGATACTCTTGCGGTAAATATGTTTTAAATACTCGAGCAAGCATTTTAAATTCTTGTTTGAGACTCACATAAATTCTTTTGTGAATCGCAGACATAGTTCTGCTTCCTCGTTCCAACAAGGCTACTGTCGTTCCCACTGCTGCTTGTTGATTCCCGTCTCCTACTTGCAAGTCGGCAATCGATGCAAATCGTTGCCCTGCATCTACAACGACACCCATAAGCTGTAGCAAAGTTTGTGAAGGCTCTTTAAAAGGCAATGCCATAAAAGCATCTTTAATATTTCCGCCTGGAGCATCCACATCTCGAAATTCACCTGGAGTAATAGATTGCGCGTCATCTCTAATTCTGATGCCGCGCATCTTAAATCCTGCTGGTAAATTGGAGAGGGTACCAGCATCTAGTAATGATCTTAGAGCTGCGGTTGCAGTTCTTGATAGACCACCTATCATATGAATTAATCCAAAACCATAAAAACCTAAACCAGGTAAAAATTTAAAATGTACAAAGTAAGAAATTTTCTTTTTCTTTGGATCATTAATTTCATAGTTTCTTCTAATTGATAATATTTCTCTTGATGCTTCTTCGATTGTTACAATGTAAGGTAATTTAATTCCAGTAGGTTGACCATCTTGTCCTCGGTCCTCGAACCCTTCTAAATCTAAGTCTATATGAAATTCTAAAATATTGTAAACATCTTCATCGTGTGTTTTTTGTATTCCTTCTAACTCTCGTTCTTTTCTATCTAAATCTGATTCTACGTTTCCAGGACTTCCTAGATCCACGTCTCTATAAAAACCATTTACTTGTTGTTTTCTTAAATCGTTCTCTTTTGTTTTTACCACGTGAACCACGGCGGTCGCATCTTCTAAAGATGTTGCAGAATATGGAACCACTAAATCTTCTGCGGGTACAAATTTAGAAACTGCTCTGCCTAAAAGATCATCGTAATAGACTTTCTTAAAGGCAGATCCAGCAAGAGGGAGGTAAAATAACAATTGATCGAACTCAGGTTCATATTCCTTCATTTGATCCATCAACTGCCAATTCATAAAATCTTTAACTCTAGTCGATTGCATTTCTTTTTCAGGACTCGGTGCTCCCATAATTTCAGTTCTAATAGGTCCAGATGCTGGAAGTAATTCTTTGTAAGCTAACGCTTGAAATTGTGTAACTGCTTCTGCAAGAACTGGGTGAGTTGCACCTGCAGCTCCATTAAAAGGTTCCGTTCGATCTTCGTATTTAAATCCTAAAAGATCTAGTCCTGTTATGTAAGAATGTTCCCATTCTTTACGAGACTCTTTGTAGTCCATATAATTTTGATTTAACTCTGAACCTAGAGGACCTAATATTTCCTCTGGTAATAACTCAGCTAAATTGTCAAAATGATTTTCACTTTGTGCTTGGTTAAATGCTCCAGGTTCAAAATTAATTTCTACACCGCCATCTTCTGTCGGGGTAATTTCTGTTTCACCCGCATTGGGTAATGATTCTGTAATCTCTTCTTGGACCTCAACTTGTTCCTCGGGCCCTGCTATCTCAACCGTTTTTGTTACTTCGGTTAATCCTTTGTCTATTTCTGCCATTTTTATTCTCCAATTTATCTTGTATAGTTTGTTTTGTTTGATTAATCAAGCCTCGTGGATCAGGGCCACTTAATGGTGGTATTTGATTAAATTGCACGTGCTTCATGTTTTTAACTAATGTGGGATTTTTTTTCATTACCAATAAAACTTCTTTTTTCGTTTAGGTTGTTGTTCCTCTTTGTAATCCTCAGGATGATCTATAAATCCACCTTGTCGGTATCTTAACAGAGCCTGAGTCGTAGAGTCAACTAAATCGTCATGGTCTCCATAAGGAAACGCAGCACATTCTTCAACAAGTTCTTGCGCAAACTCTTGATCTAAGGGAGCCCAAACTTGTCCTGACTCAAACAAAGGAGAGACTGCATTAACTCTTGCAATTTTATCTTGACCTTTACTAGGTGTAAAATTCATTGCTGGAATTCCCATATTACGCAACTCGTACATTAAAGGTAAACCAGATGCTTTTGCTTCAATGATAACTGTTTCTGGATTCCAATATTTATATTGTTCTAGTGCAACACGACGAAGCTCAGGAAACTCTAAACGTTCTTTATAAGAATCTAATAATATAATTTGACGAGGAGAATCTTCATTAGGACGAAAGACTCCCCAAGTAGTAATTGCACTATAGTCAGCTGTCTCTTTTTTTAAATATGCGGTATCATAACTTTGAATGGTATGTTCAATAACTGGCATTTCTTTATGGTCCCAATTTTTCCACCATTCTCTTTTAATGAGAGCTCCTTCTTCTGAAGTTGGATTCTGCATGTATTGTGCGTTCCACTTTGCAACACCAGCAGATGCTTTAACTGAATTTAAATCTTCAAGTTTCCAATACTCAGGCCAAACAGGTTCTCCACTTGGAAGGATTGCAGGAAATTCTACAACTTCCCACTGATCAGCATTCTCATTGCTTTGTGCATTTAATAATCTTTGAGTTAAATCTTTTGTAGACCATCTAGTCATAACTAAAACAATACGACCTCCTGGTTGAAGCCTTTGCCGTGGTCCGCTAGTATACCACTCATATGCATTATCAAATGCTGAGGGGGAGTTTACATCTTGCTCTGAATGTGGATCATCAATGATGAGTAGATCAGCACCTCTACCTGTTACTGCACCTTGGACACCGACTGCAAAGTATTCACCACCATCAGATGTATTCCAACGTCCTGCAGCTTTACTATCTTCTTGTAATCTAGTTTTAAAAATATTTTGATATTCTTGTGAATCAATTAAGTGTTTTGTTTTACGACCAAAGTTTACAGCAAGCTCTGCTGTGTGAGTTGCTTGAATTATTTTTAATTTTGGATTTTGTCCAATCATCCATGCAGGAAGAAAGAACGATGCAAATTCTGATTTAGTATGCCTTGGTGGCATGTTTATAATTAGACGGGTCAATTCTCCTGAAGCTAATCTATTAAATTTATCTGCTATCTCGGTATGATGGGACCCCTCTATAAAATCTGGCCACATTTTTTTTACAAAAGATAAAAAATTAGTTTTAACTTTTTTAAGTTCTTTTCTTTGATGTCTTTCAATAATTTGAATTTTAAGTTTTTTACGCTCAAGAGGATCTTCTATTTTATTTATATCTTGTACTGTTAGCATATGTTTCAATATGGGTGGTAAAGTATTATACATGATTAACTGTGCAAATCAAACTATATAGGGTAGGTCTGGGACCCCTACTAGACCAAGGGGGTATCGAAAAAAATGTTTCACGTGAAACATAAAAGTAATTCCTTTAGGGTCCCCTTTTAAAGCGCGCGAAGCGCGCTTGGGTGGGTCCCGCCCACATGCTCTTATCTATGCAGTTTTTGCATAGGACAATGTAGGATAGGCCATGCAAAAACTACATGGCCTATTTCTTAACGAAACTAGTTGTTTATTTGTTTCATAATCCTTTCTTCAATATTATCTAATTGATTAACCATAAACTTATGTCTAGTGCTTATGTTTTTTAAGTATCTATTTGTTACAGCTATTCTTAAACCAATATGGTTTTTGAATAATTGTCTAAGATCCGTGTCACTCAGATTGCCAACAAAGTAAGACTTACCCCAACAGAAATCTAAAAACTTAGTTCTGAAAATAATTTCATCTATAGTTTTTTCTGTGATCTCATTTACTCCGACAGACATCATCAACCAACCCAAAGTGTCAGCTTGTTTTCTTTGGTCAATTGCGTTTTGACCTTTTTCACCTAACCACTGACCTTTATCTGCATCATAGTGTTTTAGGTTTTGGTAGTGTACTATTAACATTGTATTCCTTTCGTTAAGTTAATAAGAGAGTATCGCATATTATCCTATATTCTGTCAACCCATTAAATTTATTTTTTTTCTTTTTTTCCCGGGTGGGCCCCGCCCACATGCTCTTCTCTATAATTTTTTAGTGTGGCGCGATTTCTCGCGCCACGTTTAATTATTTACTTATCAAAATCAAACCTCATTTGTTTTTTATTTCTTTCAAAACTTTCATTAAGTCTCAAAGAGTTATCTTCTACACTTGGTATTCCTGCAAACATTGAAACAACACCTGCAAATAGAATTAACAAACCAAGTATTCTATGATCCGCCGAATGAATGAAAGTGATAAAACCTAACATGACAATAATAAATCCTGTTAGTATCATCATTAACCTTGCAACTACTTCCATTATTTCGCTCCACTTGGTAAAGCTAACAGCGAATTAGGTAAATCTAATTGTATGTTAGCGGTTGCCATTTCTTTTTGCAACTCAACCAATGTTGGTTGAATGTGGCTACCTGTATAAAGTATATTCAAACACTTTTTCTTTTTACCCTCTAGTGCATGATACAATTTATGTTTTTTTCTGGCGTGGGTTTCAGCTTCTTCATAACAAGCTTTTTTAATTTTCTTGTTGATATAATCAACTGCGTCATGGTCATCTTTTATAGTAATACTGACCGCGGACATATCCCATTTACGTTGTTTTCTTTTATTATTAAAAATCTCTGATATTCGGTCAGCGATTTCCTGCGCATTACGTTGCAAGTCATATTCCATAGATTGTTTTTTACTTTGGAAATCTCGCAAAGCTTTTTCTCTTTTTGCCATTTCTGAAATCAACTTTTCTAATTTCAGTTCTTTGGCAAATTCAGAGCCAACTTCCTCAACTTTATCGTAAGCTTGTTGAGATATTTCTTGCTCAACATGATTTGACGCAATACTGAATTCATCTCTTACGAATTCTTTGTAGTGGTCAACGTGGTCTTTTCTTAATGGTTGCATAATGTATTCCTTTCTGTTTTTGTTATTATTACAACTGATTTGTTTATAGGTTATTATAGGATAAGTGTCAAGCCCTAAAAAGAAAAAATTTTTATTTTTTTATATGGGTGGGACCCGCCCACATGCTCTTCTCTACTTTAGTGGGTGGGACCCGCCCACATGCTCTTCTCTACTTTAGAAAGGTTCTAAATTAGGTGCGACAATATTGTCCTTGTTATTATAGGATATTCTGTTAAATTGATTTTATGAGTTTATTACAGATATTATGCAATCTGCCAAATAAACTAGGTGTTCCCCAGTCATCATAATTATCTGGGGAAACCGACAAGGATCAGTTGTCTGGTTCGTCCACTGAAGTTGACGATACCGAACTGATCCCTGGTCCACTGTTTACTCAGATATCGAGAGTAGATGTATTCTAGAGTTTCTACCAGTGGACCTGGGATCAGTAACGCTTGATATCAGCGGGACGATGCACCCTAGAGGTAAACGCAGTCCAACTGATCCCTGGTCTAATATTAGGGTTTTGATTCTAAAGAAAGGATCGCAACCTTTTACCTTAGTGTTGGACCTGGGATCAGTTGTTGTGTCGAATGGCGTTGGAATGTCCAGCCATCGTTTGAGCTGTAAAGCGAGATGCTTGCCACGAAACAACTGGTTAATCCTACGGCTACCGGGATTTAAAACAGACTAGCTGACTAGTTTTAAACTAGGACTGCTTGCAGTTCGGGGTTTAAATTTATGTAGGCGGGGTTGCTCCGTAAGACCTACAATAGTCGTAAACCACAAGCCAACAAGCAACAAGTTTAAAAAAAATAAAAAAATATGGGTGGGTCCCGCCCACAGGCACTAATCACAGGCAACAAGTTAAATATTTTTTTCCTCCCCGGGCGGGCCCCGCCCACAAGCTCTTATCTGTCCTCCGCCATCCCCAACCGCCGTCCAAGTGTAAAGGATATTATAGGATATGTCAAGAAAAAAATTTTACTTATCCACAAAAAAGATTTATTGACAATATCCTACAATAACCTATATTAGACTCATGAAAGAAAAATTAATTAAACAAATTATTAAAATTTGGTTTGAAGTATATGGCGAAGACATGGCCAAAGAGTATCCAGGTTTTATTAATAAATTAAAAAAACTATAAATACTAAAAAATGCATAGACCAAAGAAACAAATTAAAATAGCTATTATTTGGGGCAGCCAAAAACAAAAAAAGAAAACATATAAATTTAAGACAAAAGAACAGCTTAAATATTTTATGATGGGCGTTGACGAAGCGGAAGGCTGGTTATCTTATGAAATCAAGTGAAGCCTGGTTATTGGTCGGCGGCCTTAGCAAGCCTGGTAAAATGCCAGGCTGGTCAATTGGTATACCAGCGAAAGAGTGTAACACAGGCGGCAAGCTGCAGGACAAAGAAGGCAGCGTTTGTAGTGACTGTTACGCTCTCAAAGGTTGTTACGTTTTCAAGATTGTACAAGATGCACAATACAGAAGATTAAAAGCAATTAAAAATCCGCGATGGGTCGAGGCCATGGCCTTGTTAATTAATTCTAAAAAGCCTGATATTTTTAGGTGGCATGACTCAGGTGACGTCCAGGACCTAGAACACCTTCAGAAAATTTTCGCCGTCTGCAGGTTGACACCTTCAAGAATGCATTGGATGCCAACCAAAGAAGCATGGGTTAAAAAATATTTAAAATTTAAGCCTGACAATTTAACAATTAGATTATCTTCACCGATGGTGAATCAGGGACCAATTAAAAGCTGGCCCAATACATCCACAGTGGTGACTACTAAAGCAACATGTCCAGCACCGCAGCAGGGCGGGCAATGTTTAGATTGTAGAAAATGTTGGAACCCAAAAATTAAAAATATTTCTTATGGTCAACATTAGAAACAAATTCCTAGAAACCCATTGCAATGTCCGTTTGAAACAAGAACGGCTAGTCACGGGTAAGGAACAGGCAGGGTTATCGGTAGAAGTATCGAAAGCGTTATGTGAAATATCCATGACGAGTAACTGCCCGAAGGGGGCTGGTCGTATTCCACCAGCCCTCAAGCGAGGTCACGGGCGCGCCTATTATACAAACGGCCCGCTAGTAGCAGGTGCTAGTTCCCTACCTGCAAAGCCCTCAAGCAGAAATAAAAAATAGGGTGGGTCCCGCCCACAAGCACGCACCACAGTCCGCAAGCGAAGTCCACAGGCCACAGGCCACAGGTTAAATTTTTTTCCTCCCCCGGGTGGGTCCCGCCCACAAGCTCTTCTCTCGAGCCGCGACACTTTGGCCATTGACCTTGGACATAGGATATTGTAGGACGCTAAATTTTTTGTAGAAATTTAAAGATTGACTCCATACCCGTGGCACAAGGATCAGCCTTCCCCTTAATTAAATCTTCAATAAACCTTCCCTCATAAAGTTTTATGTCTCTCTGACAGAGGCCCTTGGCCATGATGAAACTGTTGTGCGGGTGTTTGATATGGAAGCCAATTTGGTGAGGTGAAAACCGAATTTTTTTAACCAAATTTAACTTCAACTCGATAGTGAAAAAGTGGCCAAAATTATTATAAACCAATAGATCAGGAGTCCCGTGTGCAGCACTATTTTCCAAGCGTGTAAATGATAATTCGCAATTATTTTTAATATTGAACGCCTTAATTTCATGCCAAAACTTAGTCTCTCCCTTAATCATTTTTCAAGTTAAGTCCAGAGCATTAAAGTTAATTAAATTTTCTTAATTACTTCACCCATATTCCATTTAGATGAGTACAAAGTCATCACCAGTCTATGTGTTTCTCGGACTCCAAGTATTTTGTTTTCCATTAATTTAATGTCCTTGATGTCATAATATTTCCCGTCGGGTAAACACACCTGTACTCTTGCCTCTTGTGCTACTGGCGATTTCATAAACTTATCTAGGGCCTGTCTTAATAGCTTTCCTGATACCATTACTTGAATATATATCAAAAATAAATTATATTGCAAGTATGGGAGTTCCTAAAAGACTTACAGAAAAACAAATTAAGTTTGCTAATTTAATAGTAACAGAAGAAGGTAAAAAAACTGATTCTGAATGTGCTATTGAAGCAGGTTATAAACCTGATGGTGCTTATGTCTGCGCTAGTCGACTTCAAAATCCTGCCTTGTATCCTTTGGTTACTCAATACATTGGAAGATTAAGAGCAGAAAAATTAAAAAAATATGACATCACTTATGAAAAGCACTTGGCTGAATTAGGTAGAATCAGAGACGGCGCATTCGAAGGTAAAGCCTGGAGTGCTGCGGGTAATATGGAAATAGCTAGAGGTAAGGCTGCAGGATTTCAAAATAATAATCACTTACACCTGCACAAGGACCTCAATAATGTGGATGAATCGGAACTAGATAAAATGTTAGCTAAAGCTTTAAATGATTTTAAACCTATCATAGATGGAGACGCAGAAATAATTGAAGAGCCTAATTCAGGTTCAACTTCTTTATCGACACAATCACGGAAGTAGGAATTATTACAGTGCTGCCTATGTCTTCAAAGGTATTGTTTTCTTTACTTTCAATGTAATCTCTAAATATTCTAGTAACACCTTTTTTCTGACTAAGTAAATAACCTTTAGATACTGCAACAGGAAGTTTGTCTTTTTCCAATGAAGATAAACTACTCCAACCATCGTCTCCCTCGATATCAATCCATCTAATTTCCACAAAAGGATATTTAGATATATCTTTACCTAAATTTTTATTAGATATTCTTGGAAATATTTTTCTCTTTTTTGGCATTCTCCCTTATAGCACCAATAGGTTTTTTCTCTAGGCACATTTTTTCCTAAAAACTTTTTCTTATGCGCGCGTACGGGTTTGCTAAAAGCGTTGGTATAAGCTAATAATAGTAAATTGTAACAGCTGTAACACCATTGTAACAGCGTTTTGTTACAAAAATATCGTCTATAAGTGTTGGTATATGCGAATAATAGTCTTTTGAAGGCCATTGTAACCATTGTAACAGCGTTTTGGAAATTGAAAAACAAAAAAATTTTTCTGGCAAAAAAAGTCTATAGGGGCTTTTACCCTAGCCCAGAGGGAAAGTGTTGTATTTATATCACACTATTGTTGTATTTTAGCCACACTCCCAACAATATCCACGTAGACTAGAGCTTTCATTTTTATATAAATAATTATCACACTTTTTAGCTTTGCATATAACAGTGCCTTTTAAACCATCTGTTGACGGTTTCTTACCAAATATTTCATTAAAATTTTTTCGGTAAGTGTTGTTGGATGGTCTTGTAATACCATCAAACGTTCTACCTTTTTCTTTCATATTAACCTCAATTGTTTAAATTTATTTTTTTTATAAAAAAGTTCATTAGCTGTACTTCTAAAATAAACATAAATTCCTGGATTATCTTCCTCAATTAAATGATTGACAATACCCCATGTACGAAATCTTGAACCATAAACTTTTTTACCACCACCCATAGATTTAGGAATTTTAATAAAATTATTCTGTTTAAATAAATTTACTTTTACAAAAGCTCTCTTAGTTTTAGCAGCTTTAAACAAATAACCTTGTTTCGTTAGGAAGCTAGGGTAATAACCATATTTTTTCATTTTTTCTCCTTTTTTATATAAATAGGATATTATAGGAGAGTAAAACAATGTCAACATAATAATTTAATTATCCACAATTTTTTTCTGCTTGTAATATTGGTCTACTTTCTTCCACCATTCGTTCGCATAATGTTTGAATTCTTCGCCTTCTACGCGAAATTCTTGATACAATAAATCTTTACTACACATTAGAATGATTCCAAACTGAATATTAGTTTGATAAATTTGGTTATGGGCAATAGCATATCCTGCTAGTTGTAAAAAATAATCCTCGATCCATTCTTTTCGTTTCGGTTTATTTGTTTGTTTAAAATCTATGATAGCTTCTTTGCCTTCGTATATTCCAACTCCATCACTGGCCCCTGCGTACATTTCAGGATAAAATAAAACACATTCCGCAGCCCATAACTCTTCAAGTTTATTTTTTAATCCCTGGTCCGCGATTATTTGTGCCATCTTTGTAGCCAACTGTCCTTCAGGAGTTAGATCTACGACAGGTCTATTAAGCATATATCCTTCAAGAACCGAGTGCATAAGAGTTCCTCTCGATGCTGCGTTGTCCGTGATCTTTGAAGCGTTTTCTTCACCTACTCGAGAACGCCACGCCGCTAATGAAGCTTTTTTCTCTTCACTTTCGCAGGCCTTTAATATACTTGTAACACTTGGTAACTTTTCGTCACCTACTAAGTAATGTCTTTTACCATCTATTATTCTTCGAGTCGAAGTCGGGTAGTAAAACTTTTTATTTATTTTTATCATTCGTTAGTATCCATCTTACCATTGTTGTTGAAGGATCATAGCCATCAAACTTTGCGCTACATCCACTCAACAATATTAATATAATAAACATTCTAATCACGTATAAATTCTCCACCTACTCTTAAATAATTTTTCCAATCATCTGGATTACTATCTCTTTTTTTATCATTACAAGAAACACAACAAAAGACAATATTATCAGTACGATACGTCAATCTCGGGTCATATCTATCAATACTAAAATTAGTTTTTATCTGTCCTTTACGACCTTGGTAGCCTTTACCTCTGGTCCCCATCCTAGCTTTAAATGTAAAAGGTAATTCGCAATACCTACAAATTCTACCATCAGACTCTGGAAATTTTTCTTTCATATTAATGATATGATTCATGTACAAACGCCATATTTCTTTTTTATCTATTTCAGGAATATGCCCACCGTATTTTGCATAACTAGGTTTAAATTTAGCAGAAATACATCTAGTTACATATCCACGTTCCGAGTTTTGATATTCAAAATCTTTCTGTACTCTTCTAGAATCATGAGGATTTTTATAACCCATTATGATTTCATTAGTCCGTTCGATTTTTCTAAGCATACCTTTTGTTTACCTTGTTCTATTAAATAAAAGTCATAGTGAGTCAACGCCTGTTGAATCGATCGCATATCGTAAGTATCTACATCATCAAATACAAATCTAGTACCTACGTTTGAACGATTAGCAAAGAATAAAGCTTCATGTAATACTGCAGCGGTGGTGTGTGGACCATCGAAGTGTACAAAATCATAATTGTTCATGATCTTTTTTTGACCTTTGTAATAGATAGGTACACCTTGACCAAACGCATTAAAGTATTCAATGTCTTCCAACTGATATAAAATAAAATTTTCGTGTTTATTAAAAGCAGTTAAGAAAGTTTGTTTCATGGAGTTGGGGTAGGTTGGAGTTTTAAACGAACCATCTGGATTATATAATATATTACCATCAAAATCTGTCCACCTAGGGACCACACCTGCTTGTGGATCCACATGATCATAAGTTATGTCACCATAAGGATCTATACCTATGTGAAAATTATTTTTATTTTTAAGATTTTCCATAATAACATGAGAACCATAGCCTTCTCTTACCCCTATCTCGACACTTAAATAAAAGTCTCGAGGGCTTAATTCACTTGCCCATTTAGCTAATAAATTATAGTCTCCACTGTCTCCCTTAAGCATTAATTTTCCTTTATATATAGTTTAGATCGAAGAGATCTAACTTCTTCGATTAATTTTTCGTTGTATTGATGTAGTTTTTCATTTCTAAATTTTAATACTTCTATTTGTTTAGTGAGATCAGAAGGGCCTCGATCATCTGTTTCAAGACCCTTCTTTTTCAGGAGCTCTAGTTTTTCAACTAGTTTATGATATTCTTTTATATCTTCTTCTGACATCATAATTTTTTTCTAAGTTCCTCTACGTATTTTATTGTTTCTTTGTCTAACACCTCACCTTGTGCCCCACAGTCAGGACAATTAGCGTGTTGTTCCTCATGTGCTTCTTCATAAGGAACTCTTACAAAGCCATTGCCTTTACATTTGGGACAGACAATATACCCTTCTTTCATGAAGCCTTCTTTGATACTTCAGCTTCTAAAAGTAAAGGCTCTCTAGTGAACTCAAAAGCATCATCTGAATTAATTAAAATTTGAATAGTGTGCTCTGAGTTTTTGTCTTGTAACATTTCTGCTGCTACTTTAAATTTTGTAGCTTCTTCAAATGTGTCTGCCTCTTTAATTACATTCACACTATCACTTGAATATTGAAAATGTATTCTTTTTACTACCGTATATTTCATACTTTCTCCTTTATTGGTTTATTTAAGTTTGCCATTTAAACGTTTGGCTTCTTTGTTTACTAGAATAGTTACTACCTGTGCTCTCGATACATTCGGATCATCGGGTACTAACACTTTTCTAATTTTGTCAATCTTCGAATACGTCTCATTTTTTACTGAGATGTTTTTGTATTTGCTAAAATCAGTCATTTGTTATATCCTTTCTTTTTTTAACATAAGGATATCCTACAAAATATTATTCTTTGTGTCAATAATTATTTTAAATAATTTTATCGGGCTTGCATGAAAATTTAGTATAAGCCCTATAACTATTTGTCCATTCTGGGTCAAATCCTGATATTAATTTATGTGAATAATCGTAACCATAAACTATACAACTACTGTAATCATTAAATAATACAACTGGTGTAGGTATAATTTTGCATTGATTAACTGCAAATTCGCTGCATAAAACCATAAGTAAAACGATTTTGGTCACTAACCCTGACCTTTATATCTAGTAAGTTTCTTTTGCCTTTTTTCCGACTTATTTAATGATTTTTTATGTTGACGGGGTCCTCTTTTTTTAGGCTTATCTCGAACTACAAAGTCTTTAAATTTTCTAGCCATTATTTAGAACGTTCTTTTACCCATTTTTTATCGCTTTCATCTAGCTTTAAATATCTTATGCTGCCATTAATATGTTGTCTAGTATCAGCGCCACAGTTTGTACACCTGTAATACTCTGTAACAATTGCAACTAAAATAGCTTCTTCATTACATTCTTCACAAATACCTGTAACCGTATCTATTCTGTGAAATATTTTAAATTTATCCGACAACTTTACCATCCTTCCATTCCATATCTGGAAGACCTTCGGTGTATTTTTTCCCGTCAAAAGTAAGAACTTGTTTTCTATTTGATCCAGATTCGTGATAACTTATGTGGACCCAGCCCCCTGCGGGATCGTCCTTGTCGTAATACTCCATTATCAATTGATCGAAGTCCACGTTATTTTGTAGCCAGTAAGCTGTCTTAATGTTGGGCACTCCAAATATCTCTAGGTCGACGGCCTGGCCCTTCGCATGCTGCGATGTCTTTTTGCTGCCGATCGCTTCACAAAGCGCCTCGCTCCGGTAGCCCGAGGTAATCGTAACTGGCCTGTCAAAATGTGCACGTAGCGGTTCAAGAACCTCATAACATAGATCACCTAAACTTTTAATCTCACCTGCTCCTGGTGTATTATCAATGCCCCTACGTTGAGCAGTCATCGATTTGGTCATCTCTTTAAGAGTAAAGTTTTTACTAAGTTGCATATTTTTTATTTCCTTTTCTATTATATAGTTTTTTTGATTTAATTACACGAGATTTATACTTAGGAGTTCTGAGTTCTTTTGCATATTTATTCGAGTATAAGTTTTTTAATTGATTTTGAACCATCTATATTATTCTCTAATTCCGCCATAGATTTTATGCACTGGTACTTAACATGTCCATCTTTTTTTAATTGACGTTTAGCAATACGTACCCCTTTGAGACATTCGGACATTGAAGTCTGGATACGTGCTTCTTTAATTTCTCCATGTACAATCATAAGTAATGCTACTACCAACTCTGTCATAAAATTTTACCTTTGTTTTCACCTTGCTTGATAACATATTTTTGTGTACCATTCTTGCCGTGTTCAACAGACTTTTTTAAATTTTTAACAAAGTTCATTTGCTTAGCTTTCTTTTCCATGTCAGAAATATATTGTACAACTTGTCTAGTAATTCTTTCCATTTTCTCTAACCTTATCTTTTAATCCTTCAATATCTTCTAATGCTTTATCTAATTGTTCTCTTAAAAATTCTATATTAACTTTGTTAGTCATATTCATTTCTTGAGTTTCTTCCATTTTCTCTACAGTCTTATAAAGATCCTCAATTAAAAAATGTTGCTCCTGGTCCGTTGGGACCTGTTCTGATTTTTTAAGCAAATCATTTTCAAACAGCTCACGTGATGTCTCTAGTGAAACTAATCTGGCCGTAAGCTCGGTGTATGCGAACACGCCGGCTGCGACGAGCAGAATTAGCGAGGCTACAGTTTTCATCGGCATCTGCACAGCTGCTGATTCAGATATATTTAAAGGTTGTTTACTCATTTATTTTTGGTTTTGGTAGCGGAATTATATAGTCTTTTTTATTTAGTTTCAATGGTGTGTAGGATGGCCTTACAAATATAGCCAGTAAACATAACAATATTATTACTAATGCTGTAAATCTGTAATTCATTGGGGCCCTCTTTGTTCATTAGTCTTTAACCCAAAACCAACTTTTAATTTTTTTCCATATTTTTTTAATCATACTATTCTCCACTAATTTTATTGTTTCCCATACACAATCACAAAAACTACATTGTGCAATTCCTCTATGTCTGTGTCCACAGTCCATACATATTCCATTTTTAATCATTTTTCTTCTCCTCAATTTCGTAAAAGAAATTATCGGTATCTTCTGTTTTCCATTTACCAGTATCTTCTACGTTCCATTCATTTGTTTGCACTTTCCAATCGGGAATATTATTTTTTACCGTAAAAGAAGGTAAGTCCCAAATACATCTGTTGTTAGGTTGTGCTGCAAAATTACCATCATCTAAGGCAATTATGTGAGCGCACTTATGCTCGTGCGGTATCTCTGAATGATCAGTGTCTAGTATATTAGCATCTGGATGAGCCCAGTCAATGGTAAAAAGATATGAACCATGATGCCATTTTTTATCTTTACCTATGTATTTTCCTGAAGCTGCGCTTAAAATAGACCAATGAGTAACAGTAGGATAATAACTAAAAGAATTCCAAAGTTCCAGTTCATCAAGTCTCTTGGATGGAACAGCTGACGGTTGAAAACCACGTTGAATAAAAGCCGTAATTGGGAGACGATAAAAGATTGCACCATTTTCCATAAGAGCGTGCCATAAGATAGCGCGACCCCCCAAAGAGCTAATACCAAACATAATGCAGTCTTCAACTTCTCCGTGATGTTTTTTACAATCATATAAATATTCCCTTCTAATTTGTGCGTAAATCGGCGATTTGTTTGCATTTAAGTAAGCCATAATCAACCATTAATATCTCCCCAAGTTTTACCGTATTCATAATCTACTTTGTTAGGGACTTCCAAAGTAACGGCATTTTCCATAATTTCAACTATTTTTTCAGCATGTTTTTTATCTTTAACACTAACACACAGTTCATCATGAATTTGTATGTGAGCTACTATACCTTCTTTATACAAATCTAACATAGCCTTTTTTGTCATATCGGCAGCACTGCCTTGAATTAATTTATTTAAAGATTTATAAGTATAGGCTCTTCTAATTCCTGGTCCATGTTCCTGTAATGCTTCTTCATGAGGCAACGCTTTATGCATACCGAATTGATTTGGTTCCCACAAATGAAACCTACACAATCGTCCCAAGAGAGTTCGAATTTGGCCACGCTCCTGGGCACGATTAGAAGCACTATTCATTAACTGCTTTACGAAGGGAACTTTAGCGTGGTATTGATCGAACAATTCTGCTGCCTTATCTTTAGATACTCCTAATTCAGCCTGAAGTTTAGCTTTACCCATACCATAAAATAATCCTAAGTTAATTACCTTAGCTTGAGATCTAGGTATTTTTGCCATGTCTGCTACGACCTGGTGAAAGTCTGTTGAAGTATCATTTTCATAATTGTCTATTACATCATTAACAGATGGGAATTTGTGTAAAGCTGCATAATGCACTACCAGCCTAGGCTCTTGCTGAGAATAGTCAAAACAACCCCATGTATGGCCCTCCTCAGGTATAAATATGGACCTAATCATAGGTCCAAGATCCTTATTTCTGGCTGGAAGTTGCTGTAAATTAGGGTTTGAGTATGAGAATCTGCCTGTCACAGTTCCGCCATTATCTGATCTAATTTGATTTATATCAGCATGTATCCTACCTTTATGTTCATGTTTAATTATGGTATCAATAAAAGTAGTATGGGCTTTATTAACTTCTCTAGCTTTAGCAATCATTCTCACTACAGGATGGCCATGATTCGAAATAAAATTTTTAGTAAAGGATGGAGCTTGTGATTTCGCAGTTCGTTCGTATGGTAGACCAAGTTTATCAAAAACTTTGGCAACACTTCTTGCAGCCATTAGCTGAACGTCTATTTGCGTTTCTTTTTTTATTTTGTGCAGGAGCTCTTCTTCTTGCAATGTTAATTGTTTCTTTAATTCATGAGCTCTTTGAGCGTCTACTCGGACTCCAAGGAAACGCATATCGACCAGACAAGGAAAAAGATCTGTCTCAAGTTCAAAAATAGATTCAACGTCTTGGTGTATTAATTCTTTTTTAAATATTTGCCAAAGTTCTAATGTAAGTTCTGCATCTTTTTCAGCATAAGACCCAACATACATTGCTGGCAGTTGCCACATATCTGCTTTAGGATCTAGTCCTCTAGACTTTGCCTCTTCATTTAAAGCAGCTTCATTTTTACCATGACCTAAATAATCCCAAGACAAACTATTTAAATCAAATCTAAATCTATTTTCATTTACTAAAGACGCTGCAATCATCGTGTCTACAATTTGTCCATTTATCTTAAGTCCCATAGACTTAATCCAACAAACATCATACATTGCGTTGTGAAATATTTTTATAGCATCACTTGATAATATATCTTGAAACCAATTAAGAGTTCTTTTCTTATCCATGTTTGGCCCTGATCCGTGAGCAATTGGAAAATAAAATTTTCTACCAGGTACTGCAACAGCTATACCTACTACTTCTCCATTACCAATAATAGATCCAGATCCTTTAGATTTTAAATCAGGATCTCTTGTCTCTAAGTCAATTGCAATCTCATCGTATTGTCTTAGATCAGGATACTCTTCAGGCTCATTCCATTCTGTCTGTGCTTCAAATAAAGGTACTTTCATTTTTTATAACCATATCCTTTTTTTCTATTACCATATAGTTTTTGCCATGACCATGAAGTCAAAGCTGTTGAGTAATGGTATATCTTTTGTAGTATATACTTAATCATTTTTTAGATTTCATATCTTTTATTTTTAACATCTCTAACTGACAGTAGTGTACAATCTTTTTAAGATCTTCTACTCCACCCTTTCTCTGATACCTGCAAACGTATTTAATAACGTTGCCCTGAAAAAATGATAAATCATTTTTAGAAATAAATTCATAAGGTTGAATGGGAAACTTGGTGTAGTGATTCCCTCCTACTTGGGTATACTGTGGAAATGTTTCTTTAAATATATCATCGTGTGTCATAGCGGATATCCCTTTCGTTCTATTTTTGCTCTCATTAAATATAAGTTTCTTTTTGCTCTCGTGCAACCTACATACCATACTCTATGCTCTTCGTCACGCTTTATTATGCTTTTGGTGGTAGCCTCTCTTATTTTTTTAGCATTATCTAATACTACAATTACGTTTTCACATTCTCCACCTTTTGCTGCGTGAATAGTTGATACCTTTATTCGCGCTGCTTCACTTAATTTTTCTTTATTTGAAAGCATTAATCGTATGTAAATTTTATCTTCAGCTGGAGCATTATCAAAACATTCAAACCATTTTAAATCTTTTTTAAGTTCTCTATTACCCATGTATTCTTTAATATCTTCTAAAGCTGTGTCAGATACCTCTTCACCATTAAGCCATTTACTGTGATTGATGATAGCTTTGTATAGTTTAGTGTTGTAACTTTTTTGATGTCTGTTTTCATAATACAAACCTTTTACTTTTAAAAGATCACATACTTCTTTAGCTCTGGATAAAGTTCTAGTTAGTATTAACCAATCCTGACTAAATAGGTCAAGATTCTCCAAGCTATTGATTTTACTACACAATCCTTCTTCATCTCTTGGCAAATAATTTTTAGTTGCCCTAAGTCCTGCAATTCTTCCAGTAATAATTTCAGAAATATCTTGAACCGCTCTTGGTATTCTTCTTGATTGAGATAACACTTTTTCTTTAGCGGGTTCTTGAATAAATCTATCTACATCTGCACCAGCCCAACCATAAATAGCTTGATCATCATCCCCTGCTAAATAAATTCTTTTAGATTTAGATTTAAGTATGTCATATAGTTTCCATTGTATTGGAGATAGATCTTGAGCTTCATCAATAAAAACCACATCAAACTCTGGAATTTTATTTGGCTGCTGAACAATGTCATGAATCATATCTGTAAAATCAACTAAATTATTTATATCTGGATGTTTATAATTATTATAGTTAGCTTCTATATGTTTTAATAAATCAGGATCTACATTAGTAGAATGTTCAGCCGTGCAATACTCTTCCCACACAGGTATGTCTTTTTCTTTTGCTTTTAAAATAATTTGAAAATATTCGTTATCACAAGTTAAATAAGGAGAAGCATCCGCATCTTTTTTAGCATTAACTCTAATACTTAATTCTTTTCCAAGATCATTATAATGATAATCTTGCATTACATTTTCTTCTCTTAATCCTAAACTATGAAAAGCTAAAGAATGTAATGTTTGAAAATACCTAAGTTGTTTTTTCTTATACTTAGGATTTTTATTGAGCATTCTATCTCTTGCTTCGTGAGCTGCCTTACGAGTAAATGCAAAGTAACCTATTTTACTTACTGGAGTGCCTACTCTAATGTAAGCCATGGCTCGTCTAATTAATTTCTCCGTCTTCCCTGTACCTGGAGGGCCATATATCTTTGTAACTTTTGTCATTAAAGAATATCTTTTTTACTCTTCATTGGTAAAATTTCTATTTCGTTTTCTTCTTTATCAAAATAATTCATAGAAATTTTTATACATCTCACAGGATTATTTGATTTTTTTTCTGTAGTTTTTTTAGGATATCTTTTGGGATGTCTAAGTTCTGCGTTAAAAAAATCCATTAGCATTTGTCCTGTTCTATCAATTTTAGATTTCCATTCTTTATTTTTTAAAAAATTATAAAAAGGATCAAATACAAAATAAGCAAACCCATCAGAATCTATTAGTGTACTACCACTTCTAAAAGAAGCATCACTTACTGCTGGTACACCATGAATATAATCTTCTAAATGTTTATGTAATACTTCTTTTGGTGAAGTCCCGGGAGGAGCTTTTTCTGTTTTCATTCCTTGCCATAGGTTATCTAAAATATTTTGCATGTCATCACCTTTAATTCTCGGTGGTGGAATAGGTGTATGTGCTCCAATTAAACGTCTAAGTTTTTCTTGGTCCATAATATAATTTATATCTCTTGCAATTATTTGCTGAGTTGTTTCACCTTCTACCTTATCATTGTAATGTACCGTAAATCTAAACTCTGGATCAGGTGAGTAATCTATTTTAATTAAAGCAGACATAGTAGGAAACTTTTTAACTTTGTCAGAGGCCACACCAAATTTTCTTTTTAAACATTCAGATTTAACACACATACTATTAATAGGTTCTTCTGAACAAGTGTGTCCTGCTGTTTCTTTTTTATATGCTTTAATTTTTTGTTTTACTTTTTCATCTCCCCATATGTTGTCATAGACAATATAATTTCTAGCACCTTCTAAAAGTTTTTCTTCCCAATTGTCAGGATATTTCTTTTTAGCAAACACCATATAGTTATAAATAAATCTATCTCTGTAATCATCTAGCTTAGTTTTAGATAATCTTTGTAAACAAACAGGACCATCAATGAATTCATCTGCACCACCAGTAAGTTCTTGTCTAATTAATTCATTAGCAAATTCTTCTAGATCTTCTTTAGTTTTTGTGTTAGCCTCGACAACTTTTATAAATTGTTCAAAAGTAAAGTCAGTTCCATCTAAATTTACACCTACTCTTTCATTACGATTATAATAAGGTAAATTAATAAAATTACCGTTAATAGGTTTACTATCTGAACCAATACCTAATTGAGTTTGTTTGGGAAAAATTTCTGTAGAAGCCTTAAGATCAAATGTAAACAATAATTTATCTAAAAAGTTTCTGACAAAACTTGCTTTGACTGGTTCTTTAAAGAATACATAAATATGTAGTCCACCACTCTTAGATTTGACAGGTACTACAGGAATATTTTTCTTATCAATAATTTCTAAATACTTTCTTAAATCAAAGTTATCATATTCATCTGAGTCGATATCAATCGCTCCAAACTTTGCGAGTCCTTCATCATTACAAGGTTGAATGCCTATAGATTTTGCGCCTTTTAAATGGTCTAAGTAATCAGATTCTAATAATTCTTTAGCTGCCCAACCATATTTTAATTTAAGTTTGCCTGAAGCAGGATCTTTATATGCAGAGTTTATATCTGCATAGCCATAGTCTCTTTTTAAACCTGTAAATATTTCTATAAATTTTTTTTCCATCTTTATTTTTATTAGGGGTGGCTTCACTCTCGCTTCACCACCCCAGTTGCAACAATTCCTCTTAAGGAATTCTAGTAGTGAGCTGCCCCATCTGTTGCTTTCGCAGTATCATCTTCACCATGTTTAACTTGAACATCTCCTTTAGAAATGCTTTCAGAAAAACTTCTAGCTTGTTGATACAACGCAGCGTCTTCAATTGGACCTATCTTGCTCACTTCCCAACCAAACCATGTACCTTTGTCGTTAGACTGTTGTACGGTCTTTAGTTGATAAAGATGGCTAAAAGATGCGGGAGTAAACAATCCGTTTTTCCCCTGCAGTTTTATACTTTGCATCATGCTATTCCATTTTCTACTAATTTTTAATTGAGTAGATTTCATAGCAATCAACGCCGTAGTAGGTGTACTTCCATTAGCTATAACAAAATGCTGTGCAGTTTTTTCAATATAGTTACCATTTGGTAATCTATCTTTGAAGTCTGCACCTCTAGTTGTTTTAGTCATGATGTCACTTGATGAAGGATAGATATTGACAGGAGCACCTGATCCATCTTTTCCTCTATCTTTCCACTCGACATACTCGAGTTTGTAGTAACATGGAATCACTTGGACTCCTTTTTCACCATTGAAGAGTTCACCTGTTACTGAATTATATATCATTCCAGGCTCTGCACCTTCAACATACTTCCCGTCTCTCTTGTTTACTTCAGGAGATAACTGACCAAGTATTTTAAGAAAAGGTAATGCAAGATCATCTTGAGTTACCGTTCCAGTTTGTACTGCTGCATCTGCTTCAAACACTACATTCGTAGCTAATGCACCATTCTTCTTTATCGTCGGTTCTTTGTTCATGTTTCTATTTCCTTGTTATTTTGGTTTTGTTTCCTGCAAACACGTTAAATAGATCCGTGGGCATCTCTTTCCCAGACTCGAGACGCTCACGAACCAATGCTTTAAGTGTCATTGGCTCAACCTTCAACTTCTGGGCTGGTTGATACCCTTGACCTTGTGCAAGGACAGCATATTCTGCCGCCTTGTTATCTTCGTTACGACCAAAGGAAACGGTAATTTCATTTTTAATGATATCACCCAAGCCGTTGTTACGAAGCCAGTTAAATGCTTCTTCCTGTTTTGCTTTAGAGATTGAAGCACCATAGACGGGTTTGACTTCTACGCCAGCACCATCTGATAAACTAAATTTTGATATATTCATTTCTGTCATCATTGTAGGTATAACCTCAGATGATAAAACGTCCATATCATTTTTAATTTTTTTTAATTCTTCTTCTTTGGCAGCGAACTTATCTTCCATAGTCCTTAACTTAATGACTTGTTCTGATAGTTCTTTCATGTCGTTCGTATTAGCTAACGAATCAACTTTGTCTTCTTCTAAGTTTATGCTCATATCTTTTTACCTTTCGTAGTAGTTAATGATGCTGTTAATATAATGTCATAATATCCTATGTCAAGTTTATTCTTCAATCTTTCCTTGTTCATATAAATTTATTTCTATAGGGTAATAAGTCTTTTCTTGTCTATCCCATTTTAATAAATTAAATTTTCCTCCTGTTTTATCTGCCACAATTGAACAAGCTACACCTATAATTGCAGGATCGCCTGTAAGTAGTAAATAATCATCAGGAGTATATTTATCTAATAATTTTCTTAATTTAAAAATTAATGGGCCTGGAGATAATATAATTTGTGAGTGTTCTGGTAATAAAGTTTTTAATGTGCCAAACTTTTGAGCACCCATAATGTTAAATTTAGGAGCGCCTATCTTAGTTCCTGGCAATTCTTGTATTATATAAACTGTGTTCATAACTTTCCTATTGACTTGTTATATAGGTTTTGATATGCCTGTCAACAGAAAGAAGAATTACTATGAACTATAAATTTAAAACTAAGCCATATGAGCATCAATTAAAAGCTCTTAATAAATCTCATAATAAAGAAGTGTTTGCTTACTTTATGGAAATGGGTACAGGAAAATCTAAAGTATTAATAGATAATGTATCTATGCTTTATGACAAAGGTAAGATTAATGGATTTTTATTAGTTGCACCAAAAGGTGTATATAAAAATTGGTTTGATTCGGAAATACCAACACACATGGTAGATCATATAGATAAAAAAATGGTGTTGTGGCAAGCTAACATTACAAAGTCTCAACAATTAAAATTAGATTCTTTGTTTGAGCCTGGTGAAGATTTACATATTTTAATAATGAATGTAGATGCTTTTAGTACAAGTAAAGGTGTAGAATTTGCAGCTAAATTTTTACGTTGTCATAGAACTATGATGGCTATTGATGAGTCTACAACTATAAAAAATCCTGATGCAAAAAGATCTAAACATATTTGTTCATTAGGTGATCATGCTAAATATAAAAGAATACTTACAGGATCACCTGTTACTAAATCTCCATTAGATTTATATAAACAATGTGAATTTTTAGGAGAAGGACTATTAGATTTTACTTCTTACTATGCATTTAGAACTAGATACGCTATCCTTAAAACTATGAACTTTGGTTCTCACAGTGCTAAGGTTCCAGTTGGTTATAAAAATTTACAGGAACTTTCAGATAAAATTGCTACGTTTTCTGATCGAGTGTTGAAAGAAGATTGTTTAGATTTACCTGATTATACATACCAAAAAAGAATTATACAATTAAGTAAAGAACAACAAAAACTTTATGATCAAATGAAAAATGTAGCACTTGCACAAATGGACGGCAAACTAATGACTACTTCTACTGCATTAGTTCAACTTATGAGACTCCAGCAAATTACTTGTGGTCACTTCAAGGCTGACGATGGTACACTTAAAATTATTAAGAATGAAAGAGTCAATGCATTAATGGATATATTAGAAGAGGTAGAGGGTAAAGCTATTATTTGGGCCCATTGGAGACACGATATAGACTCCGTAGTCAAAGCTATTGAAAAAGAATATGATCCAGGTTCCGTGATGACTTATTATGGGTCCACATCTACTGAAGATAGAGCCAAAGCCATAAAAGAAATACAGGACCCTAATTCTAAAGTTAGATTTTTAGTAGGGACACCACAAACAGGAGGCTATGGTATTACGCTTACAGAAGCTAATGTAATGATTTATTATTCTAATGGTTATGATTTAGAAAAAAGAACTCAAAGTGAGGCTAGAATAAATCGTATTGGTCAAAAAAGAAAGATGACTTACATAGATATTATATGTGAAAAAACTGTAGATGAACGTATAGTAAAAGCTTTGCGTAAAAAAATAAATATAGCTAGTGAAGTTATGGGAGAAGAGTTAAAAGCATGGATCTAATAATTTTAAATGATGGACTGTATCACTTAATACCTGTAACAGCTAAACTGTTAGAGGGTATAGAGTTAGCAACTAAAGTAAATTGCTTTGAGCTTTGTGATATACTTAGACTCAAACTTACTGGTTATGTAAATGAATTAAATCTTCATATAATGAACAATGGTAGTGGAGATTTTATTGGATGTATGTGTCGTTAGACTACATATGATTTGAAAGTACAGCTAACAGTATTGCGCCTAGTCCACCAATAATCCATTTTTCTAATCTAGCTATTCTAGTTTCCATTCTATCCATTCTTTCAAAAGTTTGTTTCTGCATAATTCTACAGATCTTTTCATGGTATTCTATTTTTTGTAATGCAGATTTTTTAACCATTAAAAACTACCCATTTCATTAGAACCACCAGGATCAGAAGCGTTTGAATTGTCAGCAAATCCTCCACCGCCACCATCTCCTCCATAGTAATCTGATGTTCCTATATTTGTAGGTTGTGGACCAAAAGGATTTTGTTTATTTTGTATTTCATCTTTAACTTGATCAAAAGTTTTACCGTAATTTTGTTGATAAAAATCACCTGCAAGATCTTTAGCTAAACCACCCAATCCTTCTAAAGCGTAAGATCTATAAGAATTAGATCCTGGTTGTAAAAAATTATCCATCATACTTACTGTGTTATAACCGAATTTATCTTGACTGCCACCTTGACCATAGCCTCCATACATGTTCAATAAATTATTGTCGTAAGGTTTAGGGCCAAATTTATTTGCTAATAAACCTACCCCTGGAATATTTGTAAGTAAACCCATTATACCTCCTGCAATAGGAGCACCATAATTATTATAGAAAGACCCTATAGGTTGAGTAAATTGTTGAAGTCCTGAATAAAAAGGATCTACTTGGTCACTATAAGGTGTTATGTTTCCTGGATAAGTATCTGATCCAAGATCCTTGTTTGAAGATACCGTATTAATAGATGAATCATATACTTGTTCACCGACAGTTCTGCCTGGTGCTACACCAGTTATCTCTGCTATTTCATTTAAAGTTATTGCCATAATTTATCCTAAAGGAAATAATTTATCAAATTTTTGATCAGTTGGTAGTAAATTATATCTAGACCCTAGATTAGTTGCATTAACAGAAGCTACATTCACTGGTGCATTTTTGTTTTGATCCACTGGTAATACTGCTTTAGTTTCTGCAATTAAGGTTCCAGTTGGAGGAGCTAAATCACTTCTTAAATCTCTAACCTCTTCTACTCCAGGACTCAATAAACTATCTATTGCATCATTTAAAAGATCTGTTGATCCACCTAATTTATATTTTTTTAAATCTTTTTTAAGGTCATCATATATTTCCATAACAGTATCGTTTTCATTACCTATTCTAATTCCTTCAAATACATCCTCTTTTTTAAGTCTTGTCTCAATAGATTTAAATGCATTTTCACTGTAAGATGGTGTTTTAAATATACCTTTTAATAAAAGTTTAGATTCAGTTTTTGTTAAACGTTCTTCTAATATTTTTTTTAATTTAGATCTACTAACCCCTAATGTTTCTGCATTTTTTAATGTAATGTATAATTTATTTTGAGAATCAAAAGACTCCAACATATATTGTACATAAGATCCAAGTTTTTGTTCTGCATTTGAACGAGCAGAATATGCTGTTCTTGCAAATTTACTTCTCATATTTTTTTTATCACCATTAAATGATGTTAAAATAAATGGCATGCTAGATAATGGTTTTGCATCTTCTACTCTAACCCCTGACATTAAAGCTACTACTTCGTCAAGGCCGTCTCTTTGAGTTCCATAATCAGTAAATCTACCGGTTGCTCCATCCCAAATTCTAGCAAAAGAAGTTACAGCTCCTGGAGTTAATCCACCAAAAATATGTTTAAGAGAGTTAGCAATAATTACACTTGGATCATCTTGAGGAAAATAAATTTGTTTACCTTCTGAAGTTTTGCCACCTCTAACTGTAACGTCAAAAGCTCTTTCAGTACCAATAGACTCAGATATAAAAGGTGTTAAAAATTCTATAATTGCACCTTTTCTTTTGTTTGGATCGATTGCACCACCAAACAATGAATCCATTACAGTAGACATTACATTGTCTTCTCTTAATCTACCTTCTGTAAACGCACCAATGATTCCATTGACTGGAGCTACTAGCGAATCATACGGATTAGAATATGAAAAATTATAATATTTAAAATTACCATTTTCATCCGGAGCAGATACTGGGACTAGTGTTGAATTTTTTTGATACGGTGGAGCAAAAGAAGTTTGAAATGCATTCATCATTTCTTCGTCTACGCCTGTCATATATTGTGCACCTTTTTGAACTGTAAAACCTATGCCACCAAGCACGGTCGAAACACCTACTAATCTTCTTGCACCCATCTGTCTTATAAATGGATTGGTGCTTGTTAATTCTCTTGCACCTATATTTATAATATTTGCAGTCGTTCTTAAAATTTCTGCAGGGAATGCTACGAAATTACCTAAAGGTAAGTTTCTAATGTTTTCAATTATTGCAGGTACTTTACTATATGTAGGAATAGTATTGGTTACTAAATAAGCTGAAGCTTCTTCTAATGCTTGTAATGGTGTTTTTTCTACACCAGTTAATGGATCTAATTTTACAAATCTTTGTCCTCCTACTACTCTAAACCAGTCTTCAATATTTTGCATGTAAGTATTGTATGCTTTGCTACCTTTAATTAATGTTTCTGGATTTCCAAAAGCAGTTTTTAATGCGCCTTGATAAAAATTGTCAGAGTATATTTTCCAAAAGTTATCAGCACCTTGATAGATGTCTGTTAGCTTTTGCATAATTCTAGTGTTCATTAAAGTATTAAAAGTAATCTTACCGTCTTTAGCTTTTTCTAACACACGTTTCATTTCTTGAACGTTTATGTTCTGATCAATAACACCTCGATTAATAAGGTTTTCTATTTTAGCAAGTTTTTGTTTATCGGTTTTGGCCCCTTGAAATATATCTCCAGCTGTTAATCTCCATGCATCTTTAAAACCTACTTTGCCTCCAATCAATCCACTAGCTAATGGAAAGAAAGAAGCTGTTGTAAAGTTTCTAACTTGTGTCATTGGTGATAAAATAGTTTTAGATATTTGAGCTCCAGCTTTTAAAGTCATTAAAGATTTGTATCCAGGCAGGCCGTACAAACTGGCAGTTAATTCTTTAGCTCCTACCAACGCATTGGCTACTTCAGGTGCTGCAAAAAACCTACCATCAAAAAGTTCACTACTTAAAGATACATCATCTAAGTCAACTCTTTTTCCAACTTCAGTTATATTTTTTAAATTTATTAAAGATCCTTTAGCCGTGTCTAATCCTTTTCTTGCAACAGCTGCTTCATCTAAAATAAGACCTGCTCTTCCAGGTAAATCTAAACCTTCTCTTAACATTGCGTCAAAAACTCTTTTGCCATGCATTTGTCTAGATTGATTTAACACAACATCAATAGCTGCAATCATAGGGTTAAATGTTTCAACATCTTTAGCAACTGTTTTACCTGCTTTAGTTAACTCACCCAAAGTTCTACCGTCTTCAATAGATAATAATTTTTTCATTGCATCAGGTAATCCTTTTTCTTTTACTAATTCTTTGCTCATACCTAACGCTTTTCCTACTCCAAAAAATAAACTATTAGGTTCAAGATTACCTTTGATAGCTAATTGTTTTAAATTTAACATTTTGTTTTTAGCTAATATGTTTACTTGTTTATCTATTTCTGTAGTTAAAGCTTTAGATCTCTCTGCGCCTTTTAAATTTTTTGTTGCAACAATTCTTTCTGCAGTATCTTCTGCATTCTTTAATACATTTTCAAAACCAGGTTCTTTCTTT
>Ga0209349_1000201_pt1 | contig 33051 bp, 53 predicted proteins | sample ETNvirnome_2_130_FD_184067 | JGI IMG/M metagenome (GOLD analysis project Ga0209349, IMG submission 184067) | Marine viral communities from the Pacific Ocean - ETNP_2_130 (SPAdes) (version 2) | ecosystem: Environmental > Aquatic > Marine > Oceanic | place: Pacific Ocean | collected 2013-06-22
TATTTTTCCTGTAGCCAAATCATTAAATTTTTTTGCAATAATTCTGTGGTGCGCACCTTCAATGAACTCGGGCCACGTACATTTGACAAAGGACATAAAGTCTTCTCTTGCTTTATTTTGTATTTTTTTCTCCGCATGCATTACTTGCAGCGTTTTAAATTCTCTTCTTATATCAGCAGGTAATTTACTTATGTCTATCTGGTTTAAATTCATAAAAATTTTTTATAATTTTTTTTGCATCAATATAGATGTTCATAATGAATTTAACAGCTTTAACTCTCTAAATCAAGCAATTCAACCCAAAGTTGTGGGACCCCTATTATATAAAGGGTGTACGGGGTATCTTAAATTAATCTAGTTTGGGATTGGGTTTGGTACCTCTATTGAATGTGAGTGGGTGAGTGTGTGTCCAACAGGACACACACAGTTTGTGTTCTTTAATCTAATAAGACCATGTAAGCCTCAGCATTGTGCTGTCTAAAGTAGTCTAAGTCTGCACGTACTTTGTCCCACAACTTAGAGTCGCCTGCTGATTTACCAGGCTCCTTGTCTTCTAATGTTGCACCTAATTCATTAATGAATATCCTGTCATGAATGACAGACTCTTCCTTGGTTAACATAATAGACTCGCCACTAAATCTATTCTTACGTTCTTCTGTTTTCTCTGTTGAGTTTTTTCTGTTACTTATTGTTGTCATATGTCCTTTCTTGTTAATAGGATAATCCTACTCTAGTTCGGTCCTATTGTCAACCCTTTCAATTTGATAATATCCACCCCAACTATTTTCGGTCTTTACTTTCTCATAACCACCACTCTCTCGTCTGTGTCTTATAAACTCAATCGGTCGACCATGTTCAATGTTTTCCATATGCTCATTTAACCAATCATGCTCACAACTTTGACTACAAAAATATCTACTTCGTTTGCACCAAGGTGCGTCGTGGTCCATTGTTAAGTTTGCATAACGACCTCGGACCACACCTCTAGATTTTAAAAACCTATCATTTGTAGTTTTAGTATGGCACGTTGGCCCTTGACAAAAATGTTTGTTAGGCATTTTTATTCTCCTTTATTCTTTCTTCTGTAATAATTCCAATATTACCTTGGTCATCATTATCTCCCTCGGTCATTTGAAACCTTGCCAAGATTTTGGCATGGCTTTCTAGTGCGTTCTCTAAAGTTTTAATTCTGTCCTCTAGATATTTAAACTTGTTGCGTTGCAACATTGCGTCTTTGTTTCTGTCTATTGTTTCAAAGTGTAGTTCATTCATTTCAGCCATTATTTTTATCTCTCCATTTCTCATCTTGTCTTATTTTTTCATTTTGTTCATCAATCAAATCTTGTGTGCCATTGGCTAACCAACAGCCAATACACATTATCATTGCTGTTCCAAACATTAATATAAATCCTAATATCATATCCATTATAACCTCACTTTCCAACTGCCTTTGGCAGTTCTATATCCGTCAGCGTCCATATCAAAGTATGTCATTAATTTGTCGCCAACTTTAGAAGTCCAATATCTACACTTCTCGTCCCATTTGCCTTGTCTTGTTATGTGTTTTTTATCCTTATTAGAATAATAAGTGATTTTAAATTGTGTGTTGTTTTCCATGTTATTTCTTCTTTCTGTTATGTGTGGGAGTATATAGGAACACTCCCACATTGTCAAACCTTAATTTAGACTTTCTTCGTATTGTTTTCTTGCCAATATTTTTGCCTCTCTTGATTGATTTTTATTCTTCATGCCTTTAATCATACTTGCAAGATTGCTTGGATTGTAGATTGTAAGACCAGTTGAGTTAGTTCTGATTAGTTCTGCCTCATCAACTTGTATTCCAAGTTCAGTAGCAAGTTCTATTCCCTCACTCAAATAACGATATGCTTTCAATCCAATTTTTAACTGATCGCATTGTTTAACAATCGTATCAATCCATGTTTGGTGTTTCGCAACTAGATTGCCTTTAGCAATTCGCCACTCCTCAAATTTAGAGTATTCGTCTTTAGTACAAGCAATAGCACGTGAACGACAATAAGATGTTCCAATAACATCAAGATAAAATGGTGCATTGAAATCTTTTGACATACCAATTTCATCACTACCACCACTATATCCAAGTGCTTTCATACACTCATCAACATGTTTTGTTTTGTGTGGGTTATCTTTGTTTTCATTTTGTTGTGCATAGATATCTGGATTTAAGTCTTTTTCTTTTAGTTCTTCTCGGTAATATGCAACAGCAAATTTCTTGCCCTCACTATCCCCATACTCACTACCATTTAGATTGCCAAACAAACCAAAATCAAAGTGTGATTTAGTTTCTTTTATATCTCCGTCTTCGTCAGTATCTTCGTTGTGTGCAAAGTAAAAGCATTTATCTTTTGCTACAACATCACAAGGTTGACCATATTTCTTTTTAAATGTTCTAAGTGTTGCAACATCTTCTATTGGATATGATCTCTCAACTACTTCTTTTGCTAACGCACTCGCACTTTGATATTGCTCGTCAACATATTCTCTTGATTGAAGATATAATTCTCTCTCTTGAGTATCTTCATTTTCAAACGTGTGTTTGATCTTATTAAAGAGTTTGTTTCGCAACTCGGTGTTCATTCTTATTTTTTGCATTTTGTCCTTTCTGTTTTTTATTTGCATTTAATTTGTTTTACTACTTGACAATAGGATAGTCAAGTATTATATTTGATTTACTCTAAACAAGTAGAGATCATTAGCAAGGTTTTACTAGACCTACTTCCTTGCTACTGATCCCTGATCCATAGGGTTATGCTCACGGAGGCAATAGCCTTGACGGTTGACAAAGTTGCAACTTACCTATGGATCTGGGATCAGTCATTGTTGACTGTGAGAATAAACACTAGAACACGGCGTGCGCTTACTGGATTAGGCCCCCAGCGATTGTGGTAATCAAATGTGCTCCACACCCCGCGTAGCATAGTGACTGATCATTATTTGCTGGACCCAGAGGGTGTACTAATTCCGGACAGCCTGGGTCCTGCTAATAATTGCCAGTTTAGAATGATTCTAAAAATCATTCTAAAGAAGAAAGAGTAAAGCGCCAAGCTTCAAGCACCAAGCTTCAAGCTTGACAGCTGGTGTAGGATATGATAGGATGAATTTAGAAAGGAATAATTATGAAACTAAAGATTAATTTTGAATGGAGAAAAAAGAACGAACCGGACTTAAATCCGGAGTTCTTGGTGAAGACAGCCCTGAAGGCTGCTGGCTACCACGTTGGACACATCGAGGTCCAGGGTGTATGGGACGAAGACAAACCAGCGACAGCTCAGGGACCATGGGATGAAACGCGGCTGCCACATGAAATGGTGGCCAAATGAGTAGACGTCCCGGATTACCAATGGCCAAAGTTTATCTTGGCCATGCTCGCTGGCTCGAGGCTCAGGGTCCAAGCTACAAGCAACAAGCTTCAAGCTGCAAGCGCCAAGCTTTAGAGTTGACAAGACAGAATTACAATGTTATTGTATCCTATAAACTAAAGGAGAAAGATAAATGCTAGTTAAAGACGCTTTAAAAATTACAGACTCGTTCACTAAGACCAGCAAGATGCCCGGGCTCAGTTACTCACTTCCAGCGTGGGAGTGTAAGACCGGATGGAAGTTGTCCAAGGTCCCTGGCACGCCGTGCTTTTTCTGTTATGCTAAAAAAGGAAATTATACACGGTACCCGGCCATCAAGGCGGCGCAATACAGACGCCTGGATGCAATTAACCATCCGCAATGGGTCGAGGCTATGGCTGCAAGAATTAAAAAGATTAAATGGTTTAGATGGCATGACGCCGGCGACGTCCAATCAAAAGAACATATGCAAAAAATTATAGAAGTATGTAAGCTCACACCGGACACGAAGCACTGGCTGCCAACACAAGAGCGCCAGTTCCTGCCAGCTCCTGAAGAGGTTCCGGCAAATCTTGTTATAAGATTATCAAGATCCAAGATCGATGGCCCCAGCTCCAGCGCCTGGAGTCATGAGTCAGGTGTTACGACTGGTGAAGCACGGACCTGTCCAGCTCCGGATCAAAAAGGAAAATGCAACGACTGCAGAAAATGCTGGGATAAAGAAGTTCAAACTGTTATATATGGAAAACATTAAAACTAGATATACATTTGTTTATAGATCCAGGGACGGGCATTATATGCGCCCTGAATCATTTTTAAATATTAATAAAGGCCGGACGCTGTCAAGCAGCCAGCTCAGGCTCTTAGGCATAACCAAGGTAAAATTAAAAGATGCACGAATTTAAACACCCAAAATATTATAAAGAATTACGATCGATACGTAATAAACTGGATCAGGTCATTAGCAAAAGTTCTCACGACGGTGAGTCAGAGCGTGCACCTGGTCCGGGCCTTAAGCCACAAGCTTCAAGCGCCAAGCCTCAAGCTCCAAGCTCCGATAAAAATTTATAACAAGCGTCAAGCCCCAAGCTGCAAGCTTCAAGCTCCAAGCCGCAAGCTTCAAGCTCCATGATTCGTGAGCCTTGGTACATTTGAAAACGATTCACGGATCTCGGACCGAGGGCCTCGGCTAGTATGAATGTGTTGTGTGGATGCTTAATATGAAACGCAATTTGATGCGGACTGAAACGCAATTTAGAACTCTTTGTGACTTTTAATTCAATAGTGAAAAAGTGGCCATTAGTATTGCAAACTAATAGATCAGGAGTGCCAAGTAAGCTAATATTTTCAAGCCTTGTAAACGAAAACTGAGGCCAAGCTTTACGTAATTTTTGGTATAGTTTAGCCTCTGGTCCCACTTACTTTTTTGAAGTAACAGTGTCTTTATTATCCGTAGGTTTAACTACACTATTTTTACTTGATGTTAGCGATGCTAACATACCTATAATTGAAGCAACTTCTCCGTATGGTCTTGTCCATAAATATTGCAACAATTGTTTTCTTTTTTCTTCGGTTAGTTCAAACATTTTTCTCCTTCCTATGTATCTTTCATTAATTTACTATCCAGATGTAATTTTTTTTCAGTCATAGTTTTCATAACTAATCTTATACCTGTCTGACCTATTAATGGATTTTCTTGTACTTCCATTCTTCTTATCTCTTCTAGGAAACCATCTCGTTCAACATAAATTCTAGCAGTGCTAATAGCATTACCTTTTAACTTATCTGTGAACGTACCTAAAAATTGTTGAAGATCTTTAACGAGCATTGTTTCTCATGTTTAAAATATCATCTATTTCTTTTGCTAAACGTTTATTATCTAACTTTAATTCTTGTACTTCTCTAATCTTTACACCCAATAAATCTTTATCTGTTTGATGCATCATAATATAATCTCTCATATTCATTCTCAATTTATCTATAATTTTATCTTTATCATCTAGTCTACGCTCTAAATCTAATGGACCTCTATCATCATTTGTGATAGTAGACTCATTTTCATGACTTATGTCTTCACCATGTTCTTTGTGATTTACATACGTACGTTTATCTTTCATATTGACAATATAGTCATGTTACCTTAAATTGTCAATATGGGAGTTCCAAAAAGATTAACAGAAATGCAAAAAAGATTTGCTGAATATTTAGTATTCAATGAAGGCAGAACTACGGCAAAAGAAGCTGCTCTTGAAGCAGGATATAGTTCTAAAAGAGCAAGACAAGAAGGATCAGAATTACAGAATCCTAGACTATCACCATTAGTAGTACAATACATTGGAGCATTAAGAGAAGAAAAATTAAAGAAATATGAAGTTACCTACGACAAACATGTAGCAGAACTTGGTAAAATTAGAGAGGCAGCTTTAAAGAAGAATGCTTTTTCCGCTGCGACCAACGCTGAAAAAAATCGTGGCATGGCTGCAGGATTATATATAGACAGAAAGATAATAAAAACAGGTAAACTAGAGGACCTATCAGAAGAAGAATTAGAATTAAAAATGAAAAAAATACTAGATGACTACGCGCCGATTTTAAATGCAAAGGTTGTTGAGGCATTACCAGAAGAAGTTAATGAATCTTTGTCACCTTCTTCACACAAGAAGTCGGAAACACAGACCTCTCAGAAAAAGTAATAGACCCATCATCATCAACGTCATAGCCAGCAAAAATTCTTACAGTTTCATCATCTTTGCTAAACAACCAACCCTCACTTACAGGTGTTGCTAGTTTCATATTTTTAAACTCACGTTCGGAACCCCAGCCGCCCTCTGTGATGATATCAATCCAATCGATACGCACTCTCTTGTAAGGAAACTTTAATTGCTGCTTTACAGTTTTAGGTTTTTCGTAGCTGTCAATTCTTCTAGATTTTTTTCTGGATTTCATATTTGTATATGTATGTCAAAAGTTTTAAAAAATAAAGTAAAAACAAAACGCTCGCGTGCTGGCAAACCTAGAATTTCACCTAAAGTGACAAAATAATCTGTCACCTTAGACATAAAGTGTCTACCCTAGTGTCTACCCTAAAGTCATATATACCAACACTTCTAGACCAAAGTGACACAAAAGACACTTTTTCTATAGTAGTTTTTATTTTTATTTTTAAAACTTTTACCATACATATACATCAGAGCATTTAGAGTGATTCTAGCCTATAAAAAACACATTATTGCCACATTTCAAACACTTTTCTGCCGTGTTCCCTGGTCCATGTGCCGTGTTGCATGCTTTATGATTTATCTTTTTCAAATTCTTTCAATAAAGTAGATGGATCTACCTTCGCTCTCTCTTTCTCATCATGAATAAGTTCATTGTACATATCTAATCTTTTAAGGAATTTATGTTTATATTTTCTTAATGAAAGTCCCTCTGTTTTGAACTCTTGATAATATAGATCAGGCGTGCATACCATGATAACTCCCTGCTCAATTTTACTTCCGTAGACGTAGTCGTGAGCCATGGCATACGCTGCAATTTGCAAATAATAGTCTTCGATCCATTCTTCCTTCTTTGGTCGATTAGATTGTTTAAAGTCAACCACAGTCTCTTTTGAATTGTGTAAACAGATAAGGTCCGTAGACCCTGCGTAAAGCCCTGGATAATGGAGCATAACTTCCGACCCATAATACTCTTCAACCGGTGTAAGACCCACCTCGATAACTTTGTCGGCCATGGGACGCGCCTCGCATCCGATTGTTGTAAGATCATCGTAGCCAACGCCTTGAATATGAGATTCCAGGAATTTGTGCATAGCTGTCCCCCTACTAGCACTATGGTTTTTGATTCTGTCTGCCTCTTGTTCACCTACTTTAGCCTTCCATTGTTTTATAAAATTTTGGTTTTTTGTAGCGCCTAATACAGTAGTAACGGAAGGAAGTCTATAATTACTTATCTCATAAACTCGTTTTCCAGATTCTTCGTCCGTGATCTGTTTTCCAGTTATATAGTTGTATTTGTTACTTTTTTTTATCATCCCGTTCCTTTTTATTTCTTAAAGATTGTCTGTAACTCTCATCCAACTCATCCTGTTCTTTTTTTAATCTACCTTCTTTTTTTAATTTTTCAATTAGCTTGTGATATTCCTTTATGTCTTTATCACTCATCGTCATTTTGTTTACCAAATATCACTTTCCAATTATCCCTGTATTCATCCGTTGAAGGACGGGATACTCCATCAAATGCAAACCCACTCGTTTTAGTTTTCTTAGGTTTAATGTTTTTACCTTTTTCATCTCCTCTACCTAATTGAGGTTCAATGTATCTTCTACCTTTTTTCATTCTAAGGTCCTCCTAAATATGCCATACCATTAACAGTAGGTTTGTTTTTTGGAACGTACATAGTGTATTTTAAAGTTAATTCTTCTCCAGCTTTTATATTTTTTATAACGGTAATAGTCCATTTATCAAATCCTGGTTTCATTCTAATTTGAATACGATGACAATTGGGTTCTTCGCTATGATTAATAAAACCACCTAAAGGAGTTCTAATTAATAAATTTTCATTTTCTTCGTGGTGAATAGAACTTATTCCAGAGGTGTCTATTCGATAATGCGACTCTCCTAAATTACACCCCACACTTAAATCTCTTGTGGTAAAAACTCCCTGGCCCTCGATGCCTGAGTCTTTAATTATAAGTCCGTCTGGTAAAGGTTTATAATCCATTTTTCTTAACCTCTCTGTATTCGTCCAATGATATTACATTATCTTTCAAAGCAATAGTTGTATAATGCTCGATCACTTGTTGAATTTTTGGTAACTTTGTATGCGCAAACGGCCATATCAAACAACACCCATAATATGCATCTCTAAATGTACATCGCCATCTGTATTGTTTTAAATAAGGTGTACCATCCACTCTTAAACCCTTAACCTTTTTAGGTGTCAGTGTACCAACTCCTAAGACTTCATGAAGCCACATCAAAACAGATCTGTCTGTCATTGTGATCTCCATACTGAGTCTTAGACTATTAGATAATCTATATCCTGGTTTACCTTTATGTTTTTTCTTTTTCTCTATCCCTCGTCTAATATGAATTGAACCTTCACCATCAAACAATCCTGCTATATAAGCTTTGTCTACATCAGGTACCATTTTGTACCACCATTCTTAATACAGTTGAGTAAGGATTAAGATTAAGATCTTTAGTGCAACTTGACATCATCATCTGTAACAAGATTAGTACCATTATCAGTGAAAATAGTTTCGGGCTCATGTACATAAAACTCTCCTTCCGAATCACAATCCCAACATTGATGGACGTGTGGTTCTTCCTTTTCTTTTATTATTTTAACATAGCCATTGCCATTACATGTTGGACAGATAGCTTTGTGTACTCTATACTTTTTTAATTTTTCCATTTAACTTCTTCGCTTTCTCATTTGCAATTGATTCAATGGTCTTACTAATTGATAATTTTGCATCGGGCAATAATACCTTCGACAAAGAGATCAATATCTTATATGTATCATGTGTTAGAGATACATTTCTATATTTAGTTATATCGGTCATGTTTTTTACCTTTCATTTATTAATGATGATAATATAGGAGATTAATTTTAAAAGTCAATGACAAAATTTATATTAATTATGTTTATTTGCAGTAATATTCCTGGAAATCAATGTAAACCTATACCCACTCCTATACAAAATTTTGATACTTATCGTGAATGTGCTCTTTATGGTTATGAATACTCTTTTAATACGTTAAAAAATTTCAGAGTGGATGCGGTTAATGAATATAAAATGTATACTGTGTTTAATTGTAAAGAAAATCAGAGTATTTGACAATGTGTCTAAATTGTGTTAGGGCTTTAGTTCTCACCACAATAACCTATCCATCACTCTCTCTTTGGATAGGTGTTTATTCATATCAAACCGGCTGCTTTCCGTCGACGTACTAACAGCCAGCCAAACTCCAGGTCCCTACCCTTGCAGGTCATCGGTAACGTACAGGGAAATGCCATTGGCAAGATTTGGACGCCCTTGAGCTTTCAATTCTATCTACACATACAGCCGATCCAGTTTCCACTGCCATCGTTCATTATATGTAAGTTCAGAGTATCTACATACCCTGTTAACTTTAATCTTAATATATCGCACAAATCAAAACAATCAACTTCAGCAGTTATAACAATGCCTTCCATTATTTTTTTTGTTACCGGTATTAACTGATATAAACCATCGTTAAAAATAATTAATTCCATCAATTCTCTTTTAAGTGATGTTAAACATCATATTTTTTTGTACCGTGAGATATTATTTTATTAATACTAGGTGCCTTTAATTCTAATTTAGCGTAAGGTTTCCAGGCTTTACATATTAGATTAAGTTCTAGTATTAGATCTGACCATTGTTTTGAACTAATATCTTTACTGGTTATGGTTAGTTTTTTCACTCTTCCATCCTTCTTATTGTTACGACGTAGTTTTCTCCTTTATACATAACATCGATATCTCTTTCTGGATTCTTATCCATCCACATACCTCTACCAATTTCACGTATACTTCTATGCTTATCAATAAAGTTTTCGAATATTTTACTAAGTTTTAATATATTCATAATCGTTTACTCTCTTTCTTTTATTTTTTACTTTTGTCACTTTCATTGTTGCAGAACTAAATGTATCTGAGTTTACATAATTTAATGGCATCAAAGTTATTTTATTTTTAAATACTGGTTTTGTAAATTCCACTATTTTTTTCCACTTGTTTGCCGTTTGTTTATTATGAAATGGACCCCAAGAAGTCATACATTTATTTAGTGTAGCTGTTATTATATACATTATATCCCCATCTCCTCTCTTTCTTTAATAGTAGGTCCTCGATAATTCTTCATCATTTCAAGATCAATTTTATCGAATCTTTTTACTTGATTATAAACCCTTGAATGTGAGCCAGGATTTAAAGTTGATGCTATTAAAAACATTGCGATCTCTTTTCTTTCATATTCATCAAGATCCCATAAGTCTGCTAATAACTCTTTTTGTTTTTTATTAAACGTTGGTATTCTCATTTTTTCCTTTCGTTGCTTTCATGTCTTATATATAGGATATCAGAGGATGTTTGTCAACCCTGTCCTTTGTATCTTGTCTGTTTTTTTTGGCGTTTTTCTGATTTATTTTGACTTTTTTTATGTTTTCGAGGTCCTCTTTTCTTAGGTTTATCACGAGGAGTGAAGAATTTAAAGCTTTGTTTGGCCACTAATTACAGTCTTTGCAATTTATCCGATGAAGTCATAACTGGAAGATAGCTAATTTTACCATTAATATGTTGTTTTAAATCACTACCACAGGTTGTACATCTAAAATGGTCGGATGCAAGACTTACCAATACTGCATTTTGTTCACAAGTTGGACATTGGCCTGTAACTACTTCAGTTTTAAACTTAACATATTTGTGAGGCATTAGTTTGATAATGGATTTTTTGTGCTAACCTTTATCTCTTCTATTTGTACTTTTAATAATTCTATTTCTTTTTTATTTATTTGACTAATAGTATGACCATGCTCAGTATCATGTGTATGTTCTACTACGTCATGACTGTGAGATGTATCTGCATTTTCTAAAGTTGAAACTTTTTCTTCAAGTACAGCTATTTGTGAAGAATAATCTGCCGACTCTCTAGACTCTAATACATCTATTTTAGTCATAACCTCACCATACTTAATGAAACCGCCGCCAATTGCTGCAATGACTCCGAGCAATGCTGCGACTCCTGCTAATTGACCTTTAATTTTATCCATTAGGAATTTTTATCGTAAGCTCTACCACCACCTCTTAGTGCTAGTTTAAGTCTTCCCGGTCCTTTACTAGTTAAAGTTTTTAAACCTTTTGTTGCAGCGTCCATTTCTTCAGCTGTTTTAAAATCTCCTATTATTCCTTTAAATTTAGATTTCATTGTATCTACAACTCTTTCTTTTTCCATAGGAGATCTTTTTCTTCTAGAAAAAGTTTTTGTTTCAGAATTTACATTTTTCAATACTTTTTTTAATTTTTCACGAAGAGTAGGTTGATTTGCTTTTCGTTTAGCAAACTTTTTTTTACTTTCTTCAGTTTGTGCATAAAAAGGTTTAGTCATTTCCACCACCTTTTTTACCCAGATCTGATAGTGTTTTTGGTGCTTTTCTTGCTTTAGCCATTTTTTAATACCTCTAGTTCTATTAAAAGCTGTTGTTTTCTGGAGTTAATCTCCATAAGTTTTTTTGCTTTAATCTCGATCTTATCATTTTGAATATAACTTGCAAGAGTCTTTTCTGCATAAATTAATCTATTATCTATGAGATTTAATTGGTCTAAATATATGTCTTTTGGTGCATAAAATGCAACATTATACGAGTCTAATGATAACTGATCACTTACCATTGCATCCATTTTTATTAAATTTTTAAGTTGTAGATTCTTTAATGGGTTTTTAATCTTTTCATCAACTTTAGCCATAACTTTTTCTAATTTAGGTTTGACCGTTTCTTTCGATTGTACTTTTTTTTGTTTGGTATTATTTTGTTTTGAAACAACGGATGTTGTAGCAGTTTCGCTAGCAGATTCTTTTTCTTCGGGTTCTTCTTTCTCATTTTTTGCTTCTACCATAGATGTTTTCTCTTGAACAGTTTCTTTTTTTTCTTCAGGTGGTGCAGTTTCCATTTTGCTTGGTCCGGGTTCCGTGTTCCCTGGCTCTTCTTCCTTTGCTGGTGCTTCTTCAATCATAGCTTTAGGTTCTTCAGGAGGCTCTTCCATAGTAGATGTAGATACTTCCTCTATCATCTCATTAAAAGGCATTTCTTCTTTTACCATTTGAACCATTTCTTCTTTCAATGTTTCAATAGGCATCTCTTCCATGACAGGAGCAAACATTTCTTCTACCATTGGTGATTCCATCAGGATGGCTCCAGTTGAAGTAGAAGCTACTTCAATCGTTATACCTGTTGATTCTATATTAAGTTCGACTCTAGAACCTTCTTCTAATTTACCTGATGCAAAAAACTCTTCTTCTATTATAGACTCTAGTCCAGATATAATGTCATAGATTTCATTCTCTGTAAGCTCTGTTGTATTTAAAGCTTCATTAATAACTGCTATCTCTTGTGTAGATAAAGCTTCATGATCATCTGTTGGAAAATCTAATAATAACTCAGCTCCTAATAAATTAGGTCCTCGAAGTGCGGACGTACTTAAAGATCCATCAAATCCTTGCCAGTACCATTCATAAGATGCCCCACCAGTACCATTCCAAGTTAGACTATCTTCAAACTTTGCACTGTTTCCATAATAACCTGCATCATTGAGTCTTGTAGTTGTCATGTCAGCTAATGTATTCCCATCAGCGTCTTTAATTTTTAAATGGAGAACATAACTGTCATTAGCACCAGTTGATTGACCACAACTAAAAGAACTGGACCCATCCTCACAGTTTTGAACTGAGAAATAAGAATTTAATATTATTCCCCCATCTAATTTGTTTTGTGTTGCAGTATAGGTTGTGCCAGACTCAACACCTGTTACTCCAACTAAAGTATCATCAGCTGATACTTTCATATCACGACTTGACTCTAATTCTCCACTAAATGCTCTACCACAATGGCCGTTGATTGTTGTGCCACAGGTTATGGTAAACCCATTATGAGTTGAGTTATTTGATAGATTGCCTGTGCCTGAGTTTACACCATCTAAATTATGGCTATCTAGACTTGATGATGTTGTTCCTGCGTTTGGTAATATGTTGGTAGATGTAGCAGTATCATTTTCTGCTTTAGCTGAAAGTATTATTAATGTTAGTATTAAGAATGCGTATAACCACCTCATTTTAATATGAGTTTAAGAATTGATTTCTCACCTAGATAAATTTCGGTCTCTGCCATAGACTTTATGCACTGGTATTGTATGTGTTTTTTAGAATCACGCATTGCAATTCTTTTACCTTTTAAACAATCTGACATAGAGTCTTGTATTCTATGTTCTTTTATTTCTCCGTTAACTATCATTAAAAGTGCTATTACCATTTCTGTCATTAATGTGCTCCGTTACCGTTTGCTCTTACTTTGTCTTTTAAATCTTCTATATCATTTAATGCTTTTTCTAATTGATCTCTTAAAAATTCTATATTAACTTTGTTAGTCATATTCATCTCTTGAGTCTCTTCCATTTTCTCAACAGACTTATAAAGATCTTCTAATAAAAAATGTTGCTCCTGGTCCACGGGCACCTGTTCACTTTTTTTTAATAAATCATTTTCAAACAGCTCACGTGAAGTCTCTAACGATACCAACCTCGAAGTCAGCTCTGTATATCCGAGCACGCCCATTGCGACGAGCACGATCAGGCTAGCTACCGTCTTCATTGGCATCTGCACAGCAGCTGATTCAGATATGTTAAGTGGTTTATTACTCATTTCTTTTTTCTCATGTAATGTTTAGATGGTTCATAATCCCATCTTTTACCGTGATGACCTCTTAAGTCTGCATACCACATTCTTAATTTTACTATCCATTTACGTACAGGTCTAGGCATTTTTATCTAACATTTGGTTTCTTTAATGGTATTATTTCTATTTTAATTTCTTTATCCATTTTTTCTAATTCTTTTGTCATTTTAGCTTCTTCTTTTAATCTAAGTTTTTCTGCTCTCTTATCAGCTTTTTCTCTGTCTTTAATACGTTTAATATATGTTTTATAATCTGGTCTTTCATGACCATATTTAGACCACAATGCCATAGCTTCAGCTCCAATTTTGCCGTCAATTGGACAGACAGTGCCCGCAGAAATCATGCTCTCAAACACGCGCTCATCTTGGCAGAGGATGGCCACGGCTGCTACACGCATACCAAAATCATTTAATATTCTTGCTAGTTTTAATCGTTCACAATTTTTATCAATAAAATGTTTTCCGCCACTGATACCAAAGCCAAATGTTTGAACACCAAGTGATCCACCGACTGCACATACATCTTGTGTCATAGAATTGTATGATGGTGCTGATGCTGTTGGTGGTGCTGATTTTATATTAGAGTTAGATGTAGAATTTGTTGTTGTGCTAGAAGATGATCCGGATTCATATGTGGTTGCTCCACCTGTATACCCACCCTCAATACTTGTGTTTCCGCCGCTAACGTTCGTTTGTGTTTCTGCTGAACGTGCTGGTCCACCAAATAAAGCTAACAGTGTTAACATTATAATTAAGATTGCTGTAAATCTATAGTCCATCTTGGCACTCTCCATTATTGACACGACAAACACTCTTCGTCTTTGTTTTTAGGATCATCACATTGACAATCCTCACAAGTACAAATGCCATAGATATCTGCATGCAGTTCTTCTTGACAATGACATTTGTGATGACATTTTTTACATTTGTTTTTTTCCATATTACTTCGCTGCTTCTCTACAAGTAGGACAAGATTTTTTAAATCTTGTTTTATGTGTATTACAAACAATTTTTTCTATTACTGGTGTTTCCACTTTATCTTCTAATTTTAATGTTTCTTGTTCTTCATTAAAACCTTCCATTAAAAGTTCAGATGTAGTTTTTTCTTTTTTAAAAATTTTGTTCCACAAAGATTTTATCCATTTAATCATTTTTCTTTTCCTCAATTTCATAGAAGTACTTATCAGTATCTTCCGTTTTCCATTTACCTGAGTCTTCTACTTCCCAGTCTGAAGTTTGAACCTTCCAATCTGGAACTTCGTCTCTCACTGTAAATGACGTTATGTCCCACAGGATACGATTGTTAGGTTGTGCTGCATAATTTCCATTCTCTAGAGCGAGAATGTGTGCGCATTTATGTTCATGCGGTATTTCAGAATGATCTGTATCTACTATATTACTCTCTGGGTGCGCCCAGTCAACAGTAAATAAATATTTTCCTCTGTGCCATTTTTTATCCTTACCCCAGTATTTTCCGTTACTTCCGTTGATTAAGTCCCAACTAGTAACAGCAGGATAATAGCTAAAACAATTCCAAAGCTCCAGCTCATCAAGTCGCATCCTAGGAACTTCATCAATTTTAAATCCTCTTTGAATGAAAGCAGAGATTGGTAACCGATAGAATATAGCACCGTTTTCCATAATTGCATGAAAGAGTATAGCACTCCCTGCAATTGATGTAAGGCCAAAGATAATGCAGTCTTCAACTTCTCCATGATGTTTCTTAAGATCGTAAAGATATTCTCTTCTGATCTGAGAATACAGCACAGGAATGTTTGCATTTAGATAGGCCATGCATAAATTATTTTATTAAAGCGATTATTGCGATAACGACTATTGCTATAATAACAGCTTTTTGTTTATTAGCTTTAGCCCATGTTATTATTGTTTTTATATGGTCCATAATTTTCTCCTTGTTTATTTTATTGTACCCCAATTTGGTCCAGATTCATAGTCTACTTTATTAGGAACTTCAAGAGAAACAGCACTTTCCATAATATCTTTTATTTTTTGTGCATGTTCTGGTGATTCAACAGATATATCAAGTTCATCGTGTACTTGTATGTGTGGTATAATTCCCTCTTTATATAACTCTATCATTGCCTTCTTTGTCATGTCAGCTGCTGATCCTTGTATTAATTTGTTTAATGCTTTGTAAGTATATGCACGTTTGATCCCTGGTCCGTGTTCCATAAGTGCTGCTTCATGAGACAATGCTTTATGAATTCCGAATTGATTAGGTTCCCACAAATGAAACCTACACAAACGTCCAAGTAGTGTTCTAACTTGACCTCGATCTTGTGCTCGACTACTAACATTATCCATCAGTTGTTTTACGAATGGAACTTTATTATGATAATGTCTAAATAGTTCATTAGCTTTATCTTTACTAACACCTAACTCTGCTTGTAATTTATTTTTACCCATACCATAGAACAGACCAAGATTTATTGTCTTGGCCTGTGATCTAGGTATATCCGCCATCTCAGCAACGATCGTATGAAAATCCGCATCACCTTCGTGATATGCGTCCAATACATCGCCCACTCCATAAAGATTCTGTAAAGCTGCATAATGCACTACCAGCCTAGGCTCTTGCTGTGAATAGTCAAAACAACCCCATGTATGCCCTTCCTCAGGCACAAATAGAGCCCTGATCCGTGGTCCGAGATCCTTGTTTCTTGCTGGAATCTGTTGAAGGTTAGGATTAGAATATGAAAATCTTCCTGTCACAGTTCCGCCATTATCTGATCTAAGTTGATTTATATCTGCATGAATTCTTCCTTTATGAGAATGCTTGAGTATGGTATCAATGAACGTGGTATGGGCTTTATTTATTTCACGGGCCTGAGCTATTTGTTTCACCACTGGATGTGGGTGATTTTGTAAAAAATTTTTAGTAAAGGAAGGTGCCGATGTTTTCTCAGTTCTATCGTAGTTTAGTTTCAATTTATCAAAAACTTGTGCAATGCTTCTTGCAGCCCATATTTGAGTGTCTACTCCTGTTTCTTTTTTTATTTCTAGGAGTAACATATCTTCTTGTGATGCTAGCTCTTGCTTTAATTTATGAGCTGCTTCAACGTCTACGCATACTCCCTTAAATTTCATATCAATTAAACAAGGAAACAATTCCGTTTCCATATTCATGATTGAATTTATATCTTGATGATCTATTTCTTTTTTAAGTTCTTGCCAAAGTGCTAATGTTATCTCTGCATCTTTTTCTGCGTATGCACCAACATAAATCGCAGGTAGTTTATACATTTCTGCCTTGGGGTCAACCCCCCAACTTTTTGCTGCTTCATATAATTCTGTTTCATTTTTTCCTTTTCCAGTGTATCGTTTAGCACAATTGTTTAAGTCATAGCGCATTTGATTTTCATCAACTAGGGCCGATGCAATCATCGTGTCTACAATTTTTCCGCTGATACTTAAACCTAACGCGCGTATCCAACACACGTCATACATGGCGTTGTGAAATATCTTTGTAGAAGGTAAATTTAATATGTCTTGAAACCATTTAAGGACCATTTTACGATCCATATTACCACCCCCTTCATGTGCAATCGGATAATAAGCACACCAACCTTTAACAGCTACAGCTATTCCAGTAACGTCTCCTTTACCTGTGACTGAACCTGAACCCATTTTTATTAAATCTGGATCTTTAGTTTCTAAGTCAATTGCAATTTCATCATAACCAGATAACTCTGGAAAATTTTCTGGCGGTAGCCATTCTGTTTGTGGTTTAAATAGTGGTATCTGCATCATAATCCCTTTCAATAATCATTTCTATAAAGTGAATTGCTTTTAATAAGTCTTCTTTCTTTCCCTTGTGAGGATGTCTACAAATATATTTAATTGCACATCCTTCCGGAAATAACATTTTATTTTCTATTACAAATTTACTGGGCTGAATCTTAAATCCTTGGTAGTGAGATCCTGCAATTTGTTTGTCGTATGCACTCATAGTATATATCCTTTTTCATATTTTTTTGGTTCTATTATATGTAAATTTTCTTTTGTTCGTGTCGCACCTACATAGAATAATCTATTCTCGTCATCTGGATTTCTTTCATAGCCCTTCAAAGTATTTTCTGTAAGATCTGTTAACAACACAACGTTTTCAGACTCGCCACCTTTTGCACCATGTATGGTTGACAGTTCTATTCTTGGTTTCTCATTTAACTTCTCTCCATTTTTTCTCATTTTTCTTAAATAATCTACTTTAGTTTGCCCTGCATCATCAAATGCTTCAAACCAAACTGTTTTAATTTGAAGACCATAGTCACGTACTAATTGATCTATTCCGTAAAAAGATTCTTTGGCCATACCTTTTATTTTTTTCTTATGCCAATTTTTAGATGTCATTTGTTTAGATATGTTTTCTATCTGTTTAAAATTTACTAATTGTCCTTGTCTTAAATGTTCCCATGCTGTAGCTGCTTCGTGTAAATCTTTTTCTGTACTTCTTCTGTATTTAGAAGTGTAGTAAAGTCCACGTCTATATAAAGATTCTTCTAATTCTTTTAATAAATGTTTTGTTCTAGCCAACACCAGCCATTCTCCAGAGGACATATTAATTGTGTCTGCTGTGTAGTGTCTATGTAATGTGCCTTGATTAATTTTAGGTTGCCAGGTCTTATCTATCCTGTTTCTAATTCTATTAATTATACCCATTGCAACGCCATGTATTTTAGCAGGTATTCTATAAGACTGTGTTAGTGGTAAATATTGTCCTTGTAATGCTATAAAAGAATCTACATCTGCACCAGCCCATTTATATATGGCTTGATCATCATCCCCTGCAATAAAAGAATCAGTTGTTTTATTCCAAATAGTTTTTGCCATGTCCCATTGCATTAGTGACAAATCTTGTGCTTCATCAATAAACACTACATCAAAATTTGGTGACTTATCTGATTTTGTAAAATCTAAAATCATGTCATTAAAATCTATTAAGTTATATTCTTTTTTGTATCTTGCTAATTCATTTGCAATAATTTTTAATGTACTTCTTTCAAGATCTTGTGTGTGTTCGTTTAAATCAAACTGTTGCTCTGGTGTTATATTTCTAAGTTGTGCTAATTGTATTATTCTTAAATATTCACTATCAGAATTAAATATACTTCCTTGATCCTCTTGGTGATCTGCATACGTTACAGGAAAACCTAACTTCGCGCCTAAATCTTTGTAATGTCTTTGTTGCATAACTTGATCTTTTTTTATTCCAAGTCTTCTAAAAGCTAATGAATGTAGTGTTCTAAAATATGGAAGATCATCTTCTGTTAAATTAAATTTTTTAATTGCTCTGTCTCTTGCTTCGTGTGCAGCTTTCTGTGTAAATGCAAAGTAACCAATTTTATCAGGATCTGTTTTTTTTAAATAATCATCAACTTTATTTAATAAAGTTGTAGTTTTACCTGTACCCGGTGGTCCTAATACAATCGTTCTCATTAATATGGATCTTTCGGTTTTAATTCTTTTTGATTATAATTATCTTCTTTTTTATCAAACTGTTTAACCATAAATACAGATGTTCTTTCTTTACCAATACGCTTGTCATCACAATTACATGTTTCTTTTAACATTTGTGCTGTACGTGAGTATGGTACGTCCCAACGTTTTCTAATTAAAAACTGATTATAAAACTTATCAAATATAAAATGATGATAACCCTCTTTAGTTAATACACCCCCACGTTTTAAATCTTTTATATCAGAACCTATGTGTCTATCTAAACAAAACTCTTCTAAATGATTTTGTAGTTGATCTTGTGTAGTCACACCTTCTGGTGGTTCTACAGGTTCGTGGTTCTTCATCAATGGGTTTATTATCATGTCCCAGTCTTTTGGTTTTACTGTTGGTGGTTTAAAATCTAGTTGTTCCATACACGCTTCTTGAAACAAATTTTGTTGTTTTAAAAATTTTACATTTTCTAAATGTAATCTTTCACCATCTACGTTTAAATAATAATATGGTTTTTCTAATTTAACTTTTTGTAAATCAGATAATAACGGAAACACAATCTCTTCACCTATTCCATATTTTCTAATTTTACATAATTTTTTATCACACAGATTACACATAGGTGTGTCATTACATTTATAACCCCATTCTTTTTTATCGTGTTGTCTTTTAATAATATCTACTTCTGATTCACTTAAAGGACTTGTAGATGCTGCTATGTTAAACATAGTTAATCTACTCTTCCATTCAGCTGGCCATTTCTTTTTAGCATAAACACCATAATGAAACATTGCATTGTTTCTTCCACCTTCTGGAATTTTATTTATTGCCATTAATTCTATACATGGTGGCGCATCTGAATATTCTGTTACAGGTCTTTCTATTTTTATTTTATGTAGTTGTTGTGGTGTTTGTTTATTTCTTTCATATAATCCAAAAAAACCGTCTATACTAGCAGCTTCCCCGTTTTCGAGAAAGGCATATCTTGTTGTTTTGGTGTAATTAAAATATGGTAAATTTAAAAAATTTCCTGTATCATCTTGTGATTTTAATTTAATTTGTTTTGGAAATACTTCTGATCCGCCATAACCTAACACGGTTTTAATTTCTGTTAACTTATCTCTCATTAATTCTGCTTCAACAGGTTCTTCTATAAACAAAAATACATGAGCACCACCACTTTTAGACCTACAAACAACTAAGGGTAGTTTTGCTTCTTTAATTTTATCTATTAATTTTTTGTGATCAAAACCTGCATATGAGTCTATGTCTATACAACCCCATATACATTTATTATCATCTCTAATTGGAATAATTCCAAGACTTTGTTTACCTTCTAAGTGATCTTGCCACAATTGAGGTATAACTGGTTGTCTACGTACAAACGATTGGCCCTTAACTTTAACTCCATTTTCTGTAACAGGGGCAATGTTAGTGCAACCATGCGCACGTTCTAATCCTTTAAATATATTTATAAATTTCTCTATCATATTTTTTTAATTGGGCGTTTTCACTCTCGCTTCCACGCCCAACTCCTAGGATTTTATTAGTAAGGTGCTTTTTCCTTAGATTCGTCAGATCCGTGTTTAACTTTTACTTCACCCTTGCTATTTTTTTCAGCAAAGCTTTTAGCAATTTCGTAAACACCTTTATCTGTAACCGGACCAACCTTAGATACATCCCATCCAAACCATGTTCCTTTGTCATTCGACATTTGAACAGTCTTTAGATTATAAATGTGGCTATATGTTGGTGGTGTGAATAAGCCGTTTTTACCTTGTAGCTTAAGACCCATCATGATTGAGTTCCATTTACGACTAATCTTTAATTGAGTAGCCTTCATAGATATCAATGCTGTTGATGGACTTTTACCCATAAGAATCACAAAGTGATTAGCAGTGTTTTCCAGATAATTACCATTAGGTAATCTGTCCTTCCAAGATTTATCACGAGTAGTTGTACTCATAATATCACTTTCTGCACTATGGATTGCTACAGGAGCATTTCCAGATTGACCTCTGTCTTGCCATTCGACATATTGTCTTTCATAATGGACTGGTATAACATTTATACCTTTGTCTCCATCATAAAGCTCTTTGGTCACGCTGTTTACAATCATTCCAGGTTCTGCACCATTAATAAACTTGGCATTCTGTTTATTAACTTCCGGAGATAATTGTCCTAAAACTTTCAGAAATGGTAATGCAAGATCTTCTTGCGTCATATTCTGAGAGCCCGCATTTGCATCAGCTTCGAATGAATTCGTAGACAATGCTCCTGCTTCTTCTTTTACTTGTACTTGGTTCATGTTTATTGTTTCCTTTTTATTGTTGTTTTATTTCCAACGAATACGTTGAAAAGTTCCGTTGGCATTTCTTTACCTGCCTCAATACGCTCACGGACTAACGCTTTGAGAGTCATAGGCTCAACCTTCAACTTTTGTGTCGGTTGATAACCTTGACTCTCTGCAAGAACAGCATAATCAGCTGCCTTGTTATCTTCGTTTCGTCCAAAGGACACGGATATCTCGTTTTTGATTATATCCCCTAGATTATTTTCACGAAGCCAGTTAAACGCCGCTTCTCTATTTGCTATAGTGATGTTGGCGCTATAATTTGGTTTAACATCTACTGAAGAACCATCCATAAGCTTTAAATGAGATAAACCCATTTCAGCCATCATAGTCGGAATTACTTCTCCAGATAAATGTTCAAAATCTTTTTTCTTTTCTTTTAAATCATCTTCTTGTTTTTTTATTTGTGTTTGAAGATTTTCTAATCTTTCTACTTGATCTGCTAACGACCTAATGTTGTCTGTTTTTTGCAAAACATTTGCTCTATCTGTTTCAAAATCAATCATCTATCTTTCCTCTTTCATATAAGTTAATTTCAATAGGATAATATTGTCTTTCTTGCTTATCCCATTTTAATAATCTGTATTTACCATTTGTCATGTCAGAAACTATAGAACATGCAACACCTATAATAGCAGGATCACCAGTCAATAATAAATAATCTTCTGTCGTAAAATCTTTTAATGCTTTTCTTAATTTAAAAATTAACGGACCAGGAGAAAATATTATTTGTGAAAATTCTGGTAATAAGAATTCAAACTTACCATATTTAGCTGCCCCCATAATATTAATTTTAGGTGCACCTGATTGAGTACCAGCAACTTCTTGTATTACATAAACTGTATTTTCTTTCATACTTGACAATATAGTTATAAATGTTATGTTGTCAACTAGAAAGAAGAAAAATTATGAACTATAAATTTAAAACAAAACCATACGCTCATCAAATGACTGCGTTAGAAAAGTCATGGAACAGAGAAACTTATGCCTATTTTATGGAAATGGGTACAGGTAAAACAAAAGTATTGATTGATAACGCTGCTATGCTTTATGATAAAGGCAAAATTAATGGTGCCTTAATTGTAGCTCCTAAAGGTGTTGTTGGCACTTGGTATAGTAATGAATTGCCTACACATTTACCAGACCACATAGAAAATGTGTCTGTATTATGGCAAGCTAATATTTTTAAAAAACAACAAGAAAAATTAGAAACGTTATATGAAATAGAGACAGCTTTACATATTTTAATTATGAATGTTGAAGCTTTTAGTACAACTAAAGGTGTTGATTTTGCCAAGAAATTTTTATCATGTCATGATACTTTAATGGCTATTGATGAGTCTACTACTATTAAAACACCTTCTGCAAAAAGAACTAAAAACATTTTAGCATTAGCTAAAGAAGCTAAATATAGAAGAATAATGACGGGTTCTCCGGTCACAAAAAATCCATTAGATTTATATTCTCAATGTTATTTTTTAAGTCCGTGGTCCTTAGACTTTTCTTCATATTATGCATTTAGAAATAGATACGCAGAAATGAAAACATTACACATGCATGGTAGACAAATACAGGTTGTTAATGGTTTTAAAAATTTGGGTGAATTATCTGATAAAATTAAAGATTTTTCTTATCGTGTATTAAAAGAAGATTGCCTAGATTTACCTGATAAAATATTTATTAAACGTCAAATTACTTTGTCACCAGATCAAAAAAAACTTTATGATCAAATGAAAAAACAAGCATTAGCTATTCTTAATGGTAAGCAAAGTACAACTGTAAACGCATTAACTCAATTAATGAGATTACATCAAATTACTTGTGGTCATTTTACTGATGATAATGGTGGAACTCAACCTATTGAAAATAATAGAATAAGTGAACTTATGGATGTGCTTGAAGATGTTGAAGGTAAAGCCATTATATGGGCTCACTATCAATATGATATTAATCAAATTATCAAAGCTGTGGTAGCAAAATATGGTCCGGGGTCCGTGGTTGACTATTTTGGATTAACGCCAAAAGATGAAAGACAAGACAATATTAAGCGTTTTCAGGATGACCCTAAGTGCCGGTTTTTTGTTGGAACGCCCTCTACGGGCGGCTATGGGATAACTTTAACGGCTGCAAACACGGTTATATACTATTCTAACGGATATGACCTAGAGAAGCGATTACAGTCCGAGGACCGTGCTCACCGAATCGGGCAGAAAAAACCTGTGACTTATGTTGATATTAATGCGCAAGATACAGTCGATGAAAAGATTGTTAAGGCTTTAAGAAAGAAAATTAATATTGCTTCTGAAGTATTGGGTGAAGAACTAAAGTCATGGATTTAGTAGGACTATACGCGTAGCGCGCGCAAATTTTCAATTAGAGACTTTGCCACCAGACCATTTCATGTCTGGTAAGCCTTCGGTGTATCGTTTACCATCAAAGGTAAGCACTTGTTTTCTGTTTGATCCTGCTTCGTGATAACTAATATGTATCCAGCCCCCTGTTGGATCGTCTTTGTCGTAAAACTCCATAATCAATTGATCAAAGTCCACGTTATTTTGTAACCAATAAGCTGTCTTAATGTTGGGCACGCCAAATATTTCTAGGTCGACCGCCTGGCCCTTCGCATGCTGCGACGTCTTTTTTGAATTAATTGCTTCACATAACGCTTCACTACGGTAGCCGCTGGTGATGGTCACTGGCTTGTCAAAGTGTGCCCTTAGCGGTTCAAGAACTTCATAACACAGATCACCTAAACTTTTAATCTCACCGGATCCTGGTGTGTTATCAATTCCTTTCCGCGTCGCTGTCATCGACTTGGTCATCTCTTTAAGAGTAAAATGTTTTGAAAGCTGCATATTTTTTTATTGTGAAATTACTAAGGCAAATATAACATATGCCATTCCTGAAATTAATGCACCAACAGACACTAATAGAATACTTTCTACTCTATTAATTTGATGCTCTAGTTTAAGAATCTTATCATGAGTTTGTTTCTGCATAATTCTACACAACTTTTCATGTGATTCTATTTTTTGTAATGCGTTTTTAGTCATTAAGTTCTTCCTGCAATTACTTTTTCTGTTGGTGATAGTAATGCAGTCTCAGTTCTTGTCAAGTTAGTTATTGGATCTTTTTGTTGCATATTATTAGCCATTTGTACAGTTGGTTGTGGTGTCAGTGGTAATGGTGGTGTTTGAACATTAGCACCCCCTCCTCCACCAGCACCTTGATTAGGTATCATTAAACTTGTTTGATTATTAACTGGTATTGTTGGTGCTTTAATTTTATCATAGAAAAATTCTTCATCTAGTCTTTGAAATTTTAGGTCTCTTAGAATATCTCTTAATTCATATTTAGGATAAAAAGAATCTCTATTAATTCTTCTTTTTTTATTAAAGCCTTTTTCTCTTTCACTTTTTTCTATGTCCTCAATTTTACTTTTAAATCTTGATTCACTAAAATTAAGAGGATCAAAATCACCATTTAAAATTTTTCTAATATCTCCTCGTGATATGTTTCTTTTTTTCATTTCTTTTTTAATACTATAATAATCTACACCAAATTTTTGAGCTGTTAGAAAAGCATTATAAATTCTTCTTTGTTCTCTCCAAATATTTCTTTGTATTCTAATAAGCTCTTCTTCAATTTCACCGTTCTCATTATTAGTATTAGTGTCGTACATATCACTTGCTTCAAAAGCTTTACTTCTAATTTTAGAGTAATCATTAATTAAAAAGTCTACAGTTTTATTTACGTCTACTTCATAGGGTTTAATTCCAGTTGCTAAACCCATTAATACATCTTGCATATCATACACTCTTCCTTTATAAGGTATACCTGTATACGCAGAATACATTTGTCTTAGAGTTGTAACAGCTCCTGGTTCTAGTGTGTTATAAAAATACTCCCAAGATTTATTCCATTTTGTTTCATCATCATCTAACTCACTCCAGATTTTTTTTCTAGTTTTAGTAAAGCCTCTTTTTATATCAAGAAAGGCTTCCAGACCAATTGGTGTAGAGATAAAAGGATCAAAGAATTCTCTCACTGGTCCTGCTTCATCAAAAACTAGTCCTATCATAAAGTTAGTTGCATTTTGGTTGTTCAATCTTTTTTGTTGAATAGCATTGTTCAATGCTTCCCAAGGTCTTCTTACATAATCATATGGAAGGACAGTAGAAAGATCGACCATTTTAAATTTACCTTTGACAGCTTTAGTTATGGCTAGTAGTTGTGAATTCTTTTGGTATCCAGGAGCCAAGTTTTGTTGATACTCTTTCATAATGTCTTGAGTTAAACCTGTTAAAGCTCCATATGTTTTCATAATTGCTAAACCTTTAGCTCCTTGTGTAGTAAACATTCCAATCAATCCTCTGTATCCCATCTCTCTTAAGATAGGATCTCCTGATAAAATTTCTTTAGTAGATATATTCATTACATTAAAAGAACCTCTTAAAGTTTCTGCTGGAAAGGCTACAAAGTTTCCAAGTGGAAGGTTTCTTACACCTTTAATAGCTGCTGGTACTTTACTATAGGTTGGCATGGTATTTCTTACATAGTATGCTGATGCTTCTTTGATAGCTTCTGCTAAAGTTTTTTTACTACCATCAGTATTTAATAAATCTAATTCTCGGCCAGCTACTTTAGTAAACCAACTTTGCATTCTTTTTATATCATTTTTTGCATAGTCTTTTAAAAAAGATTTATACCAATTGTAACCATACCATTTCCATACATGGTCACCACCAGCATATAATTTACCCATCAATTCCACGATCCGTGCATCACCTGCCGCTTTAACCATACTATCAAACGAGTTAATTGCTTTTCCTTTTTGAGTAGCAGCAAGCAATTCTCTTAGTTCAGTTACAACTATGTTTTCATCTAGCGCACCATATTTAATTCCTTCATCTATATTAGCTAATAATCTTTCTTCAGTGGACCCTGCTAATCTTCCAGAATTATAAATATCATCCACTTGCATTTTAACTGAATTAGTTACTGAAGCTCTACCACCAATCAGTCCTCTCATTAATGCAAAGTCTGCTGCCGTTACAAAGTTTCTTGATCCAGTAGCAGGTGAGCCAACTGTTTTACCCCACTGTACTCCTGCCTTAAATTGAAGGAAAGTAGCATAGCCTGGAATTTCTGCTAAGATATCTAGTGGTCCTCGATTACTTGTTAATATTTTAGCTGTTTCTGCATCAGTCCATAGTTCACTTAGTTTAGTTCTTAAACCTGACATACCCTCAATTCTTCCTACTTGAACAACTTCCATTGTTTCTTTTCCAGCTCGTGCTGCTTCTTTACTTGTAAATACTTGACCTTGTTTTAACATTACTCTTGCAAGGGAATCATACATTTGTTTATTAGCAACAGCAGCCATCATGCTTGATGTAGTAAACAAGACATTGTTTTTAAGACCATCTAGACCCTTAACTTCTCCTTTACCCAATAATCTATTAATAACTGATGGTAGCTCTTCACCTTCTTTTAAAAAGCTTTCCAAATCGAATCTCTCGCCAACTTTTCTAAGGATTTCGAATGGGTTTTTATTATCTACTTTTCCCATATTTAAAATTTGTCTAATCATTACATTAGAATAGTCTTTAATAGCTTGTGATTTAGTAACACCTTTTCCCGCAGCCAGCACTGCTTCATCTACTAAACTCGGATCTTTTTTAATAACATTTTCTGCAAACTTAGCAGCATTTATAAATCTAATATCACTATTTGGCATGGCTCTATTTGGATTATTTAAAAAAGCAAAAGATTTTTTAACATAACTTTTTGTTCCACCATTTAATGCTTTAGCAAAACTACTGTCGTCAGGTACATATTTATTATAAACTTTATTTAGCTTAACAATTTCTTCTTTTAAAAGCTTAACAGTATTTTGCATTACTTCAGGAAGATTACTTAGTTTTCTTTTACCATCTAATACTTCTTCAATTTCATCGGCAATTTTATTCATATAAGAAGGAGAAGTTTTATTAGTATTATATATTTTCTCAGATTGCTTAGCTAAATCATATGATTTTAGTTCAATACTTTTTAATAAGTCTTGAATTTTTTTTCCTGAAGCTCTAATCTCTCTGCTTGCAGAACCCTTAATAAATAATGCTTCTGCTGTATTTTTTCCTGCTGATCTAATCCAAGAAATAGCATTGTCTATTTTTTTTAAACCTGATTTTACTGGATCAATATTATCAACAGTAAATCTTCTCCATTGTTGGTAATCAGGTAATTGTTGAGTCCATTGTTTAACTCTACCCATTCCTGTTAAAACAATTCGTGTTCCAAATTGATTAAAGACTACATCTGCATTACTTCTAAAGGCTTTAGCTATAGATGGAAGCACTACAGGATCCTTTGCCATGGTCCATGTTGCTGCTTTCATGAAAGGATTAAAAACTCGACCAAGTAAATCATAAGTTAAACCTACTCCATAACCTAAAGTTCTAACTGCTCCACCAAAGGCTACTCCTATTAATGGAAAACCTAATCCTATCATAAATCCTTCTTTTCCATATTTAATTTTGTTTGAAAGTCTAGCAGCGGCAAGCTCTCTTCCTGTTTTTCCTTCTTCTTTAGTTCTTTTAAAAAACATAGGATCTAATTTTCTTTCACCACCTGATATTAAAAAGTCTGTTGCTCCTAAAGACAAAGCTCCTGTTCCCATTCTTTGAGCAAGACTTGCTCCCGATTGAATAAATCTATGTTTGTTTGCAAGTTTGGCATTGTTCATGAAAAGAGTTCTACCTTTAAACCACTTGACAGCATTTGGTATATTTCTTATTATTTTATCAGTTATCTTCATTGGTACCATGAACTGAGTACCTATTTGAGTAATCTCCCCAGCTAAAGTTTCTGGTTCACCTGAATGGTCTAAAAATTTTCTAGTTAAACCATCTAATTTTTCTGTTAATCGTGGATCAAACTTAGTACCCGTCTTTTCATTTATTTTGTCAGCACCTATATCAACACCAATAGTTAATAACTCTGACAATGCTTTAACAGCTAATGGTGGACCTGTAACTGCTCCTGTCGCAACATCAGCAATATAATCAACTTCTTTCTTGGTGTCTCTTGGTATTAAATTTTTAGGATTTAATCTTTCAAAAAACTCTCTGTTGGGATCCGCTTTACTTTCAAATAATAATTTTTCTTCTTTAGTTATTTCATCTAACTTACCATCTTTAATTTTTTTATTATACTTTGCTTTTTTTCCCCATGTGCTAGTTCCTAATATAGGATCTATAAGCAATATGGACAGTGGATTAAAAACTTTTTTCTTTGGTTTGTGTTTAGGTTCTTTAACGTTATTCCGACTTACTTGAAATCTAATTTGATCTTTAACGTCTTCATCATCCAACTTTGATGGTAGCGAGTCAAGATATTTATATGGTTTTTGGCCCATTACGCCCCCGATTGTTTAGGCAGGAATAGTTGAACGTTATATTTAGTGTTAAATTCGTTTACATCCGCTTGAGTTTGGATTTCTGCAAAGTCAGCGAACGCCTCGTAACTTTGAGAAAGTAATAAAACTATTTCATTACTAATTTCCTGTGGTAATCTATCTCTTAATTGTTCGTAAGAAATATTAATTTGATTTGTTTCACCCTGATCCGTGGGCCCTGGTTCTTGTGCTTGCATTGGCTGTTCAGGCATCACGGCACCTGCGTTTTGATATCCTATTCTACCACCATCTGCTTTTTTGTCAGGTTCAAGAAATTTAGTAGCTAGTCTTAGATACTTGTTAATTAATAATTGAAGTTTTTCCGAATAACCAACATCACCTCTTGACCAATTAGTTCCTGTTGCCGGATTTATTTGAGATTCAAGTTCACCTCTAGCATTATCGTTAGCAATTTGATACGCTTCAGAATTACTTAAAATTTTGTACTTATCAGAAATGTCTTCACCTAATACAATTACATTGTAAGTGTCACTTCTTTTTTGATCTTCTAATTCTTTTATATTTTTTGGATCAGTTTCCGCTTTAATTAAAGGATCCCAATAGTTATTAATTTGTTCTACAATAAATTCTTTTTCACCCTTAGCGTCTAACTCGCCTAAGTATCTTTCTTGTTCCAGTTCTTGACCAAACTGTTTCTTTTGTTCTTCAAATTTTTCTTTTTCAAAAGCAAATTTTTCATCGTATAATTGTTTTTGATAGTCTCTTTCTTCTCCAGCTGCTCTGGTAGCTTGGAATTCTTTAAATGGTCCTTTAGCTGATGATGCTACTTGTTGAAATATGTTTCCTGATTTGGGTCTTGATACTAAATCAAGTCCCATGTTAATTAAAAAATCATTAAAGTTTCTACTTCTAGGGGGTGATACTCTTTGATCAGATGGGTTATCTGTTCCTTGATATCCTTGTCTCGGTTGTAGTCCTGAAGTAATTCCTTCAGCAGTACCACCCATTCTAAACATTGGTCTTCTTAAAGTTCTGTTCATATTAATTTTGTATTACTGTAGATGGTTTTCCTGCACCTACCACGTTACCATAGATACCACCAAGAGTTGATCCTATTCCAAGAGCCGTGGCTAATGGACTAGCGTTTGGTTGAACCATGGATTGATATTGTTGTCCCATTGATCCCATTAGATTTCCTAAACCTGTACCCAAGAATCCCATTCTTTCATAAGGTTCGTATAGACCCATTCTTGTTTTTTCTCTTTGTGCATCTATGTTTGCTTGTGCATAAGCTTGATCAGCTGCGCCCACTTGACCCGCTCTTGCTATATCTGTTCCTTGTAATCCTTGTAATGCTCCACCTAATCCTTGTTGATATTGTCCAAGACCTAATTGACCCTGTGCTAATCCTTGTTGTGCACTAGCTAATTGTGCTCTTTGTCCTGCCATTCCTGCTTGTTGTCCAGCTTGTCCAGCTTGAGCTGAACCTAAACCAAGTTGTGCTTGACCTAATCCTAATTGACCTTGTGCAAGTTGTGCTTGTTGTTGAGCTAATGATCCTGTTGCTTGACCTAATCCTAATTGACCTTGTGATAACATCATTTGATTAGCTAAATCTTGTTGTCTCATTCCTGCTGCTTGACCATAACCTTGTTGTAACATCTGTGCTTGTAGTGCTGCTCTTTGTGCATCGGATCCTGATTGATATTCAGATTGCATAACGCCTTCACGACCACCACCATAACCACCTAATGCCACCGCTTGATCTGATATAGCCTGTTGTCTCATCGCTGCTTGTTTGTCAAATTCTGCTAATGTTGTATCAATTACTTGTGATTGATAAGGCGACATGTAAGAAGAAATTGATCCTGCACCTGTTCCTGTACCCGTTCCTGTTAATCCTGCTGCTGTACCTAATCCTGTTCCTGCTGCGCTAATGTATGGAGATACTCCACCAAGTGTTATACCAGCTCCTGTTAATCCTGTTCCTGCTGCACTAATGTATGGTGATACTCCTGCAGTTGTTGTGCCTGCTGTACCAAGAGCTGTTCCCGCTCCCGTTAATTCTTGTCCTGCAATTCCTAATCCTGTTTGTGCTAATCCTAATCCTGTTTGTGCAAATTGTCCTTGTTGAGCAGCTCCTGCAGCTTGTGTTGCTGATCCTGCTCCTGTAACGTAAGGTTGATAAGAACCAATACCTGCACCTGTTAATGATGTTGCTTGTTGTTGTAATGCTGTTTGTGGCGCAACCTTCGGAGCCATTCCAGTAATATCTGCAGCGGTAAATGGCTTCTTAGCCAAGTCTCCCATAGATTTAGTATATTGTTCTGCTAAAGCTTCTATCTGTGGGTTAAATAAATTTCGTTGTTCTGTTACAGCCATTACAATACCTCTCCAAGTCTTTGTTGTGTTTGAAACATTTCTCTAGCACCTTCAAGTCCTTGTGACTGTTGTGATACTTTACCACCTGCTTCTAAATTTTCCATTAAGTTTTCCATAACTTCTGCACCTTTATCTATATCTCCACCACCTGCATTTCTAACAGCATCTGCTGTAAATACAAACTCATTTTTTGATAATCTTGCAGGTACATCATCTGCTCTTTCTTCGCCACCTAACGGCACGAAGCCACCTTCAGCTCTATAATCTTTTTCCATACCACCTAAATCCATTAATCCACCTTCGGCTCTACCAACTCTACCACCTGTTGCATAATCTGATTCAATCATTTTTTTAAATGATGAAAAGGACATAGGTGTATCTGCATACTCATTTAACCCTAATTTTATTTCTTTAACATATGCATCATATTTATCTTCTATAGTTTCATAACCTGCATAACCACCTGGTTCATTTACTAATCCACGCTTTGATTTCATTATACCCTGTTGTGTCATCATTCTCGGGTCCATCTGTGCCATCATTCTAGGATCCATCTTTGGTCTTGGCATTTGACTTGGTGGTGTTGGTGTTGATTCATCATCTGGAAATGATTGTGAATTAAAACCTTCTGGTGCAATTGATACTGGAGGTAAACCTGCGCTACCACCGTATGCAAATTCTTCATCATCTTCTTCTCCATACATTGCACTTAGTGCAGCGGCTCTATGATCTTTACCACCTGCATAACCTATACGTCCACCGTCAGCTGCAGTTGCAAATCTAATAGAATCTGTAGGTATATCTGAAAAATATTTCAACCATTTATCTTTTTCTGCATAATCATAACCATCTTTATCTTCTTCTGGATTCGCTGCCGTGTATGCACCAGCAAGTGCTGAGGCACCTGCTATCCATGGGAAAGGTTTGCTGCTCATTGAACCTAGCATCTTGGACCACATGCTATCTCCTCCCGGATTACTAACTCCGGGAACACCTTTAAACATTCTAGAAAATAAACCGGCTTTACTTTTTCCAAACGGAATATTACCTAAACCATACATCAAAGCAGCTTTACCAATTGGTGACTTCGCAATTTTACTAATAGCTTTAGTTGCTTTCTTAACTAATTTTCCTAAACCGTATGCCTGTCTAAGATCCGTGATCCCTCCACCAGCATACCCAGTTCTTCCGCCTTGAGCCATCAACTCTGGTTTTAAATTTTCAAATTTGTGAGGATAAAAAGGTTCTGCTCTTCGCTCTCCTTCAAATGTGTCAGGATAAAAAGGTTCTGCTATTGGTTTTAAATCTTCAAATCTGTTAGGAGTTTTGTAATAATCTGACATATCTCTTCCTAGTACTATAATCTCATATATTTCCTTATCAGTCGCACCCCTTTCTCTTAAATATTTTAGCTTGGCATCCATATCATTTAAAACTGGATCATCAACATCGCTTCCTTTTTGAACTTGAGCTAAGTATTTTAATCCTTGATTGGATTTATAATCTTTACCACCAGCATACCCAATTCTTCCACCGTCAGCTAATGTTAACATATTAGTGCTTTGGTTAAATT
>Ga0209349_1000204_pt1 | contig 32854 bp, 17 predicted proteins | sample ETNvirnome_2_130_FD_184067 | JGI IMG/M metagenome (GOLD analysis project Ga0209349, IMG submission 184067) | Marine viral communities from the Pacific Ocean - ETNP_2_130 (SPAdes) (version 2) | ecosystem: Environmental > Aquatic > Marine > Oceanic | place: Pacific Ocean | collected 2013-06-22
TGCTCCTGGCGAAAGGGTCATGGAGCCGGAGTTTGGTGTGGGTATGCGAAAGTATCTGTTTGAGAATTTTAATAGCTCAACATACGCCAAAATAGATACCAATATTAAAGAGCAAGTAAAGATATACATGCCAGCCATCCGAATCGATGGTATTGAGTTTTCAGGCCGTAATCAAGATCAAAATAGGCTATTGCTAAGAATTAAGTTTTCTATACCCAATATAGGAATTACGGAAATGCTACAGTTTACTATTTAAAAAAGAGGATTTTTAATGCCAGATGAACAAAAAAAGATACTTCCTATAAATTATACCAATAGAGAATTTGCTAGCATTAGAAACGATTTACTCCAAATTGCGGAGAGATTTTATTCTGATTCGTTTCAAGACTTTAGCGAGGCGTCATTTGGCGCCATAATGATCGATTCGGTTGCCTATGTGGCAGATCAATTGTCGTTTTACTTAGACTACAACGTTAACGAATCATTTTTGGATACTGCGTATCAGTTCGATAACGTGCTAAGACACGGGAGAATTTTAGGATATAAATATGACGGCCGCGCCTCGACCTATGGGCTGACTGCCTTATATGTGATAGTCCCAGCCAGTCCGACTGGACTTGGTCCGGACACAGCATATCTTCCTGTTTTAAAGAGGGGATCTAGATTCTCCTCTGAGACTGGTTTGAATTATGTTTTAACCGAAAATATAGATTTTGCGAATTCTAAAAACCCTGTGGTGGTTGCTCAAATGGATTCGTCCACCGGCGCCCCAACCCACTTTGCCGTTAAGAGCTATGGCACCGTTGTATCTGGATATTTTGGACAAGAGACCATTTCCACCGGCGCCTACGAAAGATTTAAAAGACTCCGGCTCTCCACGAGAAATATATCAGAAATTATTAGCGTTTTTGATACCGACGGTAATGAATATTTTGAGGTAGACTATTTGGCTCAGGATATGGTCTATAAAGAATTAACAAATTCAAATTATAAAGATGATAATGTACCCTCGATATTGAAACCTTACTTGGTATCTAGAAAATTTATAGTTGAAAGAACCAACACCGATGCATTTATTCAATTTGGAAGCGGTGATCCCGGCGCTACGAGTGTGGTGGCGGATCCTCAAAATGTTGCAATGAATATTTTTGGTAAAACCTATGTGTCTGACACCACCTTTGATCCAACGCGCTTAACCAAAAATCAAAGTTTCGGGATAGTACCAGCAAATACCGACATTGTTGTTACGTATAGGATAACCAACCCCGCAAATTCGAATTTAGCCGTGGGATCCCTCAACAACGTAGCGAATGCCCGGGTAGAATTTGCAGACAGAAGCATCCTAACAGAGTCAAAAATACAGGACGTTGTAACTTCCATAGAGGTATACAACGAAGAACCCATCGTTGGCGATGTTACAAGCGTTAATACTAGTGAACTTAAAAGACGAATATTTGATACATTTCCTACACAAAATCGAGCAGTTACACAAGCAGACTATGAAAATATAGCCTATAGGATGCCGGCAAAATATGGGTCCGTTAAGAGGGTTTCGGTCCAACGAGATTCTGATTCCCAAAAAAGGAATTTAAACATGTACATAATATCGGAAGATGTGTTTGGAAAACTTACCGCAACAAATTCAACTATTAAAAATAATTTAAAAATTTGGCTGAATAACTATAGAATGATTAATGATACCCTAGACATTCTAGATCCTTATATTGTTAATTTGGGAATAGATTTTCTAGTTAAGACAGTGGTGGGAGCAAATAAGTATACGGTTTTAGACGCATGTATAGAGTCGCTTAAAGAAATGTATAAAGTGGCATTCTTTATAGGAGAGCCCATTTATATTAGTGATATATACAAGCGCCTTAAAGATGTCGAGGGAATTTTAGATGTCGTAAAAGTTAACTTGGTTAACAAAACAGGAATAAACTATTCAGGATCCACCATAGAGATTCAGAAGAACCTATCTCCGGATGGAACCTACTTGGTGGTGCCTAAAAACGCCGTCGTCGAAATTAAGTATCCAGAAACCGACATTAAGGGAAGAGTTAGGTAATGGGGATAAAAAGATACAAAGCCAATGCAAATAATACTATTGTTAATGCATTTAAACCGAATCTTCGTACGCGCGGTACTGGTGCTAATTGCGGCGCCGCTGATGTTGTAGAGGTTTATTCGGTTTATGGGCGACAATTTGTTAGTGGATCTGGCGGCGATGCAACGCAGCGCTCAAGCGAACTCTCCCGTGTTATTATAAATTTTCCAATTGCGGACATTGAGACTGATCGCTCTAATGGTAAGATCCCAGCATCAGGCAATGTCAATTTTTATTTGAGATTGTTTAATGCGGAGACTTCAAAAACAGTACCAAAAGATTATAAATTAGTTGTATTGCCGGTTTCGCAATCTTGGCAAGAGGGCGACGGGCTTGATTTAGAGAGCTACAAAGATCAAACCAGAGACGGAATTGGCTCCAACTGGATGAACGCCTCCAGCGGTACCACTTGGAAATCATTGGGCGAGGATGGGGTTGCCGAATATGAGGTTGTGGGAGGCGCCTACAAGACAGGCTCCCTGGCAGATGGGGGCGGAGTCCCCAGTTACGAACAATCGTTTGCCACGGGATTAGAGGATTTAAAAATTGACATATCGGACTTGGTAGAGAAATGGATTTCCGAAGATATAGACAGATATGGAGTAGGAATTCATCTTTCGGCCAGCTACGAAGCATACTTCTCCAGTTCTTATGGAATTAGAAAATCCACAGGCAGCATTTTAGACAATCGAGAAGGCGCCCAAAAGTCATACTATACTAAGAGATTTTTTGCACGCGGCTCTCAATATTTCTTTAAGAGGCCTGTTATTGAGGCTCGCTGGAACTCCGTAAAGAGAGACGACAGGGGAGAATTTTATTATAGCAGTTCCCTTGCACCGGCTGTCGATAATCTTAATACACTTTATTTATATAATTATGTTCGAGGGCGATTAGTCAACATTCCCGACAAAGGGACCGCAAGTGAAATATATGTTTCTTTGTATTCGGGCTCTTCCTCCCCCACGGGTTCGAAACTCGTCTTATCTGATGGGTACACCAATGTCACCGGCGGACACGTTTCTACGGGCATCTATTCGGCTTCTCTCGCCATAACAGCCGCCTCCACTCCTCTTACTATGCTATTTGATGTGTGGCACAATGACGATGGTTCAGGAACTTCGAATGGGACTGAATACCTGACCAGTTCGGTTAGACCTAAAACACTGCTTGGTTCGATCAATACCAGAGAACCGGTTTATTACATGAACATTACTAATCTGAAAGATCGGTATCGTTCTGATGAAGTCGCACGATTTAATTTATATGTCCGCGAAAAAAATTGGAGTCCCACGATTTATACAGTGGCCTCGAAAGATATTGAAACAATATCAATTACGAGCGCTTCTTATCGTATATTTAGGGTCTATGATGCGCTTGAGGCCATTCCTTATGAAACTGGTAGTGAATTCGCAACTGGGTTATCGTATGATATATCTGGAAATTATTTTGATTTTGACATGAATTTGTTAGATCCCGGATATGCATATTCTATTAAACTTGCATTTTACGATCCAGAATTAAAAACTTGGAGCGAGCAAAACGAAACTTTTAAATTTAGAGTAGAGAGTTATGAGTATTAAGAAGCTTTTTGGGGCATCTGACAACGAAAAAAATTATTTGTCCAACATTAATGAAAAAGATGCATTTAATGAGGACATCGAATCTGCTAAGAATTTAAGAGAGATAAAAGAAAAGCAAGACCACAACATTCCGCAAATAAACTATGCGGATCCCGTCAATTTTGCTCGATATGGTTCTGCTTATTTATACTATAAATCGGCTATTGAAAGAATAGTGGATTATTATCCATATGACGGCTCTGATGCTGAAATAAACAGCTTTTATAACAAATCATTAGATATAGAAAAATATATTTTAGACAATTTGTATCCGCGCACGAATGGTTATATTAACATTTCTGTTGGATCGGGTGAAGCCTGGGGCACGCCAACTCACTACAAAGAATATGGCCTACCAAGTAAACTTGAATATATCACCTTTTACGGCGGCCCCAACACCGGCTCGGGGGGTACCACCTTAGAGCAGCTAGCACCGAACCCCTACAACGATCAATTTCAAAATTCGAACATCTACGACACAGACATCTATCAAACCGAAGGGCTTCCATCGGATTATGGGAAAGGAACGAGAACATCAAACCTAAGATCTAATTTTGATGATGGTGTTACGGTAGAATTCTGGCTTAAGACCGGCTCCATCGGAACGGATTTTGCGGAAGGGATACCCACAGATAGACAAGTTGTCTTCGATATGTGGAATACCGAAGACACCTCTAGTGTTGATTATGGGCGCATTATGGTCGAACTAACAAGTTCCCAAGCAGCAGACGCAGCAGGCACCCCCTTTCTGATTACGGTCCTATCTGGGGCTGCGGGGTCCACCACAGGAATAGCCGCGACCGCGCTGGGCACTGGCCTAGACAGCGGGATTCTTTCAGATTGGAAACATTATGCCATTACTCTTAAAAATTCAGGCAGCAATTTAATATCCAAATTGTATATTAATGGTGGTCTCAACCATGAATTAACCTCTGTGGGAGAGGCACCAGAAGCGCTTAAATCTAAAAATATGGCTGGTCGTATTGGCGCCCTCTTGACAGCCCCGGAGGGTAGTTCGGCCCCGGCCGGCTCAGGAAAACTCTCTGGGTCCTTAGATGAGTTTAGATTTTGGAAGGTGGCCCGCAACGGACAGCAGATCGGACGCGACTGGTTTACACAAATTCGCGGTGGTGTTAATACCGATATAGCAAATACAACATTGGGATTGTATTATAAGTTTAATGAAGGCATCACCGGTGATGCGGCCATTGATCAAATTGTTTTAGATTATGGAGGAAGAGTGTGTAATGGCGGATGGACCGGTTACGCTGCCTCTTCTCGAAATGTTGGATCGGCCATACTGGAAGCCTCCGCCTCCACCAAGGAATACAGAGACCCCATTATTTATGCTCAACATTCAGCAGTTTCTGGTTTAAAGAGCGGCCTTCTCGCTAGCGGCTCGTATCACGATACCAACAACAACGCAGCGTTTTTGAATTTGGTGCCCGGCTGGGTTTTGGACGAACAAGAAAATGAAGAGCTAAGCGATTTGAGTAATATCGCGCACATTGCCGGCGCATACTTCGATAAACTATATCTCCAGATTTCCCAGCTTCCTCGCCTAAGACAACTGAACTATGTTAGTGGCGCATACAAACCCTTCACATTTTCGGAGCATTTGCCCCAATCATTAGGGCTATATACACCTAATTTGTTTATCGATGCCAGTGTTATGGAGCAGTTTGCAAATCGAACCGATACGGAGGTGTTCGAAGGTGACTTGGCTGAAGTCAAAAACTTAATCTATATTAATCTATACAACAACCTGACAAATATTTTTAAATCCAAAGGAACAGAGAAAGCAATTAAAAATGTATTTAGGTGTTTCAATATCGATGATAAATTGCTAAGAGTATCGATTAATTCAAACAACAACGAATTCATTCTTAGGAATAACTTAGAACAAACCCTTATCAACAAGAACTGTTTGAACTTCAACAATGAAAGCAACGTTGCGGCAGTAGTATATCAAAAGCAGGGTGCTGACACCACAAACACTACCGGCTATATTCACAGCTCTTCAAATGCATCAAATTTCGAAGATCGAGCGGGATTCACAATAGAAAGTAACATTATTTTTCCGCACTATATGGTGAGCCAGGACAAACTGCAGCGAGATTTTAACACTGTATCCTTGTTTGGCATTAATATGGTCGATACGGGCTCTGCGGATTCCCAAACAGGGGCCGACACAACCACACTGGCATATGATAAGGCCAATTTTCAAGTAATGGCGGTTAGGGATAGCCAATATTCCAAAAATGTATATTTTAAATTAACGTCTTCTCTTTCTCCTGGCTTCGGTACGGAACTTACGAGCAGCATATTTTTAAATGTATATAATAATGAACTTTGGAACCTTTCTGCCAGGCTTAAGCCATCCAAATATCCTATAGCGGGTTTTGTTAGTGGCGCCACAGTGGCCACTGATACCTATGACTTGATATTTAGAGGGATAAACACAGTATCTACCAATATAAGGGAGAGCTTTACAGTAACAGCCTCTCTCGATAGTACGACAGCACGCAATTTTTTGAATGCAGCTAAGAGGGTATCCACCGGCGCCCGTCGCACCAATCTAACCGGAACGCTGCGCGACAAGTCCGATGCATTAATATCATCAATAAAGTGTTGGGCTCAATATATCGAAGACGACGATTTGTTGCAGCACACGCTGGATCCAGAAAATACAGGAATTTCAGGATCTTATCAAAATCTTTCCCCGCTTCAGTGGTATTATACCAACAATGATATTGTTAATGATAACACATTAGCTATGAATTGGAATTTCATTGACTTAACTGGTTCTGATTCTGCCGGTGTCTTTACAACGCAAGATTTTAGTTCCGGATCCGCCACCGCCCGCGCAACTCAGGGATGGGTGGGAGAAGTAGCGGGCTACCAGCACCCGGGCGCTGGCTATGGGTTCGCCCAATCTTCTCAAGATATTATTGATAAGAAGCACCACAACTCGTATAGATTCATAAATCCAGAACATGCGGTTTCTTCGGATATGGTTCAACTTTTCTCTGATAATGATGAACTGTTCCCAAACTTGAGAAGAGAAGAGATTATTCCCAACTATGTGTATACAATTGAGAAAAGTCTTTACAATGCAATTTCAGAAGAAATGTTGGACTTTTTTGCTGGTGTTATAGATTTTAATAACATAATTGGACATCCAATTAATCGATATCGCGGTCGCTATAAGGCCATGGAAAAGTTACGAGAGGCATTTTTCCGTCGAGTAACATCTATTAGTACGGTCGAGAAATATATTAAATATTATAAGTGGTTTGATGATACACTAACAGAAATTATTTCTCAGTTGGTACCGGCATCAGCAGAATTTGTGAATGATGTTTTAAATGTCGTTGAAAGCCATGTTCTGGAAAGAAACAAATATAGATCTAAGTTTCCTACACTAGATTTTATTATCGATGATCTCGATGCGTATATGATTGGGATCCACGAAAGAGAATATCCTTGGCATCCCGGCTCATCTGATGTGCCCCGCTCTCCGCGACGAACAGACGAAAGAGAGTACTTCTGGAAAAGGCGCGCCATACGGTCTTCATTAGAAATTTCCGCATCCTTTCCTGACGGCGCTGCAGCCACCGAAGTTAACAGCCAGCGCGACACGTTTAAAGAAATTATTTACGCCCAGCCGCATGGAAGTAGTACGTTGCCTCTACTTTCTACAGTAGCCGGCCAAAGATATGAAATGCCAGATCTTATCAGGAAGAGATTTACAACTCCTTATAGTTTTAAAGTTTCCGATATTAAAGAAATACGAGAAGCAGATCTCACACTGGGTACCAACTACGCACCAAAAAAGAACATCGAGTTTGCCCCGGCCACATTTCGCGGATTGGGCAAGGTTGAGACGAGCGGCGGCGTTTATATACCTTTAAATGTTTTATCGGCCAAGGCACAAGACATGGTGGCAGTGCCAGAGTTTATTGATGTTACTCAACCAAAAGATTATATTAAAAAACAATATAGAAGTTTTAAGGTCATGTATGGTCCCAATTTTGAAGACGGTCTCACATATTTAAACACCGATACCCACCACGCCTTCCCTTTTAATATCGTCAGTTCTACAGTAGAAACTGGCTTTAATGAGGAAGTTATTCGAGGGCTCACCGGTGGAATAGAAGTCACAAATCGACACGCAGAAGGGTGGGGCTCTGTAAACAACGTTGGAATGCAGGGCCCATTTCCTCGACACAATGTTGGTGGCCACCAGTCGCGACATGTTCCGCTTAATAAGGGTACCGACGATTGGATGAATCGGCCCGAACGAGATAAGGTCTTAATTGGCGGACTGCACGGGAATGCAATAGGTATCGTCGACCCCTTCTACCCGTTCCCAGAGGCAAATGATATTGGAGTGCCTCCCTATCCGCTGACAGCTGCTCAAGGAGCCATTTATTATCGTGATCTCGTAGCGCAAAGCCCATTTAATATCAAAAACATTCAAACAGTCCGCGGCGGCAATGAACTAGGAAATTATACCTATAAATATGAAGTAATTAATACCGCCGGCGCATGGCTTAATCCGCGGCAATTTATTGAGAATCAGCCAACCCTCCCCTCAATTTCCTTTCAACTGCGTGCAACTGGCACAACACAAATCAGAGGATTGTGGGACATCCATCGTGGCACCGAGAATCACTTTGAGTGGGTCCCCGACTACTCAACTGCATATCTAACCGGCTCACCCAATAAGTCTGTTTTAGTGACGAAATTTAGAGTGGCCGGCGGAATCGAGCAGGAAACCCTAGGCTATAATGATTTCAAGTCAAGAGAATACTCTGTTTACAACGCAGTCCCATACCGCAATTTAACAGTACTCAAGCCATCTCAAGGGCCATCGGGAACGATATCCGAGCCGGTGGGCGGCAGTCCTTCTGAGATGAGAGTGTATGATATCCATGGCTTAGATTATGGGCTTATCTCTCACGAGTCGCGACATACCGCCCGATTTGGTCGCGACTCCCTACAGATTGTAGGCACCACTGCGGCCACCAACGGGCCCGGCGCCTCCTACGATCAGGCCCCTGGCTGGCACAAGGTGAATAGGAACAACAAGCAAGTCATAGAAATAGAATCTACGACAGAAATGCCGGTATATAGCATTCCAGTTCCGATATTGAATACGAAGGCTTTAACTTTGGATGACGACGATAATAATAATTCGGCTTCCAGAAAGCTGCGCACAGACGTTCCCTTTTCAGACGGTTTTGCCGATGATACAATTGCTATATCAGCATGGATAAATCGGCATACAGCCAATCCGAATGGGCAAAGCGAGCCCATTGTCGCACTTGGTCAAGATTCGTCCTCCTTTGGATCTCCCGGAAAATCAATCATTCAATTTGGAATGACTACTGATTGGAAATTATATTTCCGAGTTGAGTTAGGTAACAGCGCCCCCACCCCGACAGACGGTCATTGGTATGTCGATTCCCCCTCGGCTTCTGCCGATGGTGGATGGTATCATGTTGCTGTATCCTACGATGCATCTATCACCAGTAACGAACCTACGCTATACATCAATGCAGTTTCCATGTCGCTTACTACCACAAGCACTCCGTCGCTAGCCGGCCTGCATGATATATCAAGCGTAGGCCCCGGTTATAACTATATCGGAGCCATGCACCAAGGCGCCTCCTCTTTTCCGCCTCTTAGATCATCATCGCTCGATGAAATAGCAATATATAATACAGCCCTCACACACGCCGAAGTTAGCAAAATCTATTGCGGTGGTACAATAGTCGATCTTACTAGTTCATATGCACCGGCAACTGCATCGTTAATAACGTGGTTGCGTCTTGGAGATGATCCCAGCGATCCGTCTGAGCCTTTTAATGTTGGGGATGAATTTGTTGATATTAAAGGAAACAACACCTTTAAGGTATTAGGCAGTTCGGCCGACATGGTATATGATACAGGAAGTCTGCCCGGGGGGTGCGATGGCGGTATTGTATCCTATAGAGAAGAACACACCTATAAAACTGCATCCATATATGACAACTGGTTTGTACAACATCAAATCCCCCAATCGGATCGACAATATGCATGGATCACCGAATCTATAGTTAATGGCCAGTCAATAAGATATGCCGGATTCCAGTCCACATGTGCCAGGGGAATGGGCCCTTATTTATCTACATCGAGTGGGTTGATAAACTATTATGATTTTGTTACTGGAAGTGATGTTGTGGCTGATTCTGCCGGCACCGCCCTCCCAGGCGGTCTTCAGCCCACAAATCGACTTAATATTTTGACCGTCGATCCTGTTACGGGCGCCACCGATGATATAGCTACAAACACATTAGGATTCCCAAATACTTCTAATATATCACAATATCTTAATACAACACTTAATCCTACCTTGAGAGAAACAGACTACCTAAATCTAATCCTCTGCAGAAGGCAAGCAAAATATGGATGGACATGGCGACAACTACACCAATATGATCACCCCGTCCTCGTTAGGGAGAGAAGCTATAACACAATCACAGCTATCACAGGCGCCGGCCAAACATTGTTGACCGGCTACAGACTTCCTCCTGTGTCTTTAAAGGGGCGCCCAGCCCTGATCAACTTTGATTCGCCTTCTCGAATTAAAAAAACTCGAAATAATGCAACCTTAAGAATAACAGACAATAACGAACATATTTTCTTTAACGATGTACAAATGAACAATCTTACGAACATGAAAAGAAGTGTTACTCCGTTTGATCAGATAGTCATAACGACACTACTACCTCATTGGTACACAAAATTTGTTGTATATCGACAAAATGTGTTTCCTTCTATGAAAAATGAGTTTGCATCATGGTCGACCGGCTATGATCGTACCACAACTTACAAAAATAATGTTTGGAATAATAATTTTGATACTAGAGTTGCGCTAGCAGACTCCGACAACCCCTGCGGAATTCTCGTTTCGCAAAGCATGTTTTGTTTGGATCCTCCGGGCAGTAACCGGTCATTCGTCGGCGGCCCTGTCCCAACCTTCTTGGAGCGCACCGGAGCGCTCGAAATAAATATTGCAAGCGAAGTCCTCCTAAGAGACAACGGATTGGGTGGAAGCTTACAGAATGCTAAATTCTCATATATGACAGGATTAGCGGTAGAGGAAGACAGTGTGGCCACCGATTATCGAAGAATGCGTAGTCTTGTTCCGGGCCCACTTGGTTGGGCGAAGCACATGGTGGGTTCTCCAAATTCAGTTACGCGTATAGGTTGTCAAGATATTCCCGAAACAGGTAGTTTAACTGGCTCTTTTGATCCGGATGAACAAATTGAAATTTATGGAGGCGAAGCCGATTGGCAGAGCGATACTCCCACCAAAGCCGGAGTTGTGGTATTTAATCCCGACAATAGAACAGCAGAATTCCAAGTTACGGGCTCAGAACCTTGGTTTGAAACTTACAACGAATATTGGCAAGATCTGAAGTTGATGGCGCAGGGATATTCAGTATTGCCCGAGTTTAGAATTAGCGAACATGTTGAAGACTATCTTTCATATGGAATTGCTAACAAAGGGCTTATGGATACTTTTGAATTTCCCGGTGTTGCACCAACATTAAACAGCACTCAATCTTATTTTTATACAACATATACAAATAGTGATTTTATGCAAGGCTTTCTCAAGATCCCGCGCCAAGCTCTTTTAAGTTCAACAGAAATTAGATTAACTTGTGATGCAGCCATTCGATGGAGACCACAGCCCTCCTTCTACCCAGCGCAAAGAGCAGCAGAAATGGTATCACAATTCTCCAAATCTTATGGAGACGGTCTCGTTGGCGTGTTCCGCGGCGAAGCGGTACTCGGTGCTCCCGGCCTGTTTCAAAATAACGGAGGCTGCCTGCGTCCGATGTTTGAGGCACTCTATTCCCCAGGTATTCTATTCAACAGCCTTAAAGCCGGGATTGCATGTAATTATCCAGTTATTCTAGATAGTAGCCAAATATCGGGCACGTGGTTTGGCACAAACGCATCCGGGGCGACCAACAACTGGGCCCTGGTCCCAGGAAATGTACTGGGAGGCAAAATTACCCCAAGCAACGTCCACGCCAACCGAAGCAAGTATCCCGCAGAAGGTTATTTTGGGAATAGCCCCTTTTACAAACTACCATTTGAAACCATTATTGAGCCCGGCCGTCATCTTAATGGATTAACTTTTTATGATGCGCAACCCCACCCATCGATGTCTCTAACATATCAATATTCATCATCAACCGGCCCCTATCAAGGTACCGAAGTGGGACTGGTAAGCAAAACAGACGATCCAGCATATATGTTGTTTGCTAGAAATTTCTTAGGAGAAATTCCAAATATGTTCCTCAAGGGAGGAACTTTTAGCTCCCTTAAATCAAACGTCGTGCCGGCTGACTTGACCTTCCAGAAGAGCGCCGGTCAGGCCGGCGCCGGCTATTTCATGAGAATCAAGATGGTTCCTCCTAGCAATGGTCTTATATTAAGGGCAAATGAAGTTGACAGTGAGGGCACCAACAACGCATATGGTAAACACGGTGCGCGCTATTGGAACAACAACTTAGGTATCGGCCGCGTTGAAACTTGGGGTTCAGGAGAGTTTGAGATCCCCCAGTGGCCACTTTATAGCCCGGAATTCAAGCGCATCCAAACCAACACAGTCCGAACGACTGCTTATTCTTCAATTGCCGTAGCCGGCCGCCCATCTGGGACTGCCGGCACAATAAACGAGAATATAAATAATAAATGTTTCCTAGATTCGTTTGTTGGAAGCAATCCGCTTTATACACATCCCATGGCTGATGGTGAAGCGTGGATTGATTGCTGGTTTTATCCAACAGCGTCTGACGGTAGAACTGTTGAGAAATACGATCTCGAACGAATATTGTCCGAAGTACAAATCAGGACCTGGAGGTTTGATCCGGGATATGTTACCTCTTCTGCATCCGGCGAGCAAGCCCCAGCACTAATTTCTGGCAACCTAACTGCTCCAATGTATTACGATGGTCATTTAATTAATCAAGTGGCAATGCAAGCAACGGGCGCTTTGAATTATCTCGGTATTGAGCGTATATTCAAAACAGAGATCGACCGTGCTGGTAATGAAATAAAGAGTACCAACGAAACGGTCGGTATGCGCTGGGTGATTTCTCCCAAGTTTGAAACACCCACCTTCAACTTCTCTGATCAGGGCATTAAACCAATTACGAGCGCCTCCAGCAACTTAACCATTCCAATATATGCTAGCGCCTCAGTTAATCGGGGAATATGGCAACAATTCGGGGCTTATCCCACCAACCCTAGAGAATATCCACGAATCACGATTGAAGGGCCCGACGATGGTGGCGGGGGCCTGCGCCAATGGTTGAAATATCATTATAAAGTTATGAATGAGGAGTCGATTTACAATAACTATAACGCCGAAAACGGCTCCAGGGTAGCCCGAAACACTAAATCATTGGCGAAACTTGTAGGCTTTGACAGAGACAGTAGAAGCACTCCGCTTGGAGTTCTTCCTGAAAAGATGGTAATAAAAGAAGCAGTTGTGGCTGTACCATATATTCTTAAGGATGCTATCGGGCTAGATCGGTGCTCCGTAGAGAAACAAACAAAAAAGAGATTTATTAGTATTCCGCCGAAGAGAGTAAAAGCTGCCTTAAAGGAATCCCAAGGAACACCGGCCGGCGACTCGCTACAACAGGCTGGAGTTTCGATTCGAAATCTTGCACAACGAATGGAAGATTTTGTATTACCACCTCAACTTGATTGGGTTCATAATTCAGACATCAAGCCAATGGTAATGTATATTTTCCCGTTTGAATATGAGCTAGACAAGGATGATTTGGCCTATATTTATCAAAACTTGGCACCCAGAGAATCTAAGAAAATCAGAATGAAAAGCACTTCCGTGGCACACAATCTTTTGGACACAGAATTATTGAGATCGCAAAATATCATGACGACCGATCAACTTAGATGGATGGTGTTTAAAGTTAAACAACGCTCGATGTCTGATTATTATGATCATGTTCCCAATAATGCCGGCGAAGCCTCGATCCAGCTAACAGAGCAGTACAAAAGAAAGACTCATCAGGAGTTACAGCGTACTAAAGAACCCGATAGAGAATATCAAATAGCGTATAATTGGCCTTATGATTATATTTCTTTAATTGAGCTAGCGCGCCTGGATGTGGAAGTGATGTATAGACCCACAAAGAAACAACGTTCAAGTCAGCTTCAAAAAGTGAAACAGCTTAAAAAGAGGCCGCGCAGGTCCCAGGGTCAGGGTAACCTTAATAGCGGTATTGGTGGCGCGCCGGCACGCAGAACAAAAAAGAAGGGCGGAGGAGGTAAATATTAATGACGAAGATTTTAGATAAAAAAGAGCAAGTAATCGATTTCAAACTTACTCCTTATGGAAGATATAAGCTTTCTATTGGTACCTTTAAGCCTGTTTATTATGCATTTTATGATGCCGGCATTTTATATGACGGAGCATGCGGCGGGCTATATGATGAAAAACAAAACGATATTCACCCAAGAATCAAGGATGAGACTCAATATCTCGCAACTCAAGCCTTGTTTGGTTATATTGAAGATGAACCCGGTGTTTCCACACTTCTAGAAGTTGATGAAAGCGGTGTGGGAAGGTATTTTGAGGCAGATGCGAGGCCCATATTAAATATTCCCGCAGCTGATTTCTTTAAATTCGATGCTGCGATTGGAGACGCGCATTTTGATGGCCCCACTCAGCGATCGGCGCCTGCATGGAAAATTGTTACGCTATCGGGCCAGATCTCGGGCTCGACAGGCCGTGACCAAGCTAACGATCAAGATATTCCACAAGTGGATATTGCTTTAAATTATGTTAAGAAAGTTGATGACAAAAGATTTATACCCGATCCAGACTCGGCATATGAAATTCTTGGTGTCACCCCCTCATTTGCCGACGATAGAATTATAAGAGTGGTAGAGAACAACCTTCTGATTTACGCCGAAGAGATAAACACGGATCTCCTAACAGAAAATTTTGAAATAGAGGTTTTTCATTCCGCCTCGGACGACACTCTACAAAGAAAGTTTTTTGAAAAATCCATAGAACACGTTGTGGATGGATACATGATGTCTGCAAACCCTCGACAAAATTCTGTTGCAACTCTCACAACAAGTAGTGTAGAATATTACTTCGATATATTTACAGATAGCGAAGTTAACAAGGGGACCGCCTGTCGCGGCGCGTCAACATTTAATAAGAGTTCATACTATATCGATATAGATTTTGATTGTACCGAAGAAGACATGGAAAATATTTATTTCGACATTTATGGAAGCGCAATTTCAGAGAAGGACATTGATGATATAATATGTCAAAGTTAAATTTAGGATTAGATTCGAGAAAAGTATTCGGAGAATACCTGCCGTCGGTTTTTATTAATAAAATTATTATTGCATATCCAACCGATTCAGTCACGGGAATTCCCAATAAAAGTGGAGATATTTTAATTGATGTTGAGCTAGAAATTAACATCACAAAGCCGAGCGATATGGACTTAGATATTCAAGAATGGATAAGTTTAAATATGGACCAGCTTTTTTTGTATACGTTCTTATCTCCTTATGGGGGGCTTAATGCGCAGCTAGAAGAGTCAACACTGAATTTTGCCGAGTTGTTCGCTGCTAAAGATAGTGTGTCGATGACCCCTGGAGCCTTTACCGCAGCCTCACCGGCCGCCGGGCGAATTTTAGACTACATTAAGGACGCATTTATCAATGATTGGTTTCCCGCCGGCACAGACTATACCTGGGGCCCCTGGTCGGCCACCGGCTGGACCGATACGGAGCGCGCGGTAGGGCTTGCAGTACCGGACCGGGTCTACAACAGCCCCTCAGCCGTGTTCTGGGGCACGACCGACTGCGAGCTTACGGATGGGTTTTACCTCGACGGCGTGAAGGGCTGTCCCTTGAACTTTGACGGGCCATGGGACACCGATGGGTCCGCAGAACCCAGTTGTTATATAGAGGCAGTATTGCCGGATGTATTAAGTTTTTTTACTCTGAGTACTGACGATCTCGGAACGCACTCTCATACAATAAAATTAGCAGACTTAGCTGCCGGCGAGCACGGTGCTATTATAAACAGCCAGACGGCTTACGATAAGGAAGGAAATGAGATAGTCCGAATTACGAACATAGCGCTTCAATTTACATATGCAGCTTCAACATCCGACGATATCCGCGATTTTATTACCGCATCTCTAGAAAGTATAGAGAAATTGTTTCTTGTTTGTGTAGTTGGTACCGCAGAATCTGATATTGCGGGCCTTAGATATCCACTATTTAATGTGAATTTTGGGGATATTTCCTATGAACATATATTAAAATACAATATGCTACCCGACCCGGAATATCAGATATTTATGGAAATTAAAACTGAAGATGTTTTTAATGGAAAACCAATTCAGACATTTAATAAAAAATATTATGTACCTGATCCGATTAATCAAAAGACGATTGTCGATAATTTAAAAATTCTTATTGCAAATTCCCAAAAATGGGCGGAGAAAGATAGCACACTAGCTCAAAATATTCAAAACCTAGAAGCACTCTTGGCATCCAAAGAAAAAGCAATCGATCTTATGCCAGAGTTATATTTGTATACTGTGTCTTACCCAAATAAAGATTTAGGCAGCAAATCGGGAAAATTTTTTAATGCATTTCGTCAAATTATAACTTCTTACAATGAAATAATCGCACACCAACCTCAATTAGCCAAAAAACTTATCATTAATGATAGATTAATTGATCAAAGACCTCCGCCTTTGAATTATAGTTATTGGCCACCTACTCCAATTGGTTCGCCAACGTTGGCCGACGGCACCACAACCAACCCAGATTATCCTCTGTTGTACAGGGGCGATGGGAGCCACTCGCTCGGCGCCTCAGAGGATTATATTCCTAACATGTGGGCAATGATGTCGCGATACGCAGAACAAACAATTCCAACATATGGACTACTGGCTGATTTTGTCGAATATGCAGTTGGAGAAGGCCTTGCAACTCCGACTGAATATACTACGGGATGGGTCTGGGATTATAATATTGACGCGGCCCAAGAATCATTCGCCGAGATGAACTCCTCCTTTATGTATACTCGTGACTCACAACAGACTTCTTATTATACAGATACGGTTGTTGGAAACAAGGGAACTTGGATTTTTGATTGGGAAAAAGCGCTCCATAAAGAATCATGGATTGCAAATGTAATAAATGTAAGAAAATTACAAGAACTATTTCACCTTACCATACCCTATAAATATTTTAGGGTGCACACGGCAGAGATGGTGCGCAACGAAGCCGAATTACAGCTGCAGAATGATCCCGACTGGTCCGACTCGACTTGGAGAAACGATTCCAGCGAATTTGTGAGGATTTCTCAGAAAGCTATTTTTGACGAGGAAAAAGATTACCCAGCAACGCTGTCCTGCGAATATTCCTATGATCCGGACAAAATGAAATATGGGCAGCCGTTTGTATACACGCTTAGCGATCCTGGAGGGGACGTCGATATGGAAGAGGCGACGGCCATCGTCGATCCGCTGACGGGCGGCGGCCCCGTCAGCGCCGGCGGAGACTCCTCGTACTGGTGGTGGGCGGGCACCGCGTACGAAGATGCTGTTATATCTTCGGGGGCCGGCAGCAGGATCCTGCTGCCGGGGGGCGCGTTTACTGCTGAGTGGGCATCGTCTTGGACTACAGCCACAGAAGATATCTGGGAATCGGTGGAAGACTTCATCATATATGCAGACACCATGACACTTGGCGCCAGGAGTTCGTCTTTTCTGCGATTTTGCAACTTTGATGTATGTGACGATGATACTTATAGTCGTTTGGATGGATTCAATAGCTATGATACCGGTTTCGAGTACACCAGTACCCTAGGCCCACGAGATGGCTATAGGGTAATAACCCTTCAATATAGAGATTATATGGATGATGATGTAGCATATTATAACACATGGGGTTCATATGTGGGAGATCGAAATCCTGAATGGGCTTTTTTCTTATCGACGGGAGACACCGACGAAGTTGGGTCCACGGATGACCTTGTGTCTGTTTGGACAAATTATGTGGTCGATGTATTTGTCACCGACAGAACTCTAAAATTTTTCACAGCTGATTTATATCCCTATTTTGAAAGTATTTACGCATCATTATTAAGCTATCAAGAACAAGCTGGGGAAATTTGCAATTTTAACAACTTAACTGGAAGATTTAATGATTTTTTTGCGGAAGCGATGCTGGGGCGTTATGAAGGCACACATTATCCATGGACAAGAGCAGCATATGTTTATTGGGCAATGAGGGATTTATTTACAATGAGCTTCTCCAGCAGTCATTCGGCCGCCATCGATTGGGGCAGTCTTCTGGAATATACTAGAAGAACAATATATGAAATTGGGCCAGAAAGCGGAAGTCTCGACGAGATAGAATCATTTAGATTAGAATTTGAAAGAATATTGAATATTATAAAACCCTCCGGTACCGGCATTGGCGCTTATCATCCGGTCTTTAAACAGCTTTACACTTTGGTCGGAAGTGATGGGCCTGAATCCGACACGACCGATGAGGAGGTATGGGAGATTATTATGGACAGTGAGAATCACCTGGAATTCAGCAACATAATCCCGATTGTTAAAATGATTCACGGAAATCTAGCTTTGGGAGCATTTTGGGATGACGCGCTCCCAGATCCAGTTCCGGCGACATGCGAATACGATCCCGTGACCGATGGCATAACTCCGGATTGGCTGACGCCAGCCGGCTGGCTAGCCTGTATGGCGAATGAATTTGATTTCTTAGTGAGCACGAGCGTCTCGTCCGCCAGCCCGTGGCATGCATGCCGACCAGAAAGCATACTTACGCAGGCGTTTATTTATGAATTTTGGGATGAACTCCAAGACGCTGCCCCCGCGTGGCCCGCTGCGTCGCACCCGACGTCCGTGACGGCCTGGATAGGTTCGAACATATCCTCTAACCCTCTCTATAGTGTTGACAACTTCGCTGACTTCCTCATCGAAGTCGAGGTACCGGCTAAGTGGCGCCGCAGACTGCTCCGCGGCTATTACACCTTGATCACTACGGCCGCCCACCAATACGAGTCCGAGTACTGGGGCTATGGAACAGCACGCAACGAATACATGATCATGACTGATGGTGCAGGTCTTCCGGACCAGCCCGTTCACTCTTCTTGCTACGACATGAGCGATAGTGGGGGTGGCGATCGCCCCACCGACGGCTACTGTGTTGCTAGTTTCTTCTCGGGCCACAATGAAATCCACGACGATCTGCGCGATGGCAGGATCCGGACTGATTATGCGACGAAGACCTTTGTTGAACTCGTCGGCTCGACCTGGACCAGAACCGCGCCCGACGGAGGAATTATCCGCGCTCTCCCTGCCGTGTTCGCCCCCTTGGTTGCTACGGGCGAATTCGCCCCCTTGGTTGCTACGGGCGAAGATCTCAGCGAGGCATTGTGGTACGGCGACGAGAGAACAGCCTGGTACCGGGATAAGTAGTGGACTACAGAGTTAACCGATTTAGAATTAATACGAATATCTACTTACTAAGAGGAGTTAAATAACCATGGCAGCTGCTAGACGCGGAATACGTAACAGAAAAGAACTTGAGAACATGCAGGAGCACGCCTCAACGTTCCAGAAAATTGACGGGAAATATGTAAACTCATCAGCACATCGACATCGTACAATAATTTCAAAAGCAAATGCGATACTTAGAGCACAAAAGTATATTGAAGAAAGGGACGATTCTATTTATAAAACAAAAAAATTAGCATCTAATTTGTTGTTTGATTTAAATTGTACTCAAATCCCACTTGGTCCGGGATATTCACTAGTAAGAAGTCAAACGGATAAAACCGAAATAGGTAATCCTAACATTATTGATCCACTAGCAGCCCGCGCAAAAAACAAAGTAATAAAAACGTCAGATAATTTTCCCAACGAGTGTGATCCGTTTTATACTTTAGACGATCAAGCACCTCGACAGGTTACCGATGAACGAAAAGCACTAGCAATGGCACAGAAGCCCGATTTGACGATGACGGCTGTTTGTATTGCACAGGTGAACTTTCATAAAGGAACTAGAGTATTAAAAGAATTTATGGATCCTCAAGCAATTAAGAGGAGTAATTATTAAAAATGGCAGATGAGTATACTAGTCCAGTGACCGGTCCAGATCCCGATACCGGTGACACGTCTTACGCCTGGAGTTGGGATTATATTAGTCGCGATACATTTATTAATATGATGTTCGCAATGCTCGGAGACCAGATTCAGGCCATCCTCACCGCAGTGGAGATCCCAGATCAAATAATTGCCGATGGGAGTAGAATTAAAATTTGGCTTATAACAACGCGCCTGCCTTCCTCGTCAGATCGCCCCGGTGACTATGGATTTTTATCGATTCTAGAACCGTTTGGAATGACCGGGTATCTTAGGACATATTCAGCCGACATTGATGATTCTTACGCCCTGACCGACGTCGAAGACTGGCTCATCTATCACTGGCTCGGATCCGAGGCCGAATGGGACGAATCGACCGATGAGATCCCGGACGTCGGCTACATCCTCGACGGCGAGCTAGTCCTTGGCGGAGAACTCACCAATGACTCTATCGACTACCAGCGCACGTCCGAAATACTTCTTCCCACAATCGAGCAGTATGAGCGATGGTCAGCCTTTGTGGGCCCTGATGATTCTAGCCCGGGCCCATTTTCTTTCGAATCATTCATGAGTTTTTACTGGCAAATAGAGTTGATTAATTTTTATGACACACTTGTCACTGAAAATTATTATAATTCTCACAAGCACATGTGGGGCACCGAGTTGGCGGCACCAGGCGAGCCGTTCGTCGTTATGGACACCAACATAATTTTAAATTATGAAAGTGTGTACTGCTGGAACCCTCGCGGCGAAACCCTCGGAGTTGACCGCACTAATCCCAACGTAACATCGAACAAGACCGACTATCCGACATTCATGAATGAGGATCGCGAAGAGTACAATCCAATGGAACTGCCGATGACCATGTCAGACGAAGCTATAAAAGGGTGCGAAAAGAGATACAAACTATTATCAGCCGTCGAGGATGTAAGAGATAGTTGGGTAGATTCAATGTGTATAGACTTGCAAAATACGGGATATGCATCAATTAACATACGGCGGTTCGCAGTTAAAATGCAGCGCAGCGAGCCTCTATCAGATGATAGCATTATAACCATTTATGGTTCTCTAACTTCAACTACGTCTGAAGAGGCCACCTCTGCAGCCGAAAGTGTCGCTGAGACGACAGCAATGGGCGCTGGGTCTTCCACTGCCACAACAACTGTAAGTGCTGGCCCAAGTGGATATGGAGGTTATTAGAAATGGCGCCGCCAACTGGAAGAGAAGAAGAGGGAGAATTAGTGGTAGTAGAAGGAACTCCTGCAACCATAACCGATGGAAACCTCAAAGAAAACAAAATACTCATTATTCTTTGTAAAGATACGGTTGAAGGCTCGTTAGATCATCTTCGCGATCTTTTAGGGCTTTATTGGACCAAGGACACAGATGATTCCACCGGAGATGTATCTTTGAATTATGAAGTAGGTGCCACCATAGTTTCCTATGCAACAAAATATGACATCGCCACCACTTTCGATCTCAACCAGAGAAACGTTACACGCATGGAAGCAAAATCTCCCTATATTGATCGAATCGAATTTAACCCAGATCTGGCAGAAATTATATCTGAAGACTCATTTCTGCCAAACTATAAGATACCAATGAGAATATATGCATCCATAGAGACATCGAAGGGTGATTATTTTTGGAATATTTTGTTTGCCGGTGGAGATTTCGGAGACGAAACATATCCCTCTATAGTTGGTTCTCCCTACGTCTTTTATGATGAAAGTATTGTCTTTCAAGTGCCTTATTCCCAAATAGAGATAAAACTTGCCACGAATGATGACTTATCAGAAGCGCCACCCATTCAAACAACCTTTAGTTATAATTCATATAACCCAAATGTGGCCGCATATCAAACATGGATTAAAGACGAGTCGGAACTCTTAATTTCAAATGGAAACGCGATAGCTGCCGCATTGCCGCTAGCGGTAACACCCCCCACTACACCGATGGGCGTCCCAACAACGTTCATCTATGAAGTGGAGGCCTACTACGCGCTCGTTTTAAAACAATTAAAGCAGTTAGGCGCGGGTTACTTAGACTATATTAGTTACCCAGCAGAGAGGCTAATAACCACCACCTATGACACAGTCACTAAGTGGGGTGCAGTTGAGCCTTCCGATATTTATGAGTGGGCCCAGTATTATTTTTATGAGTGGTCCGACACCACAACTGGTGAATCGATGTCGATGCCCGAAGTTGTAACAGCTGGCCACACCGCGGACGTATTAATACCAGATAGAAGACAACTTTGGGCCATGACCTTGCTCAGCATATTTAGAACTTTCATTGATCTGTCCGAGCCTTCAATGCCAATAACAACATACGGACAATTATTATTTGAAAAATATTTAGCTGATCAAAAAGATTTTATTTCATTAATGCCTGATTCAATAAAAGAAGCGGCGATAAAAAGACAAGAAAATTTACTTTTTGATAAAAGCGCGCTTGATGATGGACTGGCCGTCCTGCGCACCATAGCCATATCAGGCCTATATCCTTATTATATAGATATTCGGATCCCACAATATAAAAATCATATGCCGGCCGTTTCGCCATCGACCGCAGCTGCCGGTTATATACATGGCCAGGAGTTCACATATGCAACTCAGTCTCCGATTAGAGATTCAATAGCATCCCGCGGCTTTAGCGCTAAATTTTTAGAAACATTAAAAGACATCCATCACGGAGATTTTACAGATCCGGCAATAGAACCTAAAGAGTTTGTCGTAGAAACAGCCCAGTATTCTACTGGTTCGGCCTCTGGTCATGTTGAAGAAGTCCAAAACAAAACTTATAATACCATTAATTTCGTCGGAATGTTGAAACAAATCTACAACAATTATGATGGCGCCCTGAACGATAACTATATGTTTATGGGAGACGAACTTGATCAATACTTAGCCACAGAAGAAGATATTGGAGTGTATAGATATATGGACAACCAACACGTGTTAGACGTATTAGACGACACCGCAAAAGCGTGCGAGGAGTATTTTAGCTTCATGAACTTCGCCGAGTCCGAGTCAGACCAGACAAACGACGAACTATTAAGATATGTTCTGCAGCCACACTTTAAGCACCAAGAAGTTCTGGCCTATAGGATTGAAAAAATTGGAGGGATTACTATTCAAGATCAAGCCAATACGAATGTACTCCAAAATTTTTGGTTCTTTAATACGGATACCGAAATTTCGGCCTACGACCCAATGACCGGTGACAGCCTCCCGAACGTGATGAAATTCCAAGACACACAAGTTAAGTATGGGGAAAATTACACGTACAACATTTCAGCTTATGTTCTGGTTCTGGGGTATAGATATAAATATGGAGATTATAGACTAACAAAACAAATAGGCATTGAGACCCGGTCTGAACTGGCTAAGGCTGAACGGATAACGGAGTTCGATAAGGGCGGTGTCCTCGAACCCCTGGACTTATTCTGCCTGCAGTTTTATGACCCGATCACAAACGAATTTGCAGATCAGTTGTTTTATAATTACGGCAGCTACACGGACTGGGAGGTGGCCAGTGAGGATTATTGGTATAAAATAGGAGACTGGTCCAAAATGTCACCAAGAAATCAATTCGCCACAGAACAACAAGGACTTAGCCGCTATCCCCAATTAGCTGATTTAAATTATTATATCGAGCCGTGCTTAAAATTGGTTGAGATCCCCCTGTATTCCAAAACACTAAAGGTGTTAGATAATCCCACAAACGACATTACAGTTACTCCCTTCCAGTTTTTAGATAGTTCTCAGCGAATAGGGTTTGAATCAAAATTTGAGGCATATCGAGAGGACACATATCCTCTTACTATAGGAACAGCAGACTCAAATTTAAAAAGTGAATTTTTACATGCAAAGGACTTGTTGTCCACAGATGAGATAATAAATAAATCACTTTCACCTCCTCGCTATTTAGAAGTTTATAGGACTTCCACGATGCCAACTGCGCTTTCTGATTTTGAAAACAATCTTTTAAAGACGATTGACTTGAAAATCTCCGAATCTGATCAAACATATGGAGATGCGATAGTTTCTGAGATGATCAAAACTAATAAGAAATATTATTATATATTTAGATTTTTGAATGAGAATAAAGTGCCGGGACATCTTTCTCAAATTATTGAAGGCCAGCTAATTGATGATGGAGGTTATATTTATTCATCATTTAACATTTTGTCAGAAGCAGATTATAATGTAGATATATATTCTAAGCCTTCTATTAATTTCAAAAAACTTTTTCAAATTCAACCCAATCTTACCCAACTTGAACTTGATACGACTGAAGCTAATTTCGAATTGCCAGCCACAACAGAAAAAGACAATGTCGAAATTGGAATCGCCACCGAGCCAATATGGGGAGAAACATTTAAGATAAGGCTAACATCCAAGAAGACCGGTAAAAAAATAGATTTAAACGTTACGTTTAAAATCCAAGAAGAGGATAGATATAGTACCAAACTATAGGTTAATTACATGGCATTTAAAGACACTAGCGGTACAATAGTTATTGATGCGGCCCTAACTGATGTAGGTCGCAGAAAGGTTGCACGTGGAGATTTAAAAGTTACCAAATTTGCGCTAGGGGATGATGAGATTGATTATAGCACCTTCGATGCTGACCAACGAGACGACTCCGGTTACTACCCAGAACTTACCGGTTCTAAAATTTTCGAGGCCTATGGAAGTAGATTTAAAAACATTCAATACGGATTGCTTTCCAAGGATCAGGGCGCCCGACTATGGGAAAACCATGCTTGGATAATGTATATGCCGATTCTCAAAATAAATGATAAAATTGATATAGTGCCTGAAATTAGAAACGAGGTGTATTACTTGTCGGTTAACGAGGAAACAACAGCAAAGATAAATGAAATTTTTTCGAACACCTTTAGGTTTTTATCAGACAACAATGTTGATAAAACCAAAATGGTGATTGAAAGTGGGCTAGATCAGATACCCACTGATGATGGTGGCGAAGATCCTCCCGACATTCCTCCTTCCAAGTATGACCAATATTTTTCAATATCTCCACAAGCTAGAGAATACTTTATTGAAAAAAAATATCTATTAGATCAAGATTTTTATGTATTCGTAGACAATAGATTTATAATTTCGGCATTAGGAATAAACATCGAAAGTATTTTTAAAAATTATAAAAATGGGGAATCACAAATTAATTTCGAAACGTTAACGGAGTCAGTCCCAATCTCGCTTGAAAATGAGTTTGATAATTACGCAACTTACTTAATGAAGGGGGTGAAGAACTTGATGTTTGATTTTTATGACGAGCTTAGCTCGCCAAGTGCAAAGTATTCATCTCTCGGGGGCCCCAAAGGTACTGTTATAGCGATGAATTTTGTCATTAATGGATATCTCAAAAACAATTCAACAGCTTCTAGAGATTTTAGGTACACACAATATGGTTCAATTGATCAATATTTATTTGATTCCACAAACAAGTTTGACTATATCGATACAACCGCATATGTTATGGGCGCCACCACCCAGAGTAGAGTCCAAGTCCCGCTTCGATTAATTCGCTATGCCGGTACATAAAACTTTAAAAGAAGATAATTATAATGTTAGAATCTATTTAACAAAAAAAGTACTAATTATACATAACGAGGTAAATAAATGGCAAGTATTTTAGACAACTCCGGAGATATTATCGTTTATGCCACTCTGACAACTGTTGGGCGCCGGCGAGCAACGACCGGTACCGGAATAGGAAATCAGATTACAAAGTTTTGTCTTTTTGATGACGAAATTGACTACGGGCTTTATGATAAAAATCACGCATCAGGTACCGCATATTCCGATTTAGAAATTATGCAAACTCCCATATTTCAACCTGCCACGGTGATGAGTTCGATTGGCAAATATGGGCTAATGACAAGAGCACAAAATAACCTACTATATATGGTACAGGCAAAGCCAAATGAATTAATACCTCAGCAGTCAGTAAGACCATACAAGGGCATTTATTATCTTGCGGTAAATGATGGCACTAGTGGGCAGGCTTTAAAAACAATTATAGGCGAACAGTACGTATTAGATGCCGGCCTGCAAAATGGTCTAGGGATTTTAATTGAAACTGGTATCGATGATACCACTGCCGGCAACGGAGATCGGCAGACAAAACAACGCGATATTCTTGCTAACGGATTAGGAGGGGGAGCTTGTAGCGTTGCCGTAGCAACCAATCTATTTTCGCAAGTCTTGGGCCCTGCGCGAGGTTCTTATTTCAACAATAATGGCGGAAACGGCCGGCCACAGATTAATCTGCCCCTAACGCCTGTTTCTCCTACGGGCCCAGATTACGGCGGCAGAACTAATTATGCAGCAGCCAACATTAGAGTTGTAGACAATCAAATGGTTTACCGTGAAAATGACAATGAAAATGTGGATCAAAACTCAGTTATTGCATCCGCGCGCGCAGGCGCCGTAAAGATTAACTTCCAGGTACGATCCTTAGCTGATGTAGATTATAGTCAATATGGGCGCGCCGTGGTTACCTCAACCGAATTATTTGGAACCGGAACGCCATCTTGGAAGATTATTGATACCATGGTATCAATAAGATTCAGCAATGGGGCACAAGAAGATGTGCCTGTAAGAATTATTAAGCAAATTTAGTTAAACGGAGCTATTAAATGGCAAAAACATTTAAACCAATTGGGCCCAATGATAAGGCCACCACAAGAACATTATTACACGAAGCAGTACCGATAACGGGAACAATTTTAAGCGGGGTGTATGGTACATGGCCAGACGGCGCAAACATTAAAAACTTTACGCACGGACAATTTCAGAGCATTTATGACTATCCTTATTTAAGCTCATCCGCTAATCATATTTTTGATGTGATGGTTGGGCTTAATCCTACCGGTTCAGCCCTTTATTCTACCGCCGCTACCCAGTACAAGAAAAAGAGAAACAACTGGAACTTGTGCAATTCCTTGCAGATGGGATATTCTTCTAGTGTTTCAGGTGGAAACTTTGTAGTTCGTCCAGCAGAGTCTGATTTGTTGCTTGATTTAAGTGGATCCATGGATGATATCTTTGTATTGGCATTTTCTTCATTATTGGTTAAAGACGAAATCAAGAAGGGCTCCGTTAGCATCACCGTAGGTACCGGCACTTTTGCGGACCCATTTAACGGAAATACCGCAGTAGCAACCAGAACCTTCCAAGATGCGGATGCCACCGCTACTGGCGCCGGCACGAAAACCGTTCAGGGCGGCCAATATGGAGTCCTAGTCGACTCCGTAAGCCAGGTTACGGGCGGCATCGTATGGTATCAGGGTGGTCAAATTTGGCTGAGTTCTTCCGCCTTCCATACATCTGCAATGGGGCCGTCTGTTCAAGACTTTTACGCAACGGCGTCCTCGGGGGTGTGGACCGTCGACCAGCAACTTACAGATGGAACAATTTCCGGCTCCTCCGACGCACTGAGACATAGAATTCAGAATATATCATTCAACAATACGACCGCGATTAACTCACAGATCTACTTCTGTCGAGCGGGACACGCAGATTTCAACTATAGCACCAATCCAACGTATTTGAATAGAGGAAAGATTAGAATTAAAAATAATGCTTCCGACCCTCCTTTAACCTATGTCACTACGGTTGGTTTATACAATGCGGCTAATGAACTAGTAGCAGTTGCAAAACTATCCGAACCACTCAAAAAGACGCCCGAAAACGAGATAACGATTAGAGTCAGATTGGACTACTAAAATGGCGTTCCGCAAATTTGGGCCAAACGACATTAATATCAACATAATGAAAGCTCACCCAAAGAGTGAGTTTTTCATATATGATTCAGATGTTTATTATAACAACAGAACGGTTCAATCTGGAAACTTTGTCGGCAATGTTACGGAATTAAAATCTGGATTTGTTAGCCTATACGAATACAATATTGACAGAACAGCACATCTCGCAGGGCTGCCGCTTGATGCCGGCGGGACTTCCCAGGACAACGATGGCTCGAATCCCAGGATATACCCATTTATAACCAAAGATAGTTCGCGAATAAGCTTCAAATCAACAGACGCAATCACGGCCTCCGTGTTTAATAATGAATTTGGTTGGGGTGATACCCTTTATGGAGACTATCCACAATACGCCTCCATTACTCGGGAGTATATCGATACCCCATCAAGTCTTCCGTTTGCCGATAAGATGAGCTTTGTGTCTTTAAAAAATACACTCAATCTCTATGGAGTGCGTAGCCGCCATTATTTGGTAAGTTCGTCATATGGCGATAAAAACGATCAATTCTTAAACCTCATTCACATTCCATCAATCTTTTATGGAACAAAAATTAAGCCCGGCACTGTATCATTAAAGATGTATCATACAGGCACCTTAATCGGGGAATGCCGCGATTCTAAAGAAAACGGAGAACTAATACAAATTTCGGGATATGAGTATACGGGGATCGGTACGATTGTCGGTGCTGTCACCTCAAGCGTGGCTGGAGTAGTATTATATGATGAAGGGTTTTTACTTCTTACTGGTTCATGGCCATTGGCCAATGACGGAATTGGCGCTATTTTGCCCGGCGCCGTCAAACGATATCCACGATGGATCTATTGGGGCGCCGGCGCTAATGATGGCATTACAAAGGATTCATACACTGGCGGGGGAAGTGACGAGTTTGATGAAATAGCCTTTGAACTTTCATTCGAAGGGGAGACCAAAACACAAACAGTAAGTATGATAGCTCATGCCAAGCGGGGCGAGGTTAACTTCTCACATAATCCAACCTTTTTAGAAAAAGGACAAGAGCAGTTATTTTATACATCTTCGCACGTTTATGAAGAAAATCCTGCGAGACTAATCAAGAACACAGTAAGCTCCAGCTACACTGATTATAGCGCATCTTTCAAAAGACAGGTATACGTTAGCAAGATTGCAGTGTATGATGAAGATAAGAATCTTATAGGAATCGCGACACTCGCGGACCCTGTTCTTAAAGAAGAAGCAGAAGATTTAACCTTTAAAATAAAATTGGATATATAGTGGTTCTTGGAATTGATATTTCTACCAGCATTACCGGCTTTGCTGTGGTAGGAGACGGACAGCTACTCCACTATAGTTCAATTGATTTGAGAAAACAGAAGGGTGTTTTTGCCAAAGCCGAAGCAATAAAAGAATATATTACAGACTTTTTTGAAAATTATCAATTAGATCAAGATGCCGGTGGCTGGGGAGAATCTAAACATCCCATAGAACACATCTATATCGAGCAGGCTCTTCACATGTTTATGAGAGGAAAATCCTCAGCAAAAACATTATCAACACTTATGACTTTTAACGGCATTGTATCGTGGCTTATTTATGAATTGTTTGAAATTGAGCCGGAATATATCTCTGCAACATCCGCCAGAAAGAAAGCCGGCATTCGTGTACCGAGAGGAGAGAAAGCAAAACAGGTTGTGTTAAAGCATCTTCTTGAGAACGAGCCGGCCTTCAAAATAGAATATACCGTCCACGGTAACCCTATAGCCGGCTCTTATGACAAGGCCGATGCCATTGTGGTTGCAAAAGCTGGCTATACAATTGAAGAGGAAAAGAATGAAAACCAAACAACTTAAAGAATTAATTGAAGAACACCAACATTTAGATGATGAAGTAGACAAGCTAGCATCTCAGCGACGTCTTTTGCCGTCTGAACGAATACTCCTCAAAAAGCTTAAATTTAAGAGGTTTTATGCGCGCCAAAAGATCGAAAAATATAAGAAAAAGCTTGACTTGCAATGAAAAAGTGATTATATTTATTATACAAGTATGAAAGCCGGCGATCTTATAGCGATAATGGATGATTGGCCTCCAAACCGCGCCGGAACACTAGCATTTTTTTTAAGATATTATGAAGACAGCCGCGCATGTTGCATCTTACCCCTTGACACGATGGAAGAAGAGATGTATCATAGAAATGACCTTAGAGTTGTGAGTGAGTGTGAACAAAAGAGAAGCACTAAAAATACTAAATGAAACGCTTGGAGACCACCGCCAAGCCGGCCAGAACGAGCATTATTTCAAATGCCCTGCGTGCAATCACTACAAGCATAAGCTCGCTATTAACCTGGACAAAAATGCTTTTCATTGTTGGGTTTGTGATTATCGGGGTCGCAGTATTAGGCGTCTTGTTAGACGTTTTGGTTCGTATCTGCAACTACAGAAATGGGACGCAATATCGGACAGGACAGATCTTGAAAGATTTGCTGACCTCTTTGTGGAACGACGCCCTGAACAAGACAAGACAAGAGTGGAACTCCCAGAGGAATTCACAAGCCTCTGCTCAAAAAACGTCCCAGCCACAGGAACGTACGCCCTTCGATATTTGGAGAAAAGAGGACTAACACAGGCAGACATTCTTAGATGGAAGATTGGCTACTGTTTTAGTGGAGAATATCGCAACAGAATTATCATCCCGTCATTCGACGATAATGGCGATTGTAGCTACTTTATAGCACGCTCCTATACAGGAGACTCCTACAAGTATAAAAACCCAAGAGCGTCCAAGGATATAGTGTTTAATGAGCTATTTGTGAACTGGAACGATGACCTGATTCTCACTGAGGGCGTATTTGATGCGGTGGTTGCTGGGAACGCCGTTCCTATTTTGGGATCGACCCTCCGATCAAACGCAGAATTGATCCGCAAAATTGTGGTCAACGACACACCAGTTTATATGGCACTTGATCCGGATGCGAGAAAGAAAGAGAACAGGATCATCAAGATGCTTTTGGAATACGACGTCGAATTATATAAGATTGATGTGTCTGGTTATGAAGATGTGGGCTCAATGCCAAAAGAAGCGTTCGAGGAAAGAAAGAATAACGCATCCTTTATCGATAGAGACAACTATTTACTGTTGAATTTGCTGTCGGCAGTATGAGAGGTATCTATGAAAACTACTACAGCACGACTCAAAGAGATTATTAAAGAAGAAATATCCAAGAAATTATCGGAAGCTTCGCTGGAAGACTTGGAAGCGCGAATGGCCGCTATAGATACTGGCGAGGCCGTGCCCCACAAGAAAGCCAAACACAGAGCCGCCAGAGACGAGTTAAATGAAATAGCCCGAACTCTAGAGCAGATGTTTGAGTTGTCAAGTCTTATGGTGCAGAAGAAGTCAGAGCATTTTCAGGACACAACTGTTTATGGATTGTCAATACGAGATCAGGGCGCTCTTAAGAAGATCGCAGCCATGGTTAGAGAGTACGCCAAACACGTAAAAGACGCAGAAACAGAACCAATGAGCGAAGGTCGAGGATCTGAGTATTCCGAAAACTTAAGATATACAAATGATCGAGTCGACCATATAATTAAGAAGGTTGGTTCATTGGGAGATGAGATAGTGCACGGCTCTACTCGGGGAGAAATGCCGGTTGACATGTATATAGATGGCTTCGACAACTACGACGAACCCCGGAAAGTGCTCAGAAAGCAAGCAGAAAAATTAAATATGGCAATTGTCTATGGATTAAGGAGGCCCGTCCCCCACGCGATTAGAGACTACCTTTTGAATAAGATCAAGACAGGATTTCTTAGTGATATGCGGGGCATAAAGGATTAGATAGAATGATAATCACAGAAGCTAGACTTCGACAGATTGTTTTAGAAGAGGCGCAATTGCGCCTTTTGGACATGTACATTACTGAAGAGCTTAAGCGGATTTTTGAAGAAGAAGGGAAAGAAGTCGAAGATAAAGATCTGAAAGCATACAAAAAAGGCGTACGTGATCAATTGGTGTCGTATTTCAAGAAGGGTCTCCTTCCTGGTGCCTTTGTCATGGCCTTGCTGGGTTATATGGGGCAAGAAACTACAGATTACGAGGAAACCAAAGCAGCTGAAAACGCGGCAGCCAAGAAATTAAACATTGAAAAGAAATCAACCATTGAAAATAGCGTAAAAGATTTAGGAAAACAAGCCGGCAATTTTTATGGCTGGACTTGGCAAACCAACGCTACGCAAACGCTTCCTTTTCCTACAAATCCCGATAATAAAAGTGAAGCAATATTGCCTCCCGAGTGGTCGGTTGTGGCTCAAGTTGCAAAAGATAAAGCAGCAAATACTCCGCAATATGAAGTGGATCAAAATTATTTAAATGCGGCAGGGTCACCTGACGCACTGGCTAGTGCGTATAAAAACATAAAAGGCTCCGCACCCACCGGGCCCGCCACTCAATTTTTTGATGATTTTTCTCCCGACTCTCATCCCTTCTCGGATGCCAGTGAAATGGGCGCTCACTCATTTAGAAGCAAGAATCCCGGTGTGCCATCGGCAATGATCGATTTAGATAATGATGGCGCCCCCGACAATCAAAACTTGGTTTACATTCCCTTTGGCGAGTTACCGGATGATTATGTAATGCCCAACAGTGGGATGACAAAGGAGCAGATGTATAAACAGTATTATTATGGTTATGGAATGAGCCTGGAAGAGTTTAAAAACCTAAAAGGCCAACTTAAAGAAAATCGCATTACTTGGAAAAATTACAAAAACAGAAAGAAAAAGCTTGCATAGTCAACAGCAGTATGCTATAGTAAAATATGAGGGCAAAATGTATTTTATTTTAGACGCGCTGGCCAAGGGCGTTTGTTTCGAAATTGGTCTTTATTTTGGGACATTTGTTGTTCCTGTACTCTTGCATTCGTGCTTTGGGGTGTCCTATCTTAACTAAGCGGAGGATATGTGAAGTTTGCGCACATTAGCGACACTCACATTAAAAATTTAAAGTATCATTATGAATATCGAATAATCTTTGATCAGTTATACGAAAAACTACGAGAAGAAAAAGTCGATTATATCGTTCATTGCGGAGACGTTGCGCACACC
>Ga0209349_1000207_pt1 | contig 32620 bp, 73 predicted proteins | sample ETNvirnome_2_130_FD_184067 | JGI IMG/M metagenome (GOLD analysis project Ga0209349, IMG submission 184067) | Marine viral communities from the Pacific Ocean - ETNP_2_130 (SPAdes) (version 2) | ecosystem: Environmental > Aquatic > Marine > Oceanic | place: Pacific Ocean | collected 2013-06-22
AAAAAAAAAAAGAAGACAACAAAGAAACAATCTCTGCTGCCTTCTAGGTGAATATAAAGATCAATGTAAATCCAATATTAATCGACAACTCTTTCTCGGTGCTTTAATATAAAAAAGATCTTTCTCGGTGCTTTAATATAAAAAAGAACCAGCAAGAATTAACTTCCTACTGGCTCTAACAACTAGTCTAAGGAGACCATGAAAAAGAACAACTAACTTATACATCATTATAACATGAGACCCAACACAATCATCAATAAATATAAAATTATTCCATTCAATAACTATTGAATTTTTCCCAGATCTCCAGAACTAAATAAACATATTTTTAATAATTTCACTATTATTCATTTCGTCAGAAATTTTATCATTTCGGGATTATTTATTTCTCCCGATTAATTTATTAATCTTGTCGATCCACTTCTAATCGATTCGGTGCTATAAATTAATTGATGTCCAAAAACTTTTTACCCCTACAAAAAGTGACTTTGAGTTTTCGGTGCTTTAGCGTTTTGGTGCTTTAAAATTCGGTGCTTTAACAACTTTATCGGGATTATTTAAATCACCTGATTTTTGAGAATTCGGTGCTATTTTCTATAAGTGTCATAATTAATGAATATATTCTCAGATTTTGAGTGTAATTATACAGGTGGTTGGATTGCCGATACAGAACAGAAAATTATATGATACAGAACATAATTAATATTTGATACAGAGTGAATAAAAGGGTACAGTAGGGATGAGGTAGGGAAGCGTAGGGAAACCCAATAAATCTATGTTAATTTGGTGCTATAATTTGGTGTTATGGATGTCTTATTCCAGATGAGAAGTTCCAAAATTCTTTTATACGTTTTACGCATCTGAAGGGTACTATTCCATCTCCTCTTTGGTGTTTAGTGGATATATTTTGGTGATTGGACCAGCAACTGCTGATCAGTAAGTTTATATTATGAGGATGATTAAGAGGATGATTGAGAGTGTATAATCTTGGTTGAGTCTTTAATCTAGCTGTTCTCATTATCATTTTCATAATTTGGTGCTATAATCTCCTACGTAGATTCGGTGCTATATTTCATTAATTTGGTGTTATAGATTATGTTTATATACATGTAGGCTACAGGGACTCCATCGTGTCCAGGTTGAGCATGTACCGAATAATGATGTTGTAGAGGACATATTCATTATTAATCCTTGTGAGTATTTTTGTGAGTATTTTTGTGAGTATATACGTCCTATAGAGTTTTGTGATTTTGTCCCTGCTTCTTTTCTGGATCTGGACATAGCCATTGATGCTGTTCTGGTGATGATTTTCATTATTTCTTTTGCGTTTTTTTTAGTAAAAGGGTCAATTTGGTGTTATCCCCAATATTTTTTCCTTAGTTCTGAGTATCCCCAATTTGATATCCAGCATTGAGAATTATGAGTAAATCTGCTATTGATCATTGATTTTATTGATTGTGGAGATCTTGATATTTGTGAATAGTCGTTTGAGTTTAAGTTTAAGTCGCCGAATATTAATGATCGACCTCTGAATGTAAACCCTTGTGTTATAGTGCTACTTGTTCTTGTTATCATTTTCATAATTTGGTGCTACTCATTGAGTTTTTATTCCATTCTGATTGTTGTTGATATGCATAATTAATGCTTCTATTTTCGTACCAGCAATTAAGTGATGTAGGTTCTTCATTTTTCCCCCAGCATATGCTTACAAAATAGTTTCTGCGTATATACTTTTTACCTAGTATTTTTGGGAAAGTAACGAAGTAATTTTGTGACATTATATTGCTATGTCTGCTATGTCTGAGTATCATTTTCATAATTCAGTGGGTTCTATGGTAAATTCTATTCTGCTGTTACCTCTGCTGAAGGATGTCCATCTTGTTGATTGTGAGTATTGTCTTCTTGTCGTTCTTATAAAGCTTTTTCCCATTTGTAGAGCGAAGCAGTTTGCAAATGGACTTCTGTTGGAATCTTTGGATCTTGTGGTTAATCCTCTGTTTGGTCTTGACATAGGTATTGCAGATGTTCTGGTGATAATTTTCATTTTGGCGTTTTTTAGTTAAAGTTTGAAATTATCTGCTGAACTCTCTTTTTCTTGTCCAACTGTATGATAGTTGTTTCCAGCTTCGATTAAGACTTCTGGCATCATAGTTTTCGTTGAGTGAGGTATATTCATTATTTTGCCAACACATACTGATCATATAATTTGTACGGTTGATAGTATAGAGAGTATGTCCATCATATATTCTGAGGTTTGTTTTAAGTATCATTTTCATAATTTGGTGTTACATTAATTTATTGATATAGTCATAGAATTCATTCCATGCTGAGCATCTATATCCATAGATTCTAGCTTTAGACTTAACTTCTCCTATCCCTATGGAGTTCCATTGTGAACGTGTATATCCTGAGGAGTTTCTGGATTTTGTCCAGTCATCTGTTGTTGAGATAACTTCTGCATTTATTCTGGTGATAATTTTCATTATTATTTACTATGTGTTGACAGCCAATTGGTTGTTTTTGTAAGTATGGAGAACATCATATAAGTAGTTGATATTGATCTTTTTTGAGAGTCCCAATTTGTTCTTGTCATTGAGTCTGAAATAAACATATCTTTTCTTGTAACATAGTCATTACGTGTGAAAGATTTTGACATAGGTTCTGCTGTTGATCTGGTGATAATTTTCATTTTGGCGAATTTTTAGTTAAAGTCTATTTTTTCTATAGCTTTGGTGTTAGTTATTACTGTTCCTAATGTTTCTCTGACGATCCAATTTATAAAAGGTTGTTCTTTTATTGAAGATGTCAATGAATTTTGCCAAGAGGATGATCTAACAGGTTTTGATCTGGTAAGTCCGTCTTTGAGTATTCTTATGCTTGACCAGTCATTTGTTCTATGGGAGGATCGTGCTGTCCAAGATCTGTTATATCTTGATTTTCCCAAAGCTGTTTTCATTATCATTTTCATAATAGGTTATCGTATCTATAGCTACTATTGCTTGAAGTACTTCCTGAGCTTTTTTGTCTATGGTGACTACATACTTCTGATTCATTCCATCGAGAAAGTGGAACTATATTTGATTCGTATCTATTAGCTCTTATTGAATATACGAGTCCTATAGCATTTCTCGCTCTTGCCGAATAAGAGTTCGTTGTCTTTGTTGACATTGCTATTGATGATCTTGTTATTATTTTCATTTGCGTTTTAGAATTTAAAATCTATTTTATCGGTTAGTTCATCAAACTGTCTTTTATCTTCTTTTTCCCAATAGTCTTTATTATTGTTATTGAATGCGGAGTGGTGGTCTGACCATGACAGGCATACATTCCCGCCGTTAATGAAACATTCTGACCATCCGTGAAATTCTGAATCGCTATCGCTTTCTCCACGGTCATCATTTTTATATGTTGACCATGGGATACATCCGTAATTATGAAATGAAAAACCGCTATAGATTGCCCATGCTTGTGATATAGGCATTGCATTTGCTCTAAGTATAGTTTTCATAGTTCTATTATACTCTCTTTCTCATTCACTTCCATTGACCAATCAATACTTTCGTGATTCCAATCAATATTTTCGCAATAAAAGACATTTTTTGACCATGACCTTGATCTATATCCTTCTCTACTTTTGGTGCTTGACCATGCTCCATAAAGGGAATTAGGTACTGAATGGGTTTCTCCCAGAGCATTTTGAGACCAATATTCTCCAAAGGCTACTGAGTCTGGTATCGCATTTGTTCTTAGTATTGTTTTCATTTTGGCGAAATTTTAACTAAAGGGTATTTTTTAGGTATTTCGATTCGTGGAAAGTAGCTATTTATCTTTTGTTGTTCAACGTATTCTTCAATTGTTTTAATTATTGAAGTTGCCATATGTTTAGTCAAGCGGGCTTCAAATGCATTTCTTGTTGAGTTATGAGAATGTGTAACGCATTTGGAGGTTTCAAACATATTTATCCCTAGCGTTGACATTGATTTTGGTCTTGCTGTTCTTAGTATAAATTTCATTTGTTATTCCCTTCATATAAAGTAATAGAATTGGTTACTATGTCTAATACTTTCCGTCCAAGATACAGACTCTCTAAAAAACCTATCATGTGTTGATCCATTCTTTGATCGTTCGATGAAGACTCCTCTGGTTTCAACATTTCTATGTCCTAAACTGAAAGCATAAGACATAGGTTTTGCTGTTCTTATAAATTTCATTCTTCCTCTCCATGTTCATCTAGATATACGGGGCTGAAGTAGTGTATGTCATGACTCCAAGAGACTGATCTATATCCCCAATTATCTTCGAACTCTGACCATCCATTGAATCTAATATTTGGTGCTGACCATGGCGTTTGTTCTATAGAAGACGTTGACCAATAATCGCCAAAAGCTGTTGAGATCGGCATTGCATTTGTTCTTAGTATTGTTTTCATTTTAATCTGCGTCTAAAAATATTTTCTTTCTTAGGTCTGAGCATTCCCATTTACTTCGCCAACATCGTGAGGCGTAACTGTTATTTTTTATCGACATTGTAGACGCTCCTAAAATATTGGTTCGTGATGAATGTAGATTCCGATTCGTACAAGAACTTGTCTTATTATTTATTGTCCTCGACATAGATACAGCTAGTTTAAGTATCGTTTTCATTTAGTAGGAACTTTCTCTGTAATTACTGTCTGATCTTCGTTTCATTATGCTATTAACTGATTGTATTGTCAGATATACACCATCTTCGGAGATTTTTGCCATCTTATTGCCGTAAATCGTTCGCCAAGACACATAGAACGCCATTCACAACCGACGAGGAGTTCTTTGCGTCTATGTTTTGACATAAATATAGCATTTGTTTTAAATATCGTTTTCATGAGCTATAGACCTTATGTGATGACCAAGATTTTGAATAATATTCGGATGCGTATGAATATAAAGTATCATTATATGAACAACACTCATGATCTCTCCAACATGACAAACTGGTCCAAGCTTGTTTTATACAAGACATCGGCTCTGCATGTGATCTTGTTATTATTTTCATTTGCTAAAAGTAAGGGTTAATATTTGACTTAAATTTTGCTAGTTGTTTTATCGAGTTAAAAGGCTCTACTTTTTTAGTTATATATTTACCGCCGACTCTTGCGTTAACATTCATTTGTTGTAATATTTTGGCATAGAAGTTATCTATTTCCATACCTGAAGCAGGAGCTAGATACCAAATATCTTCGAAGATTCTATGGTTGATACCCATAGCATGTGTCTCTACTATTTGATTGCAATATCCTTGTTCTTGTACCCCTCCGAAGTATGCTAAATCGAAATCTTGGAGATTCAACAGATTGCCTTCAACAAGTTTATGCGGGTCCACGAGGAAGTCTATATCATCCTCAAATACTAGAATGTTTTTGTGTCCATTCTTTTGAGCATCTTGGATTATATTTAAGTGAGACGCTCTACAACCTAAAGCTCCGAGTACATACTGTTTGTTTTTGTGATTGAAGTTCCTATATGAAAATGGTGCTGGGATTGTATTGATTACCATTCCCTTCATTCGTTTAAACTTTGTTATGTCATACTCTGCAAACAGTGCAAGGGTATGTTTATTTCTTTCTACATCTTTATCCATATTGATGTAGTAGACCATATCAAAAATATCATATATCATGTAATGTCCTCGATTGTAAAAAAAACGAGCTTTTATCTCTGCTACACCAACAGCCAGACGAAGACCATGCCTCAGACTCTATGATATCTCTGCGGAATGACCTCCAATTATTTGATGTGCTTATCGATCTATATCTATGAAAGGTTTGTGAGCAGGTCATATCCCATGTCAATCTAGAATAGAGTACATACTCGTTACTTTGTGACATCGGATATATGTTTGCTCTAAATATTATTTTCATGATGATACTCCATTTATTAAGAACGACTCTCCTTGTGGGAAGTAGAATGACCTAGCCGCATAAAAGCCATTTTCTGACCAAGCACGAAAACCAAAACAAAAAGACCAAGTATACCTTATGACTCTTGAATGGCCTGATCCAAAACGTCTACTACTGGTCTTAGATACTTTATTATAATCTGCATTTGTTCTTGTTATCATTTTCATTAAAACAATTCTACAAGCGGCATTCTATTAAAAGAACATGCGGCAAAAGATTTTGAACGTTCTGTTCTTCTATTGCCTTGTGAATGTGATTTGAATTTATAACTAACAGATCCATAAATCCATACACCGCCAAAGGCCAATCCATGTTTTGATCTAAGTATTTTTCCTAATCCCATCGTTGACATAGGATGCGAGTTCGCTCTTACAATCATCTTCACTGGAACTTCCTTCTCATGCTTTGAGACATTTTATACTTTCCCTCAAGCGAACTTGAGGAACATGTCAATATCGAAAACGGTAAATAGTTATGCGTTATTGATCTATAGAACGTAACATTACCATTTCTAATCATCGACTCAGCACTAGCATATCTTCTTGTTATCATTTTCATGGTTTTCTCCTTAAAGGTTAATATACATTATAACTTATTTCGTTATCACTTTGATTTATCAACTCCAAATCGCATCCAATGAGAATGACATCCAACGTTCATGACTAATGATCTAGAACCAGCAGAAAGCGAACTATACGACCTACTGAATACCATAGTTGGTATATTTCTTGGATTTTCTTCGTTTTCGTTTATATTCCAAGTAGAGACAGATACTTGTGTCGAATTCGCTCTCATTATCATTTTCATAATTTTATACCTTTTTTGCGAAATTTCAACAAATGTTTATATGTTTTATATAACTCCTATATAAAAACAAATCTAGATATATTATTGGGTCTTAAAGTTCATTTTCGCTAAACTCTACTCTTGTCTGCCAAGATACAGATCTGTCTATATTTAGTAATTCTATATTATAACTTATTTCGTTATCACCTACTATTATTTGCATGAGTTGACCATGCTCTATTACGTTGTACAGATATAAAAGTAGATGATGAAACCATAATCCCGCTAAAACATCTTGACTGTTCTATAAGAAACATTATTGATGGATTTGAACCGCTCCAAGATCTAGTCAATGCAAATCCAAAATTATTACTATCATAGATTCTAGGAAAAGACATTGCGACACCATTTCTCATTATCGTTTTCAAAATACACTATCCCAGTAGCTTACCCTATGATAAGAACATTCTATTTTACAACTCCACGATTTACTATACGGAGTATACATGCTATTAGTTGACTGTTGTCCCTCATATAAATCATTGTAACCAGAATAATCTTTATGTACCATTAGATGATCTGAATCTCAATCCTCCACTCTGAGACATAGGGATTAAACTTGATTGCAATATATTTTTCATCTCGACCTACTTTCAGAACAATATCTAAAAGAGTCCGTCCAACATTTAGATTGTGATTGATGAGCAAAGTTAACTGAGCTAACTGTTCCGTATCCGAATATAGCTGAGTGAGGATAAAGTACAAACATTTGATTTGCTCCAGCAATATGTATAGTTTGATTAGATTGTTGAATAGGTACAGATTTACTAGATCGGTTATATGGAGGATATAAATGATTAGACCTTGACATCGGCTCCATATTTTTCCTCATTATCATTTTCATTTTAATTCTGATGAAACAAATATTTGAACTAGTTCTTTCATATTTTATCCTTTGTAGTATTATACTCTATTTCTTATCACAAGTCAACTCTTTTTGCCATTTTATTAAAAAATCTGGTTGAAGTGGACCGATCAATTCCCCTACAACTTCCCCATCCACAACTACTTGAGTGACAGGCAACTCATCTATCTCATGCTCATCACAAAGTTCTTCATGCTCGTCTGCGTCTGCATCAATAAAAACAAACTCTATGTTTGCTTCCTCCAATGCAGGAAGATATACTTTGCATCTTTTGCAATCGTCACTACCAAATACTCTTATCTTCGAAGACATTTCCAATTCTTAAAACTCCAATAGTCACTTGACCTACCATCAAGATTCCAACATCGACTATAATCAGATTCGTACTTAGCAATATATTCTATCAAAGAACGACAAGAACGGTCTTGTCCATTATTAGAATGTCTACTAGAATAATCTGATCCACGAATACATCTTTTAAAAATCATTTTCATTCTTGTTTATCGGTTTGTGGAGGTTCGCTTTTCTGTGGTTTCTCTTCTCGCCATCTAGAAAGAATCGCTAACACATTATCTTTACTAACCATATGCCCATAGCCAGCAAGATTGACAATATGCATTGCTTCAATAGATACTTTAATTTGTTCCCATTCTCTATCACTTATTGGCATCTAATTTCTCCTTATTAAAAATACTCCAGACAGGATTCGAACCCGCATCAATTTCGCTTCGTAGGCGAATACCTATCCATTTAGGTTACTGGAGCGTTAAGGGGCGGTGCGGGACTCTACTCCCATTCACAAACCACGCGAGTTTGCCCACGGTTCAGCTACATCATAAAATTTACCTTCGAACCACAAATCCTTTATAATTCTAAAAAATATCTTAAATTATAGAACATTAAACGAAATGACTCGAACTCACTAACTACCCTAGACAGGACTCGAACCCGCATAAAAACGCCTTAGAAGGACGTTGTTCATCCATTTGAACCACTAGGGCTTGTACTTTAAAATCCATCCAGTTGGATCACCGGGGCGACTATTTTAGATACCGTTCCATTTCGGTGTCTAGGGCATGTATTTTAAGTGCTTATCCAGTTAAGCTACTGCGGCAACTACACTTACATCAGACTTTATGTACTATTTTAGTAGCTTATCCAATTAAGCTACTGGGGCGGCTATACTTACATCAAACTTCACATATTTAATACCCTATCCGCTGAGCTACTGGAGCTTGTATTTCACTTTATCCTTTGAACAATACGTTTCGTAATATGTTGCGTACAATATGAATACTTTCTGTTTCATCTTATTTTCCTTTGTATTAATTAACAGGCCAAAGACAGAGAGCTTTTTCTCCGTCTACGACATCATCTTCATCATATCCGTCTTCTATATTTTCTTCTGTAAGTTCTTCAAGACCGATTTCTCCGTACCAAGTCGTTTCAGCACGATAAGAACAGGTACTCACGCCATCAAACGGAGAATAACAATTGCCTTCTCCATCTTTAGACATGACAACGATTCTATCTTGATCTTGATCTTGTAATAATGCAATTAATTCTTGGACTGTCATTATGATACCTTTCTATATATTATAACATAAAATTCAACACCATTAAAGTTCTAATTCAAATAATTTTTTGATTGCGGGATTATCTGCATGCTCGACTATCCCCATTAATGTCTCTGCATCATCAGTATTTTTTGTTACTACAGAAGCGATACCGCCTATACAAGCTATTCGTCTAGCTACCTCGCTATCAGCGTCTGCATTAAGTATAAAATGATCTACTATCGCATTGATTTGTTCTAACGCATCAATTGCATCTAGTTTCTTAGACTTCCACTCAAGCACCAACGCATCAATCTCTTCCATCGTTTTCTTTGTGAATTCACTCATTATTCTATCCTTCTCTTTACTTTAATCATGGCTTGAGCATAAAGATATCGAGCCTCTTCTATCGGACGAGTCTCAAATACGTTTTCACTTGTTTCTTTCCTTGTATAAGGGAAATAGTCTTTCTCGGTAGCGTTAGCAGCAAACCAATCTAAGAGTGTCATACCCTTAGTTCCCAATCGAGGGAACGCTTGTCCACCAGTATCAACAACTTTAGTGTCTACTATTTTACGAGGTTCAACTAGCCTACCCATTTTTTTTCTCCAATTCTTTTTTCTTCTTTTTTAGAATAGTAATAAATTTCTCGCCATTTTCTCCGAGAGTTGCAGCATGACTGCCTCTACGACCTGGAGAATTAATGATCTCGCTGTCTTTTAGGACTTTGATCATTCTTGGATCGGTTAGCACGATACTATAACGTCTGCCCTCAATATGCGTTACAGTTCGATAAATCTCTTCAAACTCAAATTTCTCTCCATTAATATAAATAAAATGTTCAGTTATCGATCTTGTTTGTTTCCTAAATCTGACTTTCATTATTTTTCCTTTTGTAAAACCTTAAAAACCATACCATAAAGTAACGATACCAACTATTTCACAAGGTGGATGGACTTTCGCATGATCAACTTCATCGGGTCTACCGCCCCAATCTGCTCCTTCAACATCTTCTATGCTAGAAGCACCAGAAAGATACCAATCAGGAACGCCCTCATGATCAGGAGAAGTAATCTCGCATGCCTCTAAAGCTAACTCGATAAGTTGCTTATACTTGGCTTGAATCGGATCAGTTTCATCCAGTTTGTCAAGATCGCAAATCCATATACAAGGACTTCGATCCCACCAATCGTTGATAACAACATTTTTCATATGTTTTCCTTATCTAAATAAAGTTTCGTTTCATACGTCTCTTAAACTCTATTATGATTCGAAAAATAATCGGGAAATTCGTTAGAACTTATAAGATATGATGTTTTTTTTAAAAAAAAAGTAAACCCAAGCATGATTAGGTAAACCATGTCGCTGACTACCCTTGCGAGGCATTCATACACCGGCGGTAAACCGTACAGCGACTTTTGTCCCTGTTCTTCCAAGTTTAAATTTGGACGGAACAGCACGCATTAGTTGATGACTCGTTCTGAACTCGATCTTCATGCTTGCAAGGCACTTCGTTCTTATTCGTTAATCTTCAGTAACTCGGAATTACCTCTGACTAACCCCTTTCGGGCAGCACATTCCAGTTGCCCAGAATGCCGCAGACACTTCCTTATCATCAACGAGTACTTTATGCCTCTACCCGAAGGTATCAACAATTCCCGAGACGCTTTCAGCGTAGGTGTCTCACCTACGTCAGTAACCGTTCAGCGATAAATACTCAAAAATCCGCTTGATCCCTTTGTCAGCATTCCTTACGTAGCAGTAAGGCTCATGACTCTAGGCTACTTGGATATCCAACAGTCGCTACACTGTTTGCTATCCGCTTTCATCGTATCAACATCAAGGGATGAACCTATCAGTTGACACTAAGCTTTCATCTATCTCCCTTACGGAAGTCAGTCGCCCGATTTTCTGGAGCAAACCGATTTAAATACCCGATGACGATGGGTATTTCAATATTTTGTTTTCAAACAGCGTTACGTCCGAGTAAGCAGTATACCATAATCTGAGACACATTCAACAACAAAATCATTTTTTCTTAAAATATTTTTTCAGGACCGCAATTTCTCAAAATGTATATAGTAACACATATCCACATATATATAATAACACCAAGAAAATAAACAAGCCCAATTGGTCCAAGCCAACTTAATATGCCCCAAACAATTAAACCTAAAGATCCAAAGATAGCAGCAATAACAATTAAAAACAACAATGCGAATACTGCACATTTAAATACTTCTTTCATCATTCTTCCCTTTCAACTCTATTGTAACTTATTTAAAAATCGGGAAATCATGTCCATTACGACAAATGTAGATTCCGTTACAGACCATAATAAAAATAAGGATTCCTGCAAGTACAGCAAGACCATATATGCCAAAGAAATATATGATGCCCATCAAAATCGCACCAAAAATACCACATGCAAGAAAAAATGCCAATAGAGCCAAAACCCCTAGTCCTAAACATTTGAGTAATTCTTTCATCTTAATCCTTTCTTAGAATGGCATACCGCCAGCAGATTCTCCATCGTCGGGACCATTTTCTTCAACAATAGATTGCATAAAATCATTAAACTCGCTTTGGATCTCATCTCCACCCTCGAATTGAAAATTCATGAGCTTAGGGAAAAACCCATGATTGAAAGTATTCCATTGAGCAAATACTACGCTACTATAAAAAGAGAATAAACGACTAACCTCATTCTCCGTAAAACGTATATCTAAATTTTTTGTGAACTCAGCAACCTGAGCGTTATACATCTTGTCATTAATAGCAGCAAACTCTTCCTTTTGTTTTTTTGTTAAATCGGATACGCCTATGCTCTTGAAGAACATCTCTGCGCTACCGATTACTGTTCTACGAGGAAAAAGGATATTATATATACCCACCAATTTTTCTTGTTTGTCCATTAACTCTCCAAATTATAATTAAAAAATAAGACTACAACTTCCTCTATTATATCATAAAATTAAATCACAAATCGTCATCTCCATCTCTCATTAACGCTAAAATTTCTATGATTTGTCCATGAAAGAGAACAACTTCTCACTAGCACAAGACCAATAACCAGATCGCTCACACTCGTTTGCGATCTAGCAAACCTATTCAAAGAAGCATAACTACATTTATGTAAATCTGATTGCGGAATTATATTTGTTCTCATTATCATAGTTTTATTATATGCGAAAATTTAAACACAAACACTAGCCAATTATACTTGTCTACGACCAAGAACAGAGCATCTTAATCCAGCAGAAAAAGCAGAAAAATATATTCCCGATTGCCAATCTATTGAATATAGAGAATGTTCCTTAAACGGAATACATAAATCCCCTATAAGGAATTTAAACAAACTGTCACTACATTTAGATTTGCGAACAAAGTTACAATTTGCCCTTAATATCATTTTCATAATCTATATTGTATTATAAAATTTCGCCACAAAAAAAAAGGGCTACCGGAGGGAGTCGAACCCACAACGTCCATTTTACAGGAATGGCACTCTTCCAATTGAGTTACGGTAGCGTGTTAAAATTGTTTAAGCTGGTAAGGTATATATTGTTCCGTCTCTCGCAAACGATCTAGCAAAATCTTGACTTGCAATCCAATTGAATCTAATCTCTCTTGCAAACCTTGAAGAGCATGGAGAATAACTACGCAAATTACGTCCAATATAAGAGCAAGCAGAATCTATAGACTCTGAAAAACATCTTCCATGCCTACTCCAACAAGTTGAACCACAATATATCTTCTTAGCTTCAACAAATTCATAGTAACCTCGACTAAAACATCGAGATAATGAATTGCTATTTATTCTTCGAAACATATTCATATCTTCTCCTTCCTTAAAAACAGACCTGCCAAGATTCGAACTTGGACCGGAAAATTCAAAGTTTTCAATGCTACCATTACAACACAGGTCTATAAACAAGCTAGTCTTTGTAAACTAGCTTGTGATTACTTTTTTCAACGTACTGTTCATCAAAATTACTTTGATGAACTACACCCTATTCACTTATAATCTACTCTATTATCGACTCTATCAGTCGAATTTCTTCTTTACTGCTTTTATGTTAATACCGTAATGTTTAGCCCATTTTCTTACTGCATTATCAGAAACCCCAAACATCTTACCTATGCGAGTCATAGGTTTCTCTTGTATCAATCTAATCAATTCTTCTTTTGCAGGCCATTCTACTCTTCTAAGCTCTTCATGATGACAAATAGAACACATTTTAGAAGTCCTATCTTTTTCTTTTCCGCATTTACAATAATATTTTCTTTTAGGCTCAAAACTTTTTTTAGTCCTGCAAAAAGTAAGTTGTTGACTGTTACAATTTGGACACAACAACCTAAGATTCTCTATCCTATTATCAAAATGATCTCCATTAATATGATCCAAAACCATTACAATCGATTTAAAATTCCACTCATCACATAAACCACAAATACTACATTTATTTTTTAATAACCCATCTTTAATAAGTCTTTTTTTCAAATTACTAGTACTATACGTTGAATTTTTAACTAAAACTTCATCTAGCGGTTTGGAGGCAAGACCGCCGCGACCACAACTGGACCCTACCATATGAGATATATCTACATTATGAGTTTTAACAAAAACATTAAAAGTATTATAATTCCCTGGGCGAATAGTTAAACCTAATTTTCTTAGTACGTCTGTTACTGTTTTAGCGTCTTTAATAGCGTCAAACATTTCTTCATCTGTCCATGTTTTTCTATTAGCCGTAGGCTTTAACTCATATTTCTTCATCCAATATCTGACGGTAGATTGAGACATACCAGTTATACATGATACTTTCTTTATAGTCATTTTTTGATTTAATAATTTTTCTAATACTATTTTTTCCATTTCATTCTCCGTATAAATATTAACGATCTAATATTACATACGGAACATTGATATAGAATCCTTTATAAATTTTCACGGCATATCAATAAAAAACTAATGGAGACTACCAGAATCGGACTGGTTCCTGCCGGGCTTCAACCGACCGTGCATACCTTTCACACCCAATCTCCTAATTTAACTCAATCCGCTAAACCGTTTCATAATTCAGGGTCGCGCGGAAACCTTTTCGCCACCGGTCCTTATATTTTAGGAAAGCACTCTACCAGGCTGAGCTACCGTACCATGTTTTCTTATGTCTTCTTTCACATCTTCGACATTCTCTACGAACATAGCTGCAAGTTCGAGAGCCTCTTCTTTAGTTTTTACGCCAGAAGCCATTAACCATTTGACTCCATTCTTTTTAGCGTTCGGTATGTCTTTAATCTTCATAATTGTTTCCTTTAATTATATTTTGGTTTTTGTTTTCTTTTGTCTCGATTTTTACAAGTGGGACAACGTTGACCTTCATGTATGAAGTGTTCATCGCAACTCATGCACCAGTGACCTCTTATTGATGACTTTGCTGCCATTGTTCTATTGTTGTCCCAAACATTTCTCGTCTTTTTCATAACTAGGAGCAGTAGGAATCGAACCTACAACAACAACCTTATCAGGATTGCGCTCTGCCGTTGAGCTATGCTCCTATAATTGGTGAAGTGGGAATCGAACCCACGATCTTTCGCATATGAAGCGAAGGCTTTGCCAGCTAAGCTACTCACCAGTATGTCTTTATGGAGTCGGAGAGATTCGAACTCTCAACCTCCGCGTTGCAAACGCGATGCGCTCCCATTGCGCCACGACCCCGTATTCAGTTTTAAAAGTGGACCTATCCGGGTACGATCCGGAAACTAAAGAGTGCAAGTCTATTGTGATCCCAATTTCACCATAAGCCCATAAGCTGTCATCGTCGCTTTCGATTGAGAGAGGGAAACGGTTGGTTACGCTACTCTTGAGCCTCAAGGATCGCTTCGCATGACAGCAATTATGATGTACTCGGTAAGGAGTCGAACCTTACGTTTAATAGTGTCTAACCTATACACAGTATAACTAATGTCCACAAACCATTTTCAAGTTCCCTGCTGCTATTCCTCTCCGCTACGAGTACAAATATTCAGTTTTAAACTAGTCCTAATTTTTTAGCTCTTTTTTTAACAGCACCGCCAGTTACTCCAATCTGTCTACCAATTTCTGCCCAATATTTATACTTTTTCATCATAGCTGGCAAATCAACATTATTCCAATCAACTTTTCTTGCCAACGTTGCCGCACAAGCGGACGAACAAGTTTTATTAACATACGCTTTTGGACCCTTACAAACTGGGCAATACGTCTGAGGCATTATTTTTTTATACGTCACAAAAGTTTCATCAAATCTACTGCATTTTTTAGGAACGGGCGTTATGCCTTCGTTAATTTCTTCATGACAATTGCCACAAACCAATATACATTTTCTCAATTCAATTACGATTTTAGCCCAACTTTTAGGATTCGCCATAATCCTACCAAAACCAAACTCTTTTTTCTCAGGGTCTAAATGGTGTAATTTTAATGCTCTATTACATTTGTTGTATCCACAACAAACACATTTAGATCCCATAGCTTTTACAATTCGCTTCTTAGTCGCTTTTCTCCATCTTTTTACTTTTTCACTTTGGCTCATTTTTAAACTCCTATTTAAATGTTAACACGATATTGTTAACATTCATTTAGAAGTTTAGTTTTCCTTCTTTAATTTTAAAATAACTAACTCCGCAGGTTGGATTCGAACCAACGACGGGGCAAAGCCCACTTGGTTAACAGCCAAGTCCCTGCTACCAACTCGGGTACTACGGAATGAACGCTCCCACTCGGCGACGATCCGAGTTCCTTTGCTTGAAGGGCAAAAATTCTAACCATACGTAAACTATGGGAGCTTATCAACTACCCTGAATGGGATTCGAACCCATGATCTCTTGGATGAGAATCAAGTGAATTAAACCTGACTATTCTACCAGGGCATCTATATTAAATTTCTATTTTGTATCTATCTACGACTTTACAATTTTTAAAGATTACATGTTCTACTTCATCATTTATAACATATATTGTTTCGAATATATTTCCTGATTTCCATTCGAAGGCTAATCCATTATCTCCGCAAGGAGCTACTCTCATTGGTATAGTTCCATCTTTTATTTTTAGTATTAATTTAAAAGATATCATTATTGATTTTTCTGATGGTCTTTCGTCTTCGTATTCATAAAGATCATATTCTCTCAAATATTTTATTTTATCAATTACTTCTAACCAATTATTCATAACTATTTCCTTTCAAACTGACAGAAAAGGGCTTGAACCTTTTTCTCCCGCCTTGGATGGCGAGTGTTTTACCATGTTAAACTAAACCGTCAAAATAAAGCTTAATATTGAGAGATTTGAACTCTCATCTCCCGGTTATAGCCCGGACGTTCTACCATTAAACTATCTATTAAACTTACGCTAACCCCCGCAACCGGACTCGAACCGGTGTGAAAGGATAGACAATCCTTCATACTAGCCACTATATGATACGGGGAACTTATTTTTACGCCAACACAGAGACTCGAAATTTTTAAAAAGGAGTAACGGTGTTTTTATCGTATTATTATGAAAACAAAATCTTTAACATTAACTTGTAAGCACTGTAACAAAAGTTTTTCTCGATTAATCTGGAGAGATAAACAACGAAAAAAGCAAACTGCAACAATAAATTTTGTTCTATGTCATGCTATGAAAAATATAAAGCAGCATCAAACAACTAACAAATTAATATTAAATTTTTAAAATAACGTAATTAAACCTATCGTTCAATCATTTCCATTTCCCTCGGGGAGCAGGACTGCATGACTATCCTACTCCCCAAGAAAACACACCCCTTCTTTAAGATGACCTTCGCCATCTACAGAAAGCTTATTTAGTTTTGATATTCGTTAAGATCATATTCTCGTATTTTAGCTTCTACTCGTTGATCGATATATCCGTCCATCAACTTTTTGAAGTCTTTTTTGGCGTCACTTAATTCTTCAATTATGTGTCCGCCAGCCCAATCCCACGAGTATCCTTCATACTCTTCGAAAGCCTTATTATATTCTGACTGTACAAGTACGAGTCTAAGCAATGATCTTGTTAATTCATCTATATCTATGTCCATCGTTTCATCCTTTAAACAAGTATTAATTCAATATAATCTACTTTAACATTTTCGTCAACCACTTTTTCTACTAACTGTCTTTCTTGTTCTAGTTCTGGGAAGACTTTTTTAACATCATCCCAACTATCAGATTTAATTCCGTGAGCTAATTCAGCTACTCTTTTCGTAAAGTCTTTAAATTCTCTTGTTTTTGGAGCGGAGCAAGTTTGCCCTTTCACTGCTACTAGACATCTACCGTTTTCATCTTCGTATATTCTTTGCTTCATTTTCATTTTAATCATTTTCCTTTTTTGTTTTAATAGGCGATGAGAGATTCGAACTCTCGATATCATGCGTGTCGAGCATGTGCCTTAGCCGCTAGACGAACCGCCTGTTTAGTTAATGGGCAACCTGGGTAACGCTCCCAGTATTTCCTGTGTGTAGGACAGGCGGATTAACTTTCTTCCTCGTCGCCCGAATTTTATTCAATTATCATTTCTTTATGTCTTTTTGCTGCGTTTTTAAGTTTCTCATTAGGCTCAGAAGGCGTTTCTAGCTCTTCTAAGAAGATATCTCTGTCTCTATCGGACAATGTTATATTTCCTGTATTTTCGTCCATTCTGGAGCCTTTCTATCGTTTTAAAGAACACCGGCAGCAGGATTTGCACCCGCGCCAACGGTTTTGGAGACCGCAATGCTACTGTTACACCATGCCGGTTTGTCAATATTCTAATTTGGAGTCATGTTGATTTAAACCTTAAACAATAAATAATAAAAAAATAATCAAGTTTAAAGAAGGACTAACCCAATAATTTAATAATATAGTATTAAAGGAGATATTATGAAAGACATCTATTTTATCGAATGCGGAGTTAAACGTAAAGGCGAATATCATGTTTGCGAATATTGTGGAGTAAAAACAATAAGAAGATTAAACGGCAAACAAAAATATTGTTCTGTTAACTGCTCATCAAAATCTAAACAAAAACAAATAAAACTTACATGTTCTACTTGTAGTAGAGTTTTTGAAAGAACAAAATCAAAACTGAATAACTCCAAACACGGTGTTCATTTTTGTTCTAAGGCATGTAAGATATCAGCACAAAGTCTTACCAGCACTTGTCCAGACAGTAAAAAATTCTTACCATCTCACTATGGAACATCAAAACATACCAACGAAGAAATTATATTTTTCAACGAGCCAGGACACGGCAGAAGAAAAGGTAAAAAATTCACTTGTAAACAATGTAACAAAGATTTTATCACAAGAATAGATTTTAACTCAAAATATTGCTCCCAACAATGTAAAATAGATTATGATAAAACTCTATACTTTAAAAAACCATGTACAAACTGTGGCAAGATAGTAAGCAGAAGGTTTAAAGAAACTAAAAAAAACAAAACCAAAAACATATTTTGCAATTCCTCTTGTGCTGCATCTTATAATAATACTCTTAAACGCAAATCTAGACGATCTAAAGTAGAAATAATGTTATTTGAAATGTTAGAAAAAGAATTTACTAACCTAAAGTTTATCCCAAATGACAAAAAGTTATTAGATGGTTTAGAAATAGACATCGCTATTCCGTCTCTTAAACTAGGTATCGAATGGAACGGCATAGTTCATTTTAAACCTATTTATGGACAAGCTAAACTAGATAGAGTCCAAGAGTTAGATGCAAAAAAACAGATATTAGCACAACAAAAAAAGATAAATTTAATAGTAATCCCTGATCTTGTTTCAACGAAAGCAAAAGTAAAAGAAGCATTTGCCTCTGTTAGCAAGATTATTAGACAACTAACAAATTAGAATATTTAATTTTAAAAAATCATATTGTCAAACCTATCGCTTGACATTTTAACGGGTATCTGACGGAATTCGAATCCGTGTCCTCTGACTCACAATCAGAAATTCTAACCAATTGAACTACAGACACCATGTATTCAGTTTTAACTTTGCGGCATAAAAAAAACAACCTTTTTCTTAGGTTGTTGTCTTTTTCGTCCTATTTCTGACAGCAACCTACTTACATACCAATATCTCCGACTACGGCTTCATTTGCCGTATGCCATGTATTGTTATTTTCTTGCTGTCTAAAATTCGTTTTCATAATATTCTCTACCTTCTATATCGTCTATTTACGACGATGATTTTAGTTATCCTTCATTTTTCTTAAATTTCTTTTCCCATTCTTCGTAAACACTTACAGGTTTTATCCATTGGTCTTTACGTTCTTTGTTTATTCCGTATTTTTCCATGAACGGATTATACCATACTTTCAGTCACATTCAACAACTAATTTATTTTATTTAGAAATTAAATATCGCCCATATTGGCTTTTCGTTGACGATCAGCATATCGACAGGTCTCAAAACTGGGATAACAAGACTCTATACTTATATATCCATCAGTCTCTTTATACCCTCTATCCTTATAAACATAAGGCACATTAGTTTCATCTACTCCGTCTGCAACTCTTTCAGCATCTATCCATTTCAGACTTCGTATATAACCGCATGGATTACAATGCCATACTTCGCTGATAAAAGGTATAGCTGGTGATCCATCGCCAAATACTGGCAATTGATCGATTATATCTTTAGCTTCCTTTAGTTCTGTGATTGCATTCTCAATGTCCATTTTAGTCCCTTTGATTTAACAAAGTTATACATTTTTTACATTGACCTTTGTGAGCCATTCCGAAGAACCCTTTATAGCCAACGATGTTTTTATAGACTTCATATTCACAACCGTCTATTACAATGGTTTCGGTATGATCATTGACTCTTGTCAAATCTTTTGATTCTTCTTCGTTACATTTCACGACTAAGAATACAAATCCTATGATTATACCTAAGATAATTAAACAGACTATAAGTTTTTCCATTAGTCTCTACCTTTCATTTCTTTCACAAAATTTTCAAACGCTTTTGTTTCTGCTAGAAATATTTTCTCAACAGCTTGAGCAAATTCTCTATCTCTAGCTATTAGATCTGATTTGTTACAACGTACAGGAACAAGGACTGCATCAAAACAGCAATCAAACGCATTTTTAGCGGACCTTTTCGAGGTATAAACATGAATACCTCTGTTAACTTCTATATGTGCTGTTCCTATAATCAGATCCCTTTCCTGCTTTAACTCTTCTTCCTGACTTTATCCAACCATGACATATTGGACCGCACAGGTTCATGATGTAAGGTTTTAAATATCTTTCAGATTTTTGACTGTTGATTCTATATCTTCCAACAAATCACATGATCTTTGTCATCAAATTCAAAAGGTTTACACTTATTACTTTTAAATGGATTTTTTTATCGGCATATAAACACATATCTTTGTACAAAAAATTTCGTTCATCGTTTATTGCATCTTTTGATTCTTTGAGACCAAAACCCATTTTAGCTTTCAAAATTTTAATAGCTTGAATCTTTTTCCCCTCTTCAAGACGCTCCTTGATGTCATAATATATATTAGCTGGGATAAGAAATTCCTTTTCGCTAACTATAACGGTATATTTATCGTCAACAGTAACTGCCCCAGACAAAAAATCTACTGTAAGTGCTATCGCCGATGCAGGCAGTTTAGGAACAGCAAGTAGTCTTTTAACAAAATTTTTAGTTCTTGGTTCCATCTTTTTGTAAAGGACACCATTCTGGAATCCTTATTCCTTTTTCAGTAGCATATTCATCGATATATTCATCATTATCGCCTATCCACCATAACTCTCTTGATTCTGTATCTTTAAGCTTTTCATTTTCGTGAAAACAGTATCTTCCTGGTGCTTCAGCCAAACGTTGTTTGTAAGGACATTGCAGACATTCGGTAATTACTAAATCTATTTTCCTTACTTCGTTCATTTTTCTCCTTTTGAAGCTTGGAGAAGGGACACGACGATCCCTACTACATAAACTATTGTCATTGTTAGCATTTAATTTTTGATTGCTGAAGATGGGAGTAGAACCCAATGCAATTTACCTTTCTCATCTTTATACCTTGTATGCCATTTTCCAACGTCTGGCGAGAAATCAAATACAATCCCTTCTCTCTCGCCTACGTCTGGTATGGTTAACGTGACTTCATCTCCACATTCCCAAGTTAGATTTAACTTGAGTGGACTATTTTGAGGCTTTTGTGCTTCTATATTCGTTTGAGGCTTTTGTGCTTCTATATTCGTTTGAGGCTCTTGAACCTGGACTTCTGCATTCCTATATTCTTCCCAAACATATATAGTCACAACTGTTGTTGCTACAACGTTAACTATCAAAAGACATAAGAATAGGAGAGTAAACGTTGGATATTTAAAGACTAACTGCACTAAAGCCTTTAGAGCCAATAGACCAAACACAACTAAAATAACTGCAATGATCCATGATCCGTATTGCCAAATATGTCCAAAAGCATCAATTAAAGTATCCATGGTTTAATTATATCATAAATTGCGTCACTTTTGTTGGCTTTTCTTTCTTGCTTTGACTATTTTGTCGCTCTTTTTCTACCAACTTATTGAACAAAGCCATAGCCTCTTCGTAAGACATAAGCTTCGATTTCACTTTCTTAGCTTCGCCCAATACAAAAGGATACATTGAGTTATCAACGACTCTTACAATATTGGTTTCATTGTCGGAAGCTGTATTTAACCATACAAAGCCTAATATAATTAGAGTTATAAGGATCAAGAACGCTCCCGCACCAAATATAAAACCTAAAAATCCAGTTCCCTCAAAACATCCCTGAGTGGCAAGCATAAAAATAAAGAGTGCAATAACTCCGCATATCATCATTAAAAAGGTAATTAGTACAAATGGCATTTTTTAATCCTCATCAAAAAAGTTTTCATGTTTTAACTCTTTTTTCATAAACAGAGTTACTATAACAAATACGATAAAGAACAACGATCCGAAAAATACTAGACCGCCAGCGGCAGTATATAAAAATCCAATAGCAGAAAGAATTGCGATACAAAGCAAAAGTACTCCTAATGCACTAGCAAGTATTAATGCTAAAATCAAAACCATACTAACTATTGACCCTACGATAACTGAAACAAGATATAAGGCTCCAAGAATAGATGCAAGCCATAATTTTGTTTTAGCAAGTTCGCGTATCCAACCGAACCCATCGGCTATTTTGTCGGCTATATTCTCTGTTGTTTTTTCAAATATATTCATTACAAACCGCCAGTTATTCTAAGGAACAGTATTGCGGCGAAAGTCGCAGCAGCTATCCAAACTACTATCGTTATGATAAACGACATTAGACCATACTTTATCATTATCTCTATTGTATCTTTATTTTAAATCGGGAAAATATTTCTCTTTGTATCGATTACGGTTCTCTTTTAGGACTATTCCTGAATAGACCATCAAAGTTATAAAAATCGCTAAAGGAAGTACTTTTAATACGATGGCTAAAATGGTCAACATGACAAACGGGAAAAAACAGAATAAAAGGACAGTTCCGAGAAACGCAGAAACTCCTAAAAAGAAAGGAAGTACTTTTAATACGAGTGTCACTAGACCCAAAATAATCACCGATACAGCAGTCAAGAAGGTAGCGGTCAAAAAATGGTTGACAGACATCTTTTCGATTCGCTTTGCGACTCTACGTTCGATATTGTCGCATTTATCCGTTATCTTTTTCATCATCTTCATTTCCATTTTCTTCCTTTACTTGTATAATTTATTTTCGCGCATATAATTACGCACCTTATCGTCTAATATTTTAGCTAATTTTTTAGAAACATACTCCGCAGAGGGAATATTACTAGAAGTCCATAACATTCTAACTTCAGTAGAAGACACTTCCATGATTTTTTGATCGGTTTCGCTCCTGTCAGTTGAAGCAAGATAGATATGCGGAGGACTCAGATACCAATTAACACCTGGTTCCATCTTATATCCAGACCTAGGAACGATAACAAACCTCATCATCCTCTCAAGGTCTTTATAGTTGACCCATCTATCAAACGTATTAGCATTATCCATACCAATAACAATAGAGAAGTCATATCGATCTTTAGCGAAATCTTCAGCTAACAACCTTTTGACCAACTGATAAGTCTCGCCAGCAAGTTGGTGTTTAATCTCGTAATCAAAAACCTTGATTCTTCCGTCTACTTCAGCAGCCAACTCGCACATTGCTAGTCTATGTTCTGCTGAAACCATATTTTTACCGTTCATATGTCCATTACAAGGGACTAACCATACTTCATCAAACGTTCGGCTAGTATTAAGAACATATTGTGCAAGTTGTATGTGACCTTTAGTTGGAGGATTGAAAGCACCGCCAATCAAAGCTACAGATGTCTTCCTGCCTAAACTTTTGTACTGATTCTGTCGCCTCTTAATCTTCTTAAGTGTAGCTTCTATCAGTTCGGTGGCATCCCAATCACATTCGTTACAAAGCTGGAGAAGAGAGGACAATAGATCGCCAGTCTCTTCCTTGATGTTTTTAAAATCAACAAATCTATGAAGCTCTACAGCCTCGCCAAAGATATCATCTAATCTCTGCGATAACGGAGTATTTCCGAAAGCCTCTATGAAAGCATCATTTACTTTTTTTTGCGTCTCTTTGTTCATTTCTCTTCTCTTTTTGTTTAGCTTCTTTTTTTCTGTAGTCAGTTTCATAGAATCCAGTGCCTTTAAATATAACGCCTGCACCTTTGCCTATGATCCTTCTGACCTTCAGCTTGCCGCATTCAGGACATTTTTTAACCTTTGGGGCAGACATAGCTTGGAACTTTTCAAACGTATGTTTACAAGCCGAGCAGACGTAATCATAAGTCGGCATTATTTTACCTCAGTTTTAGCCCACATATAAAAACTTTCTTTGCAATCTTCGCAAACCACATATAAAACTTCTCGCGTATCATCTCCATTGGCGATTGAACCACCAGAAGTCCATCTACCACCAGAAGTCCATCTATGACTCGCTGCATATCGTACTTCTTTTCTCTCAGCAACCTTCATATTGCCATTGCATTTAGGACACAATCTTTCATTATCTGTATAAACCTTGACTTTTGAAAGAAATTCGGATACTTTAGCTTTATCTGCTCTATCTTCTTCTTTTTTTTCTAAAGCTTTTAAGCGTTTTTCAGTTTCAGCTTTCAACGCTTCGAATTCTGCTCTTGTTAACGGTAATTCTACTCTATTTCTACCCATTTATTAGCTCCTCAAATTAAAACTATAGCGAATATACCAGACACTAGCATGATTATAAAAAGAATTATAGCAATAGGGGTAGCATATAAAGTTTCCTTTTTATGTATAATAGCTCGATGCATATTTAACAAACATAACGCCGCAAAAAACCCAAATGCAACCAAGGAAATAATAAGAAACATAATATTAAACATTATTCTCTCCCTTCAAAATAGGATCAACGCCATCAAAGGCATAAGCGTGACTGCACCAGTCTTTTCGTAAAAACTTCATACGTGTTCCAAATTCATCATTTTTCATTTTATTCTTCCTTTATCTTACCTAAAAGTTTATATACATCAAACATTTCGGCAACAGTATGAATAGATCTAGGACACATGTACTTAAACTTATTCTGTTTGATGAAATCTATAACTTCTTCATCGCTATGATCTGATCTCATATACATCGCTAATTGTTTAAAGTCCATAAAGTCAGACAAGCGTACTTCATGTCTCGGATCAAACGGAGTAACCCAACCAACATCAAAATTAACTGACATATATTGTTCATACGTCATAGGCGTTATAACATATTCACTATCTGCCAAATGTTCTCTGCCAGATAATAATGTTGCAAAACACCTGTGATGACCATCTCTGATATATCTGCTTTTATCGGGGAACTCAGATATAGCTATAAGATGTCCTTTAGAATCTTTGTTAAATTCGTTCAAGGTTTGAGCAGTCCACAAACCCGAACCATCGACATGTTCTACCATGCCATCTATCTGTCTAAAATTACGCAATATGTTTTGCGTAACTAGTAAGTCTGCTATTTTTAGCTTATACATCATATATTAAAAACTTGTCCTTTCACAACATATCCGGCAAAGCCAGCCTCTTCAGCATCTGGCTTTTCTCCATCAGCATAATGGTCAAGCCACATTTTTCCCTTAGTTGCAGAACTAAGAGTAGATAAATCCCTGAAGTGAGCATGAACGCCAGATTTAAACGGAGTAGTCTCGCAATCATGGAAGATAATATCTACGCTATCATAAAACGTTTGAATCTGATTAGGGCAAAACTGAGTATCAGTAGTCAAAAAGACTTTACTCATTTCTCCTTCCCAAATCAAACCGTAAGATGGAACAATTGTATAACCATTCATAACATGAACAGTCTGAACGACTCTAAAGGTTACGCCTTGAAACTTAAACGTTCCATTCTTGGGAATAGGTTTAGTAACAAAGAAGTCTGACAGTTTAGTAATTTTATCTTGGATAGAACCTAAACCGCCTTGTAACGTATTTTGCCACAACTGCACCATTAGTTGTTCATCTGCAAACAATTTAGGTTTATAGCAACTAGGATCAAAGTAACTACAAAACGCGAGATACTCTAAACCGCCTGCATGGTCAGCATGAGCATGACTTATATAAACAGCGTCGATATCCTTATAACTCAAGCCTATTTCGTTTAATGAGAAACGAGCATCGCTACCACAATCAATTAACAACTTCTTGCCATTGATCTCTAACAGCATGTTAGTATGATAGTTGTCTTGCGTAAACGCAGAACCAGTACCTAAAAATGTAAGTTTCATAGCGATATTCCTTTCACGGCTTTTATTATATCATAAATTGCGTCACTTATGAATTAAATAATAAATTAATTCTCATATCATTTTAGCTTCTCTCAAGACTCGCTCAAGTTCCGCTTTTTCTTTGTCTGTGTACTTGAATTTCTCTTGACCGTAATCTAATGATTTGTTAATGTCCGCATCCTTGTTACGTCTGTTAGCGGCTTTCCAATCAGCGATCATTTCTAACTTGTCAAGCATAGACATCCCAGCATATCCATCTTTGTAGAATTCTGGATGATGTGAGTTATTTTCATAATGATGCTTCAATGCTATTTTGATAGTTTGCTTGTGACCCTCATACTCCTTACTTCCGTATTTAGATTTGCCTAATCTTGTAGCATACTTTCTAAAATACGGTTCTTCATGTTTTGAGAATTTAGATCTGTCATGTCTGAAAGCTCTAAGCATAAGAGCAACGCATATTTTAGATATATAGAAAAATACCCAAAACTTGTGAACCAACATGCTTAAAAAGTTTTTCAATTTATTCATTTGTCTATTGTACCAAAAAATATGACACAATCTCTAAAATTTTAAGTTGTGTCTTTGTTTTTTGCTATGATGTAGTGATGCCGCATATATCAGATATAAGTTTACATGTCCAAGACATATTAGACCATATAAAAGCATACCACCAAGATTACAATTGGAGTATCCAATGGATGCCTTCTAGCGATCTGGGAGGATGGATGATGTTCTGTAGTCTTGGAGAGTTCCATCATCAACTAAACATATCTAAAGAAATACTAATGCTTCAAAGAGGGATAGCGTTTCAAGCAGACATATTATTCGATTGTGCTAAAAGATCAATGGAAGGTATTGACAGTTTGGTGAAACAACAGCTAAAAGCAGGTAATCTGGTTATGAAAGAAAAACTAGTAAACCACGAAGATGGGACTCATTCAATAGAATCGTATAAACCGCCAAAAACTTTTAAACAATTCCAAAAAAGATTACCTAAAGATAACCCATTCTCACTTACTGATTTCTCTTAAAAGCAGTAAAAATAAGCGGAAGTGGACCTAAAAACACACAAATAAGTAAAACCAAAAACGTCATAATTCCCAATATAACCTTATGTTGCAAATCAGAAACGTCTTTGTTGTTCACTAAAAAACCATTCATCTCTAATGCTAAAAGACCTACAGTCCCAATAGTCATCCCAACAAAAACCCATATATAAAATAGGACAATCATTAATAACCCCATCTGCTATATCTGTCTTCACCAAATGCATCAACATTATCGAATATTTTATATTCAACGATAAAAAACGCACCAGTAGTAATTGCAAGAACTGCCAAAAATGCTCCTAAACCCCAACCCCAATGAATATCAACTTGGAGATAATCAATGCTTGCTCCTTGCGGTAGAACTTTTAAACAATGCTCCACCTTTTCTTCCGCCAGATTGTGCGACAGCTACCGCAATAAAATCTTTGGCGAACGATTTTTTGACTTTGTATGTATTGACGATGGTATTGGTCATATTGTCCATCGAGGTTTCGACAACGTTGGTTTGACCTTCGAGAACGGTTGACAAGTTAACTTCTTCTCGAACAACGCCCATCGTCCAAAAGTTAATACAGACGACATAGATGACTGCGACTACCGCGAGTCCGATTCCGATTAATACACCTTTACTCATTTTCTTCTTCCTTATTCTAAAGTTATTTAAAAGCGGCGTATCCCATTGTGAGACCTTTCCTTAAAGTATTGAAATTACATCATTAACTACATTTTAACTAAGTTTGTTTTTCTTTCCAAAATCTCGTTAGTCCATTAATTATCTCCTTATTCTTGTTTACCCTATTCTATTTGAATTATAAATCGGGAAATCAGTTTCTTGAGTATCCCAAACTGGTGATACTATCAAAGTACTCACCAAGTCTATCTTCCATCTTTTGTCCTGCTGTTTTAGCTTTTTTAGTCTTTGCTTCGATTTTTTTAACTAAAGCCATAACTCTACGTTTTAGCATTTTATTGTCTCCAAAATCTAACTTCTCTATATGTCCGCAAAGACGACTGATATCATCATGCATAGAGCATATAGGGATTCTTTTTCTTTTAGCCATTTGATTAGTATACCATAGAATGCGACACTTTTTGAATTAAAATTATAATTCTTCTATGCCTGTTGCGAGAGCCAAAGCTTTCCTTAATGTGGCTACAAACATTAAATCATAATCAACTTTTTGGAAATCGATCTCCTTCAAGTTTTTATTACCTATAACGCTCATAACGATTTCATTGACGAGATCTACAAGTTCGTTGTGTATCTTTGCTTCACTCGCGTTCGCCCACTTACTGTCAGACATGCATAATGCGTAGTGGATAGTATCAGCACAACAATTGATAAAATTGCTAAACTCTACTTCTCTTTCTCTTTCATTATCTTCCATCAAATAACTCCAATGCTTTTATTTAACTTGTAAAAACTTGAATTCTTCTTCATCTTTAATGTTTGGAACATCCTTCAAAACAAAATCTGGGTCTGAAGCACATTTGACTATTTCAACTAAATACTCTTTCATTCGTTTTCGAGCTTGATTGCATGTTTTTTTAGCTTTTTTTTTGACAGCATCGTCGCCATGCATTTCAAGAGGTACAGTTAAGATCATAGCTTCTATGCAATGAACTATATTATCGCACATCTTATTTAGTATTTTTTCTCGTTCAGCAGCTTTCATTTTTTGATTCGTAATCCTTAATAGCGGCTTCTATTGTATCTTCTACAAGAACGCTACAATGTTTTTTAATTGCTGGCAACTCTAGATCTGTAGCGATTTCGTTATTAGTTATTTGTAGAGCTTCTTTTAAAGTCTTGCCCTTCATCCATTCAGTCGCAAGCGAAGCAGAAGCTATCGCAGCACAACAACCAAACGTTTTGAACTTGACATCAACTATTTTTTGAGTTTCTTCATCGACTTTGATTTGAAGTTTGAATAGATCTCCGCAAGCGGCTGATCCGACTTCACCTGTACCAATAGTATCATCGACTATTTCGAAAGATCCTACATTCATCGGATTTTCAAAATGTTCCATTAACTTGTCTGAATATGGGTTGCACATTTTTTTCTCCTAAAAAGGTATGTCTTCACCTTTAAGCGTATCTTGTTCATTTATGCCATCGTCTTCTTCTTGGAGACTGTTCCAGAATTCAAGCTCAAGCTCATCTTCTTTTAGCGTCAAGAAAGGAAAGTCGTTTCCTTTTAGCTTTGTCCTTTGTTCTTCGCAATCTAATGAATAGCCAAGTTTTTTAAGTACGGCTGGAGCTTCTTTTAACTGCGTAAAAACAAACTTCTCTTTGACCCAATAAAAATCTCCACATGTATCGAACTTCTTTCTAAAACCGTATTGTATATTTACGGTCACTTCTGATGTTCTTCCTTTAGGAATTTTAGGTGACAAAACTTCGAGGTTAATTCTAGCTATAGGGAGAAGACCGCGAATAGAAAAAAGATTTCCATCACCAATACCCTCAACGCACATTACTACATCACCTACGTTATATTTGGTTTTAATATTCATACTTTAGAAAGAGAAGTTATCCTCTGTCGATTCGGATGAAGATCTCCTTAATTCTTTGATATATCTTCGGTAGTTCTTCCTCTTAGCGATCTTTTCTCTTTTTCTTCTGTCAGAAGGCTTCTCATAAACTGAATGTTTCTTGTGATCCTTCAATACATTACTTCTCTCGCATGATCTCTTGAAACGCCTAATGAGAGATTCTATATTTTCATTACGTCTTGCTAAAACTTTAACGCCCATCTTACTACTCCTTAAAATTAAAAATTAACTACTTCAATGAACAGTCTAACATAATCGCCATTCACTTATTTATAAATCGTTATAATACAAACATTTTTTTATGTCTTTGAAACGTTCTAGTATAGGCTCTCTGAGAAGGTTCTTGACCTCTCCCCAAGGCAGTATCGCCTTGATAGTACAACTGTTCCCCTCTGCCGAATCCATAACTACAAACGCGACTAGATCATCATCTGTACCATCAAAAATAGTATCCCTACCTCCACCAGATCGCAAATTCTTCCACTGAAAAGTCCATGTATAACCTTTACCAAATCCCAGTATCGACTCTCGACATGACTTTACGTGGACATTTGGGTAATTTTTATCTTTCCTATTATAAGGAAGATCTTCATCCCATCCCTTTGATGCCCCAATTCTTATCTCTACGTCTGGGAGTACTCTCGGAAAATCTTGTACTTGATGTAAATAATCAGCTACAAAAACTTCAGATTTCTTACCATAAAAGTTATCCTCTGCGATTTTGTCAACTTTGGCTTGTCTTTCTTCTGCGTAATATTTTGAATTTAAATCGTTCACAAATTTTTTAACTATACGGTTAATTTTATCGTTAACTGCATCTTTGGTATAAGAGACTCGTATATCTCTTACTATTCTAAATGTATCTTTCTTAATCATTTTTTTTTTGGGATAGATCAACAGTTCTGGCTTTTTAGTTGACTTCCTTTCTCCGTTTTCTTTGGTTGCGGTAATACTATATTTTACATCGACAGAATGAAAGTCAGCCCAACCTGAGTATAACGCGCGAACTTCATCACAATCATCATAAGATAAAATCCATGAATGCTTAGTTTCTTTGAGTAAAGCAGCAAGTCTCTGATGATCTTCTTCTGTAAATCCCTCTTGATAAAGAACGTTGCCTTTAACAAAATATGGCGGGTCAAGATAGATTAAAACATCATCCTCACCTGATACAAATAACTCTTCAAAATCCAAATTGGTGCAACAATTATCATGGATTGATATGGTAGCGAACTTGTCATGTAAACGAGTCGCTTTCTTACAAATGTTTTTGGGAGACCAACGACAATCTATTGTGTATATGGACTCTTGCTTCTCTCCCCCAAGAGGACCGCCTGATTTTGTCCCAAGTCCAGAATAAGATATTTGGTGTATCGCTAACTTTTTAAAACCGATATCAACGATTTTCTTCCTCTGCTTAGGCATCTTTTTTATAGCTACCAGTTCCTCTTTAAACTGATGAAAATGCTTTACAGATGGCACGAAGGCGTTTATACGCTCTTTGAAATTGTCTATGTATCTAATAACCGATGTCCATAAACATGCAATCCCAATATCCTTATCGTTGATCCAAATATTTTTGATATCTGTTTTAGATAACAATTGCAAGCCGATGCTTCCACCACCAAAAAAAGGCTCTCTATATTGCAAGCCTTCTTTTACAGAATCAGCCAAACGCATCGTAATTTTATCACGAAGTTTTGACTTCCCGCCTGGATATCGAAAAAATCCTTTTGACATATCGGTTAACTACTTCACTCTATCGTAAAAATTTGTCCATTACCTAATTCTACGTCAGTCCAATTATCTATATTAACAAAAACTGGAACACCTTTTTGGAGAGAAATATTTACCATGTCTTTTGTTCCTTTACTGTTAATCAAATTACGATGATAAGCAACAACATGTGTAGGTCTACCTTTTGCAAGCATTTCGCCATTCCTCATCGGTCCTGCGCCCCTATGAAACACTGCCCAGTTAGCAGGAAACTTTAAAATTTGCTCATCAGAGAATCCGAACTTCTCAGCACATTTTCTCGATGTTTTGTCGGCTCCTCTCGCTTCTCCTTCAATCAGAATCGTTCCTTCTGGCAAAGATTCAATGAAACTCTTTATGATGTAGCCCTCACTAGCATCATTCCAATCTCTGTCTCCGCAAACTAAAACTCTGAATTCTGTCATTATCCGTTCTTACGCCTTTTAGTGCGATTTCTTCGTTTGTTCGATCCCAACTTTCTTCGTCGGCGACTCTTACTATGTCTTGCTTTTCTACTCATGTTTCTATTGTATCCTAAAACTGTTCCACTTTAATAAACTTCTCCAAGTTGCTGCTCAAGATCAGATACCATACATTTAAAATCTGATAATTGGATTTCTCTGATCTCTCTATCGGCATCGATTACATCTGCTATTTTGGCGAGAAACGTTTCTATTCTATCTCTTTCCATGGCTCCAACTTCTCTGGAATTAATATCGAGAAATTCTTCCATCATCGGCCACAATATCATCATCTGTTTTTCGTCTATCGGTTTACTTCCCATAACTAGTTCCTAATTTATAATTACTTTCAATCATACGTCTAACAAGATGGTCAAGAGCACGATCTCTTGTGTCTTTGTTTTGAGATTTGACAAATGCTTTATCAGCTTTATCTAAGATTTGAGTGAAGTCTTCATTTCCTTGTAATGCATAAAAGGCATTTTCTGCAAGATCTACACCAGTAATATTTGAGAAAAGGTTCTTCTTTTTAAGTCTTTCCCTTCTCTCTTTATTTTTGCGTTTTTTCGCCTGGGCTTTTCGTATTTTATCTGACTTACTCATAGACATATTATATCATAAGAGCAAGACACATAAAAGGTTGTAGTTTAAACGCGGGTGACGCTTCGTTTGGGTTTAATTAATAGTTTTAATTCCTATAAACTTCCCTTGGGCATATATTTATGATAACTTTTCAAGTCTTCTTCTGTCGGTGGTCGTACCAAATGTAAATAATCA
>Ga0209349_1000209_pt1 | contig 32367 bp, 62 predicted proteins | sample ETNvirnome_2_130_FD_184067 | JGI IMG/M metagenome (GOLD analysis project Ga0209349, IMG submission 184067) | Marine viral communities from the Pacific Ocean - ETNP_2_130 (SPAdes) (version 2) | ecosystem: Environmental > Aquatic > Marine > Oceanic | place: Pacific Ocean | collected 2013-06-22
TAAGTCTGTTTAGCTTGCACGCATTGTGGTACAAGCGGCCTAAGCCTCCCACAAGGAGCGATTGTGCCCTGAACTTGTCCTCTAGAAGCTACGCTTCCTAAAAGGGCGCAGCCCCCAGCGTCAGACTATATAGCCAGGGTTCTGTAAATTCGTCTCATGTCTAAAGTATACACTAGAACGGGCTGGAGTCAACCTTATTCCATAAAAAAAGCCACCTTTCGGTGACTTAAGAGCAGCTAGAGGGAGTCGAACCCGTCGTCTAAGCATCGGCAATGCCTTGTAATGACCGTTATACGATAACTGCTTAGTAGGCCATAATGGAATCGAACCATCGTCATCTGCACGTCAAGCAGATATTCTACCATTGAAATAATGGCCCAAAGTGCGAGAACGGGGAATCGAACCCCGAGCCTTTGATTGGAAGTCAAAGATGTTACCATTACACCACACTCGCGTGGTTAATCTTTTATCTAGCTCTATATGTTGTAGTTTCACCACAGGACCGACACCTGAAAAACGTCCTAAACTCAGACGACGGCGAAATGTCAACCATGTTAAAAGAATTACAGTCCTTGCAGACCGGAATAAACTTTCTTAGCAGTTTATAAAACATATCTTTCCTTTCTTTAAGTGGCTCGCCTCAGACTTGAACTGAGACCTAATTCCTTAAGAGGGAATAATGCTACATTAACACCAGCGAGCCAAAGAGCCCTATATCGGTTTCGAGCCGATTCCTTCTCCATACCAAGGAAATGTACTACCATTGTACTAAAGAGGCTTACATATTGCTTAACTTCACTCTCTTCCAAAGGACGTACTTGGCCACTTCCTCGTGCCCCAACAACAACTCAACTGTGTTGTAGCTACGACCTAGAACCTTCTCGCTTGGTATGAGCCTGTGAATCGTCTTGTGACACTCCCAACAAACGTCAATACCTTCGGCCATCTGAGCCCTTGTGTATCGTTTCTTAAACCACTTATTGGAATGAACCGTACGTGGAATTAAATGATGGAAGTTGTGTGATGCTTCGACCATGCACAACTCACAGTTCATTTGTTTTTGTCTTGTTCTCATAAGTACCCCGCCTCGGAATCGAACCAAGTCCTAACGAGTTAAAAGCTCGCAATGCTACCATCACACTCACAGGGCAGAACTAGCGTTCCTATAGAAACGCCAGTAATGGACAATTAGTTTAAGGTCAGTTGCCCATCTGACTCAGTGGAGGTATCGGAAATCGAATCCGTCATCCGTCTTTGCAAGAGACAGTGCCCACCCATGGCGTACCCCCGTTAAGCTTGCGTAGCAAGCAAGTAGTCTCCCAGGTAATCGAAACCTGACAAAATCGTTATCAGCGATTTTCGCTGAACCTCAGCGCGAAGACCAAAGGGTGATATGAGGGGGTTGAACCCTACTCTTCCTCGTTCACAGCGAGGCGTGCGACCGCTACACTAATACCACCATAAAGCAGGCCAGTGACGAATCGAACGCCTTATTGTGGTGTTGGAGACCACATTACACCCAGTGCTTTCAGACTGACCTGTGATACTTCCTAATTAGGAAGCACTAATTTGTTTCCTGGTACGGCGATTTGAGGCTTCTCAAACACCATAGCCAAGTACATCTCTTCAATTTCTTCAATTGGTTTTCCGCTTTGCAGGACATGCTCAGTGGAAATGTCAATTCTATCTTCTTCTGTCCTCAACAGAGGGAATGGCTTAGCAAGCGCCGGTCCCTGCTCTGTCTCAATGAACTGATAAGCATACTTAAGCCTTATCCGTCCCTGTGTTTTACCACCGTCGTCCACGCCAATAATGTCGTGCCCAGCTAGTGTCTTGACATATACTAAACTGTTTTCAACTTCAGCATAACTAGGCTTCTTTACTTGCGTATCCTCTGGCATCTGCACTTCCTTTGTCGTAATCGACCTGTGATGTATCCTGTTAGTCCAATGCCACTAGCGAAGCTTAGTAACATAATTTCAAAAAACCCACCACAAATACATGATAGCAACATTAGTTAAAGTCCTTGTGTTGAGCTTAGTAGCGCGACGGGGAATTGAACCCCGGTCTCAAGGTTGAAAACCTAGTATCCTAACCACTAGACGACCGCGCCTTACTTCTTTAATTATACACCTAAGTCGGCTGGAGTCAAGTCTTCACTTAAAAGAATTTTCTTAACTGCGTAAGCCAACTCAAGGCCCGTCTCTTTTCTCTCAGCATCCTCCGCAAGCAACTCACCCTTAAGGTGACCATCACAATAACACTCGTAAGCAAACTCGCTGTAGTCCTTTGGTTGAGTCATAAGCTCCTTACCAAACACCCCATGAGTAAGACCCGTCATCGTATAGCTTAGCTTCTGCTTCTTCATTGCTTTCCCTTTCCTGTGCCTCAAGTAACCCATCTCAGAATCGAACTGAGTCTTAAAGGTTCAAAACCTCGCGTGCGAACCATTACACTAATGGGTAGTAATGCTACTCATTAAACTACACGACTAAAGTAGGAATGGAGGGAATCGAACCCTCAACTTACCGAATTTGAACCGGCACCCTCTTCCATTTGGGGCACATTCCCAGATTATAACACTACAGGATTCGAGACCTGTACCTCCTCCGCTCATGGAGACGAACCTCAATTAGTCTAAGCGCCATAAAGCCGATACTGATGGATTCAAACCACCGTTTCCCCCTCAAGCCGGGAGCGTCCTGTCATATTAGACGAAGTACCGTTAATTTTTGTTGAATTCTGGTGTATAATAATTAGAAACAACTCAACAATTTCTAATCTAGGATTTATTATGAAGCAATGTTCACAATGCAAGAAGAAACGACCTCTTTCAGACTATGGTAAGAAAAAAGGTTCTGTTCTTCAATCAAAATGTAAAATATGTCAAAGGCAATATGCTAAAGAGCACTACCAAAAAAGGAAGCAGTACTATATAGATAAAGCACTTAAAAACAACAAAATAACCTACAATAACAACAGGCGGTTGGTTGACGAATACAAGTCAGAACGAGGCTGTCAATACTGCGAAGAAAACCATCCTTGCTGCTTAGACTTCCACCACTTAAAAGATAAAGAATACTCGATAGCGCATAAGCTATCTTCCTTGTCTTGGGACAGTCTCCTAAGAGAGATAGCCAAGTGTGTGGTTGTTTGTTCTAATTGTCATCGAAAAATTCATGCCAGTGTTATCAAGTAGTCGTAACAGGAGTCGAACCTGCATACCTTTCGGCGTAAGTTTCTAAAACTTATGTGTATCCCAATTCCACCATACGACCATAAGCAACTCTGTACCATCCCAGCATACGCCTACGTAAGACAGACTACAGGAAGGTGGTAAGCCGTATCCTGTGTACTTTTCATCTCATCACGCCATATGCGAGCAAAGCCGCAAGCTCTCAGTCCAGGTAACGCTCCTGGCAACATCTGGTTAACAGCCAGCGCCCTTCACTTGCTAGGTCACTGAGAGTGTTGTATCTTTATTCCTAAAGTATAACACGGTTCCAGCCGAAGTCAATCCTAATTTTGAGGATATGTCCAACAATTTTCACACGGTGTTCCTTTTAGGTCTCTGGCGAGCATCGCTCGTCTGAGCCCCTGGTACTTCTGGCTATGCCAAGCCTCCATAAATGTCACTTCGTTTAAATCACCCATATCAAATTCGTGGGTATGATTGAAACAACAACCAGACATTTTACCGTCCCATGTGATTCTCGCCTCCCTAAAGAGAGCGAAGCATAAATCGGTCGTAAACGGTGCCCCGTAGCGACCAAAGTTTCCGATGACGGGCTTCTTGCCCATCGCCTCCATCTGTTCTAAATTAAGACCCGCCTGAGAGTATAAAGGAAGCCAGTAGTGCTCGTCCACATAGGGCCTCAGCTCTGCCACACTCTCTTCCATCTTCTCAAACTGCTCACCGTCATAGCGGATACTAGACAGGTACAAGCCACAGTCAGCCCCAAGTTCTTCTCGTACAGCGTATGCGTCCTTAATGTTCTGGACCACTATATGAAAGTTTTTACCTGGAACTCTGGCCATTTCCTCAAACTGTTCTTCGTCTGAGCTGTTGAAACTGAACTTCAAACTGTCAAGTCCAGCCTCCATGCACTTTCTAACTGTTTCTTTCTTAGCTAACCGTCCGTTGGTTGTTAAGAACACATATGGGAACTTACAAACATTCTTAGCGTAGTCAATTGCTTCCGGCAACCACTTACACAAGAATGACTCCCCTAGGAAAAACAACCCAATCTCTTCTACTCCGCTATCCCTTGCGTCTTTAACAGCCTTCTTAAAAAACTCTTTGTCCATTTCTGATTGCTCTCGCAACTTCAATGCCGTAGCACAAAAGCTGCATCGAAAATCACAATGAGCAGTAAGCTCGATTTTCAAGGCGTGTGGACAAGGAGGCGTAACTGATTGACACTCTTCTGGAATTACCGTCACATTGTCAATTTTATCAGTGATTGTTCTTTTTTCCACACGCTTAGTTCCTTATTATTCGTCGAGTTCCGATACTATAATACATTTATTAGTATCTGTATATTCCGAACCCGCAGTCATTGCTCCAGGCCCTTCAACTCCGCTGTAGTAATAGCTTTGACTGATGCCATTAATGCCGTTAGCCATGTCGTCCATTTCAGACACAATAGCAGTACGAACACCGTTCAAGCCTATAACTAACCCCGCCACCAATATGCCGCTAAGCATAATATATTCAGCAGAAATAATCCCGCCGATTTCATCGTTCCATAGTTTTCTCATTAAGGGTCGCATGGTTGCTTCCTTTATTTTTAATATTATACTTAGTATACAAATTTTGTAAATCTTCCGCAAAGCCGTCAAGCAAATCCCACTCTTCTTCTGTTTCCGCTGTGTCAGATAGGTTTTTGATAGCAGACTCAAGACAACCCATCTCACAGTAATCTTGCTTTTCTAATTTGCCCATCTCGCTAAAATTTTTCATAGCTTTGTCCTTTAATAGTCCTGAATTTGAGTTTGACCGCAGGAATCGAACCCGCCCTTCCTGCTACGAGCAGGCGTGCTACCACCATACACTTGGTCTCAGTAGGGAATCTGGGTGTCGAACCCAGCGCCTCTTGCTCCCAAAGCAAGCGTCACACCCCGCGACATATTCCCTAGACTTATCTTTTACTAACGGATGGGCCATAAACCCCTCCACATAAAGTCACGCTAGTGACTAGTGGGAAGGGTTGGATTTGAACCAACGACAGGTCGCGAACCTTGCTCTACCAGACTGAGCTACCTCACCCATGGGTCGCGTTAGCGACCTTATTGAATCGTCTCACCCTCATGCCCAGTAATTGCAGGCATAAACGCTCTTGCAAGCTCAGCTCGCCGTTCTGCCCAATCATCTTTAGACCTGCTAAAAACAACCATTAAGCTATCTGCACACTCCAAAGCCAACTCAAACGCATCTACTGAACCATCGCTCATACATATTTTCCTTTTATGTTATAGCTAAGGCACCTTCGTTAGGGTGCTAAAATGAAAAAAGCGTCACCAATTATGCTGCGCGGAGGTCCGTACCCTTGTCGGTCCCATTATCATTACCAAAATGATATGCGAGGCGATGTTCAGGTTTTTGGGCCAACGGCCATAAATTGATTAAAGTATTCATAGAGCATCCGGTAGGGGAGTCGAACCCCTGTCCGCTGATAGAGAATCAGCTATCCTAGCCACTAGACGAACCGGACAAAAGTGAGGAGAAGCCTTCTTCTCCTGACTATTATAAGTATACACCCAAATCGCTCAAAGTCAACCAGTTTCTTGAAACTTTTTTTCGTACACCATGGGGTAGTAATCCCCTGTGACGCCCGTAGCCTTGAAACCTATCTTCTTTAGAAACAATTGCCCCCTCAGATTACTGTCTCTAACCTCGAAAATCAGCTTACGACGCTTTTGCGGGCTGACTTTCACCTTCATCTTTTCCATGATTTTTGTCCCCACCCCTTGGCGGCGAAAGTCCTCGTGAACAGCAAACGTAATTATTTCGTATCGGTCACTGAAAATCTCATACAAAATATAACCAGCAAGCTCACCATCAATCAGGGCTACTAAACCCACATGGTTTCTTTTTCTTAACATATCGACAAAATCCTGACAACTAATCGGGTCGTCAAAACACATCCATTCTGTCATCGCCACCCAGTCCATATCTCGTGGAACCATCCACCTTATAAAAAACTTTTTGGACATCGTTGCTTGTCTCCACACGATTATACAGGTAATCGAGTTAGGGTCAAGGGAGTATTTTCACTTTCCCCAAATCAATTTGCTTTTGAATGTATATTGCCTCTTTTGCCCAGTTGTGTCCTCTGGACCCAACCCCACTTTTTGGGTAGTAGTGCTTAAATTTCCCCTCATACCCTTCTACGTAGTCAAACCCCGTAATATAAAAGGGCCTATCTAACACATCGCAGAAGTACCCTATAGCTAATACACCCACAGAGCACCACTCCTTGCTTGGCTGATTTATTCCTACTGCCTCACCAATTTTCTGACAGAACCCCGAACCCACATGTACGTATTTTTTATTATAGATGTTTCGTACGTTCTTAGCTCGTCCGTTCATAAACGCTGTGCCGCTACAATATGTGACAAAATTTATTACCTTCTTTAGGTCTGGAGTCTTACACCAATGAACGTCGTGGGTCGAGCGGCGACAAAAGTAGTCAACTCGCTCACCACTATCCCTCTCAAAACCCCTAACAACATAGTTGTTCATGCGAGACACAACACCAAAGGAATCAATCACCTCTCCCTTTCTCTTGTCTTTCAGGGTGGAGCCGTTACCAACTAGAATAAGCGTCTTTGAATAACTCATAATCCTCTCTTGTGTCTATAGCCACAAACACATGTTTAGACTTAAAGCCCATCACACCCTCGTATGCGTGTTGAATTAGTGGCTTACCCGTTTCTGCCAAGAGCATCTTGCCTAACAGTCTCTTGCTGTTCAACCTTGCCGGGAGCACTACTATTGTCCACGGATTCCTTCTTCTCATTCTTCATTCCTCCGAAAGTTAATCTTTCAATATCATTTGGGTCAAGGTCATTCGTCCAATAAACCTCAAGGCACTGACACTCTGTACTTGCCTCAAACTTATGGAAGACGCCAGGAGGGACATCTGTAAACTGCCCCGCTTCCAGCACAGTCACATCTTCACCTGTCTCTCTATAGATTATAACACGAAGTGAGCCTGAAATCAAGAAGAATCTGTTCCATTTTTGATTATGGCAATGTTGGGAACAAAATCCACCCTCTTTGATTTTGAGGTAATGTACCTCTGACTGGGGGCCACAGAATATGCACTGGGTATGACCCCAGAACTTGGACTGGATGGCACCAGCTAGTGTTTTATGGCTCATTTTATCACCCTCACTGTTGCGCCGGTGTGAAACGTCCTACTTACAGACTCTACCTTTAATTTCATGGTTTCTAACCTGTTATTTCTAAGTGTTTATGTGGTAGCCCGTTTTTCATTTCTTCTAGAGTCCACTGGGCATAAGCTATATCTCTCAACCTTCCATCAATACCAGACTGAGGAAGAGTGGTCTTTAAATACTCACTATACGATAGGTAGGCTTATTCCGTCATAAATTCCTATCATCCGTCCACCTTGTGGTTCTTCCAGTGTTCACCCTTATTGTGAGTAATGTATGAAGCAAACGGTCCAACCTCAACTACGTGGCCCGTAGAGGTTGGTTTTTTAACCACGTCTCTCGCGTTGCGTTTACCGTCTTTAAGAACCTCCCACAACATCCAGGCTTCGTCCCATCTCTCGTACTTACGAAATTCACCGCTGGCAAATCTGTTTTGCATCTCTGATATGATTTTATTCTTAGACCTGAATATCCAGAACCCCGTCTCTGTGCCGTGCTTTATTCTGCGGCGAGTCGGACCCATATGATACAACATATCATGTTCCCCAAGCTGGTCTATAATAAATTGTTCTGGTAGTGGCTTTTTAAACACTATGTCGGTGTCCATCCACACTATAACATCCGAAGCAGAAAGCATTGAGGCAGCATAAACAGAGACAAATTTCCTGTGCCATTGAGATGCCCGTCTTCTCATACCTCCAGCGGGACATCCTTTTCTATGTCCTTTATGGGGGGTCTTCTTATTATAGGGGCACTTGCAGACGAACTCACCCCCTAAGGCTTTAGGTATGATGTCTTTGTTGGCGTCAAGCCAATTAGTAAGGATGCCGCTTCTCATAATGTCAAGATATAGACCACAATCACTCCACGGGTTACCACTGTATATCTCCTCAAGAAAGTCGTGGTCGCCCTCATAGTAAATGTCTAGCTGAGACCCCCAGGCGTGCTTAGCCCAGCTCTCAAGGCATGTCCGTCCTGTTGCTTCATATAGTTGTTTGTTTATTGATGTAATGTATGTTACACTAGACATAGTCTCTAATCCTTTGCCATGGTAGTCCTTCGCCAAACTCTTTCATTGTGTATTGAATATCGGCTAGTCGGGCCAACATAGGCTGTCTGTCAAATGTGATTGGCTCAATAGCGTCGAGCACGTCGTGCTGACAGTAGTCATAGCAAATACACGCTTTATCGGTCGTAACACAGGGGACGCCTCGAACTATTGAATCTATAGCAGAATTACTGCTCTTGGTTATTGTAGACCATGTATCGTCAAGCGCCTTGTCTAGCTCCTTAACTTTAAATCCGTTGATTCCCCTTGGGACCGTTGGTGCGTTGGGGTGAGCCCTTAAATATACCCTCATCTTTGTCTTACTAGACAATAGCCTCCCCCATTTAACGTACTCCTCCATAAGGGATTGCTGCTTAACCCTTAAGAACCCGTTAGGGTTCTGCCCAAGAATTAAAATTTTACTACCACCTGTCCTCCAGGGAGCAACCCTAATGTCAAAGGAATTTAATCTCTCGTAGTTTTCAGTTATCTCTCCAAAGTTCGCACTATTCTTAGTTCCGTTAAAACCAAGAACCCAGTACTTTTCCCTTTCCTTGTTTATGTATCCAACATCTATAATTCCGTAGGGCTTGTCCTTCCCCTTGCATATATTAGCTATTGTCTTACGAGCAGCGGCCCAAGCTACTCCGCTCACAACGGGCGCTCCAGTCATAATAACTGCGTCGTATTTTTTTATGTGACCTAGCTGGGTAATAGGAACTATAGTGGCGCTGTCTGTCTTGTTGATTCCAGACTCTAAATGCTCAATAAGCTTATTATTTTTTGTGCTTGGTTTTGTGTTGAATATAGCAACCTTCATCAGTAATCCATCCCTATGTCTCTTGCTGCCTCACACCATTCGTCGGCATAGTCACAGTCCTTGTAGTCGTCGAACCAAGGACCGCCCTGTGTGTAGTGAATGACCTTTGGTTGCTCCTCAGGCTTGTCGTACTCGCCCTCAAGCCAGTTATAGGTCAATGGTAGCTCTCCTATCTCAGAGTCGTCCAGATGGGCAAACCTGTGAAGCTGAGAGGGGTTTGACAGATTGACGTAGTTGACGTGCAGGGCCTTGTTGGAGGGATGACCACAGTTCCACAGAACGCATGAGGACCAGTTCTTTCGAGGGTACGACACGCAACGTGGTCTTACTACCAACGTCTCCCTCATACCCTTCCACAATAGACCTATTGAAGCGTATGACGGTGTCGTGAGCGTCTATGTCGCCACCACGCCCCTTGTCAAGCACATTAGCACTAGAGCCCACTATGGCAACGCCTGGGCCTATTTCAAGATTCGGTTTCACACAGGTTAAACTTATGGCTGATTTCATCTTGCTCTAATGCCCCTGTCCATGTTTTTGTAAATACTTCCCTCATGTGCCACTGGGGACTAGGAGTAAACACGCCCCTGCTGTCGCCAATATTCTGAGCCCTATTGATATAAGGAATTAGGTTCTGCCTACCTCGCTTAAAGAATTTGTTGAACGGCCACGCCCAAGAGCCGTTCGGGCCTAGCTGTACTTGTTTCTTCCAGGCGTTTGGCTCTAGATTAACACTAACATTTCCGATTGCTCCAAAGATTCCACCAGCTTCCTTCATCTCTTCGTAGACCCTGCGAACCATACCCCATCCAAATTGACACGCGAAAGAATCTATCAGGACAACATCCTCAAGTCTTTCCTTAGGTAATCCTTGGTATCCAAGTTCTCGCTTGGGCCTTCCTCCACCGACACTAAACAAGCACTCTGTTGTTTCTAGATGTGGCTTAGCCCACAACATCAGCGATAGAAAATCGGGGGCGGGGACAGAATCGTCCTCAAGATGAACCATAAACTCAGCTTCATGAACATCGAAAGCGACCCTAAAACATTCTTTGGTGTTGCCTGCACAGCCTCGCTTTTTCTCATTCATAGTCCATGTGCAGTCGTAGTTTGCCATTAGCTTACGGTGTTCTGCGTCTTTTGGACTAGGGTCGATGAACACGTACACGTCAAACTCTTCTATATGTTCGTTCGAATACAAAGCGTCTAAGACTTTTTTAAGTCTTCCCGGTCGTTTCCATGCCTTAACCGTTATCACATCTTTCATAACTTGTTCCTATGTTGCCCTATTAAAAAACCCCGCACGTCCTCCTCTCTGCTATCCCAACCAATAAATACATCAAACATATAATAAGTTTCCTGTTGTGAGCATGTATAAAAAAAGCCCCTCAAATTGAGGGGCTAAGTGGAGGCGAGGAGAGTTGAACTCCTGTCCTAAGCTGCTTCCGCATAAGCTTCTACGTGCATAGTCAGTTTGTTTTATGTCAAACTAACAAAACAGATGCGTCTTTCCGCAAGTCAAACCGTTCTTAAGCGGCCAAAGCAGCATCAAAACTGGATGCACCGACTGTGCTAACCTGCACAGTAGAGGTTCCGTTAAAGCTACGGAAGGAACTCTTTTTGGAAGGCGAACCAACCAAAGCAACATCAAAGCTGTTGTTAGCAATTAAAATTTGAACGATTTTTAATGTGGCCATCGTTCAACCACAGCACGCGACTTAAACTTCACTCAGTTAGTCGAAACCAGTACGCCCCCGGTCTACTTAATTATACACCTTTCATCCCAAATATTTTGTCATAATCTAAAAATCTCCAATCCTTAAAGGCTGGAATAGTCCTGGCCTTGTCTTCGTTAACACTTCCAATATAATTCTTAGACTCGTCCCAGCTCCCGAAAAACATCTCGTGGCTAAGCCCGAGCCCCCACAAAAAGTTCGGAACCCCTTCTTTGCCTTGCTTGCACACCAAAACGACGGGTTTCTTCTCAAGTGAAGCATACGTCAATTCCGTATTCGTACCTGACGAGTGTACGTCAGTGTCAATATGGACGATGCAGAAGTTGCAAAGGTCAATGAGGTGTAGGTCAGCCCTGACTACCTGTTTAGATAGTCTTTCGACTTCATCCCACTTGCTTAATCCTTTTAGATAATTAATGTGCTCGTAGTAATTGTCATTCTCCTCTAGGGAGTCTGTAATCGGATTGTCGCAAGGGTTGAGAACACCAATACCCAAATTCCAGAGGAAATCAGACATGTCTTCTCGCCACCCAACGCCACGGTCCTCTACAAAGTCCATAGGCCCAGCTAGGTAGCACATTGAGCCACCGAGCCTATTTGTCTTTTTCCTCGCCTTGTCTTGTCCTGCTTGCCAAGCTAATAACTCTTGTGCGTCCATTAAAACCATCCATCCCAAAAATAAACAAATCCCATGTTATCCCCACCTTCACGAGGGGTCCAGTCCCGAAGCTCTCTCATGCCTATCCAGAGACCGTATATGAAGCAGACTACTATTACTTCGCCCATGGCATCTTCACCAACCTTTCAGCGTCGTCGCAAAGAATTAGTTCGTCTTCCTTAAAGGGTATATAACTAGTATAGGGGTCAACCGTATTGGAGTCAAGCGCCCCGTATGAGGTAACTTCCAACCACCAATCGTAGATGGGTTCAGTTGACTTGTAGACACTGTGAATCTCATAGACCTCAAAGTGCCCAGCGTCTAACTCTTTTTTAATGTGTACTTCGTCACCAATGTTCATCATCCTACCACCGCCTTAACCTGTTGAAGAAAGCCTACTGTCTCGCCCACCAAACTTCTTTTATAAACCATAAGATACGATGGGTGCCAGATTGGGATATGACACATTTCCCATCCCCATATACCCTTCAGGTCATAGCACTTACCAACGTGCTCACCCATAACGATGCTTTGAACGCCCATCACCTCTTTAGTTGCCACACCACCCATGGTGACTATCACCGTAGGTTTAACGCTCATAATCTCCTCCTTGAGCCAGTTGTGGTGCTGAGCCACCTCTTCTTTCGTAGGGGGCCTGTTGGCCCGTCCGAAGCCTCCCTTGGTTGGACGGGCTTTGACTACGTTTGTTATGTAACAGTCCTCTCTCGCAAGCCCCGCGCGTTCTAAGAGCGTATTCAGGAGTTGACCGGCCTTTCCTTGGAATGGGAGTCCGCAAGCGTCCTCGTCTTTTCCAGGTGCTTCGCCCAAAAGCATGATTTTAGCATCTTCTGGGCCGTCACCGAAGACCAGTCGCTTAGCACCGTCGATTAGGAGTTCAGGTTGCTCTGAATACTTCTTATTGATTTCACTTAGGTTCATGTTTCTTCTTTATCAATTGAATCTTATGCGGTCTGCGATATAAGGTTGTGGAGGTCGATGGCCCCTCTGGACCCATGTAGACGAACGCACCACCAAACTCACCAGAGACCGTAATGCCATCCTCGTGGACCCCACGGACCTTGACTATGCCCTTAACGCCCATTGTGATTTCCTCACCTGTCTCAGTGTCAATATGGACTGGTCCTGTACTCTGTAAGACCTTAATCACGTCTCCAGGTCTCAATGTTCGCCATTCGACTGCTTTACCTGTAACACGCCTTAAGAATTTTGGCTTAAAATAGAATTTTTCCCCACATTCTACACATTTCTTCCTTCTAGCGCCGCTATTTAGCGTTCCACACTTATCACACTTCTTTTTTCCCTGATTACCCATACCCCATCGCTTTCATTGCTTTGTTAAACGCCTTAGCCTGTGCCGTTGGCGTGTGAGTCTCTTCCCAGTTGATTACATCGACCTCATTGTCGCGTGCTCGCAACTTCATCGCGTCTTTAAGGTGCCCCATCGCCGTATTAAAATCAACTCTATCTTTTGGGGCAGCAGAACAGAAACAGTTCTCTCTTACTTGAGGTAAAAGAAATAATAGCTTTAACCACCCTACAGGAGTCGCCTGTGTTTGCTCTAGGTTCCAGTAGTCGTCGCTGCCTACTAGAATGTCGGATGCCGATAGGATTGGTACTTCGTCTGGTATCATTGTGCTTCTTCCTTATGCCTCAATTATAAACCAGTATCGTCTGGAGTCAAGCTAGAACCCTTCCTTTTGAGGTTCTTTTAATTAAGTCCTTCCTTAAAAGATATGGTTCAATTTGCTCTGTGATAGTCTCAGGTGCCAGCCCAGTTTCCGCGACTAGTGTTTTCAGGCCAATCGGGGTTCCAGCGTATTCTTTTAATACATCTAAGTACTGCCGGTCTTGAGGCGTCGTACCATCTGGATGAATCTCTGCCAGCTTCAAAGCGTCAGCAACCGCACCAACGCTCACCTCCTCTTTAGGGAACACGTAGTCACCTACCCACTTCAAACGCGCCAGAGCGATGCGTGGGGTGCCTCTGCTTGTCTTTGCTAGGTAATCAGCACTAGCAGAGGTCACAGTCAATCCCATCTTCGCACCAGCAAGTTTTATCAGATAAGATAGTTCGTCGGTGCTATACAGAGACAGGTGGTACTTCAAAGTAAATCTATCATACAATGGAGGTGCCAGTGCTCCTGCCTCGGTCGTCGCCCCAATCAACGTGAAGGGCTCAAGGTCGATGCTCATTTCGCCGTCACCCCCAATGTCAAACCTAAAATCCTCCATAGCGGGGTAGAGAAACTCCTGCACAAGTGTGGTGCAACGGTGTATTTCATCAATGAACAAAATATTATTGCCAGCGCGAGCCAAATAAGGCAGCAGACTTTTGATTGAACGAAGATTAGCACCATTCGCAATGATAAGCTCTTGACCCATTTCATTAGCAATCGCCTGAGCTACGGTCGTCTTGCCAGTGCCAGGAGGTCCGTCGGCTAAAATGTGTGGTAACATTTCGCCCCTCCCTTTTGCTGCCGCAATAGAGATGTTTAATCTCTGCTTGATATTGTCTTGTCCTACAATATCTTCTAGCTTCGTTGGTCGCAGACTCATTACAACTCAATCCTCTTCAAGGTCTTCTGAATCAACTCAGTACGATTAACGTCCCTATTCTCTGCATAAGCCTTTAGCAAAGGACTACGAACCTCACTCACGCTATAACCCATCTTCTTAAAAAACTTAAGGGCCTTGACAATCGCTGGACTACTAATGTCATCCGAATGTACGACCTTTTGCCGCGAGAGAGGCTTAGCCTGTCCTGGCGACTGACTGGTGGCAAACTGGGGGGTCACTTTGCATTTGTTGATTTCTGCTAAGTGGTGCATAGCATTACAGCAACAGAAACCAACGCCCGCAATTCTAACTTCTTCATAATCAAACTTATACAAAGCGTCACACGTCGGGCAGTTGTACCCGAAGGTGACTGATACGCTTTTAGGTTTTAGTTTGCTCATTCATTTTACTCTGGTCAAAGAGAAAGTGTAGTTCGACAATAGGTATCGACGTGGAAAGATACACCCTCTTAAAGGTTGCATCGTCCCCACACATAAGAGTGGGCCATTTCTTTTCGGCCTCGTCTGCCAACTCCCTTAACTGACTTGGGGTTGTATACACCTTGATAACTTGGTCAACTCTTCCGTCCATCCTTTTCCTCCCGTTGCTTGATGATTCGAGCACGCTGCTTAACAGCACCCTCGCCTTCCCCTAGACGGGCGTCTAGTGAGTCCAGTTGTTGCTTAGGAGACAATGACTGCCATGCCTCTAGTCGCTCTTGACAGTCTCGCTGTCGTCGTTGTTTGTTGTGTTTTAAGTTGGCTTGTCCTGCCATTGTACAACACCTTTCGTTGGAGTCAAGGGGCCTAGCCCCCGAAGAATGGAAACAACCAGTAGTGGTAGATTGATAAGATGCCTAGCCCCACCCACGGCACCAAAGCGAACGTGAGCAGTTTTTCACAGCATGTGTCCAGCTTTTCATCTTCGTTAAATTTTGTTTGACAATATTTTTCTGCCCAGTTAAACTGATTAGATAAATAGCTTTTGACGGCACCCGCCACAAGAACTAAGCCAAAAATTTCTAACTGGGTTGGTTGTACGCTAAACACAGGAGCGACGAACCATTCCCATGCGTAGTAAAACATATAAGAATATGCAAACGGAGCATAGACAAACACTACTAGGGCGAAAATTAAAGTAAAAAGAGATTTCATAGTTTTGTTTCCTAATTGATACAAACTGAGTTGATTGGATGGTCGTTTTTGTAGTCCTCTAGACTAGGACAATCTTCGTCGTCTTCGTCGTAGAAGTATTCGTAATTATCTTCCATGTTATCAGGGCTAGTAAAGTCGCGGTCTCTAAAGTGTCCGACAGATGGCTCCCACGACACCTCTCTAAACGAGTTACCCTCTGGGTCAATGCCGTAGACTACGGCGTGCTCCAATGCCTCTGGGTTTTCTTTTACCAATAGATTTAAGTGTTCAAGGTATTCTTTTAATTTCATTGCTAACTTTCCAAATAAAAAAGAGTGGGGACCGGAGTCCCCACCCCCAGGAGATTCCTAGTCTTTAACGACACGATTAGTGTGAGCGGTAAAGAAGTCAATGGCTCCAGGCTGCAAGCCCTCACCGACTGGTGGCGACTCAATAGCACCAAACGACTCGACGATGGCACCCACGTCCCAGAACCCGTCGTCCTCAACGACTGACTCTTGAGGTAGCTCACGGTGTGGGTCGCTCAAATCCTCGCCGTACGCCTGCTCTAGCTCTTGTGAGCCGTAATGTTCCCCCACGACCTCGTACCAACAGCTTCGCATCTTATTGGCACCAGAATCAGAGGGGATGCTGACTACATCTTCTGGTTTAATTACGCAGAGCATTACGTGCCCAGTCTCGCCGTCTCTGTAGTTGGACACACCGATTGCGTAGTCTAGACTACCAGTATGATAGCCGAACGAGCAAACCTTTTGACGGTTGTCGTCCACCTCGTTGCGATTAAAGGGCTTAACGTAGCCACCGACACTGTTGTCAACCCCTCCAGTGTACCAATCCGTATAGTCCTCTCTCACCCCCTTGTAGCCAACAAAACAACCGTTGTCTAGGATGGGCATGTTGTTACGGACGAGGAAGGAAAACAGACTATCAACCGCCCAGCTCGATGGGTTTAGATTATATAATCTATCAATGAATTTCATCAAGCCGACAACCGGCAACCCCTTCCTTTGGAACCGTTGAATGGTCTCGGTAGCGTCATTGCTCAGCTCTCTGCCGTCGAAGTAGACTACCCCATCTTTGAGTAGCACCTTCCCCTCGGTGTAGGTAGCCAGCTTAATCGCCTTGGCACCCTCGATATTCGAGAGTTCCTTAGCGAGGCTGTACTCGACAGGTCCAAGGTGTATCTTCTCCTTGACCGTTTCGTAAGAGGGGTGAGAGGGGTCGAAGTAGAACGTCTCCCCCTCCAATGGATAAAACAGCGAAACTTGTTGACCACTTAATGTTGGGATACAATTTAGCATTTTGCACTCTCCTGAGAATCTACTAACTTGATGTATTCGGATACAGCGTCGAACGTACGACTGCTTGGATAGCCTTTGCCTAGCAACGAGAACATAGGATACTTCTCGTTGACTCCCTCTTCCATCCCAGTGAGGTCTGTTAGGACTTCTGGGTCGAAGCGGTGATTAAACTGATACGCTGCGGTTTGCAACGTGTTGACAGTGTCAGAGAACTTTTGTCTATTCTCATTGACTTCTAATACGGCGTCGAAAAAATCTGACGCTGGACTGTCCTTGCCAAGGTTAAGCCCTTTAGCAAATTTTACCATTTCATCTAGCGACCGATAGTTGCTCGCCGTATGAACGTGATTGATAGCACCTTGCAGGTCTCGGTCCTTGACCGCAGCATCAATCTGAATAGTGGCCCACTCGTGGAACAGCGTCCAGTTGTCGTCCTCGGCCAATTTCTTAGCCTTGGCTACAGTGATGCCGTAGACAGTTGGCACGTTAATGCCAGCGGTCTTGAGGTCTCGGACGTTCCTGACTACTCTTGCGGGATGACCAGTACCAACCACTTCGTAGTTGTTGATGACTACGTACACTCCACCCTCGTCAGTGTCAAGCTCACTCTTGTCCCACCAATCAGCCCTTCGCTGAACCCCATAAGGGGTGTGAGAACCAGCACTGAGTTTCAACGTACGAGCGGCAACTTTATTTCGCTCATAAGTTCTCTTTGGAGGGGCGGGAACATCGCTCACCTTGAACATGTGCTCGTCGCCATACCCAACCGCAGCTTGAAAATTACTGAGTTCGCTATCGGTCCCACGGACCAAGTAAATCTTATCAGTCATATTCTCGTCACGGATTGCCCTCATGCAAGCAGAGAAACCACCCTTCTTAGTGTCGTACGTGACAAAGTGCATAGTCCTATCTCTTTCGAGATTAATCTCTTGCACATTATCCTTACGCAGGGGGTGGATTCTGCGAGACCAGCGTCCAGCCTTTCGGAACTCCCAGATTTCTAGGTTGTCGATACCCTTAATCCTATCGACCCTAACAGTGGTCTCGTGGATTGAGATACCATTCCACTTAGCTGGCAACGAGCCTAGCACACTGTAGAGGAACTTGTACTCGCCGTACTTCATTTCCTGATAAAGTAAGCGTGCAGCCCAAAGGTTTTTGCACTCCTTAATTTTATCATTGATAATGTCGGTCAATTCCTCAAGGATAGCTGACAGTCGTTGGCGAATAGCCTTGACCGTGTAAGGACGATACTGTAGAGCCTCACGACCGTATCCAAACAACACCTCTCCTGGCCCAAAGTCTAGCACTAGACCTTGGTCTAAGAGAATCTGGTAGCTGTTCTTCGCGTTCTTGCCGCCGTAGTAGTCGTCTGGGTCATACCCTTCGTCGCCAAAGAACGTGTGGTCGATTGGGTACTCAACCTGAGCCATTACAGCAAGAGACTCGTTACCCTCGCCTCGCAAGCCCCAGCCTTTGCCCTCAAGGACAAACTCGTGCTCGTTGACTCCAACGTCGTCGTTGACTACGATGGGACGATACTTAAATGGTCGCAGAGCGACTCTGACTGCCTTCTTAAAGGCTAGAAAGTCCTTTTCTTTGATAGGAATAGACACCTCAAACCCGTTGGGCTCGTCGGTCTTGAATGTTCCCTGCGGAATCAACTTGGGCTCGCCCTTGTCATTCTTCGCATTACAGTACACATGCTTCTCACCGTTGTGGAAAGATGTGGCAGTAAAAATGTCACTGTAAGCAAACGGAGACTTAGAGCCGATGCCCATACAACCAGTGATTGCACGACCGTTGACCTCATTGGTCTTGTTTTTGTCGGACGCACCAAATGTCTGATACATTTTGCGCATCTTTTCGTCGGACATACCAGTTCCAAAGTCCCGAATCTTAAGAACGGGGGAGCTATAGGTAGGTAGAGTAATCTCTACAGGTCTCTCTTGTCCTGCCTCAGCATGACTATCGCTGGCGTTGTTGCACAACTCCCGAATGATAGCTCGTGGAGCATCCTTGTACGGACCATCGGCAAGCAAAGACATAAACTCTGCTGAGCCCGATACGTCGTAAGCGATTGGTTCGTCTGACCCGATGGTCGTAAAATTCCGATTACCTTGATTCAACTGCATTGTCATTCTCCTGGTCTGACAACCTAATTTCTGGGCAACCACCGTTGGTTGCTCCCTTGTATGTCTCTATTGTACCACGAGTCCAGATGGGGTCAACCCTCATTCTCGACTTTTGTCAATTTCTTTCTCATATCTTAACAGTCTCTCCAAGTGATAGGATTAATTTCTGTCGGTAAATTGCTTCGCCATCGTCGCTGTACACCTCTAGAACACCATCTTGGTAGTTGATAGCGATGCAACTCAGCATGTCTCCCTTCTTGTAGGGACCAATATCAACTATAAGTTTACACTGGTAGAACTGAAGGAAAGCAACGTCTACCTCGTCCCAATTTTCCCATTCAAATAACTGTCGTTCCATTTTTAGCCCTCTCTGAGTACTCAGTCCAAATCTTTAAGTCAAATAAAGCTGGAGTGGTGCCCTCTGGCACTCGACTAAGAAACTCCTGCTCCAACTCTAGGTATCGTCGGCCCGTAGCACTGACCTTCTCTCTTATGTCCCAATTGCACCACAACACCAGATGGAGTCAAGCTATCTGATGCCTTTTTTATCCAAATCTTTTCGGAGCTTATCCATTTCCATGTTCTGTATCAATCCGTACCCTTTGATGAACCCACCCACAAAGGGGGTCGTAAGGAACCCTAAAACGAATCCCAGTGCAATCATAGGGGATACTAAAATTACTAATAGAATTTTCATGCTGCTTCGTCCTTTAACTTATGATATAATTCAAATGTCTTCTCTTTGGTATCGCCGGGAAGGACGTTGACTTCGATGCCGTTGAATGAGAAGAAAACAACTACGTCGTTTTCCTCAGCCAGTTCAGACGCATACTTACACGCCCACGATAGGTTTCTACCGTTCTGGACAAAAAATTCTTCTCGTCTCATTTAGTAGTTACCCTCATTTGCGTGTACATAAATACCAACAGCGTGCGTCCCAACGCTCTTGCTGTGAACAGGATAAACGTTGCTACGCCCAAACACATCCCGAAGGTCGGCGGTCAATTTCTTAACAAGGTCAAAAACCCCGAATGTCCACTCGCTATTAGCACCTGGGAGTTTAATCAATAAGGTATATTGACTACCGTCTTGCTTGACCCCTCCGTAGATACTAGTATCTAAGCCAAAGTGTAGCTTGTCTGATAGTGCTTGACAACTATCCTTTGCTGTTTTTTGAAGATAGTCCCACACTTCAACCTCTACGGGACTACCAACGATTACCTTGTTTCTTGACTTGTCGTATCTTGCACTCATGTTATGACTCCGATGTTCCAGAGGATAGGTCGTGAGGCACGATGCCCCGATGTTTCATTGTGATAGAATTAATCTGCCCCCAGTGCTCTTGGCGAATCTCTTGTGCCACGCTGGTAGCGTCTTGGAATGACATAGCTCGGATGCTAACATACTGAGCCTCGTCCGTATCTTTTGCAAGATATTCAATCTCATACTCGTTCATCGTCGGTTTTCCTCCCACCTAATAGAACCATCGAGGTAAGCAACCCACTCACCCTCGTCAGAAAAATCCCAGCCCTCTTTCTCTCGCAAGTCTGCCAAGTCGGTGTATGTATTATCTAATACAGTATCCTCCTGGGTAAAACCTATCAGTCGTTCTAGCCTCTCGGCTTGTCGAACGGTTAAGGTCAGCACAACCTTATTTCTATTGACAACTTTAGCGGTACTCATTAGATTTAACCCTTGATTGAATCCCTTAGTTCTCGTTCTTGGCCCTGCAAAGCTGCCAACATCCCACCCGTAGCATTAAGCCCACCAAGTCGTTGAAGTGCTTCTAATCCCAGCAGCACCTCGATTGCCTCCTCAGCGGACATAAAAATTTCTACGTCCAGCTTGTTCACCCTCTTAAAATTTGTTCGACTCATGTAAATTATCCTTTTGATTTTCCCGATTGTGTCTTTGCTATAACTAGATTATAAGGTAATAGTTGATGGAGTCAAGCCTAAATTCTCACATTCTCTCGATAGTCACTTTAGATTTCTCAGAGATTTTAGACCACAACCTGTGGTGTTTGATGTGGTATTCCTTATTCGGACTATCGCTATCCATCCACCCCATAGCGTCGATAAGATGCCTAGTGGTCACGTAGTGCGTGTAGGCATACGTCACCATCTCTCGCATGTACCAGTCGGGGCAGTCGTCGTCCGACTTTGTATCGGGAATGTCTAATTCTACGATAACTTTAACTTTCATAGACTACGCTCCCAAGATGCGATGCTAAAGCCAAGATGACACCATCCGGTTTTATTGCTTAGTGCGTCCGCAATTTCCTCTACGTTTTCCACATCAACCGTTAATTCAGTTGGCAAGTCTACCGCTTCGCCGTCTGTATCCCATTTAATGTCTGTACATTGAATTTTCATTAGATTTAACCGTTCCTGTGATGTAAATTGTCTAAGATAATTTGTCTGGCTCGTGCTGCTCGATGATTGCTTCCTCCACATGCAGAGGTAAACCATCCCAATCAACAATATCAAACCCCTTCCCAAGATGCTGGAATCCATTAGGGTATGCGTAATCGTGTCCCGCATACAGCACTGTCTTGACCGCCCCAACGATTTTACCGTCTAGAATTGCTACAATCATAATTAATCCCATTCCTCAGCAGTCACCACTAGTGCAACTATAAGTAAAGCACTAGAAAAAATAAATACCCCGCCCGTAAATAGGCCCGTCAACAACACTGTTGGTCCTGTTGCCCAGTGTTGAGCATTAAGAGTGTAATCCAGCCAAGCACACAAATACATTCCCGCGATGGCTAAGAGAAGACCAAATCCACTTAAAATAAATTCTTTAATCATAGCTTCGCTCCTATTTCCTTTCATTTGTTTCTTTTACTCCATTATAGGGCTAATTGAGGTGGAGTCAAGCTGTAATCTCGGAAAGTCCTCGATTACCTGTTTGGAACTCGCTTTGCTCGTGCTCATGCCCGTCCCATATTCCCTTAATACCCTATAAAACAAGCACTATAATAACCATCAACCCCTATACCAATAACAAGGGCCGATAACGCCTAGCTCCCACATCTACCCTCGTTGATACATATAATAGATTTTAGCGCTCAGAAACGCTCAAAACCACGCATAATAGCGCATTTTCGCTCAAAAAAAGCCGTTACACTCGTTTCGGTTTCATGCGGTTTGCTCGGTGTATGAATTGTTTCCATGGTTAAAACTACCAAAAAGGTTAATAATACGTCGAAAAAGGTGTTGAGGCAGCGAAAAGGGGAGACTACTTGTATACGTACGTGGCGAAACCTAACCATTTATGGGGTTATGGGGGCTATGTGGGACCACCTGATGGATAGGGGTGCGAAATCCTCGTGTCTAACCATAGCCTGGACGAACTCCCCGCTATGATATATTATAAGATTTCCCCTAAGCTCCCAGCCCTCTTTAAGTTTCTCATTGATTAACGTATCAACCCTTGCGGCTGACCTAGTTATCAGCGTTAAATGTTCCATAGAATTACTCGTCTTCCTCCGTTTCATATCTCGTACCTCGCTCCAGTATGGTCAATAATTTCACTCTTCTTTGTATCTACAAGCCACAATCTAATGTTGTGCTTCTCACATACAAGCTTACATCTATAAATGTATTTGTTCTCTTTGCTAAGGTCTTCAACTAAGAGTACAATACCTGGACGCTTCTTTGTATATAAAGCATAGAGCAATGACTGCCCAATTGCTTCTGCATACTTAGGAGCCCAATCAACTTCGACTGCATACTCATTTGTGAGAATGTCTACACGAATACCATCCCACAACCTTCTTTCTCGGCCAGTAATAAGCGAATCAGTATACCAACCGATACGCTCAACAAACTTCCAAAGTTTAAGTGTCCAGTCTAGTTCATTTAGTTTCATCGTTTATCCTTAAACATCTTTTTAGCTGCCTCTTCTGCTGTGGTCCTCTCTTGGACCACTTGGTCTACGGTGGACGCACTTGTCGTTACCAGCGTAAAATGTTCCATAGAATTACTCCTCCTCCTCAACCCATCGAAGACCATCGGACTCGTAGCCGCTACTGGCATCGACCCAGCGACCGCCGCACTCGTAACCACCACGCCCCAGTTCCTTGCTCAGACGGTCGTACAGAGCGTCAGTAGGTGAACCACACCTAGCCTCGCCAAGTAGGGCCAATAGTACCAGTGCTTCATCGTCGTTTAGTTCCAGTTGCATCGTATCTCTCCTTGGGGTGTTGTCAAATTGACTACAGTTTGAAAAAAAGCCGAACTATTTTCATGTATTTTGGGGGGTTTGTAGATTTTATAGCTTGCTATTTTGGGTTTGGTGCTTATATTAAGTCTATGACTTGTCATAGTCCACTTAAGAGTCAGTCACTAAAGAGTATTGTAGCAGAGTATGTGGCAGAGTCAAGGGTAATAATGGAAATTATTTTCACAGAAATGGAGTAAGCGATGTTTAGTTCAACCAAAAGATTAAAAGCACTTCACATCCTATGCTCCTTTTCCCTGCCTCAACTCACTGTTGCAAAACTAATCTCCCAGCAATATTATAAGCCCTAATCGGGCTTGTTGCTCCCGCAACTGGGCATCCTGCACACTTGTCGCAAGGCAGCTATTTTGGGAATTTTTCAGTTAGTTGGTTGATTCCAGCGGGTTTGGGTGTATACTCTATATAGACAGTATGGGTTGCCCAATGGATTGTGGCACATGGCCTTCTAAGCCGTTGTTGAGGGGTTCGATTCCTCTGTGACCTACTTAGCTTCCTCTTCCTCAGCGAGCGACAGATGCACTTAAGTGAGCAGAATCGCAATGACCTGGGGAGAGCAAACACATTGTGGTGGGGCATAGTGCTCAACTGAGCCTCATAAGCTCGGCCCCCAGGTGCAAGTCCTGGCTCCACGACTTAGTTGCGTAGTCATTAATGCGCAATTATCTTAGTCATTTAAAGCAATAGGACCACCTGCTGCTTTTCTGACACAAGCCTCTGCCTTTCTGGTGGGGGCTTTTTTCATATACGCCCAGAAACTCGCGTGCTTTCCCTCATCGGTCCCACCCGGTGGGTTTTGCTGGAACATCTCCCCGTGGATTAAATTCGCCCATAAAAAAACCCCAGCCGAAGCCAGGGTTTAAATCGCTTAGAAGTTTAGTCGAGGCTTAACTCCCCGACCTTTTTATAACGCCATGTTATGTTGTCACAGAGGGTGCCAGATGCCTTACCGTAGCCGTTAAACAGGCATACGACGCCTCTCTTAGCTTTATAGAAGGTTCCCCCTACATACGTTAGGTTGCCCCCACAGTACACACACTCAAGGATGTCACCGACTAGGAACCGTGTGTAGTTCTGGCCCTCTTCCTTTGCCCCAACAAACTTAATCATGCCGATACTCCTGATACATCAATTGAAAATACGAATAGCCCCTTAGCCAACACGTCCTGCATCACTTGCCGCCTAGCAGCATGTTCTGACTCAGCCGCTATTGTTACCGTGACCAGTGTCATGGTTTGGATGTCCTTCTGACTATAGGAAGTAACATCGAGCCTAAAATCGCTCATGGATTTCTTCTCCGAGGTGGAATGTTATTGTCGATAAACAACAACAAAAATAAGAATAGGGCACCGACCATACCGGCAACACACCCTAACAACAATAAAGCTTCTTGTAACACACTCATGGGCTTAGCCCTCCTGTTCCCCCATCATACCAGACTATGGGCTGGAGTCAACCCCTGACTATCTCACTATAAGACCTCAGCTAAAGATATACCAGACCACCATAGCAAAAGCCACCCAGATGAACCACTCATCGTCGTCCATTACCAGTGCTCCCCTATTAAATATTCCACCAAACGAGTAAGAGCAATAACCCCTACTGCACCTAGTAAGATGCCGAATAGAAAAGACCCATGTCATTCCCCTTTCTTCTGCCTCACTAAATAAACTTGCGTGCTTCCCCTCATCGTCCCCACTCGCGTGGTTTAGATAGTACAACTCCCAGAAAACTCGCGTGCTAACCCATTATGGTCCCCACCGGGGGTGTTTAGATATAACGATGTCCACCTCGGCCAAACCCGCCACGGTTTATTCTATTGGCGAATCGACGTAACTCTATACTATCAAAGGGCTTACGTATTATACCACAATGTCCAGCTCGGGTCAAGTCGTAACCTGTTGATATATAAGGACTTACAACTTCTAAAATTGAAATTGCCGTAAGTCGTTGCTATATAAGGGTTTAGGGTCGGCGGGGCAGCCCCGCGCGACCTAAGTCGTTGCGTGGTAAGGGTTTAGGTCAATTGTCGTTTGTCGTCATCAAACGGGTCGTTGTGCCGTTCCTTTGCGTGTGCGATTAGGTGGTCAGACGCCTGACCCATTAACTCACGCACAGAAACCCAGCACAGGTGATTGTATGGCGGGTTTCGCTTGTCGCCATGCTTGGCGGTGAATAGGGCAGCTTCAAACGCTTCGCGTGCAGCTTCCAGGTTGGTGGGGTTGTCGGGATGTGACATAGTTACCTCAAGGTAAAAAAGAAGGCCCCCCTCTTGCGAGGGAGGCCGTGAAAGAAACGGTTCGGCCTAAGCCGCAGCCGAGAGAGCGAGGCTCAAGGCGTCTGCGTTACGCTTAGCGTTCTGGCCGAAGCACAGAGAGTTCAAGCGACCCTCTGGGGTACGACCCGCCGAGTGGTTGTAGTACTCGTTGACGCCGTTGACAGCGGCCCACCAAGTACCTTTGACCTCAGGATTATCCTGACCCATCCCATGGTCGATACGACCCAAGATGTCAGTCACGATGTTAGCCGAACGTGTCGGCAACTTCTCGCTCAGGTCCAACTCCTTGACGCCAAGGCACTGGCGAACGTAGGTCTCTACGTCCTTCTGATTGAACTGCGACCGAGTCAGTTCGCGGTACTGCTCAGCAGTAGCCTCGAAAGACTGGTTTGCGAGGTTCATCACTTCCTGAACCTTGTCCAGATTTTCCTCAACCAAACGCGAGTGTCGGAAGCGGAGAATCTTGCTCGCTTCGCTACGTGCGATAGCGGGGAACATGTTGCTGCAAGTCACCCGAATGGGGGTGAAGCCAACCTTAACGGATGTCAAACCGTCGTGGCCGTTGACCAGCAAAATGTATCGGCTAATCGAATCGCCCTGAACGATTTCGATGTCGTCGCCGCCAATCTTAGCGAGAATCCACAACTTCTCCCCCTCATTCAGGTGGCCGATAGTGTCGAGCTTGCAAAGCCCCTCATCAAGCCACTTCTGGAAAAAGGAAAAAGCATCGACGTTTTGCAAAGGCTTCCAAACCTTTTTGCACACGCCCAAACACTGGCGGGTGTCCTGTCGGATAATGTGAAAGCGGTCCTTGGACGGCTTAAACTGCCCACCAGACATAACGCCAGCGGGCTCAGGTTGGACGGTGTAGTCCATACCAGTAGACTCGATAGCGTCCATCACGTTGGTGAACTGAGTGATGTCCTGTCCAGCCTTAGAGAAAGGCGTACCATTAACGAGCATACGGTTGTAATCTACCATGACGGCAAAAACTCCAAAAAAGAAAAAGTGGCGAAGCGTTCGTCGCTTCATGCCCTAATTATAGCAGCGATTCAAGTGGGGTCAAGGGGGCGGCGGGTAAATTTTAGAAAGAATTTTAAATCGTCGTAAGTCCTTTGGTGGTAAGGGTTTAGGGGGCGCGGGGCAGCCCCGCCAGCCCTAAGTTGTTTGCTGGTAGGGGGTTACGTTAATACCCTCCGGTTCTCTCCATGATGTCAGCACAAGAATTGCAACGACAGTAGTCGGGTCTCAACATGACGATACGCCCACAATCACAACACTCTTTACTAACTGATTCCTCTTGAACCTGTTGATAGAATCTTTGATTTTCTTCAAAATCAGGGTCTCCAGGGTCCATTCCGTCCCAGTCGCCAAAATTGTCATCGTAATAGGGCATAGCAGGCTCGCTTTTTAAAAGAGGGGTGTTTCTTGTTCTTCTTATTATAGCAGCACACAAGCCCAAGTCAATAGTATAAACAATAAAAGACGTAAGTGCTTACAGATAAAGGGTTTAGGGGGCGCGGGGCAGCCCCGCCGCCCCTAAGTCCTTTGGTGGCAAGGGTTTACGTCGCTTGTCCGTCGCACTCTAATTGGTCGAGCTTGTCCCGCACCATGTGCAAATGTGTGTTAAAATAAACAACCTCCCCGCTTTCCTTGTTGGTTGTTACCGACATTCTACCGGCTTCATTCTTTACAATGTACCACATATTTTAATTTCTTGAGATAAATGAAAGCCCCTCTTTCGAGGGGCCGTGGTCTATTCCACGTTTAGGTTTAAGCAAATATAGATAACAATTGATACCACAGCGGCAGCGAGTGGGCTATCTATTTTCCCACCTTTTTTTCCTTACGTATCCAAGTCACGTTACCCCTCTCATAGCGGTAAAGTTTCCCGTCCTCATCAATCCACGCATGGGCTTCCTTACCCCTCACAATAATGGTATGCTTCACGCCTCGCCTCCTTTGGTCATAATAAAAATGTGCCCGTCGTCTAAAATATCGTCATCCTTCCCGTTGAACTCTACGTATTCAGCGGGGTAATACTCCCCCACGTCGGAGTGGTAAATTGTCAAGTGGTCGAGCAAACGAGTATCGCCCGCCGCGTGTAATTCGTTGAGATATTTTCTCAAATCGTCATAACTTGCAGTCACTAGGCACCCCCTAGTTTAACTAGGGAGCACGTAGGAACAGCAAAACCGGAAACATCCTTTTTTCCCTTACCCTTCGCATAGAGGGCACCAACTTGTCCACCAGGGGGGTCGAGGAAACGCTTGTCATCCCCGTCCATTGAGAAGACCTTCTTACCCATATAGGTGGTAGGATAATTGTCGTCTTCAAACACGACAGCCACGTTGCACTTCCCCGAACGCAACACCCGCCGACAATCGGCGTCGTTTTCTTCCGACCGGGAAAAAGTTAGGTGGTAGTTTGCAGGCAGTCGATACGACTTCATGCACCTATGGGGGGCCTTCGTGTAGTCATAAAATACTACGTCAGGAAACATAGCGAATAATTCAGGAAAGATAATTTCCCATAAAATATCGCTTGTGCCGTTAAGACGAACCGCAGCAATTTTGCCGTTCCTCTTGGCTTTACGCTCGTGAGCCGCAATTTCCTTGACTAGCAACGCCCTAAACGCTTCGCGTTCGGCGTAGAAATAAATCGTCCGATTGTTACGGGCATTTTGGGTGGCATCGAACCGCCCACGTCCCGCAGTATTCAGACAGGCATCAATACACCCCCGACTAGCGAAAGCACACGTATTCCCAACACCGGCCTGCTTATGGGGGGCAAGGTGCATGATGGCAGTCATGTGCTTTTTACCCTCCCCTAGGGCGGTCTTGGTGTTCGCCAAACCGGGGGTGAGCAAGTTTCCGAATCCTTTGGCGTTTTTCGCCATGATAAAATCTCCGTGGGTGGTGGTTGCTTCGATGGTTTAATTATAACAACGAACCGAATGGGGTCAACCCCCTCTTTTGGGTTTTTTCGCTTTAATTCTTATTATAAGATTCTAAGCATGATACAATTGACGTAAGTCGTTGCTATCAAAGGACTTAGGGCGCGCGGGGCAGCCCCACCGGCCTTAACCCCTTACGGGGCAAGGACTTAGGGCGATTCTCTATCGTTCGTCCACACTTTCTAATTCTGTTGGTGAATTTATCCAGAGCCACCCGTCGTTGTCAACTTCGTACATAGCCAATTCTGTAGCATCTGATTTGGTGTCTGCTGTCACTGTTACGACAACGGTTTTGCTTAGGAATACTTCGTACTGTGTCATGGTGGCGACCTCTAAAAGGGAACATTGTCAGAAATTACGATTTCGGCGTGGACCTCTTCATACTCACTCCACACAGCGCCATCGTGGTAAGTTCTGATGACGCTTTGGCTTGACGACTTCTGTACGCTTGTCTGTAATTTTCATGCTTCAATTTCCTCAATGATTTTAATTCGGTCAACGAGACACCACGCCCCGCCTTGTGATTCTGGTCGTTCCATTCTGGTGACGCCTTCCATCTCAACTTTACACCACACGCGACCACGCATGGAAAGATGTGGGGCAAGTGGTTGGTAGCAACAGTGCCAAAACGGGCGGTATGCAAACCCCTCCTTTTGGTGGGTATCCTCGGCGTCTAACCATTCACCCATAGGGCGTACAGCACGGGCCTCAATAAATAGCGAGCCTAGCGTGCCATTCTTACGCTTTTTGAATAACTTGTATCCAATCATAGTTTCTCCGCTTTTAGAATAGGGCATAGTTTTTCGGCGTCTGAATACGATTCAATTTCGGGGAGGGCCTTACAGCCAATCATTACGAACGACTCTAATCCATACTCGCACTCTTTACGAGTCTCTGCCATCTGGCATTTCCAGCACATTGGTATTTTTTCCATGTTTATTGTTTTTGCCATGATTCTATTATACCGTTGGTTTTGTCGGAGTCAACCCCTAATTCCAATTTACTTGCTTGGCGCACACGTTTCTCAATAGCCCTATCCTGAGCATTAGAAGATACTGCTGATTGCACCCTATGCCTAGGGGTCGCTTGCTTATACCCTCGCTTTATCTTCTTATAGCTCATAGTGCCCTCTTGCTTGCCACAACTTCAAAACTCGCGTGCTAATGCTCATAGCAGCTCCATGCGTTCGCATTAGCTAGAACGCATCCCCCTCTTCTGGAAACGGCACGTCTTGGTGTTTGTACCATTCGTCGCCGTCCTCACAGTCCTCCTCATCTTCCTGACTACCCCATGTTTCCTCTGACTCCCAATCGCCCGCCATGTCGTCGAGCGAATCCCAATCGTCGTCGCCATAATACAAATCGTCGTTTTCTTCGTCCACGTCGTTTCTCCTGTGTGGGTGGTGGTTGTATGCCCTAATTATAGGGTAGAATCTGCTGGAGTCAAGGGATAATATTAAATTGATGTAAGTCGTTGGTATCAAACAACTTAGGGCCAGCGGGGCAGCCCTGCGGCACCTAAGTCTAGGCACAGCAAGGGCTTACGTCAACCCCTTGCCGCTATCTCTGGAAACATTCGCTTGTCGGTATACTTGTCACTGTACCCAAACCCCTCACATCCCCAGTCAACAGCTACCAGTTTGCCGTCGTACATTCCGAAGTTGCCAAACTTAGCATCTTGCACGCCGATACCGAAAACCTCTTTGATTTTTGAGCACACCCTTCGCTCGTGCGTACGATACATGTTGGCATACTCACGTTGCTTTGGCGTTGGGTGGTCGGGCATATCCCAGCCCTCAAACGTAAAGACGTGGGCGGTGATGTGTCCGTAATACTTCGTACCCTTCTGAGTGATGATAACCAGCTCCCCCACCGGAGGGGCAATGCCGTTTCGGTGCCCTTCCTTTTGTCGTCGCCAGCACCCAACGATACCACGTAGCCCGCGATGGTTGTTTTCATCGGATGAGCAAGGGATTCGGAACTTGATACCCCATGAGTCGTTTAGCTTATAATAGAAATGAGCTGCACCACTAGGCCGCTTTTTGTTAAAGGTGTACGGAACATGTAGGGGCCTGCGTAACTTGGCGATGCGGGCTTTGATTTGGGCGAGGGTTGGAGCTTTCTTCATTTTGCGTACCTTGAGGGGTCGAGGGTTTTGTGGTCGTCGGTGTTCTCATTAATCCAGACTGTTTTAACAAACAGTCCTGACGCCTGAGGGATGGCGGCAAACACCAGACTACGAGCACCATCAATAGGAAGTCTAAACACTATTTTATTTATCGGCTTATTCTTGTCGAGTTCTTCAGCCTCAAATATATAAACTTCTGACAGGTCCACGGATTGGGGCAGACTAAAGGAACCATAGCGGTCGTCCTTCGATGCCTTGATGGCGTGACCTGAGTACGTGAGCGAACGCACACCAAAGGGGAGCTTGTTCTTAATTCGTTTCGGCCATTTAACTTCTTGGTGATAAAGCATAACTAGATTATAGCGTTAATCTGGCTGGGGTCAAGCGATTATCTGATAAATATAAAGATTGATGTAAGTCGTTGGTATCATTGGACTTACGGCCTGCGGGGCAGCCCTGCGTGTGCTAAGTCCTTTGGTAGTCAGTACTTACGTCGATTGCTGCATGTGTATAAAAAAAGGGACTCACCTCCGTCGAGATGAATCCCTCTGCTGTGTTCAATGCTTTGGCCGCTGCCGTCCGGTTTATTAGTTAGTTAACTTGGCAAAAACGGGCTCGGGCGAAGTATTAATTACAGCCGCTTTGTTGTTCCCTAGGGAACCTTCTTGTGGTTCGGAAGTGGCGGGTTTCGACCCCGCGTTACCTAACATCGTTCTTTGACGGTTTAACTAGTATTATCACCGCTGGCCGCTTTGCATTAGGCCGCACCAGTATTGTCCTCCGCGCTCGTTTCGGGAATAACCCCGGCGTGGTGCGATTGCAATTTAAGGACTCATCTCAAAACTACACTTCCACATGTTTTAAGTGAAAAGTGAGGGACTCGAACCCTCGATTTGTTACAGGCCCCTTTGGGGTCTACTGCTTTTTGTCCATCTAGCGAGGCCATGAACCCCCGCACCGTTGCCTTATCCGTGAGCATCTCAGCTCTACATTACCATAGGGCTCCAACGGCACCTTTCGTATTTTTATCGGTCGATGTTAATTCACCTTTTAATATCCCACGGCATGAAGCCCAGGAATACCCGAAGTGGACCAGGAGGGAGTCGAACCCTCGTACCCAACTATTCTCTTGCGAGGTTTATAGTGGGGCGAATCCGTTGCTGGCCCGTGTTGGCTTATTCAGCCTCGACCTCTTGGTCGTAACGACCGTCGCGGTACGCTGGGTTGGCCGCGAGAAACTTCGCAGCTTGCCGCTTGGTGACTGGCTTGTCGCCGCAGAACTTGGCCAACGCCGAGTGGAGCGGGTGGTCCGACTTCAAAAGTTGAGCGGACGACAACTTAACGATAGTGACTTTCTTCGACATGACGTTTTTTCCTCAGGTGGCTTGTGATGTGTGAGACTACATTATACACCTAATGCAGCCCGAGTCAAGTGCAATTCTGGTCTTAATTGCGGAAGGCGAACTATTTAAGTGGGCGTCGTTCGCTGTGCCCTTGTCTCTTATGTCCTAATTATAGCATTGATTGCGGCAGGGTCAACAGGCAAATGGGTATTTTCTAAAAGAATTTAAGATTGACGTAAGTCGTTGGTATGAAAGGAGTTAGGGGGCGCGGGGCTGCCCCGCTGGATGTAAGTCCTTTGGTAGTAAGAGGTTACGTCGATTCTTTTATCACATGGGACATAGGAACCCAAAACCTCTTCTTACCCCCTCCAATGGACTGGTCAAACTCTACATAGGCTATGCCCATTCTAGTTTTGATTATCGTGCAGTCATACACAACGCCCATTGTCTGAGGGTGAAACGCTTTCGCTTTGTTCTCTTTGTTCACTTGGCAATCTCCAATAGTGATTCCATAGTCGCCTTGACAATATCATATATTGATGTATTGGTATAGTTGTCACCAATACGACCCCCACAGATATAGCCCTC
>Ga0209349_1000212_pt1 | contig 32119 bp, 31 predicted proteins | sample ETNvirnome_2_130_FD_184067 | JGI IMG/M metagenome (GOLD analysis project Ga0209349, IMG submission 184067) | Marine viral communities from the Pacific Ocean - ETNP_2_130 (SPAdes) (version 2) | ecosystem: Environmental > Aquatic > Marine > Oceanic | place: Pacific Ocean | collected 2013-06-22
AAAATGAGCAGGCCAGTTAATGCAGAAGTTGTTTTGAGAAGACACGAGAGTACTGAAAATCTCATAAAAAGATTTTCGAAAAAAGTAAAAAATGAAAAAATTGTTGAAGAGTTTAGAAGTCGAATGTATTATGAAAAACCTTCTGACAAGCGACGCCGCGAAAAAGCGAGAGCAAAATTAAAAAGGCTAAAGGAGAAGTAAAATGCCAGAATTTAGATACAAGGCAAGAGTTGGAAATGTTGGTTCCTATCAATTGAGCGGGGTTCCATTTATTTCATCTTCAATCGACGTCCCCATAAACACAGAAGTACCGTTTGAAGTTCAATTTCCAAATGTTAGTAAATTTGTTACAGTTACTAATGACAATTCTGGTTCAAATGTCGCGTTGCGCGTCGGGTTTAGTCAGCGCGGCGTCGCCGGCGCCGAAAACGCAACGTCTGAAAGGCCACAAGCTCTTGTTCCAGAGGGTGCAAAAAACAATTATTATTTCATATTAAATAATGGCGAGTCGTATACTGGTGAGTGGCGAGTGTCGTCTGTATATTTACGCGCAGATAGCGGAGATGGATGCGAAGCCACCGTTATTGCTGGACTTACTGGCATTGACTACAGAGAATTGGGCTCCAATTGGTCAGGCTCAGTTGGTGTGGGCTAATGCTCAGAAATGGATTCGGCGGTAGACATGGGAACAAATCAACTAGATCCACTGGTAAAATCCGCGTTGCAGATAAGAGTAGCAATTTCCTAAACTTGGTAAAACACATAGGAGGCGACGAACTACTCTTCTGTGTCGATGCGCTTTCTATTAATGATGTAGCCACTGATGCCGTAGTAACAAATTGGAATGACGCTTGGGGCGTCTGGAATACTTATTTTACTGAAGGCACAAACAAGCCTGCTCTGGGTGTTTATAATGGCAAAAGAGCGCTTTCGTTTGATGGTAGCAATGATTTTATGGCCAGCAATGCTGGCGTGTCACAGCTAAACAGCAAAAAGAAGCTTTCTGTTGTGTATTTCCTTAAAAACGACAGAACTGCTGATGCTTTTGGGTATGTTTTGGAGATGGATACGAATTATTATTCTAGCGCGGCGTTTATTATGGGTCAAAATTCTAATAAAGCTGACTATAATGTTTATATTGGCTTACATAAATCGGCAGCCTATAACATTGGCGGCATCGTCGGCAACGCCGCTTATGTGGATGCTAATTTGCCGCTGGTTTATGGAGCCGTATTCGATCGAGACAGCCCCGGTGCAGGCGTCAATAAGTGTATAAAGCCTTATATTAATGGAAGCCCAACGCCAGACGGAAGTATTTTTAGTACTGGCGGCACCACCAACATGACCACCGCTTTCGCGAGCAATAAAACATTTTATTTGGGAAAAAGAAACTCTGATAATAGTGGGCATCTCAAAGGTTCTATTGGCTGTATGGTCGCTATTATGAGAGACCTCACTGCTGGAGAAATGAGCCGTTTATCTGCTGCGATGCTTGACCGATGGAATGTTGGCAACGGCGCGCCCCTTAAATAGGAATTAATAAATGTCAACCCGCCCACAGTCTATAACTTATTATGTCCAAACTGAAGCTTTGGCTAGCGGAGAAGGAACACTGGTTTATAAGGGCAGTAAGCGATTTATAGTGCGTGGAGATTGGGGTCACACTACGCCGTTAAATACTGTAATTTCAATACAAACTCAGTGGCCTGAATTTAATGTTGATGCGTGGTTAATAGAGAGTGGTTATACAATTCCGAACAACGGCCCGACCCCGTAAGTCATTTTACAATTTTAATTACTATTCATTAAGAGTAAAAATATATAGGAGTGCTCACATGTCTTTTTAAATTTTTTTTGACTATTTATTGATAGTGTAATATTTTTAGGAGAAGAAATATGTCTTCAATGTTAGAACAAGCCATCGCAGATGCAACCGAGCTTCGCGAGGCCGCGATCAAAAACGCAGAACAAGTCGTAATTGAAAAATATTCAAGCGACATAAAAGAAGCAGTTGAACAACTTTTAGAACAAGATGACATGGGCATGGAGCCCGGCGCTGCTGAAGAAGCTCCTGCCGCGGCCGATGCCGCATTTGCACATGAAGATTTTTTAAGCGATCCGGAAGAAGAAAAAGAAGAAAAAATTACAATCAATTTGTCCGATATTGCTAAAGAATTATCAGGCGAAGACGTGTTAGCTGAAGGCGAAGAAGTAGAAATAACAGAACAACAGCTTGATAAAATGTTAGAAGAACTACACCTTGACGAAGAAGAAACGTTTGAGCTTGGCGAAGACGTGCTTGAAGAAATTGTTAAATTTGAGCACGAGCCGGCCGCAAACGGACATCTTGATACGCCAGACGCCGATCACATTGAGGCCGCCGAAATTATGCAAATTAAAGCAAATTTTGAAGCTGATATTGAAAAGGCCGAAAAGAAAAACAAAGAACTTAAAGAAGCTGTGAACAACACAGTGACAAAGAACAAAAAACTGTATAATGCAGTTAAACTACTTAAAGAAAAACTAGATGAGCTTACTTCAGAAAATGGAAAGCTCTTATATACGAATCGTGTTTTAGAAGATGAGTCCTTAAATAGGCGGCAAAAGAAGAAAATTGTCGAAGCTCTTTCGAAAGCACAAACTTTAGAGGAGACTAAAATTATTTATGAAACTCTTCAAAACGCAGTGGGCAGCACCTCTAAGAGAAAGCCAAAATCACTGAGTGAGGCAGTTAATAGAAGGTCATCCTTGATTATAAACTCTCGCAACCCGGAAAAGGGAAAGGGAGATTATGATTTTGCTGAGCGCATGCAGCGCTTGGCTGGCATTAATAACTAACAAAGGAGGATATAAAAAATGTCAATAGTACAAAAACTCACAGAAGGAATCCTTCATCGTGATCTCAAGAAAGAAGGTGCTGCCCTAATGAATAAGTGGGAAAGGACCGGTCTTTTGGAAGGAATCGGTGATGATTTTTCGAAAAACTCGATGGCACTTCTGTTAGAAAACCAAGCGAAGGAACTCCTTCGCGAAGCTTCAACGATGGCAGGAGGCGATGTCGAAGGCTTTGCCGCTGTAGCATTTCCGCTTGTTCGTCGTGTATTCGGTTCGCTTTTAGCGAATGAACTGGTTTCAGTTCAACCAATGAGTCTGCCAAGTGGCCTGATCTTCTTCCTAGACTTCCAGCACAACGATGTTCGTGTTGGTATCGAAGGTGGAACTTCTGGATTTGTTGATTCGCTCTACGGTGGCCGTGTTGTCGGTAGCCAGATTACTGGTGGCGTCAATCTGGACAATGATCGATTTTCCGACGATGCGACGGGCCATGATAAGAGTTTCTATAACTTGAATCAGGGCTATTCGTCTCCAGTCAAGGCTGCAACAAGCGTTACCATTACGCACGTTGCTTCTGGTACGGCTGGTGATCCCACTAGCTGGAAGGATGAAGAAGATCATGGTGGATCTTCCACCTCGACTTATTCAGATCTCGGCGATCGGTTGATTCAATTTGATCCGGACCTTTCAGGTTCTGGTATTAACGTTGGTACCATAGCTAAGTCAAGCTTGTCTAATCTTAATGGCGATGCTTTTGTTACCGTGTATGTTACCGGTACCACGTTGGGCGACCCCTCGCAGCCCGATTGTCATCAGGTTCGTCGCTTAACCGTGACTGATCCTAATGATTCAACCAAGTTGTTGTTGGTCTTCGCTCTTAGTGGTACTACGTCTGCAGCGCGGTTGGTAACGGCACGTAGCAAAATTGCTGCGGCGCACACCTTCCACTATGTTGCGGAAGATGCATTTAAGAATGCTGATAACGGTCTCGGCAATATTGTCGGTACTGCTGATTGGTTGCTTGAAAGTGATACTGCTGGTTCTCCCGGTGATGTTATTGCTGATATTCCAGAAATCGACATCAAGGTTGACAGTATTCCTGTCACGGCAATCACTAAGAAGCTGAAGGCTAAGTGGTCGCCCGAACTGGGTCAAGACCTTAATGCTTACCATAACCTCGACGCTGAAGTTGAGTTGACCTCGATTCTTTCAGAGCAAATTGCTCTTGAAATCGATCGTGAGATTCTTGGCGACCTCGTTAAGGGTGCAACTGGTAAGACTCTTTATTGGTCACGTTCACCCGGTAAGTTCGTTAAGCGTACCACCGGTGCTGATCTTTCGGCGGGCACCAACCCGCCAGACTTCACTGGTAATGTTAGCGAGTGGTATGAGACTTTGATCGAAACGGTCAATGAAGTCTCTGCACACATCCATCGTAAGACTCTCCGTGGTGGAGCAAATTTTGTGGTCACAAGCCCAGAAGTTGCCAACATCATGGAGTTTACCGCTGGGTTCCGCGCTAGCGTCGTCGTTGACGAGGTTAAGGGTGGATCTGCTGGTGCCGTCAAGGTAGGTAACGTTAGTAAGAAATGGGACGTTTACGTCGATCCTTACTTCCCGCGTAACCTCATGCTTGTTGGTCGCAAGGGATCTAGCTTCCTTGAGAGCGGTTATGTATACGCACCTTACGTGCCACTACAGGTTACTCCCACGATCTTCCAACCCGAAGACTTCACGCCACGCAAGGGTGTGATGACTCGGTACGCGAAGAAAATGGTTCGACCTGATATGTATGGTTTGGTTGTTGTTACTGACCTACTTGGTTAATATACCATTAGCGTAAGCTAAAAGAAGCCCTCCTAGTTTTAAACTAGGGGGGTTTTCTTTTATTTGAATGCGAAATTAGTAATATGGACAACTATTTATATGGAGGAGACACAAAGATATGGCGAAACCGACTTTAAGCCCCGCTAGCACAACTAGCACACAAGTATTACCTGATTCTGGTACCCCCGGAGATGTATCTAGTGGATTAGTTTTTGGTTTAAGCTTATATACTGGCGATGCCAATTTTTTATCTGGTGCCGCTGATCAGGTTGGGTTTGTATATAAAAAATTAGGCGGCGATGTTGTTGATGTTGAATTAACAGCCAACACTGTTTATGCTTCGTATGAAGAATCTCTTTTAGAATATTCATATATGATTAATGTACACCAAGCGAGAAACTCTTTAGGCGATTTGTTAGGAAATACAACTGGAACTTTTAATCACGATGGCCAAAGAACAGATGGAGACAGTGAAGTTTCTTTAAAATATCCAAAATTTAGATTGGAATATACAAAACGAGTAGCACAAGGAATTGCAGAAAAAGCGGACGTTGGCGGCTACACACAAGAGTATTCAGCTTCGATAAGTATTATAGATGATGTACAAGATTATGATCTTCAAGAAATAATTTATAGTGCTTCTGTGGATACAGACAATGCTGGGTTTAATTATTATAATAAGGTTGGCTCCAAGCGTATTAGGGTCAAGCGCGTTTTTTATGTTGCTCCAAGATCAATGTGGAGATTTTTTGGATATTATGGCGGTTTAAATGTTATTGGCAACTTAAATACATATGGACAATATTCGGATGATAGTACTTTTGAAGTAATTCCAGTGTGGCAAAACAAACTTCAAGCTATGAATTTTGAAGATAGTTTAAGAACAAGAATTTCTCATTATTCATATGAGATTATTAATAATAAATTAAGGCTTTTTCCAAAACCAGATTCTGTTCTTTCGCCTTCGAAGGTGTGGATAACGTTTACAATACCAACAAATGCCTACGAGGAAGAGACAACCACCAACAGAGTTCATGACACTGGCGTAGACGGCGTCAACAATATGAATACGCTGCCATATGCTAACATTCCTTATAAGAATATAAATAGCATGGGCAAGCAGTGGATTCGAAGATATTCTTTGGCGCTGTGCAAAGAAGTTTTGGGACAAGTTCGCGGAAAGTTTGGGGGCTCGATTCCAATCCCCGGCGAGTCTGTAAGTTTAAATTCCGCTGATTTGCTTGGCCAAGCGAAAGAAGAGCAGGACAAACTAAGAGAAGAGTTGAAAACGATGCTCGATGAATTAACTTATGATAAGTTAATAGAAAGAGACGCAGCCAAAGTTCAGCATGCTACAGATTTGTTTAAGAATGTTCCTGTGCCAATATTTATGGGGTAATGATGAATGACAGAAAATAAATGGTCACAACCTGCTGCACCACCACCGCCTTTATTCTTTGGAAAAAAGGAAAGGGATCTTGTTAAACAAGTAAATGACGAATTAATAGAAAAAGTTATTGGCCAACAAATTGCTTATTATCCTATAAGCCTAGAGCATACAAATTTTCACCCCTTGTATGGAGAGGCCATTGAAAAAACGTTTTTGCCTCCTATTAGAATTTATTCGCTGATTACTTGGGAAGGGTTTGAGACAACAATAACGAATTATGGTATTGACAGAAGGCCCTCGATTACGGTTAAATTTCATAAAAAAAGATTAACCGCAGATCAGGATTTGTTTGTAAGAGAAGGCGACTTTGTTCTATATGGCACCATTTTTTATGAAATCGTTTCTTTAAATGAGCCTCGTCAACTTTTTGGCCAACAAGAACATCGGTTTGAAATAGAAGCTAAATGTATTAAAGCAAGAAAGGGTTTATTTAATGCCAAGTAAAAGAGAAAAAATATTAATGCCCTCTAATTTAGAAACCGTTGATGCGGCTCTTTATGAATGGATAAATGAAGAATTGGGTATACATGCCACAACCAACGAAGGTTGGAAAAAAGTACCAACAATCTGGGCCAGCGCAGAACGTGCTTTTCAGTCTAAACGAAACAAAGATGAGCGCGATGATGATGGCACATTGGTTATGCCAATTATAACTATTGAAAGAACTGGGATGGTTAAAGATTTAGCAAACAAGGGTGTTTTGGGTGTCAATATTTTTGCAAATCGTGATTATAGAGGTGGCACCCTTCAAATTTCCAGAAGAATACAACAAGAAAAAACAAGCAATTTTTCAAACGCCGATTCAAAAAGAAAGACCGGTGCCCACTCAACAACTTCAGATCCAAGTGTTGGCCATGGCCAAGAAAACTTTCGCCGCAGAGGCGAAGAGCAAACTGCAGTTTATGAAATATTATCAATACCATATCCAGTTTATTTAAACATAACTTATTCTATAAATTTAAGAAGTGAATATCAACAACAAATGAATGAAATGGTTTCACCATTTATGTCTCGCTTGGGCGGCATCAATTCTTTTATGTTAAGAAAAGATGGCCACAAATACGAGGTATTTATTCAGCCTGATTTCTCTATAGAAAACAACGTCTCTTCATTAAATGCTGATGAAAGAACATACCAAACAAAAGTAGAAATGAAAGTTCTGGGCTACATTATTGGCGAGGGTAAAAATCAAATAACTCCAAAGGTTGTAATCAGAGAAACTCAAGCAAGATTTAAGCTAGCAAGGGAAAGAACTATTTTAGAAGATGAAGTAGAACAGATTTCTAATAAGTCCAGCAAAGAAAGGTTTTATCGCGGATAAGATAATTTTAGACTTTTCATATACTATTTATATAAGAGCTAACTAAGGAGACGAAAATATGTCATCTATCGACCGCAGATATAAATTTATTTCACCCGGTGTTTTTATTGATGAAATCGATAATTCACAACGGCCAAGGGCTCCAGCCCCGGTTGGGCCAGCCATTATTGGCAGAACGGAGCGCGGACCAGCGCTTAAGCCGATAACAGTTTCTTCATTTTCAGAATTTATTGAAGCTTTTGGCAATCCAGTCGCTGGTGGCTCTAGCGACGATGTTTGGAGAAACGGTAATTACACATCGCCGACGTATGCAGCCTACGCTGCGCAAGCTTGGCTTAAAAACTCATCTACGGCAACGGTTGTAAGGTTGCTTGGCGCCGAGCATGGTGGCGCGACCGCCGCCGGCAAAGCTGGGTGGCAGACTACTGCTCTTACTGATGCAGGGGCATCAAGTGGCGGCGGCGCATATGGCTTATTTATTTCCACAAATACTGCTGGTTCAGGGCCAAATACGACTCGTGAAACCGGCGCGTTGGCAGCCATTTTTTACTGCAACGAGGGCTGTTTTGAGCTTTCGGGCGCCATTCGTAATCCGTATGAGAAATCTGGTGGCTTAGGTGATCTTTCAGCTACTGGCACATGTGCCATGATTCAAAATGTTGGCAGCAACTATGAATATATTGGCCAGATTAAAAACGGGGCCGGCACACTGCAGTTAAAAACAAACTTTAATTTTAATCCAAACAGCGAAAAATACATTAGAAAAGTATTTAACACCAACCCAGTTAAAACGAATGCTGATATCAATTCTAGCACAGTAACATATTGGCTAGGCGAAACTTTTGACAACTGGATGGACTCTCAACTTAAGGAATACAGTACTGCCACGACAGGTAGTACAGTTGGATTTGTTGTTGGTCTTTTGGCTAGTGGTTCCGGCGTTACCGGCGATCAGGCAAAACATCGCCATGGTATGAAAGACAGTACAACTGGCTGGGTGTTTTCACAAGATATATCAACGAACTCTGGTAGTTGGACCAGCACCGCTGTTGGTGTGGCACTTGAGTCTGTCCAAAATCTGTTTTACTTTAAAACAATGGATTCGGGTGAAGCTACACAAAGAAAGTACAAAATTTCCATTGAGGATATTAGACCTTCATCAAATAATACGGATCCATATGGTTCATTTTCAGTGTCCGTTAGACTCGCTACAGATACTGACAATGCACCCAAAGTTGTTGAGAAGTTTTCAAGCTGTAACTTGAATCCCAATTCAAACAACTATGTTGCAAAGAAAATTGGCACTGAATATCGAACGTGGGACGACACCAATAGAAAATATACAATCAAGGGTGAATACCCCGGTCGTTCTAACTTTATTAGAGTTGTAATGAACGAAGATGTTGATAGCGGCTATCACGACACACAATGCTTGCCGTTTGGTTGTTATGGTCCAAAAACCATTATTCCGTTTGCCGTGTGTAGTGCTTCGAACGGTGTTGCATATGAATACCCGTCTTCACCTTTAGTATATACCGCAACTGGTGCATTGAACGTCAGCGACGAACTCTGGAAGACGAAGGAGCTTGAAGATGCCGCATATGTTAAAGGCGCAGACTCGATTATGAATTCTTATGCTAAGAGCGGCGAAGCTGGTATTGGACCAGTATTTGTACACTTGGGTTATGGTAGCCTCACCGCTTCGATGTATTTCCCAGAACTAGGTCTAAGAGAAGACAGCAAGTCTGGTTCTTTGGCTAATCCAAAGAGTGCTTATTGGGGTGCGACTTACAATAAATATAATTCAAATCAACATGATCCAAGCTTTGTTGATACAATTAAGTATATAAATCACAAAGATTCAATCACAACTGGACTCTTGGAAGATTCGTGGATATTTACCTTGGACGATCTAATGATTAGTTCCAGTCATGGCTATTGGGCTGTCAACAAAAGAGCAGATCAGAAATCTTTTACGACTGATGGTTCTGGTCACCCGGGCGTTGATACTGGCACATGGAAAGACCTATTAAGAGCCGGCTGGGGCAAGTTTACCGTTCCACTGTATGGCGGCGATGACGGTCTGGACATTACAGAGAGCGATCCATTTAGAAATAGCCAATGGACTGGTACTCCAACTGATGTAAATAGCTATTCATATAACTCGGTCAAGAGGGCTATTGATTCAATTGCCGATCCAGATGAAGTTGAGATTAATGCAGCTACAGCACCCGGCATTACTAATGAGTCATTGACTAATCAGTTGATGGAAGTGTGCGAAGCTCGCGGCGATGCTTTGGCTATCATTGATGTCAAAGGCGGCTTTAAGCCGAAGTCTGAAAATGCAAATAGTTTTGCAAGTCGATTAGGTAGTATTGATACAGTAGTTGATAATCTGCAGGATCGCAACTTGAATACAAGTTACGGTTGCGCTTACTACCCGTGGGTTAAGATTTCAGATTCGATTAACGCCACTACGCTGTGGGCACCGCCTTCAGTTGTTGCTCTGGGTGTATTCTCTAGCACCGACATGAAGGAAGCACCTTGGTTCGCGCCTGCTGGCTTCACCAGAGGCGGCTTAAGCGACGGTGCGGCCGGTATACCGGTTGTGCAGGTCGAAGCGCGGCTAACAAAGGATGAGAGAGATGATCTCTATCTAGCCAAGGTTAATCCGATTGCGCAATTCCCGCAAGAAGGGCTGGTCATATTTGGCCAAAAGACCTTGCAGGCAGCGCCATCCGCGCTTGATAGAATTAACGTTCGCAGGCTCATGATTTTCCTTAAGAAGGAAATCTCTAGAGCGGCGAAATCACTCTTGTTCGACCCAAATACGAAAGTAACTTGGAACAGGTTTGTTGGAATGGTTAAGCCATTGCTGTTGAGTGTGAAAGTCAGATTGGGATTGGAAGACTTCAAGTTGATCCTTGATGAAACAACCACGACTCCTGATTTGATCGACCAAAACATAATGTATGCGAAGATCATTCTTAAGCCAACAAGAGCAATCGAGTTTATTGCTGTTGATTTTGTAATCACGGATTCAGGAGCATCGTTTGAAGACTAATAGTGGGGGGTGATTTTTCACCCCTGCACTATTTATAATGATAAGGGAGAAAGAAAAACATGGCACAAGGATTTTGGTCAGACCCTCTAGTAGAACCTAAACGATCATATAGGTGGGTATTATATTTAGGCGGCATGCCAACTTGGATTATTAAGACGGTTAAAAAACCATCATTTACTGTTACTGAGAGCCCTCATCAATATTTGAATCACACATTCTATTACCCTGCAAGAGTTCAGTGGAATACGATTGAGATTACTTTGGCAGATCCTGTGGATCCCGATGCTTCAGATTCAATGTTGGCTCGCTTATTTGCTGCGGGCTATGAATACCCTCTAGATTCAGCTACTACTACTACGGTTTCTAAAATTAAATCAATTGAAGCTTTGGGCGAAATTAAGATTGTACAGCTTGGGGCAGAAGGCGAAGACATAGAGACATGGACTTTGACAAATTCTTTTATTACGGCTGTTGATTTCGGAGCCCTAGATTACGCCTCAGATGAAATGGTTAACATTTCTTTAACAATACGTTATGATTGGGCTGAGCTTATCGTTCCAGCCGGCCGGGCGATCCCACCGGGTTAAAGAATAAAAGAGGTAATTAATGACACAGAATAGAAACGAAGAGCGTATCGGCTCGATGCCCGGTATCTCTTCTCCGGCGCCTATTGCTGAGCAATCGGGCGCTTCATTTGATTTTTCAGTTCCAACAGAATTTGTTGATTTGCCTTCAAGGGGTACATTTTATCCCGAAGGCCACCCTTTGCGCAACAAAGAAAGTGTTGAAATACGTTATATGACAGCAAAGGATGAAGATACTTTAACAAACCGCAGTCTTATTCAAAAGGGAATTGTTTTAGACCGATTAATAAAAAATATTTTAGTTGATAAGATGATCAATGTTAATTCACTTTTGTTGGGCGATAAAAACGCCATTATTGTTGCTGCAAGATCAACAGGATATGGGAATATGTATGATACACAAGTCACATGTCCGTCTTGTTTTGAGAATAGCGAACAAAGCTTTGATTTAAATAATTTAAAATTGCAGTTTCCCGACAAGGAGAGGTTAAAAAGTTTAGAAGCAACGAAAAATGATGACGATACATTTTCATTTACATTGCCGAAAACTAAAGCTGTGGTCAAAGCCAGATTATTATCTGGCGCAGACGAGAAGAAGCTTGAGCAACTTCAAGCAAACAAAAAGAAAAGTAATCTTCCCGAAACACCAATAGTTGATCAACTTAGAACTTGCATAGTAGAAGTTAATGGACAAGCAGGAGCATCAAGTGTTAATAAGTTTATTGACGTTATGCCATTGTTTGATGGAAGATATTTCCGAAAAATTTATAATAAATTAACTCCAAACGTTGATATGAAGCACGGCTTTCAGTGTCCTGAGTGCGAATATGAAACGGACGTGGAGGTTCCGCTGACAGCGGACTTTTTTTGGCCTGACCGATAAATATATTGAATCTGTTTACGAGCAGTTTTTTGCATTAAAATATCATGGCGGATGGAGCTTTATTGAAGCATACAATTTGCCAATTAAAATAAGAACTTGGTTTGTACAACGTCTAATAAAAGAAAAAGAAAAAGAAATTGAAGCTGTAGAAAAAGCAAATAAAGGAGCCAGCAGATAAAGGACGCCCAACGAGCGTCCTTTATTTTATGTGAAACACTATTTACTCAAAGGAGAAAAATCAAATGGAAAAACTCCCAATTATTGAAATTGATTTAGGTTTTGCAAAAAAAGAAGTGCTGAATGAAAATTTATATAAATTGTTCACGGGCGCTGTAGGGTTATTTTTAAAGGGCATTGGCATTGATATTGACAAACTAGCAATTCCGGTAAGATTAACCGGCACCAAGAAAGAGATTGATGCTTTAAAGAGAGCTTTAAACAACTCTAAGCAATATATTAAAACTGCAAATATGCACGGCGCGGATAGTGATGAGGCGGCTTCAAAGAAGAAAGAGCTTTTAACTGCTGTTTCAAACTTTGAAGAAGTAACAAAAATCAAATGGCCAGTTAAATAGGAACTTTAAGATATGACAGACGAAAATTCACAACTTGGCCCAGAAAAAGTAACACAACTAAAGAAGGAAGTGGACAACCTTGTTGCGGCTCTTAATATTGCCGGCAGCACCTTTGCAGATTTTAAAAAAGAGGCCGACAAAGCGATGAGCCAAGCGGCCATCAAGGCCGAGGCCATGGCCAATAGTATGGGAACCATGTTGGACTATTCCAAAGAGGTTGAACTAACACTTACGGCCCAAGCAAGAGCTTATAAGGCCGCCAACGACGCGCTGGATGAAGAAATAAAAAACATTGAGAAAAAGCTCAAGGCAAATAACATCGAGCAACTACAGGCCGACCGCGAGATCAGCACACTCAAAGAGAAGAAAAAACATTTAAAGGATATACACGATCAAGAGGAATCAATAGGCCGGGCGACACTACATGGCGCCGATGCTGCTGAAAGTTTCTTAGAATCTCTGGGCCTACAACGAAAAGAGCAGGAAGGAATTCTAGGCATACTCGCAAAATCAAAACAAACACAGGAAGGTTTTGGCAGAGCGCTTGGGAAGTCGGTCAAGTCTGGTAAAATGTTTGCAAACGCTATGCAGACTGCCGGCGAAGGAATAACACAGGCCAGCATTGCAATGATGCATCTTGGTGCACGCGGTGGAGAGTTGTGGGGCGTCAAAATGCCGGGTTTGGTTGAAGCAATTAAAGACTCGTTGACGCTGCCTGCGGAATTATATCGTTCATATGGTAATATGGAAGAATATAACGATATGATTATAGAGAGTAGAAGTGAGTTGGCCAAGTGGGGTGTAACAGAAAAAGAAGCGGGCAAGGCAATTGCAGAGTTGGCATCGACAATACCAGATTTTAACATAGCCAGCAAAAGCGCTCAAAAGGAGATGAGAAATGTCACCACTGCGCTTGAAAAAATGGGATTTGACACCAAAACAACAATTGGAACTCAAGAAAACTTAATTAAGACGCTGGGCATGGCTCCGAAAGAAGCAGCCAAATACACAAAGAGTTTGGCCGGCTTAAGCAAGCAAATGAAAGTTGGTAATAAGTTTTTCCAAGATATGCAAAGCTCAATGGAACAACTAGCGGCCTTCACAAAAGACAAGGCAATAAAAGTATTTGAAAAAATGACGACAACCGCTCATACAATGGGCCTTTCCATCGGACAACTTTGGAAGACTGTAGAGGGGTTTCAAACTTTTGATAGCGCATCACAAAAAGTTGCAGAATTCAATATTGCTCTTGGTGGGCCGTACCTTAATACAATAAAGATGATGAAAGCGGCTCACGACGAGCCAATAAAAGTAATAGAGCAAATGCAAGATGCGTTTAAAGCGTCTGGCAAGAGTTTGAACGACATGTCGCCCGCAATGGTAAAATACATGGCCAGCACCATTAACGTAAGCAAGGCGGAATTAAAGAGGATTATGGGTAGCAAAGAGGCGCTCAAAAAGTGGGGAGAAGAACAGAAAAAGTCTGAAAAAAGACAAGAAAGCCTCAATAAAATGGTACTAAAAGCCCAAGACATCTTTGTGGAGCTTACTAATGTGATACGTGAGGTTTTTTTCGAAAATGACGACTTTATTAAACAAATGAAAGATATGATTAAAAGCACCGGCGCTTGGATTAAAGAAAACAAGTGGTTGATTGACACATTTATATATTTTGTTAAACCACCCGGTGCGCTTCTTGCTCTTATGGCCGGCGGCATCCTTGCGATAACCGGAAAACTGCTTCTGATGAACATACAGATAAGGGCCATGTCCGGTGGCGTCCACGGCGTTGGTACTGGGCTGTCGAGTGTGTTTGGTGGTAGTGGCTTGTCGAACACCATGGGGGGAATGGGAAAAATGATGAAGGGCCTTGGCGGGATTGCAATGCTTGCCGGCACTGCATTTAGTGTTCTTTCTGACCTTTCGAACGCCGACACAAGGAAAAAGAAAAGAGTGGCACAGGGCGGCGCGGGCGGCGCACTTGCCGGCGCCGCCACAGGCGCCGCAATTGGATCGTTTTTTCCGGGCGTTGGAACTGTTCTTGGCGCCGGCGTCGGTGCCGCGGTCGGCCATTTCACCGGTAAAGCCGTAGCAGAAGATGTCCCACCGATTTCGGGCGCAACGGCGATAATAACGCCAAAAGGGCCGATTGGTTTAAGCCCCGGAGATATAGTGTCTGCTGGGCGTACCGGTGGCTCAATGGATAAGGGTTTTAAATCTTTAGCAGGGACACAAAACAAAACGAACGAATTATTACAAGCGCTGCTTAATAAAGATAGCAATGTTTACATGGACGGCGACAAAATAACGAGAAAGGTAAATGGTAAGAATACGCGAAACGCTATGTACGGCGATCACAGTACCGCCTTAAGCTAAGGAGAAATAAATGGCGACAAAAAGAAAATACCCGTTAATGAGTGATGTTGAAGAAGCCAAACGCACAACAGTCACTGATTATATGAAAAGGCATCAAATTGCATTTGAACACATCGCCACCGGGAATAAAGTAAAGTTTTTAGCTTTTTTAACTGCGTTTAATGATGCTTATGCTTCAAACTGGAAAACAGAGAATGTGTATGGTCGTATGGATCCGCTGGCTGTATTTCAAAATACGCAGAGAACTTTAACTATTGGATGGAGCATACCTTCGGAGGGTGTTATTGACGGGGCAAATAATTTAGTAAAAATCAGAAATTTTGTACAAATGTTGTATCCTGTTTACGAAGAGGGTTCTTTAGGTGTTTCTGGAATTAAAGCGGCACCACTGGTACGTTTGGGCTTTGTTAACTTGGCGACAGAGGGTGAAAAAGAAGGTTTTACAAGCCTTGTTGGTTTTATACAAAATATTACTTTTGCTCCAGATATGGAAGCTGGCTTTTTTGATCATGTGTCCGCGAAGGGAAAGCCTTATTTGTATCCTAAATCAGTAACACTTAATATTACATTCCAAGTGTTACATACTAGAAAAGTTGGCTTTGTTGGCAAGAAGTTCGCTGGAACCGGCCAGTCATTTCCTTATCAAGTTGATACTGAGCACAAAAAACAGTGGAGCACAACGAAAAGCTCAAGAGACCAAACGCAGGCGTCTGATGGTCTTAATGAAGTCGCCAGCGCAAACCAAAGCAAGGTTACAGGATAATGGCTGTTTCAAGATACAACAATCGTGAAACTTTTTTCAATAACAGTGATATATATGAAAATGTTTTTCAAAAAAGAGGCGTAAAACATATAAAACAATATGGTACGCCAGTCATTGATTTTCCTTTGGCTGAAGAAATAAGAGATTTAAAACTGGAAACCCACACTTGGAAATCCAACGACAGCTTTTATAAATTGGCTTACGAACATTATGGTGATCCCTCTTATTGGTGGATTATTCCATGGTTCAATAAGAAGCCCACCGAGTTCCACTTTCAACTGGGTGATTTGGTTTATATTCCGGGCCCCCTAATAGAAGTCTTGGTTGTAGCAGGGTTTTAATAAATGGCAGAAACTCCAAAAAAACAACGCGCATGGGACCGAATTGTCGCGCAAGACGGCGCTTTATTAAAAATAATTGACGGTGTTATTGAAAAAAATCTGCACCCAGTCTTCGCGGCGAGACCTCCAGCTTCGAACGCCGCTACGCTTAAAGCAGTAAGAAAAGATCTTTTTTATGCGCTTAAAGAAATACAGGGTTTTATCCCCGAACAATTTAAAAGCAGCCCGCAGCAGATGGCGGTTAATCCTAAAAGCGCTCATCCGTGGTTTTGGGCTGAAGATCAAGCCAATGCAATCCCTAAAGTCAACGGGGTGCTTGAAAAGTACACGTTCCTCGACACTTCGGGCTCCTATATTGACACCACAGAACAGGCTGTTAATGAACTTGACAAGGCGGATGTGAAGACTTTAGTGGTAGCTATTGCCAACCACTCTTCCAAGATTGAGACAGAACAAGAAGAAATAGTCGAAGAAACAACAAAAGACGAAAAAGAGCGTGAAGAAGCCGGCGCAATAATGGGAGATATTGCAGAAGCTCAACAACTTATTTTATTTAAAGAATATATTAAAAGCGAAAGCAAACTACATCCGGCTGGATCTTCTGGCATTTCGGCCGAAGTAGACATCGCCGGCCAAAAAAAGCCTGCAAAATGGAGAAGCGCGACACCGGAAATGAGAACGCTGGTCACTAAAAATAAAAAAGCATCATCTTTAGAGTTATATTCTAAATTAGTGACGAGTAAGTTCGATCCAGAATTTTTACGCATCAACAACGCGCAGTGGTCCTTGTTAGTTCCTAAAATAACTTTAAAAAATATAGAATTTGTCAACAAGGGGGGTATACATAAAAAAGTTCCGGGGTCAACAAAATATTTCTTTTTTTCAGATTTCCTTCAGCCCAATAGTTTAAAAAATCTAACAAGTAATAAAATTGGTCGCGGAGATGGAGTTGGCCTTAAAAATGCATCTATTGAGCTAAGGCAAGAACACTTCGCAGATAAGAGATACGTTGTTAAAATATCGATTTTCTTTGAGAACGCACAAACAATTTTTAAACATCATGTGGCAACTAAGGCCGCTGGGAAAAATGAAGATGAAGCTGGTGTCAACAAAAAAACTCCAAAAAAGCGCCCACAAGCTGCAGATTTTGTTGATTTGTTGAAGCTGCCCGGTGCGGATGAGAAAGCGCCGCTTGGCCCGGGCCGGTACAAACAGTGGCATCTTACTTATGGTTGGGCAGTGCCTCCAAAAAACAGCTTGATAAGCGAAAACATGAGAACGTTTATTCAAAAGCTTCAAACAACGTTGGTATTAAGCATTTACCGTTGGCAATTTAAGTTCGATCAAGACGGTTCTGTTGTTTTAGATGTTGATTTTTTAGCTGATGAAGATCATCGAGCGTCTAGCAACATGCTTTATTCAAAAAAGGCTGAGCTTGGCATCCGAAGGGGCAAAAAGGCTTATGAAGAGTCTCACAAAAAGGCCGAGAGGGCGAAGGCAGCTTTAGATACTTATAAAGGCTCAAAGGAGTTAACTCTTCGTCGCACCCGGGAACAGGATGCCGGCTTTGGCCCGGAAGAAAAAAAGAAATACAACGAATTAAAGAAAAAGAAAGAAACAGATTTAGATAACTTCACAGACGATGAGCAGAGCGAACTCACCAAACTAGAAAACGCAAAAAAGAATGCACTAAGGAGAGGTGGCGGCATCACCGCCGATCAGCGAATAGAAAATCTTCAAGAACAATATGAAGATGCTCTTGATATATCGGCAGGAATGAGCAATGATTATCAACAAAAAATTTATAGTAGTTTTATCAACGAGTTGCTTAAAACGCAAAGAATAATTGTAGGTGTTGCCGAGCGTAGCTGGAAAAAGAGGAAAGGAGACAAAAAAGCATCTAATTTTAAATATAGTTTCACTTCTCACTTCAAAGTTAATCCCGGCTCCGGTGCAAAAGTAGCCGCGGCCTTAGCTGGGACAGTACAAGACACGCACGATGCAGCTAACCTTGAAGCAGTTAAAGAGACTCACGGCAACGTAACTGATGATGACAAGGCGGCGACTAAAGCTGCCGAATATCAGCTTTTAAAAGGAACTGAAGCATTAATTAAAGATTTAAAAATAAAACCGCAAAAAGGGGCCAGCGTTGGTACCATGAATGATGTAGTTGTTATTCCATATTTCTTTTTGGGTGATATTATTGATATAGCTTATCAAAACCATAGATCTCGCGCCGGCAACGTTGCTCAACCAATATTGGGTTCTTTAGATGTTGATTTGGCCCGCCGAGTGAAGGGCAAACCGGTGCCAACGGTTAAAAGAGATATTAGTAGAATTCCCATCTCTTTTACAAACTTTATGTTGTGGTGGAATAATAAAGTTGTAAGAACACAAAAAGAAGTTTGGGCCTTCAAGCCGTTTTTGCGGGAAGTCTTCCAACAGTTTGTGGGTAAAATAATTGATGAATATGATCCGCTTCATATAAAATATTTTGGTGGCAAGGCGGATAAAAAAGTTTGGCACAACACAGAGGCGGCTATAAACATAGAACAAGTTGACACACCTTTTGATATAACGCATTGGCAGTATCGGGGCCCCAGAAAATACGACATCGATGCCGATAAAGTTTTAGCCGCTAAATCAATATTAGCTGGCAAACCAACCGCACACCGAACAGATGAGTTTCATTCATATTTATTTATATATGGCCAAGCTGGGCGCATTTATTTAGACTGCAATCCAAGAAAAAATATGGAAAGTGGAATATATCATTTTTACGTCGGAGGCGACGGCGGTATTATGAAAAGCATAGAATTTAATGTGGTGCCAAACGAAATGCGACGTACAGTGCAAGTTTTGGCTGCAGCCGAAGATAAAAAGAACAACCCCTTCTTAGAACAATATGATGTAACAATAAAAATGAGGGGGAATAACATATTTAGGCCGGGAGTATTAATATATGTTGACTTAAGTTTGATAGGCTTTGGCAAATCAAACCAGACAAATACAATTTCTTACGAGTATAACCTAGGCGGCTATTATAGAATAATCAAAACTGATCATCAAATAAGTGGCGATGATTATGAAACCACCATAGTGGCGCGTACTGATGGTTTTAGTGGAAAGGGAATAATGGCGAAACACCAGCCCAAGAAGGAAAAGAAATAGGAAATTAATTAATGGTATATAGAACTGGAAAAGAAACTAGCCCCCTTGCGCTTGCTGCAAAACGGATTCTTTATGAGGTTACTGCGGTGCCTTCTATTTCCGGTGTCCGCGTGTTTGAAGGGTTGTCTCGATTTTATGGTCTTAAGAATTCCGATGATAATTATGTAATACCAAATCCGGAATATATTAAACATGTGAGTAGTTCAGATACGGTTTTAGCTTTAGATTTTGTCGCTGCAGCCTTCGAAGACTTCCAGAAATTATATGTAGAAATGATACAGTCTGGGAAAGCTTCGAATGAGTCGGTCTATACAAATATAATTTTTGAGCCATTCGAAGGGTGGTATAATTTTGAAGAGCAATATAGCCATAACATTCAGACTCTTATAGATCAAATTAATAATATTTTTTTAAGCGAGCACAAACAACAAAAGAAAATCAAGAATATAGATGATTATATTAAATCATTTATGAATTTCATTCCTTTGCTAAGCTTATTAAAGATAACTAGGGCTAAAATGTTATCTAATGTTTTAACAAAGAGGGGCGCGTCAGGGCTTATAATAAAACTAGTAGATGAAAATGAAAATGATGATCAAACTAAAGTAGACGAATATATAAACGATCTAAATTTCAAAACTGTTGTAACTCTTGCCGAACAAACTGGATTTTATGTAAGTAAAAATTCTCCATGGACTTTGGTTGCAAACTTAGGATCTCCGTTGATGAAGTTTTATATGCAACCGGATGAATATGAAGAGGAAACTAAAAAGATTTTTGATGATTTGTTTTTAAAAGAACAACAGAAGGCGGCAAAAGATAATATTCCGATGAATCCCGATACTACTGAAAAATTAAGAGAACAAGCACAAAAAGAAGCAAAAAAGAAAATTATGTCAACAAAGTTTCCTATAGAAGATATATTTGAAAAATATTATTTTGAAACAGCTTTCGCTGATTTTAATACCATTAAAAACATGTTTTATTATGGGTATACTTCGTTTTTTAATATTTACCCAGAAGCAAGAAATGTAAAATTTTGTCCAATCGCACAGAAAACTATTCAAGTATATACGCCAAGAAAATATATCTCTGAAGAAGAATATGATCAAAAATTTGATGATAAATTTTTCTTAAAAGCATTTCTTGTTATCAAGAACTACGAAGTTGGTAAAATATTTTCGAAAAGGCAGATGCAGGAGCATCTCAAACAAATCTATTTAACCAAGAAAAGAGTTGACACATCCGCGGCAATAATGTATATTAATAGTATATTTAAAGCCTATATGGACTCTGTGTGATTTTTCAATCTTTAGACAATAAAAATAAATGTAAAGACATCTATTGTAATAACAAGATTCACAAAAAAATACCAGTCGATTTGACCGGCACATGGGATTATGTTGATGTGCCCTATGATATAATGTATGCAAAGCTGTATTGTGGCGGCAAATCCATTGAAGATGTTTGTCCCGATCATTTGAGAAAGCAGTGGCTCGATGCAAGCCAGAGGCTTAAAGCATATTTAAATTCTTTTATGCAAGCGAAAATTTCACTAGAAGAGCACTGTTTTTACGACTTAGTGCCACAACATTTCCTTTTGGATTTTTTTGAAGTGAAGAATGAAATAACAAAACATGTTTTTGACAATTATAAGCGTCCTGAAAATTATGATTTTTTGTTGCAACTTACAAAAATTGCGGAAGACATTAAAAATAGACCTTTAAAGCTAAAAATAAGCAATTTAAACAACTTAGGACATCAGCTAGCAACTAGAAACTTTTTAAAGCGTCTAAAAGGAGCAGAAAAGCGCGTTAAATATAATATTTATGGGACGAAAACGGGCAGGCTAACAACAGAGCCAAAATCTTTTCCTATTTTGACGCTAAAAAAGGAATATCGTACCATTTTAGAACCAAATAACGATTTGTATGTAGAGTTGGACTTTAATGCGGCTGAGCTAAGAACGCTCTTAGCTTTGTGTGATAAAGAGCAGCCAAAAGAAGACATACATGAGTGGAATGCTAAAAACGTATTTCGTGGACTACAATCACGTAGTGAAGCCAAGGAGCGTATTTTTGCTTGGTTGTATAATCCAGACTCTAAAGATTATTTAGCCAACAGAGCTTATGATAGAACAAGCATTAAAGAAAAGTATTGGGATGGTAAAATAGTAACAACGCCATTTGGCAGAAAAATAGAGGCGGATGAATTTCATGCTTTAAACTACTTGATTCAAAGCACAACGGCAGACATGGTATTACGTCAGTTGATTAAAGTTTATGAATTGCTCAAAGAACATAAGTCGCATATAGCATTTGTGATACATGATTCGTTGGTGATCGATCTAGCGAAAGAAGACAAACCTTTGTTGAAAGATATTTTTAATGTTTTTTCGAAAACTGATTTGGGAGAGTTTTTAATTTCAGTTAAGGCCGGCAAAAATTTTGGTCAAATGAAGGAAATAAAATGGACATAATTGGATTCGGCGGCGCCGGCTGCAACGTTGCAAAAACGTTTAAAGACTATCCTCAGTATAAGATTCATTATATAGACGTAGGCCTGCGCGGCGCTGATAGCTGTTCTCTTTTAAGAGCTAGCACCATGGAAGAGGCAGAAACAAATGTGCCAAAATTTTCAAAACTTGTTAAAAAACTAAAAGGTGAAGTTGTTTTTATATGTGCCGGCGCAGGAGTAAGCAGTGGTTCAATTTTAGGAACTTTAGAACAATTCAAAGACTTGCCGATAACTGTGATCTACATTAAGCCAGATTATGATCTTTTGAGCGAAAAAGAAAAACAAAGGGAAAGAGTTGTGCATGGAGTATTACAACAATTTGCTAGAACAGGGTTATTAAAGCGCATGTATTTGTTCGATAATGCAAAAATAGCTGAGATACTGGGTGGGCTTTCGATAGTTGAATATCACCCTAAAATCAATCAAATGATCAGTAATTCTTTTCATATGCTGAATTATTTTAAAAATATAGATTCCATTATGACAAATATGTCAGATCCTCAAGAAATTAACAGAATTTCAACGGTTGGAATTTACAATTTTGAGGACGAGGCCGAAAAATATTTTTATGACATTGTAAATCCGCGAGAAAAGCATTTTTACTTTGCCTTTAATGAAGAAACGCTAAGTAAGGAAAAAACCCTTTTAAATAAAATAAGCGAACAGATAAAAAGTGCTGGACAATCTGAGTTTACTGCTGTATCATATGATATAACAGCGACGACATATGAGGAAAATTTCGCATATATCGAAGCTCATACAAATTTCATTCAGGGCGAAAAAGTGGTTGACAAAAGCTCAGAATAGGTTATAATGTATATGCGGGCTGGGAAAACGACCCAGCCTATAATTTTAAGGAGAAAAAATAAAATGGCGTTAAACATGAAGAAAATGAAGAACAAGATGTCGTCCCTGCAAAGCGGCGGCAACGGTAAGCGGTGGTTCTGGAAGCCGCAGGATGGTGAGCAGACTGTTCGAATCGTTCCAGATTCAGATGGCGACCCCTTTCGGGAGTTCTGGTTTCATTACAACCTTGGCGATAAGCCCGGTTTCTTGAGCCCAAAGCGTAATTTTGGCGAGGATTGTCCATTGGACACCTTTGTTCGCAAGCTTTGGGAGGATGGTTCTGATGAGTCCCGCGAGTTGGCGAAGAAGCTGATGGCAAAGCAGCGCTTCTTTTCCCCGGTCATCGTCCGCGGTGAAGAGGATCAAGGCGTTCGACTCTGGGGTTACAGCAAGACCGTTTACGAGAAGCTGTTGGGCCTCGTCCTGAATCCGGATTATGGCGATATTACTGATCCGGAAACTGGCACCGACCTTACCCTTCGATATGGTAAGAAGTCGGGGGCAATGTTCCCAAGCACGGACATTGACCCGCGTCGGCGATCTTCTGCTCTTACAGAAGACAAGGAGTTGGCGAAGGAATTCATCAACACTGAGATTGATTATGGTTCAATCTTTACTCGCAAGACAACGGAAGAAGTCAAGGAAATGCTTGACGAATACCTTGCTGACAGCGATGGAAATGCTAATGTTGAAAAGTATAATACAGAAAATACGGTAGACAAGGCATTTAATGAATTGCTAGCAAGCTAGGCTTGCACAAAAGGGGGGGCTTCGGCCCCCCCTTACTTTTGGGGGGCATTAATGGCGAAAGTAAACAAAACGAGTGGGCGATTAAGTATCGCTGATATGAAAAAGCTGGTAAACAAGTCAGCGGGCGCAAATGTTGCGTTTTCTTTAAAGGACGAAAATCCAACTGAAGTTAATGAATTTATTCCAACTGGCTCTAAGTGGCTAGACGGTATTGTTCGCCGCGGCAAGTGGGGCGGCATCCCCGTCAGCAAGATCAGCGAGATCGCTGGTTTAGAAGCAACGGGCAAATCTTATATGGCAGCGCAAGTTGCTGCTAATGCTCAAAAAATGGGCATTGATGTAATTTACTTTGATTCTGAAAGTGCTATTGACCCATATTTTTTGGAAAGCGGGGGTTGTAACTTAGAAAATCTGTTATATATTCAGGCCCAATCGGTCGAGTTCGTTTTGGAAACAATTGAGAACCTTCTGGCAAATAACGATAATAAAATGCTATTTATATGGGACAGTATGGCAATGACACCTTCAGTTAGTGACATTGAGAGCGACTTCAACCCACTATCAACGATGGCAGTAAAGCCTCGCATCCTTTCAAAGGGAATGGCAAAGCTGGTTCAGCCGATCGCCAATAAAAAGGCGACGTTACTGATCCTAAATCAGCTAAAAACGAACATCACCAGAAGGCCCTCAGAGGCCATGACAACGCCTTATTTCACTCCGGGCGGTAAGGCCCTAGCTTATGCCTATTCGCTGCGTGTATGGCTCACGGCGAGGAAAGGAAAGGCTAGTTTCATCTATGATGATAAGGGCTTTCGCATCGGAACAGAAGTTAGGGCAAAGATCGAAAAAAGCCGCTTTGGGACACAAGGAAGAGAATGCTCTTTTAAGATTCTTTGGGCCGGTGAAGATATCCACATTATGGACAAGGAAAGCTGGCTTGAAGCGATTAAGTCTTCAGAGTATTTAACTAACGCCGGCGCATGGTATACTTTACACTATGATGATAAGACATCTGAAAAGTTTCAAGGTAAAAATTGGCCTGAAAAACTTGAAGATGAAAAATTTTACAATAGAGTTGTGGAATTAATGGAACAAGAGATTGTTCTTAAATTTGATAAACGCGAGGGCAAAGCAGCAGATTTTTATGATGTTGATAATACAGAGTCTGAGTAATATCCATGAAAATAAAAGAAATCATCGAAGAGCTTAAGAAAGAATACCCACTAAGTAAGGACTACGAATACAGATCCGGCACCGATGATGGCGGCAAAGTCATAGAAATACACAAGGTGCCTCAAAAACATGCAAAAAAAGTAAGAAAAAAGATTCCCATGAGATACAAAGGAATGCGAACAATTGTATTTTTTCAGGTGGAACGAGAGAAAGAAGAGGATGAATAATGGCAGCAAAAAAGAATAAAAAAGTTAGTCGCTTATCTTTTAAAAAGACTAGTCAAGGCAACGGCCGATGGTCAAAGTTTCCACACAACAAAAGATCAAAGTTATACAAAAAGAAGTATCGCGGCCAAGGAAGATAGTTTTCCTTGCAACTGAAGCTTAATCCTGTTATAATAGGATTATGTTTATCACAAATACAAGCAAAAAGACCCAGCGCACACTTGAGCTAGCTAGGCGAGTAGCAATAAACAGCACTTATGGCCGTCTCAAGCATGGCGCTATTTTAATCAAAGGCGGCAATGTTGTAAATGTCGCTTTTAATAAGCCAAACTTTTCAAGCTTTGGTAATAGATTTAGAAACAATTATACTTGCGGCGATGCCACCACACATGCAGAAATTGGAGCAATATTGGGCCTAGCGCGATCTGCAACAGTGGGCGCGACAGTTTTTGTCGTTAGAGTTAATAAACTTGGCGAATATCGTATGAGCAAACCTTGCCCGATGTGTGAAGAAGTATTAAAATTTGTGGGCGTTAAAAAGGTGGTCTATACGACCGGCGAAGATACTATGGGAGAGCATAGGTTATGATTCAACTTAAAGGCCCAACAGAATGCAACAATTGTGGATGTAACCTCTGGCCATGTTGCCAGAAAAATAAAAAAAAGATGGGAAAAAATGAAAAGAGTATTAATACTAGACGGGACAAATAATTTTTATAGAGCGTTTGTCGTAGATCCGAGCATGAGCAGCAATGGAAAGCCCATTGGCGGCGTCAAGGGGTTTTTGAAAATCCTGCAAAAGCTTATTCGTGAAATAAGACCAGATCAGGTTGTTATTTGTTGGGACGGCGCAGGCGGTTCACAGCGAAGACGACAAATGAATAAAAACTACAAAGGCGGCCGAAAAGCAATTCGTCTTAATAGAAACAATAGCATGTTAACACAAGAAGAGGAAATGGAAAACCGAGTTGATCAACAAATCCGCTTGGTTGAATATATTAACCATATGCCGATAGCACAGTTTGTATTTGATAATGTTGAAGCAGATGATTTGATTTCGGCCGCGAACCAAGAATATAAAGGTTGGCAAAAGGTGATTGTTTCAAGCGACAAAGACTTCTTTCAGTTGCTTGACGACGAGACAATTCTTTTACGTCCGATTCAAAAGAAAATTTATAGTAAAAACACGTTAGTTGAAGAATACGGAATTCACCCAACTAACTTTGCTTTGGCAAGGGCTATAGCCGGCGATAAAAGTGATAATCTGCCAGGAGTGCCGGGGGCGGGCCTTCCAACTGTTGCTAAGCGATTTCCATACCTTGCCGAAGAAAAAGATTATACAACAAACGATCTTGTAAGCACTTGCTTACATGAAGAAAAACCACTTAAAGTTCATGAGCGGATCATAGAAAATGAGAAATTAATTAAAGAGAATTATAAAATAATGCAACTTTATAATCCGCTGGTGTCGCCTCAAAATAGGGACAAAGTTAAACATGTGATCAATAACTACCCGAAATCTTTCAGCAAAACAGAGATTCGAAAAATGATGCTTATCGATGGATTTCCAGAATTAAGCTGGCATGATTTATTCGCAGCATTTAATAGGATAGCATTGACATAGGACCGCAGATCTAGTATGATCTAGATCCAGTTTGAGGTATTTTTGAGACCACTCGACCCTACAGTAAAAGTTGATTTTTCTAAGTTTGGAATTCGCTTTCAAGAGAATTTAGCAAAGCTTATTACTCTTGATCGCACTTTCGCAGATCAAATTGGTGAAGTATTGGATACGAATTTCTTTGAGGTTAAGTACCTTCAGGCTTTTACCAAAATGATTTATGATTATAAGGAAAAGTACAAAGTTCATCCTTCATTGGTGACCCTTGCTACGTTAGTTCGTAGCATGGAGGGTGAAAATGAAGTAGTTGAAAAACAAGTAAGAGATTTTCTTGTGAGAATTCATTCAACTAGGGATGTGGAGGGTAAAGATTTTATTAAAGACGCTGCGCTTGATTTTTGTCGCAAGCAGAAATTGAAAGAAGCAATTATCAAGTCAGTTGATCTACTAAACAACTCTTCATTTGATGAGATTTCAGAAATTATTAACAAAGCACTAATCCTTGGCCAAAACAATGATTTTGGTTATGATTATATAAGGGATTTTGAAAGGCGATTTGAGGTTAAAACTAGAGATCCGGTTTCGACAGGCTGGAAACAGTTTGATGAAATTATGCGCGATGGCCTAGGAAAAGGCGAATTGGGTGTTGTAATCAGTCCAACTGGAACAGGAAAATCTCACATTTTGGTTCATTTGGGTGCACAAGCGCTAAAACAGGGCAAAACGGTCGTTCATTACACATTTGAATTAGCTGATACAATGATTGCGAGAAGATATGACGCCTGTCTTACGGGCACGCCGCTTTCAGATTTAAACACTTTTAAAGATCAAATCTTAGAAGACATTAAAGAGATCGACGGCCAATTAATAGTGAAAGAATATCCAACGAAATCAGCCACAACCGTGGCGCTGCGCAGTCATTTAGAAAAACTGGTAAACCGCGATATTGACATTGGGATGATTATTGTTGATTATGCAGATTTAATTAAACCAAAAAAGCTTTATAATGAGAAGAGACATAGTTTAGAATCTATTTATGAAGAGTTGCGAGGAATAGCTCAAGAGTTCAAGTGTCCAATCTGGACAGCATCACAAACAAACAGGACTGGTTATAATGCTGAAATTGTCACGATGGAAAGTATATCTGAAGCGTTTAATAAATGTTTCGTGGCCGACTTCATCTTCACGCTATCACGAACCGTTGAAGACAAGAATGCTAATTCTGGCAGGTTTTTTGTAGCAAAAAATCGATTCGGCCCAGACGGGCTGGTTTATCCAATTGACATGGATGCAGGCAAAGTAAAGGTAAAAATTGCAAACGGCGCTGCAGGGAAAAATGGCAATCCGGCAAAAACACAAGAACAAATATTAAAAGAAAAATATAGAGAATTAATGGGGAATAATAATGGAACTAGCAAATGAAATTTTGTCTAACATTACAGTGCATATGAAATATGCAAAATACCTTCCAAAGAAGAAAAGACGCGAGACTTGGAGAGAGCTTGTAAGCAGAAACAAGCGAATGCATCTAAAAACTTATCCAGACATGAAAGATGAAATTCATGCTGCTTATAAGTTTGTAATGGCTAAAAAAGTTTTACCTTCTATGAGATCGATGCAATTTGGTGGAAAGCCGATCGAAATAAACCCTTCAAGAATTTATAATTGTGCTTTTGCCCCCGTTGATGATTGGCGCGTGTTTAGCGAGATTATGTTTTTGCTTCTTGGCGGAACTGGCGTTGGGTACAGCGTTCAGCGGCATCATATTGAAAAACTACCAGAAATTAGAAAGCCAAATCCCAATAGATCTCGCAGATTTTTAGTCGGCGATAGCATCGAAGGGTGGGCAGATGCGGTAAAAGTATTAGTGAGAAGCTATTTTTATGGCGGATCCACCATAAGATTCGACTTTAGTGACGTCAGACCCAAGGGCGCGAGACTAGTTACTTCGGGTGGTAAAGCGCCCGGACCACAGCCTCTAAAAGAGTGTTTACTCAAGGTTAGAGGAATTTTGGACGAAAAATCGGAGGGCGATAAACTTGAGTCTATTGAAGTTCATGATATCATTTGCTACATTGCTGATGCTGTTCTTGCTGGCGGCATCCGCCGTGCTGCTCTCATCAGCCTCTTCTCTGCTGACGATGACGAAATGTTGGCTGCAAAAACGGGCAATTGGTGGGAAAAGAACCCACAAAGGGGACGCGCAAACAATTCTGTCGTATTACTACGGCATAGAATTACAAAAGAATTCTTTGAGGGTCTCTGGGAGCGTGTAAAGGCCTCTGGTGCGGGCGAACCCGGCTTTTATTTTTCAAACGATAAAGACTGGGGCACAAATCCATGCTGTGAGATCGCTCTTCGACCTTATCAGTTTTGTAATCTTACAGAAGTTAATGTAAGCAATGTAGACTCTCAGGAAGAGTTGGAAAGCCGTGCGAAAGCGGCAGCATTTATTGGCACATTGCAAGCCGGCTATACGGATTTTCACTACCTTAGAGACATTTGGCGCCGAACTACTGAAAAAGATGGCCTTATAGGCGTTTCTATGACGGGCATTGCATCTGGTAAAGTTTTAGAGCTTGATATGAGTAAGGCGGCGGCCATTGTTAAAGAAGAAAATATGAGAGTGGCAAAACTTTTAGGTATAAACGCCGCCGCTCGTTCTACAACAGTCAAGCCAGCGGGCACTACGTCTTTAGCTTTGGGAACTTCTAGTGGTATTCATGCGTGGCATAATGATCATTACGTTCGTAGAATAAGAGTTGGTAAAAACGAAGCCATATATTGGTATTTGTACTTAAACCACCCGGAACTAGTAGAAGATGAATATTTCCGCCCCCATGACACTGCGGTTATAACTGTTCCTCAAAAAGCTCCAGAAGGTGCGATTACGAGACATGAATCGGCCTTGCAACTGCTTAAAAGAGTTGCAAAAGTTGCAACGGAATGGGTAAAACCCGGGCACCGCAAAGGTCAAAACACACACAACGTTTCGGCCACCATTTCTATCAAAGATGCTGAATGGAATGATGTTGGTGAGTGGATGTGGGAAAACCACGACAAATACAACGGCTTATCGGTATTGCCCTATAATGGCGGCACTTATATTCAAGCTCCTTTCGAAGATTGTTCAAAGGAAAAATACGAAGTGTTGGTACAATCTCTAAAAGATGTTGATTTAGCACAGGTTGTTGAAAGCGAAGATAATACAGACTTGCAAAGTGAATTAGCTTGTACTGCCGGCGGCTGTGAAATTATTTAAGGAAGAAAAAATGTCGACAAAAACAGTTTTAATTACTGGCGCCACTGGGTTTCTCGGAAAAAGATTAGCACACTCTTTTTTAAAAGAGGGCCATCCCGTAGTGGCCACGGGGCATTCAGAGTCTGGCATTAAAGAGTTTGAAAGACGGGTGGCGAAAGATATTCCATTATATGCGGTAGATGTTGGAGGACATTACACTGTCATAAAAAACATTATAAAAAAACATTCAGTGAAATATATTGTCCATGCGGCTGCATTGAAACATGTGGGCATTTGTGAAAACAACCCCGGTCAGGCCGTACAAACCAACATTATTGGTTCTAAAAACATTATTAGAGCCGCAATAGAGTGTGATGTTGAAAATGTGGTAGCTATAAGTACTGATAAGTCTATAAAGCCACTGTGTCTTTATGGCATGACAAAAAAATTAATGGAAGAAATGTTTTTAGAAAATAATTTTGGAGTATTTCAGGGTGTAAATTTTCTTTTTTCATCAGGAAGTGTTTTGGATATATGGGATAAATTAAGGCTAACCAATAAGCCGATTTTGGTTAATATGGAGGCTATTAGATATTTTTCCCCAATTGCGCAAGTGTCTGAAAAAATTGTTTCTGCGATTGATACTAAAAAAAGGTTTTCTGTTGAAGAATGTTACAAAATCAGCATTTCTAATTTGCAAAAGGCGTTTTCAGAATATCATGATTATTGGAATGTAAGTGAGCACGCGCCTTTGGACATTGAAAAAGCCGAAGAAGAATTACCCTTAAAGAGCATAAACATAGTAGAGCCTGATAATAACTTAATAATAGAGTTGTTACACAACCACTATAAATCTTGACGACGAAGAATTAATTTGTTATAATATATATTATGAGTGAAAAAAAACGAATATGGCATATATGGATTCAAAATAGCACAACTGGCGAAACAAAGTGCAAAATATTTAAAGGAAATAACTTTGGCTTTGCCGGCCGGGCAGCTTTTGAATTTTCTGGAGAACAAAGGGTAAAAACTAATCAAATATGGGATATAATGTCAGTTAATGATATGGATTTTATCCACGACCCCAAGGTGCCCATCGTTTAATGAAACCTCCGTAGCTCAGTGGAAAGAGCAACGGACTTCTAATCCGTAGGTCGCAGGTTCGAATCCTGCCGGGGGTACCCCGAATGAACATAAAAAAATTTTTAGGAGGATTATTTATGAGTACAGATACAAAAATTAAAAATCAATTAAACTCACAACAAGAAGAGGTTAGGGTGCTGCGCACCAGAATGAGTGCACTTTCCGATCAAGTAAAAATGCTTGAAAACGAAGTTAAAGGTCTTAAAAAAAATGCCAGCAGGGACATTTCAACGCTTCTTGAAAGAGTTAATATTTTAAGAGATCGATTACCAAGACAACGTTAAAGGAGGAAAAAATGTCTAGATTTGATAAACTACAAGAGATGAATTTGAAGGCCGGTTCTAAGGTTGTTCTTTCAACCGAAGACGGCGCTGACATTATTCATTATACAGGAGAGGATTACGAAGGCGCCACTGTTCGCGAGACTGGTATTGCTACTAGTTTGGCAAACTTGGTCACAAGTAAACACTTGACAAACAACACAGCCATTGAAGAGTTGCGTGATGATGGCTACTTGGACGACTATGAGCGCGGCTCATATGAGTTTGAAGAGTATGTTGCAGGCGCAATTGCTGAAAACTGGTATGAGTTGGGCCTTTTGGAAGTAGATACAAAGCACTACGACCATAAGCGCGGTTATACCAATGTCAGGGCCGAGTTGGAAATTTCACTTGGCGAATTGCTTGCGGCGGATAAGGCAAACCCTTATTTATTTGGCGGTTGGGATGTGGCTGTGGAAACACCTATGGGCTCTTTAAGTGTCGAATAGTGAAAAGGCACTTGAAGCAGCCACAGCAATCATCTTCACTGTGGCAGCAATACTGTTGATAGCCTACACCGTAGGTTACTAATGTGCTTGCAATATAAGCCGAACAGGGGGTGATTCTTATCAGGCCGCAAGCAGACCGCAGGGAGGCATGGGGTTACAGATGTCTCACACTCACAATACACACACAGGAGGAAAAAATGAGTGAAACTAATAAAAGCGGATATGAACTCCGCACCGAATTGCTAGGAATGGCGATCGGAATCGTTGAGAGTAAGGTGCAGCATGCAGTTGAAAATGAGCACCTTAAGCCAGCAGGCCACCGCGCCGCTGTTCAGTCATATACAACTGAAGACGTGATTGTTGAAGCTGAAAAGCTTTATCAGTTTGTTCAAAAGAAGTAAAGTATACCCGCAGGGAGGCACGGGGTTACAGGTGCCTCATCTTTTTACGGAGTTATAAATGACAACAATATCAAAATTTATTGAACGGCACAGGGAATTGAGTAAGGAGGTTAAGCGTTTATCCGAGATGGAAAGCCTCACTCCAAATCAAGAAAAGAATTTGAAGGTTCTTAAGAAGTTGAAATTAAGTTATAAAGACGCAATTAACAGCAACACGCCGTATAAACATGCTTGACATCGG